>ERZ1066122.76-NODE-76-length-111646-cov-22.835793_pt1 | contig 111646 bp, 93 predicted proteins | sample MGYA00382769_ERZ1066122 | MGnify/ENA primary metagenome ERZ1066122 (study PRJEB33369, sample SAMEA5778352) | biofilm metagenome | biome: Industrial cooling water; feature: Water cooling tower basin; material: Biofilm | place: United Arab Emirates | collected...
CATAGTTGAGCACCTGCTTGATGCCGGTGATGGCCAGCGGGGACTTGGCGCAGATCTCCTTCGCAAGTCCCTCGGCAGCGGCGAGCGCGGCTTCGTGGCTGTCTTCCACGCGGTTGACGAAGCCCCATTTCGCCGCTTCGGCTGCCGGGAACTTGCGGCCGGTGTAGGCCAGTTCGCGCACCAGCCCCTGCGGCAGCAGGAAGGGGATGCGCTGCAGCGTGCCGACATCGGCGACGATGGCGACATTGATTTCCTGGATGGTGAAATAGGCATCGGCAGTGGCGATGCGCAGGTCGCAGGCCGTCACCAGATCGACGCCGCCGCCGATGCAACCGCCCTGGCACACGGCGATCACCGGCACCCGGCAATTGTCGATGACGTTGAAACTGTCCTGCAGCTCCTTCACGTGGCGGCGGAAGGCCTCGCGCTGGCGGCCCAGATCACCGCTGCGCGTGGCGGCCGCGTTCTGGCCTGCCCACTTGAGATCGAGCCCGGCGGTGAAGTGCCGTCCGGTCGAGGCGATGATCACGCAGCGCACGGCCATGTCGTGCTCGATGGCCTTGAACACCTGGACCATTTCGGGCCAGAAATCGCCGTTCATGGTGTTCAGCTCGGCCGGGCGATTGAGCGTGATGCGGGCGATGCCATCGGCCACCGCGTAATCGAGGGTCTTGAGTTCCATTGGGGCCTCCCACGTTCTATGGGGAAGGCATGACCAAGTTCACCGTCAACGGCAATCCTGTCGAATTTCTGATGCCGCCGGAAACGCCGCTGCTCTGGGCGCTGCGCGACGCGGCCGGGCTGACGGGCACCAAGTTCGGCTGCGGGGCCGGCCTGTGCGGCGCCTGCACCGTGCATGTCGATGGCAAGGCGACGCGCAGCTGCCAGGTGAGCATCGCCGATCTGGAAGGCACGTTCGTCACCACCATCGAAGGCCTGTCCGACAATCGCGACCACCCGCTGCAACAGGCGTGGATCGCAGCGCAGGTGCCGCAGTGCGGTTACTGCCAACCCGGCATGATCATGGCGGCAGCGGCCCTTTTGAAGGACAAGCCGAACCCCACGGACGAGGACATCAACGCCGCCATCACCAACCTGTGCCGCTGCGGCACCTACAACCGCATCAGGAAGGCGATCCACATGGCGGCCGCCGGGCGGGTGGATTCGGGCGTGCCGGGGCCGGAGACCGATGGCGAGGACGCGGCGGCGCGGGTGCCCAGCCTGAAGGGTTGAGGCTCAGCGCGGATTGTCGAGTTCGGGGACGAGCATTGTCTCGGCCAGCATTGCCATCAGGTTGACGTCCACGCGGCGGCCAGCCCGAAATTCCGGACCAGCGCGCCACCAGTGCGTTGCCGTGAGGCTATCCGCGCCAGCGAGCGGCAACAGCGCCAGCGGCATGGCCACGCGGGGCGCGCTGGCCTCGGTCCAGCGCAGCAACGGCTGTGGCTGGCCGGCCTGCCAGCCATAGGCGTTCAGCCGCCGGTATTCGATGGCGAGGGCCGGCAGCCGTTCGGACGATCCGCGCCGGGACGAGCGTTGCGCGGTGAGGATCAGCCGGGCCGCGCCCAGAGGCGCCCGGTCCATGGCCATGCATTTGCTCTTCCTTACAATCAGCTCCAGATGCTCGCTGCGGACGAAATTCTCGATGCCGGCGGGGAACAGGCAGCCGACATCGTCAGCCCATTCGGCAATGCGGAACCGGCGATAGACACGGCCGGCCTCCGGGGCGCCCGACAGCGCGGGCCCGACCAGCACGGCGGATGCCCGGCCAGTCAGGAGGAGGCGCAGGCAATCGTCGCGGCAACCGCCATCGGACCAGTCGTCGAGCAGGGCGATGGTGCCGTCGCCCTGCTTCAGCTTCAGCGGGCGCCCCCGGTCGCTGGCCGCCGCGGCCTGCACCGCCCGTCCCAACCACAGGTTCAAGGCCGCCGGCACGCCCACGCCAACAAGCAGCAGGGCCGCCGCCACCGCCGCGCGCCCGAGTTGGGGACGCGTTCGCAGGGGCAACCAGACCAGCAGGCCGAGCGTGAGATAGATCCAGGCGGTAGGCGCGAAATAGGCCGCGATCAGAACGGGGATGGAGATGATGAACAGCCCCCACCACCAGAAGACGCCCAGAAAGAGCGCTGCCGCTGCGGTGCCGGTGATCATGAACCACCACCAGACCAGCCAGCCTTCGCGCCGGGTGAGGGGCGGTTCCAGCCTCAAAACGGGTTCAGCGTGTAGCCCCGCTGCTGATAGAGGGCGTGTGCAGTAATCGCCGAAAGTGACATCTTCACGCCCGGCAGCAGATCGGCCTTCCTGATGCCCTGGCTCGCCGCGCTCTGGCCGCACAGGTAGAATTCCACGCCCGCACCGATCAGCTTCTGCACGGCAACGGCGCTGGCATTGGACTTGCCGCCGTTGCGCGGCGCGTAGACCTCGTCCTTCACCAGGTCCCAGCCAGCCGGGCCGTGGACGATGACGACGATCTGCACATCCTGTTTCGGCACGCCGGCGGCAACATGCATGTTGAGCGTGCGCGCCGCCGTCTCGATCTGGCGGCTGAGCACGCCGGGTTCGGCCTTGGCGCGCACGTCGAAGGCGATCCTGAACCTGGTGCCCTTCGGGATCGGCAGGTCGCTCTCCACCGGCGCGATCGGCCCCACATCGGGCAGCACCGGGCCGGGGCCGAAGCCGCTGCGATCCTGGGCCAGCACCGGCGCCGCCATCAGCATCAGGGAGAGGACAGCGGCGCGCAGCATGATCAGACCTTTCAGAACGGGTTCAGCGTATAGCCTTGCGCCTGCAGGATGGCGTGGGCGCTGCTGGCAGAGATGGCCAGTTCCACGCCGGGAAGCAAGTCGGCCTTCTTCACGCCCATGGCGTTGGCCGCCTGCCCGCAGACGATGAAGCGCACGCCCTTGGCCAGCATTTCCTTCACCATCGCCTCGCTGGCATTGGCGGCGCCATTGTTGCGGGCGGCATAGACTTGCGGAGTCGTCAGTTCGGCAATGGCCGGGCCATGGACGACCACGGCGACCGCCACATCGCGCTCGGCCATGCCGTTGGCCACATGGCTGTTGATGAAGCGCGCCGCCGTTTCGAAGCCGGGATTGAGCTTGCCAGGCGCGGCCTTCGTCACATCATAGACATGGCGCAGCACCATGCCCTTGGGGATGGCGACATCATGCTCCACCGGCGTGTGCTTGCCGAAGCCGGCAAAGACGGGCCCGCCCTGCGGTTCGGCAGCGACGGCGGGTGCGGCCAGCAGGGCCGCGATCAGAAGGGCGCGCATCAGCCAAATCTCCTCAGGCCCTGAAGGGCACTTTCCGCTTCCGCCACGGTGCGGCGCACGATTTCGCCGGCCGGCAATATCTCGGTGATGCCGCCGCCGCCCTGCCCGGCCGCCAGGCACTGGGTTTCGGGGATCACGTCGAGCACGCCGGCAATCGGCCCCAGGCGGTTCAATTGCACCGATTCGGCCACCTGGGCGGCGAAGGGCTTGGCGGTGCGGTTGTCGAAATCGCGGTTGCTGTCATTCACGATGGCGCGCAGCGTCTTGCCGGTGAACACCTTGGAGACGATGGTGTCGCTCTCGCTCATGCCAACGATGGCCTCCTTGTATTTCTGGCCGGCATGGGCCTCGTGGCTGGCGATGAAGCGGGTGCCCATCCACACGCCAACGCAGCCGAAGGCCAGCGCCGCCGCCAGCCCGCGGCCATCATAAAGGCCGCCAGCCGCCACCACCGGGATATCGACGGCGTCGACACACTGCGGCCACAGCGCGACGGAGGCAACGCTGCCAGTGTGGCCGCCACCTTCGGTGCCTTGCGCGATGATGACGTCGCAACCGGCCTCCGCCGCCTTCACGGCGTGCTTCACGTTGCCGGCCATGCACATCACCACCACGCCGGCCTGTTTCAGCTCGGTGATGATGGCGACCGGCACGCCCAGCCCGGCGATGAATGCCTTGGCGCCGCCCTTGATGATCACGTCCACGGATGCCGTGAGCGTTTCGGGCTGGGCGGTGAGCAGATCGACACCGAACGGCTTGTCGGTGAGGTCGCGCACCTTCGCCATCTGATCGGCGATGAACTTCGGCGGCAGGCCGGCCATGCCCAGCGAGCCAAAGCCCCCGGCGGCAGAGACTGCGGCGCACACTTCAGCATAGGAAACACCGCCCATCCCGGCCAGCAGCACGGGATGTTCGACGCCCAGCAGATCACAGATCGGCGTGTGGATGGTCATGTCTTGCTCCGCCGGATCACTCAGCAGCCTGGGCTTCGCCCCAGCCGATGATCGCCTTGGTTTCGAGGAAATCGGCAAAGCCATGATCGCCCCACTCGCGGCCGTTGCCCGACTGCTTGTAGCCGCCGAATGGCGCCATCAGGTCGAACTGGGCCTGGTTGATGTTGACCTGGCCGGCGCGCAGTTCGCGCGCCACCTTCCGGGCGTGTTCCGGCTCACCCTGCACATAGGCGGCAAGGCCATAGACCGTGTCATTGCCGATGGCGATGGCCTGGTCCTCGCTGTCATAGGGCAGCATGGCCAGCACCGGGCCAAAGATTTCCTCGCGCGCGATGGTCATGTCGTTGGTGACGTCGGCGAAGATGGTGGGCTTGACGTAATAGCCCTTGTCCAGCCCTTCCGGCCGGCCGGGGCCGCCGGCGACCAGCGTGGCGCCTTCGTTGATGCCCTGCTCGATCAGCCCCTGGATCTTGTTCCACTGCGTCTCGCTCACCACCGGGCCCATGGCGCTGTTGCCATTGGGATCGCCCACGGTGGTGGCTTCGGCCACCTGTTTCGCAATCGCTGCGGCTTCCGCCATACGCCCACGCGGCACCAGCATGCGGGTCGGCGCGTTGCAGCTTTGCCCCGAATTCATCATCACGCTCTGCACGCCGCCGGTGACCGCCTTCACCAGATCGGCATCGGGCAGCACGATGTTGGGCGACTTGCCGCCCAGTTCCTGCGCCACGCGCTTGACCGTGTCGGCGGCGTTCTTGGCCACGGAAATGCCGGCGCGGGTGGAGCCGGTGAAGCTCACCATGTCCACATCCCTGTGGGACGACAGCGCGACGCCCACACCCGGCCCATCACCGTTGACGAGGTTGAACACACCGGCCGGCACGCCCGCGGCATGCATGATCTCGGTCCAGATATAGCCGCTGAACGGCGCGATTTCCGACGGCTTGAGCACCATGGTGCAGCCCACCGCCAGCGCCGGTGCCACCTTGCAGGCGATCTGGTTCACCGGCCAGTTCCACGGCGTGATGAAGGCACAGACCCCGATGGGTTCCTTGGCGATCAGCGTCGTGCCGCGCAGTTCATCGAACTTGTAGGTCTTCAAGACCTCGATGGCGGTGGCGATGTGGCCGATGCCCAGCGCGGCCTGCGCCTGGTTGGACAGCCAGGCCGGCGCGCCCATTTCCTCGGTGATGGCCGCGGCAATGTCGTTGTAGCGCTTCTGATATTCCGCCGCGATGGCGCCCAGCAGCTCGATCCGCTCCTTGACGCTGGTGCGGCTGAACGACGGGAAGGCCGCCTTGGCCGCGGCAACGGCGCGATCGACATCGGCCGCGCTGCCGAGGTTGATGCGGCCGGCCACCGCTTCCGTGGCCGGGTTGATGACATCCAGCGGGTTCGGCGTTGCCGGCTCCACCCACTCACCGCCAATGTAGAATTTCGTGTAGTCGCGCATGGTTCAGCCTCCCCAGCTGCAATGGTGCACAGGTTGTAGCACGCTGAAGCAGCGATTCGTCGCTTCAGCTTTTTGAGGGGCTATTTGGCCGGCATCAGCATCACGGCCGCCGCCGTCATCGTCTCCACACCGGTCGCAATGGTCGGCGCCGGATCAGGCGCCCAGCCGCCATTGTGCAGCGACGGGATCGGTGGGCCGCCCTTCTGCGCCGCGTCCCACTTGTCCTGCGGGACGCCGCCGAGCCAGTAGATGACCGACGGCACGCCGGCGGCGAGGCCGAACAGCTGGAAATCTTCCGACGCCATCGACGGGTCGAGATCGACCACCCGCGCCTTGCCCAGCCTGGTTTCGAACAGCGCTTTCAGGCGCAGGGCCAGTGGCGTGTCGTTGATGGTCGGCACCCCCACTTCCGTTGACCGCACCGTCGGCATCAACGCCTCGGGCAGGCCGGCCGCGATCGCCTCGCCCCGCGCCACCCTTGCGATGCCGTCGATCAGGCCGCGCTGCTGCGCGGCATCATAGCTGCGGATGGTCAGCTGCAGCTTCACCTCGTCCGGGATGATATTGTGCTTGGTGCCGCCATGGATGCTGCCCACGGTGATCACCGCCGGGTGGAAGGGATCATTCTCGCGGGAAATCAGCGTCTGGATGCCATTGACGATGCGCGCCGCCAGCGCCACCGGGTCCCTGGTGGTGGCCGGATAGGCGCCGTGGCCGCCAATGCCCTTCACCACCAGGTCCATCGATGTGGAGATCGACAGCGCACGGCTGGTCGGCACGCTCACCGTGCCGGCCGGGATGCGGCTGTCATCATGCAGGGCGAGGCTGAAATCCGGCCTGGGAAAGCGCGTGAGCAGGCCATCGTCCAGCATCGCCCGCGCACCGCCAAAGCCTTCTTCGGCCGGCTGGCCCACCATCACCACCGTGCCCTTCCAGGCGCCCTTGTTGGCGGCCAGCCAGCGCGCCGTGCCCACCCACACGGCCATGTGGATATCGTGGCCGCAGGCGTGCATCACCGGCGTCATCGGGCCATCACCGTAATTGCCCATGGCCCGGCTGGCATAGGGCAGGCCGGTGATCTCCTTCACCGGCAGTCCATCCATGTCGGCACGGATCAGCACGGTGGGGCCCTTGCCGTTCGTCAGCACGGCAACGACACCGGTGCGGCCCACCTTCTCGGTCACCGTGAAGCCGGCGGCGCGCGCTTCGGCGGCCAGGATGCCGGCCGATCGCACCTCCTGGAAGCTCAGTTCCGGGTGGGTGTGCAGATCCTTGTAGAGCGTGACCAGATCGACCGGCTGCGCCGCCGAACCTGCGGCCGCCCCCGCCAGCAGCCCGGCTACCAGAGCCCCGAAACCCCGTCCCATATCAGCTTGCCCCCAACCAGGATCATCAGTGCGTGCATGATGGCATAGAAACGCGGGCCATCAACCCGCCGCACCAGCACGGTGCCGGCCCAGGTGGACAGGATCGCCGCCGGCATCAGGACGGCCGCCGACCACAGATTGGCCGGCGTGAAGGTGCCCAGCGCCCAATAGGCCGGCACCTTCAGCCAGTTGATGGCAGCAAAGAACACGCTGCTGGTGCCGATGAACATGTCGCGCGGCAGCTTCATCGGCAGCACGTGCATCTGGAAGGGCGGGCCACCGGCATGGGCAATCTGGCTGGTGAAGCCGGCCGCCGCGCCCATCGCCACGCCTGTCCACCGGCCGCCGGCCCGGCCGGGCACGCCGCGCCGTTCCGCCCGGATGCGCTGGACACCGAAGCCCAGCGCAATCAGGCCCACCGCCAGTTCCACGGCCGCCACCGGCACGAAGCGCGCCAGCGCCCAGCCGGCGACAATGCCAAGGCAGGCGCCCGGCACCATGCGCTTGAGCACGGCATCATCGCGGTGGGCGCCAAAGGCCTTCACCGAAAACACGTCCTGCACCAAGAGGATCGGCAGCAGGATGGCGGCCGCCGTCACCGGGCTCATGCCCAGCGCCATGATCGGCACGCCCAGCACGCCGAGCCCGGCAAAGCCGCCCTTGGCCAAGCCCAGGATGGTGACGCCGGCCAGTGCGGCCAGCCAGAACCAGGCGCCGTGGCCGGCCACCACCGCCAGCAGGGGCTCCATCGGTTCAGGCCGGCCGAATGTCGATCAGGGTCAGCCGCGCCGTCCAGCGCGGCCACGGCAGGGCGATGCGCCACTGATCGGGCGCCACCTGTTCCAGCACGCCCAGCTGGTCACGATCGCCATCCTCGCCATAGGCATGGCGGCCGGGTTCATCGGCAAGCTTCACCGTGCCGAGATAGATCAGGCGATCAACGTCGGGATAGAGGGTGCCGATCTGCTGCTGCCCGCCGGTATCGGCCTCGAAGCGCAGCAGCACGCCATCGGCCGCGAGGCGACACGGCTGGAATGGGCCAGCCTGGACCGCGGGCACATCCTGCGGTTGCCCCTGTCGCCAGCCCAGGTGGACAAGGCGGCAGCGAAAGGCACCGGCGCGGGGCAGTTGCGGCATTGCCTGCGCCGGGCCGGTGAGCGGGCCAAGAGCGGCCAGCGCGTCACCGGCGCCGGCACGCGCCACATCGATGCGCGCCTGTTCCCACGCGTCCGACAGCCGGGACAGGCGGCGGCGATCGGCGTCGGCGATCACCGCCTGCCAGACATCGGCGCGGCGCACGACGGCATAGCGCCTGAGATCGTCTCCCTTGCTGCACGCGGACATCAGCAACGCTGTACCCAGCAGCAGTGCAGCCGGCGCCTTCATCGGCTTTCCGGTCATTCGCCGAGCATGCCGCGCACGAAATTGGCGAGGCCCAGCTGGCGTTTTCTGCGCAGGCGTTCGGCCTTCAGGATGGCGCGGATCTCCGCGAGGCAGGTTTCCGCATCGTCGTTGACCAGCACATAATCATATTCGCCCCAGTGCCTGATCTCGTCACAGGCGCGGGCCATGCGGCTGGCAATCACCTCGGGGTGATCGGTGTTGCGGCTGACCAGCCGGCGTTCCAGTTCCGCCAGATGCGGCGGCAGGATGAACACGCGCACCAGGTCGGACGCGGCATCGGTCTGCTGCAGCTGCTGGGTGCCCTGCCAGTCGATGTCGAACAGCACATCGCGGCCGGCGGCCAGCGTGTCCTCCACCGGGCGGCGCGGTGTGCCATAGCGGTTGCCGAACACGGTCGCCCATTCAAGCAGCGCATTGCCGTCGATCATCGTCTGGAACTGGTCGGGCGAGACGAAATAATAATCGACCCCGTCCACCTCGCCGGGGCGCGGGCTGCGGGTGGTGGCCGATACGCTCATGCTGATCTCGCCGTCTTCGGCGAGCAGCGCGCGCGACAGGGTGGTCTTGCCGGCGCCCGACGGCGAGGACAGCACGAACATCAGGCCCCGGCGTTCCGGTCCGTGGGCCGGCATCCCGGCGCGGGCAAAGCGCGTCACTTGCGGCGGAACCTGTCCAGCGTGACGACGTTGCTGCCGTCATCGGGGCTGCCACCATCGGGCCCGCCATCGGGGCTGCCGTCATCGGGCTTGCCATCATCGGGGCCATCATCGGATGGCGGGGCCTCGCCGTCCTTGGGCGGGAATTGCAGTGCGAAATTGACCGCCGGATCGACGAAGCCGACCACCGCATCATAGGGGATGGTGAGCATCGAGGGCATCTGGTTGAACGACAGGCCGATCGAGAATTGCTCGGGCCCCACCTCCAGGTCCCAGTAACGGTGCTGGATGACGATCGTCATTTCTTCCGGATAGCGTTCGATGAGGTGCTGCGGGATCACCACGCCGGGCGCGCGGGTGCGGAAGGCGATGTAGAAATGATGGCCACCGGGCAGGCCGCCCTCCTCCTCGATGCGCTTCAGCACACGGCCGACAACACCGCGCAGCGCGTCCTGCACGATCTCGTCGTACGGAATCAGGCTGTCGGGCGTGGTGTCGTTCATTGGTCAGCCCCGGTTGCGTGCCGGCAACCGATTGGCGCGGGGCGGCGCCAAGGTCAAGTGATGGGCGAAAAATGGCGGCGAGGTGCCGCGTTGGAGGGGCCGTGTGCGGCGAATGTGGTGAGGGGGTTCTGTTGCCCGGCCCCCCGCACGGGTTGAGGGTCGGGGGGCCGTGTGCGGCGAATGTGGTGAGGGGGTTCTGTTGCCCGGCCCCCCTCTGGCCGCTGGAGTCCACTTCTGTTGCCCGGTGTGGCCCGAACCGCGCTTTCGGCCAGTTTAACCTTGGTCGGTGAAGACCTCAGTTACGCTGCGATCGCGAATGCCTCGTTGTCGTTGGCATTTGTGGGTTTTGAACGGTTTAACGGCGCATTCAGGCCGGGCAAAAACACCGTCTTTGAACACACGTCGATCCTGGTTCGGCCCCGCAAACCACCCCGACAACGGGCTGATGGATGGTGGAGCCGCCGGGTACTGCCCCCGGGTCCGCTGCGTCTATTCCACGGCATCATTTATCGCCATAGCCGGCGAGCCGGCACACACCATGTAGGCGCTGGGAGGCGATTCCTCAATGGCTGATCGCTCAATCCCCGCCAAAGCGCCGATACAGCGTTGGCAGCAGGAGCAGCGTGAGCAGGGTGGACGACATGATGCCGCCGATCACCACGGTGGCCAGCGGCCGCTGCACCTCCGCGCCTGCCCCCGTTGCAATGGCCATCGGCAGGAAGCCGATGCTGGCAACCAGCGCAGTGGACAGCACCGGGCGCAGCCGGTCCAGCGCGCCGGCCATCACCGCCTCTGCCCGCGCCAGGCCGTGGGCCCTCAGATGGTTGATGTGGTCCACCAGCACCAGGCCATTCAGCATCGCGATGCCCGACAGCGCGATGAAACCGATGGCCGCCGTGATCGAGAAGGGCATGCCCCTGAGCCACAGCGCGAACACCCCGCCGGTCACCGCCAGCGGGATGCCGGCAAACACGATCAGCGCCTGCCGGATGGAACCCAGCGCGCCATAGACCAGCACGAGAATCAACAGCAGGCACGCCGGCACCAGCACCGCCAGCCGCGCCTTGGCTTCCTGCAACTGCTTGAACTGGCCGCCGAATTCGATGCGGTAGCCATCGGGCAGCGGCACCGCCTTCGCCAGCTCCGCCTTCGCCCGCGCCACATAGCCTTCCACATCGCTGCCCGACAGGTTGACCAGCAGCGCGGCGCGCTTCTGGCCATTGTCGCGCCGCACCGGCTCGACGGCCATCACCTCCTCCAGCGTCGCCACGCGGCCCAGCGGCACGATGCCGGCAGTGCCAACGCGCAGCGGCAGGGCGCGGATGGTGTCCAGATCGGCGCGCTGCGCGTCCGGCAGGCGCACGACGATGGCATGGCGGCGGATGCCTTCGAGGATGGCGCCCACCTCCTGCCCCGCCAGCCCGGCGGTGATGGCGCGGTTGACCTCATCGGCGCCGAGGCCCAGCCGGACCAGCGACTCGTGGTTCACCTTGACCACCAGGCTGGGGGTACGGCCATCCACTTCCTGTTCGGCCTGGGCGGTGCCGGGCAGCCGCTTCAGCACGGCTTCCGCCTGCCGGCCCAGCGCTTCCAGCCGGTTGCTGTCATCCCCGAAGATCTTCACCGACAGATCGGCGCGGGTGCCTTCCAGCATCTCGTTGAAGCGCATCTCGATCGGCTGGGCGAACAGGAAATGCTGATCGCCATGGAGCTTCAGCGCCTCCGCCTCGATGGCCTTGACCAGTTCGGCCTTGCTCTGCGGGCCATCGGCTGGCCATTCGGCCTGCGGCCTGTAGTGGACGTAAAGGTCATTCTCGTTCGGCGGCATCGGATCGGTCGCCACCGCCGACGTGCCGATGCGCGAGAAGACATGGGTGATCTGCGGGAATTTCTTCAGCAGCGCCTGTTCCAGCGCGATCTCCCTGGCCAGGCTTTCCTCCAGGCTCATGTCCACCGGCCTGTAGACCATCGCAGTGATCGAACCTTCGTCCAGCCGCGGCGTGAACACCGTGCCCAGCCGGGTGAAGGCCAGCGCCGCGACCGCCAGCACCAGCAACGCCGGCACGATGGCAAGCGCCGGGCGCGCCAGCGTCGCCTCCAGCAGCGGCCGCCACGCCCGTTCCAGCGCCGCCACCAGCCTCGTCGGGCCGTGATCGGCGCCGGCCCTCAGCCAGAAGGACGCCATCGCCGGCACCACGGTGACCGACACGACAAGGGCGGCCGTCAGCGCCAGCATCACCGTCATCGCCATCGGCCGGAACAACTTGCCTTCCACCCCGCCCAGCGCCAGCACCGGCACATAGACGAGCGTGATGATTGCCACGCCGAACGCCACGGGCCGCGCCACCTCGGCCATCGACCGGGTGATGAGCGCGCGGCGCTCACCCTCGTCCAGCGCCCGGCCCAGCCGCTGCTGTTCGGCGCCCAGCCGCCGCAACGCGTTTTCCACCGCCACGATGGCGCCATCGACCAGCAGGCCGAAATCCAGCGCGCCCAGGCTCATCAGGTTGCCCGAGATGCCCGTCCGCACCATGCCGATGGCCGCCATCAGGAAGGCGATGGGGATGACCGCCGCGACAATGAACGCCGCCCGCCAGTGGCCCAGCACCAGGATCAGCACGAAGGCCACCAGCGCCGCCCCTTCCGACAGGTTGTTCCGCACCGTCGCCACCGTGCGTTCGACAATGTCGGCGCGGTCATAGCGGGCGCGGATCACCATGCCGTCGGGCAGCGCGGCCTGCACCTCGGGCAGATAGGCATCGACAGCGCGTGCCACCTCGCGGCTGTTCTGCCCGGTCAGCAGCATGATGGTGCCCAGCACCGTCTGACGGCCATCCACCGTGGCCGCGCCCGACCGCAGCGCGCTGCCCACGCGCACGGTGGCCAGATCGGCAACGGTCAAGGGCCGCACCCCGCCAGCAAACTTCACCGGCAGCGCGCCGATCGCTTCGGGCTGCATCACCCGTGCATCGGTGCGCACCACCAGCCGCCGCCCGGCCTGCGAGATGGCGCCGCCGCCGGCATTGTCGGCATTGGCGGCCACCGCCGCGGCGAGCTCGGCCGGAGTCACGCCGGCGGCGGCCAGCTTCGCCAGGTCCGGCTCGATCACATATTGGCGTTCCAGCCCGCCGATGCTGTTGACCTCGGCGACACCGGCCACGGTGCGCAGCATCGGCACGACGACATATTCCTGCACCTCGGCCAGCGCCATCAGGTGATCATCCTGCGCGCTGGCCGGCACCAGTCCCGGATGGTGCGGCTCGGCATGGGGCGGGTGATCCCATTCCAGCGTGTAGTAGAGAATCTCGCCCAGCCCGGTGGTGATCGGCGCCAGCTGCGGCGCCGCGCCGGGCGGCAACAGCGCGCTGGCCGTCGCCAGCCGCTCCGTCACCACCTGGCGGGCCCGCATCACGTCGGTGCCGTCCTCATAGAGCAGGGTGACCTGGGACAGGCCGGAGCGGGTGAGCGAGCGGAAGCCGACAAGGCCCGGCTGGCCGCCCATCAACCGCTCGATGGGAACCGTCACCCGTGTCTCGATCTCCTCGCCGGCCAGGCCGGGCACGGCGGTGTTCACCTGCACCTGCACGCCGGTCACGTCCGGGATGGCGTCGATGGGCAGGGTGAACAGGTGATAAAGGCCAATCGCCGCCGCGATCAGCGCCGCCAGCAGCACGCCGCCACGGTTGCGCTCGCTGGCCGAAATCAGGGCGGCGATCACGGCGCTTCGGTGCCGCCGGTGAGGATGCGGATATTCTCCTGCGCCTCCCACAGGCCGGCACGGGTGTCGAGCACGGCGGTCAATGCATCGAGCCAGCCGGTCTGCATCTGGACATAGGTGGCCAGCGGCACCGCCCCCAGCCGATAGGCGCGGTCGGCCTCCTCGGCGGCGGCGGCAAAGCGCTGCGGTGCATCGGTAGGCCACTTCGCCATCGCCGCCAGCCGCGCGCGATACAGGGCGGCATCGCCGTGCAATTGCACCAGCAGGCGGCGACGGGCAGCGATCAGCGCGGCTTCGCCCTGCGCCGCGCGGCTCTCGGCCGCTGCCACGTCGCCGGCCTGGCGGTTCCAGATCGGGATGCTGGTGGTGGCGCGAACGCCGACCACCTGGTCCTTCACGTCGCCCCGGTCCCGGTTGAGGAAGGGCCCGATGCTGATCGCACCCGCGCGGCTCCTTTCCGCCAGCCGCACACCAAGGCCCTGCTGTTCCAGCTGTGTCTTCAGCGCGATCAGTTCGAAATTCCCGCTTTCCAGCCGGTCAGCGAGCACGCTCACATCGGGCAAGGCGGGCGGCATCGTTGGCGGGCGGGCGATGCGGATGCGGGCCGGGAAGGGCTGGCCGCGCAGGGCGTTCAGTTCATAAAGGGCCACATTGAAGGCGGCCTGCGCCTCCGCGGCGGTGCGCTCGGCGCTGATGGCCGCCGCTTCCAGCACGGCGGCTTCGAGGCGCGGGGCGGCGCCGGCCGGATCGCGCGCCACCAGCACGCCAGCGAGGCTGCGCATCCGCGCCGCCACCTCGGCAGCGGCGCCAGCGCGCGCATCGGCGGCGAACAGGCGATAGCCCAGCGTGCGGGCCCGGCCGGCCAGAGTCGCCTCGAACTGCGCCAGCCCGGTGCGGGCCAGCGTCACATCGCCTTGCGCAATCGCCTTCCTGAGCGGGAGGCGGCCGTTGAATTCGATGGGCTGCAGGATGGAGACCGAGAAGGCCGGGCCGTCACCCAGGCGCTGCCCGGTGACCGGATTGTCGGTCGTGCGCTCCCCGAACTCGACCGAAAGCTCGGGATCGGCCAGCCGCCCGGCGGCCCTCACGCCGGTCTGCGTCAGGCTGATCTGGCGGGCGAGGAACTGGCGTTCCGGGTTGCCGGCCACAACCTCTGCGGCCAGCGCATCGATGCTGATGGCCGTGGCGGCGGGCTGGGCCAGCACCGGGCCGGCAAGCAGGGCGGAAAGGCAAATTGCACGCAGCATGCTGCTGCGCCTAAGGCAACGAACGCGCCAAGAAAACCCGTTGTTTTACGGGTGCTTAACTGCAATCAATTCGCGATAGCGGGACAGCACGGCACCGTTGATGGCGTCCCAGTCGAAGCCTTGCGCCGCGGCAAGCCCGGCGGCACCATGTGCGGCGCGCAGGGCGGCATTGGTGCAATAGCGTTCCAGCGCGTCGGCATAGCCGGCGACATCGCGGTGGGTAACGAGCGCACCGGTGACGCCATCGGACACCAGGCATTCGTTGCCGCCGGCGCGCGCCGCCACCACCGGAATGCCGCTGGCCATGGCTTCGAGGTTGATGTTGCCGAACGTCTCGGTGATCGACGGGTTCAGCAACATGTCGGCGCTGGCATAGGCGCGGGCCAGGTTGGTGCCGTCCTGGAAACCGATGAAGATGGCATCCGGCACCTGCGCTGCGAAGCTTTCCCGGGCCGGGCCGTCGCCCACCACCAGCAGGCGGTGGCGCACCCCGCGCCGCTTCAGTTCGGCCACGGCCGCGGCCACCATGCCGAGCCCCTTTTCGAGGACGAGTCTGCCGACGAAGCCGATCACCGGCTCATCATCGGCAATCCCCAGGCTCCAGCGCCATTCGGGGCTGCGGCGCGTGGGCGAGAAGCGCTGCCGGTCAACCCCGCGACTCCACACTGCGGGTTCGCCGCTGATGATGCCGGCCGCGCGCATCGTCTCGCCAAAGCCCGGCGTGGTGACAAAGATCGTGTCCAGCCCGGCATAGAAGCGCTTCAGCAGCGCCTCGATGCCGGGCCGGATGAAGCCCAGCCCATAATATTCGAAATAGGTTTCGAACCGCGTGTGGATGGAGGCGACGACCGGCACGCCCAGATCGCGCGCCAGTTTCTTGGCGGCGTGCGCGGCCGGATCGGGCGCGGAAAGATGGATGATGTCGGGCGCGAAGTCGCGGATCTCGCGCTTCAGCCGACCGGGCAGGCCCAGTGCGAGGCGATACTCCCCGCGCCCCGGAATCGCGAAGCTGGGAATGGAGATGAGTTCACCCGCCGGTTCGAAGGCTGGCGTGTCGGAGGTAGGGGAATAGACCCGCACCTCGCAGCCTTGCCGTTCCAGATAGGCAACCAGCCGGTTCAGTGCCTGGTTGGCGCCATCGCGCACATAATTGTAGTTGCCCGAAAACAGCGCCACCCGCACCGGGCGTTCGGGTTGCTGGACGGGTTCGGGCATCTTGAAGGCAGTGGCCACGGCAGGTTCCTTGATCGAATGGCGAGGTGCCATGCCATTGTGGCCAAGGCGGGGCAGAGACATGGCCGGATTTTTTGCGGGCCCTGCCCGGCACGAGAAACCCCGCCAGCCGGGGGCTGGCGGGGTCTCATGCGGCGTCTCTAAGGCGCGTCAGGCCGCGGCAACCCCCCGGCGGCGGCGACGGCGCGCCGCGCCGACAAGCCCGAAGCCGGTGATCAGCATCGCCCAGCTCGCCGGTTCCGGCACGGCGCCGCTGGCCAAGAAGGTGGCGTCGAGCCGAACGCTGCCGAAATTATTGAAATAGTCCCAGCTGTTGTTGCCGTTGGGGTCGCCGATGTTGTTGAACACGAAATAGTGGATATTGCCTGCCGCGTTCGCCAGCGGCATCCGCGCCTGACCAAGCGCGTCAGGCACGCCGAACGTCGTCAGATAGGCGACATAGGCCTGACCGGCCGTCACGCTGATGTTGGTCGTGAACATGTAGGGCGTAAAGCCGGTGCCTGCCACCGAGGCCTGTACCGCGCTGAGGTACAGGTTGGTCGGCGACCCGAAGCCTTCAGCATAGCTGGTCGTGCCATTCCATGTGCCGATACCCCCCTGCAATGCCCCGACACCGCCATCAAGATAAAGGGTGAAGCTGGTGAGCGTGCCGGTGATCGGCGCTGTGAACACCTGGCCATAGGTGGCCGTGGCAAAACTGGGCGGGGCGCCGAAGAACCCGACCGTTCCGCCGTCCGGCGTGTTGCCGATTGTCACCGCCACAGCCGGCGCGGCAACCCCGAGCAGAAGAGCCGCAACTAGAGCATACGTCATGACAATATTTACCCCCTGAAAGTTGATGAACGTTCATGAGGCGACCCATGGATGGAACGATTACCCGATTCATTTTTTTCGTTCAAGTTAATATTTAATTGGTTAACGCACGCCTCTCGGGTGGCGCGGGTTGGCGCTGCGAGACCGACAAAAAAACCCCGCCGGGCTGGCGCCCGGCGGGGTGTTTCGTTCTGGCAGCGCCGCCGGCGTCAGCCGTCCGTCTGCTCCAGGGCCTTCTGGTTGGCGGCCTGCACGGCGCGCAGCGCAGCGTCGCGGCTGTTGGCCGCCACGCGCAGGCGCTGCATGCCGGCCCCGGTGCCGGCCGGGATCAGGCGGCCGACGATGACGTTTTCCTTCAGGCCGTTGAGCGTGTCGACCTTGCCCTGCACGGCCGCTTCGGTGAGCACGCGGGTGGTTTCCTGGAAGGACGCCGCCGACACGAACGACTTGGTCTGCAGGCTGGCCTTGGTGATGCCCAGCAGCACCGGCTTGCCGGACGCCGGGCGGCCATCGGGCGGCAGCTTGGCGTTCTCGGCATCCATCTCCTCGCGGTCGACCTGCTCGCCAACGAGGAGCGTGGTGTCGCCGCTGTCGGTGATTTCCACCTTCTGCAGCATCTGGCGCACGATCACCTCGATGTGCTTGTCGTTGATGCGCACACCCTGCAGGCGATAGACTTCCTGGATTTCGGCGCACAGATATTCGGCCAGCGGCTCGACACCCAGCACCTCCAGAATGTCGTGCGGGTTGGGGTTGCCATCGATCAGATAGTCCCCCTTGCGCACGAAGTCGCCTTCCTGCACCGCGACGTGCTTGCCCTTGGGCACCAGATATTCGGCCGGTTCGCCCCCATTGCCATCGCTTCCTTCCGGACGGATGACGATGCGGCGCTTGGTCTTGTAGTCCTTGCCGAATTCCACGCGGCCATCGATGCGGGCGATGATCGCATTGTCCTTGGGCACGCGGGCTTCGAACAGTTCGGCGACGCGCGGCAGACCGCCGGTGATGTCGCGGGTCTTGGCGGCTTCACGCGGGATACGCGCCAGCACGTCACCGGCCGAAACCGCCTGGCCATCAGCCACCGACAGAATGGCGTCCACGGCCAGCATGTAGCGCGCCGCTTCGCCCGACTGGTCGTCAAGCAGGGTGATGCGCGGGCGCAGATCGTCCTTCTTGTTGACGGCCTTCCAGTCCGACACCTTCTTGTTGGCGATGCCGGTGGCTTCGTCCACTTCCTCGCGCAGCGACACGCCCTCGATCAGGTCCTGGTACTTCACCCTGCCCGACTTTTCGGTGATCACCGGCAGCGTGTACGGGTCCCACTCGGCCAGGCGATCGCCCTTGGCCACCGTGGCGGCTTCCGCGATGTTGATGATGGCGCCGTAGGGGATGCGGTGGATGGAGCGTTCACGGCCTTCGCTGTCGCGGATCACCAGTTCGCCGTTGCGCGCCATGGCGATGGCGCGGCCGCGGCTGTCGGTGATGGTAGAGAGGCCGCGATACTCGATGACGCCGTCAACCGGCGCTTCGAGGGTCGACTGCTCGCTGACCTGCGCGGCGCCACCGATGTGGAAGGTGCGCATGGTCAGCTGCGTGCCCGGCTCCCCGATCGACTGGGCCGCGATCACGCCGACCGCTTCGCCCATGTTCACCGGCGTGCCGCGCGCCAGGTCGCGGCCATAGCAGGTGGAGCAGACGCCGCCCTGCGTCTCGCACAGCAGCGGCGAGCGGATCTTCACTTCCGGCACAGCCGCCTTCTCGATGCGCGCCACGTCGGCTTCGGTGATCAGGTGGCCGGCCGGCACGACCAGCTCGCCGGTCTTGGCGTCGACCACGTCAACCAGCACGGTGCGGCCCAGGATGCGTTCACCCAGCGACACGATGGTGTTGCCGCCTTCGACGATGGCCTTCATGACCATGCCGCGGGTGGTGCCGCAATCGTCCTCGACGACCACGCAATCCTGCGACACGTCGACCAGACGGCGGGTCAGGTAACCCGAGTTGGCGGTCTTCAGCGCGGTATCGGCCAGACCCTTGCGGGCGCCGTGGGTGGAGTTGAAATACTCCAGCACGGTGAGGCCTTCCTTGAAGTTGGAGATGATCGGCGTTTCGATGATCTCGCCCGACGGCTTGGCCATCAGGCCGCGCATGCCGGCCAGCTGCTTCATCTGGGCCTGTGAACCACGGGCGCCGGAATGGGCCATCATGTAGATGGAGTTGATCGGCTTGGTGCGGCCGGTTTCGGCGTCCTTCTTCACCGCCTTGATCTCGTCCATCATGGCGTTGGCAACCTGGTCACCGCACTTGGCCCAGGCGTCGACCACCTTGTTGTACTTCTCGCCCTGCGTGATCAGGCCGTCCTGATACTGCTGCTCGAAGTCCTTGGCGGCCTGCTTGGTCTCGTCCACCAGCTTGTGCTTGGCGGCCGGGATCACCATGTCGTCCTTGCCGAAGCTGATGCCGGCCTGGAAGGCGTGGCGGAAGCCCAGCGCCATGATGGCATCGGCAAACAGCACCGTCTCCTTCTGGCCGGTGTGGCGATAGACGGTGTCGATGACGTCGCCGATCTCCTTCTTGGTCAGCAGGCGGTTGATCGTCTCGAACGGCACCTTGTGGCTCTTGGGCAGGGTTTCGCCCAGCAGCAGGCGGCCCGGCGTGGTGTTGACGCGCTTCAGGTAGCGGGCGCCGGCCTCGTCGGTCTGCGGCACGCGCGCGATGATCTTCGAATGCAGCGTGACGTGCTTGTTGTAGAGCGCCTGGTGCACTTCGGCCATGTCGGCAAAGGCCATGCCTTCGCCCGGTTCGCCATCCAGCTCCATCGACAGATAATAAAGGCCCAGCACCATGTCCTGCGAGGGCACGATGATCGGCTTGCCGTTGGCCGGCGACAGGATGTTGTTGGTGGACATCATCAGCACGCGCGCTTCCAGCTGGGCTTCCAGCGAAAGCGGCACGTGGACGGCCATCTGGTCGCCGTCGAAGTCGGCGTTGAAGGCGGCGCAGACCAGCGGGTGCAGCTGGATGGCCTTGCCCTCGATCAGCACCGGTTCGAAGGCCTGGATGCCCAGCCGGTGCAGCGTCGGTGCGCGGTTCAGCAGCACGGGATGCTCGCGGATCACTTCGTCAAGGATGTCCCAGACTTCCTTGCGCTCCTTTTCCACCCACTTCTTGGCCTGCTTCAGGGTCATGGAAAGACCCTTGGCGTCGAGCCGCGAGTAGATGAATGGCTTGAACAGCTCCAAGGCCATCTTCTTGGGCAGGCCGCACTGGTGCAGCTTGAGTTCCGGACCGGTCACGATCACCGAACGGCCCGAATAGTCGACGCGCTTGCCGAGCAGGTTCTGGCGGAAGCGGCCCTGCTTGCCCTTCAGCATGTCGGAGAGCGACTTCAGCGGTCGCTTGTTGGCCCCGGTGATGGTGCGGCCGCGGCGGCCGTTGTCGAACAGCGCATCCACCGCTTCCTGCAGCATGCGCTTTTCGTTGCGCACGATGATGTCCGGCGCGCGTAGCTCAATGAGGCGCTTCAGGCGGTTGTTGCGGTTGATGACGCGGCGATAGAGATCATTGAGATCCGACGTCGCAAAGCGGCCGCCATCCAGCGGCACCAGCGGACGCAGTTCCGGCGGGATCACCGGCACCACCGTCATGATCATCCATTCCGGCTTGTTGCCGGAGTTGATGAAGCTCTCGACGACCTTCATCCGCTTGATGATCTTCTTGGGCTTCAGTTCCGACTTGGTGGTGCGCAGCTCCTCGCGCAGCTGCTCCATCTCGCCTTCAAGGTCGAGCTGTTCAAGGAGGATGCGGATGGCTTCCGCGCCGATGCCGGCCTGGAAGGCGTCCTCGCCATATTCCTCCTGGGCGGTCAGCAGTTCGTCCTCGGTCAACAGGTCGAACTTCTTGAACGGCGTCATGCCCGGATCGATGACGACATATTGTTCAAAATAGAGCACGCGCTCGAGCTGCTTCAATTGCATGTCGAGCAGCATGCCGATGCGGCTGGGCAGCGATTTCAGGAACCAGATGTGGGCCACCGGCGCGGCCAGTTCGATATGGCCCATGCGCTCGCGGCGGACCTTGGAGACGGTCACTTCCACGCCGCACTTTTCGCAGACGATGCCCTTGTACTTCATGCGCTTGTACTTGCCGCACAGGCACTCGTAATCCTTGATCGGGCCAAAGATGCGGGCGCAGAACAGGCCGTCACGTTCCGGCTTGAACGTGCGGTAGTTGATGGTTTCCGGCTTCTTGATCTCGCCGAACGACCAGCTGCGGATCTGTTCCGGGCTGGCGATGGCAATCTGGATCTGGTCGAACGTCTCCGGCTTGGCGGCCGGGGAGAAGAAGTTGGTGACGTCGTTCATCTGGCTCTTCCCTTTCCAACTCCCCTCCCGCTGGCGGGAGGGGTCGGGGGTGGGTTGTGGTGCGAAGTGTCTTCAAATGGTCGGGGCGGGAACCGTCCCACCCCCAGCCCCTCCCGCAGGCGGGAGGGGAGTAAAGGTCACTCCACCTCCTCGTTCGACTGCAGTTGGACGTTGAGGCCCAGCGACCGCATTTCCTTGACCAGCACGTTGAAGCTTTCAGGGATGCCGGCTTCGAACGTGTCGTCGCCCTTGACGATGGCTTCATACACCTTGGTGCGGCCCACCACGTCGTCGGACTTGACGGTGAGCATTTCCTGCAGCGTGTAGGCGGCGCCATAGGCCTGCAGGGCCCACACTTCCATTTCCCCGAAGCGCTGGCCACCGAACTGGGCCTTGCCGCCCAGCGGCTGCTGGGTGACGAGGCTGTAGGGACCGATCGAGCGGGCGTGGATCTTGTCGTCCACCAGGTGGTGCAGCTTGAGCATGTAGATATAGCCCACGGTGACCTTGCGGTCGAAGGCATCGCCGGTGCGGCCATCGAACAGCTCGACCTGGCCCGAGCTGTCCAGTCCGGCCAGTTCCAGCATGTTCGACACGTCGGCTTCCTTGGCGCCGTCGAACACCGGGGTGGCCATCGGCACGCCGCCCGACAGGTTGCGCGCCAGTTCGACCACCGCCTCATCGGCGAGGGCGGCGATATCCATCGCGTACTGCGGGCCATAGATGGCCTTGAACAGGTCGCGGATTTCCTGCGCGGTGCCGCTGGCCATCGTCTTGTTGATGTCCTCCAGCATGGCGGCGATCTTCTTGCCAAGGCCGCGCGCGGCCCAGCCGAGATGCGTTTCGAAGATCTGGCCGACGTTCATGCGGCTGGGCACGCCCAGCGGGTTCAGCACGATGTCGACCGGGGTGCCATCGGCGAGGAAGGGCATGTCTTCCTGCGGCAGGATGCGGGAGATCACCCCCTTGTTGCCATGGCGGCCGGCCATCTTGTCGCCGGGCTGCAGCTTGCGCTTCACCGCAACGAACACCTTGACCATCTTCAGGACGCCCGGCGGCAGTTCGTCGCCAGCCTGCACCTTGGCCTTCTTGTCTTCCAGGCGGGCGTTGATCGAGGCGTGCGCCTCGTCCCACTGCGCCTTCAGCGCTTCAAGGCTGCCTTGCGCGGCATCGTCGGCCACGCCGAACTTCCACCATTCGCGGCGCGGATGCTCATCGAGAAGCGCGGCATCGAGGCTCGCGCCCTTCTTGACGCCCTTGGGCCCGGTCACGGCTTCCTGGCCCAGCAGCGCGTCCTGCAGGCGGGCATAGGTGGCGCGATCCAGGATGGCGCGTTCGTCGGTGGCGTCCTTTTCGAGGCGCTCGATCTCCTCGCGCTCGATCTGCAGGGCGCGCTCGTCCTTGTCGATGCCGTGGCGGTTGAAGATGCGCACGTCGACGATGGTGCCCGACACGCCCGGCGGCAGACGCAGCGAGGTGTCACGCACGTCGCTGGCCTTTTCGCCGAAGATGGCGCGCAGCAGCTTTTCTTCCGGCGTCATCGGCGATTCGCCCTTGGGCGTGATCTTGCCGACGAGGATGTCGCCCGGTTCAACTTCCGCGCCGATATAGACGATGCCGGCTTCGTCGAGGCGGGCCAGCGCGTCTTCGCCGACATTGGGAATGTCACGGGTGATGTCTTCCGGGCCCAGCTTGGTGTCGCGGGCCATCACCTCGAACTCCTCGATGTGGATCGAGGTGAAGATGTCTTCCTTGACGATCTTCTCGTTGATCAGGATCGAGTCTTCGTAGTTGTAGCCATTCCACGGCATGAAGGCGACAAGCACGTTGCGGCCCAGGGCCAGCTCGCCATCCTCGGTCGACGGGCCGTCCGCGATGATGTCGCCCTTGGCCACCAGGTCGCCCACCGTCACCAGCGGGCGCTGGTTGATGCAGGTCGACTGGTTGGAGCGCTGGAACTTCATCAGCGTGTAGATGTCGACGCCCGACTTGCCCGGCTCCACGTCCTCGGTGGCGCGGATGACGATGCGGGTGGCGTCGACCTGGTCGACGATGCCGCCGCGGCGCGCCGCGATGGCAGCGCCGCTGTCGCGGGCCACCGTGCCTTCCATGCCGGTGCCGACAAACGGCGCCTCGGCCTTGACCAGCGGCACCGCCTGGCGCTGCATGTTCGAACCCATCAGCGCACGGTTGGCGTCGTCGTTCTCGAGGAACGGGATCAGCGAGGCGGCAACCGACACCAGCTGCTTGGGCGACACGTCAGCGAGGGTGATCTGGTTGGCCGGGGCCATCAGGAACTCGCCGGCTTCGCGCGCCGACACCAGTTCTTCCACGAACACGCCCTTGTCGTTCACACCGGCATTGGCCTGCGCGATGGTGTGGCGGGCTTCCTCCATGGCCGACAGGTAGACCACCTCGTCGGTCAGCTTGCCGCCGTCAACCTTGCGGTAGGGCGTTTCGATGAAGCCATATTTGTTCACCCGGCTGAAGGTCGCCAGGCTGTTGATCAGGCCGATGTTCGGGCCTTCCGGCGTCTCGATCGGGCAGATACGGCCATAGTGGGTGGGGTGCACGTCGCGCACCTCGAAGCCGGCGCGCTCGCGGGTCAGGCCGCCCGGGCCCAGCGCCGAAACGCGGCGCTTGTGGGTGACTTCGCTCAATGGGTTGGTCTGGTCCATGAACTGCGAGAGCTGGCTCGACCCGAAGAACTCGCGCACGGCGGCCACCGCCGGCTTGGCGTTGATCAGGTCGTTCGGCATCACCGTGTCGATGTCGACACTCGACATGCGCTCCTTGACGGCGCGCTCCATCCGCAAGAGGCCGACGCGATACTGGTTCTCCAGCAGCTCGCCCACCGAGCGCACGCGCCGGTTGCCGAGATTGTCGATGTCGTCGATCTCGCCCTTGCCGTCCTTCAGGTCGACGAGGGTCTTGACCACAGAGGCGATGTCCTCGCGGCGCAGCACGGTCACATCGTCCGCGCAGTCGAGGCCAAGACGCATGTTCATCTTCACGCGGCCCACCGCCGACAGGTCATAGCGGTCGGGATCGAAGAACAGGCCAAAGAACATGGCTTCCGCGGTCTCGCGCGTCGGCGGCTCGCCGGGGCGCATGACGCGATAGATTTCGGCGAGCGCGTGATCGCGCTCCTCGACCTTGTCGGCCATCAGCGTGTTGCGGATCCACGGACCCACCGAGACATGATCGATGTCGAGCAGCTCGATGCTGGTCTGGCCGGCGCGGTCGATGCGTTCCAGATTTTCGGCGGTCAGTTCATCACCGGCCTCGATGTAGATCTCGCCGGTCGCCTCGTTGATCAGGTCGAACGCGGAATAGCGGCCGAAGATCTCCTCGGTGGGGATCAGCAGGTTCTTCAGGCCATCGGTGGCGGCCTTGCGCACCATGCGCGGCGTGATCTTGGTGCCGGTTTCGAACACCACCTCGCCGGTGTCGGCGTTGACCACGTCAAAGGTCGGCTTGGCATTGCGCCAGTTCACCTCGACGAACGGCACCACCCAGCCGGCCTGACCATTGGCACCCTGGCCGCGCACCCATGTGACGCGGTTGTAGAAGAGGTTGAGGATTTCCTCGCTGTGCCAGCCCAGCGCATACAGGAGGGTGGTCACCGGCAGCTTGCGCTTGCGGTCGATGCGGACGTTGACGATGTCCTTGGCGTCGAACTCGAAATCGAGCCAGCTGCCGCGATAGGGGATGACGCGGGCAGCAAACAGATACTTGCCGCTGGCGTGCGTCTTGCCGCGGTCATGATCGAAGAAGACGCCCGGTGAACGGTGCATCTGCGAGACGATCACGCGCTCGGTGCCGTTGATGATGAAGGTGCCGTTCTCGGTCATGAGCGGCATGTCGCCCATGTACACGTCCTGCTCCTTGATATCGAGCACGGAGCGGGTCTCGGTGTCGGCGTCCACTTCGAAGACGATCAGGCGCAGCGTCACCCGCATCGGGGCGGCGAAGGTCATGCCGCGCTGGCGGCACTCGTCGACGTCATACTTGGGGTCTTCGAGTTCATAGTGCACGAAGTCCAGCTCGGCGGTGCCGGCGAAATCGCGGATCGGGAACACCGAACGCAGCGTCTTTTCGAGGCCCGAGACATAGCCGATGGCCGGGTTGGAGCGCAGGAACTGCTCATAGCTCTCGCGCTGCACCTCGATGAGGTTGGGCATCTGCACCACTTCGCCGATCTGGCCGAAGCTCTTGCGGATGCGGCGGCGGCTGTTGAACGGCTTCACGCCCTGGGGCGGCTTCATCTGGGTGGCCATGTGCTCGTCTTCGTCCCTTTGCGCGGCAGGCCGTGGCGGCCCACCCGGAAAACAGCAAAAACCGCACGTCTTCCCCGCAAGGCTGCGGCAAAGGCGCACGGTTACTGGCGATAGAGACCCGCAGGCCCTCCTCCGTCGCGGTCCGATCGCTGGGCGGACCGTGTCTCGAAGGCCAACAGGCTGGCCGCAGAATCACCCGCAGGCCGGCAGTGGCGGCGATATAGGGGTTTTGTTGGAATTGGGGAAGGGGGGTGCGGCGGAATGGAAAAAGGGCCGCCCCTGGGTGGGAGCGGCCCTTCATTCGTGCATCGCCTCGACGAACAGATGGCCGCGGCAAAGCCGCGTCCTGACGTCAGACCGGTTCGGCGCTGCTGAAGCACCGCCGCCCGGCTGGCCGCCGTTCGCCGAGTCTGGCCGCTTCGCCTGATTGCGCGGCAATCAGGCTCCAGCGACCAGCCGGCTCACTTCAGCTCAACAGTCGCGCCGGCTTCTTCCAGCTGCTTCTTGAACTTCTCGGCGTCGGCCTTGCTGACGCCTTCCTTGATCGCCTTCGGGGCGCTTTCCACGGCGGCCTTGGCTTCGGTCAGGCCCAGGCCGGTGATTTCGCGCACCACCTTGATGACGTTGATCTTCTTGCCGCCGTCGCCGGTCAGCACCACGTCGAACTCGGTCTTTTCCTCGGCAGCCGGGGCAGCAGCGCCGCCAGCAGCCGGGGCAGCGGCCACGGCCACGGCCGCAGCGGCAGAGACGCCCCACTTTTCTTCCAGCAGCTTGGCCAGTTCGGCGGCTTCCAGCACGGTCAGCGCGGACAGCTGGTCAACGATAGCATTCAGGTCAGCCATGATAATCTCCAGTCTTTCTCAATAGGTCTGCGATTGTTGGTCGGTCGAAGGCTTACGCGGCTTCCCGAGCGCCTTGGCTGGCGCCATAGGCACCAAAGACGCGGGCCAGCTTGGCCGCAGGCGCGGTCGACAGCTGGGCCAGCTTGGTGGCCGGCGCGTTGATGAGGCCCACCAGACGGCCACGCAGTTCATCAAGCGACGGCAGTTCGGCCAGCGCCTTGACGCCGTTCACGTCGAGAACGGTGCCGCCCATGGCGCCGCCCACGATCTCGAACTTGTCATTGCCCTTGGCGAATTCCACCACGATCTTGGCCGCCGCCACCGGATCGGTGGACGTGGCCAGGCCCACCGGGCCGGTCAGCATGTCGCCGATCGGCTGGTAGGGCGTGCCTTCGAGCGCGATGCGCGCGAGGCGATTCTTCGTCACCTTGTAGCTGGCACCAGCGGCGCGCATCTTGTTCCTGAGGTCGCTCGACTGGGCGACGGTCAGGCCATGGTTGCGCGTGACCACGACGACCGACGTTTCGGTCAGCGTCCTGGCCAGGCTGGAGACGGCTTCGGCTTTCTGGGCGCGATCCATGCTCACTCCTTGGGTTCAGCCATCGGGCGCCATGCGGCCTCCCGATGGGCAGGGTTTGACGCGCGCCCGAAGGCACACGCCGGCTCATGAGCCTTGCGCCTGCCAATCACCATCGCTGGGGAGGAACAGGCCCAAGGCCCGTCCGAAGAGGATCGTCACCACGCCAGTCACCCAGCGCAGACCGGAGCAGCTGGGCCGACCCGGAGAAAACTTGCCTCGTCTCATGCAGGCCCAAACGGCTTAAGGCGCGAACGCCACCTGCAATCTCGGACGGTCGCTCCAGCCTTGCGGGCCGGAACGGATGCGGCCCGATAGGGAAGCGGTGCGCCAGAGTCAAGCAAAAGGGCCGGGAAGCGTGGCTTCCCGGCCCTTGGTCATGTTCAGGCAGGATGGATCAGGCGGAGACGCCAGCCGAAGCTGGGTCCACCTTGATGCCGGCGCCCATGGTCGAGCTGACGGCCACCTTGAGCAGATACTTGCCCTTGGCGCCCGACGGCTTGGCCTTGACGACGGCATCGACCAGCGCGTCGAAGTTGGCGCGCAGCGCGTCCTGGTCAAAGCTGGCCTTGCCCAGGATGCCGTGGATGATGCCGGCCTTTTCGACGCGGTATTCGATCTGGCCGCCCTTGGCCGCCTTCACCGCTTCACCGACGTTCATCGTCACGGTGCCCAGCTTCGGGTTCGGCATCAGGCCCTTGGGGCCCAGCACCTTGCCGAGGCGGCCTACCAGACCCATCATGTCGGGCGTGGCGATGCAGCGATCGAAGTCGATGGTGCCGCCCTGCACGATTTCCAGCAGGTCTTCAGCGCCCACCACGTCGGCGCCGGCGGCCTTGGCTTCATCGGCCTTGGCGCCGCGGGCAAACACGCCCACGCGCACGGTCTTGCCGGTGCCCTTGGGCAGGGTGACAACGCCGCGCACCATCTGGTCGGCATGGCGGGGATCGACGCCCAGGTTCAGCGACACCTCGATGGTTTCATCGAACTTCGCGGTGGCATTGGCCTTCACCAGCGCCAGCGCCTCGTCGATCGGATAGAGCTTGTCGCGGTTCACCGCGGCAGCGAGGGCCTTGGCCTTCTTGGTCATTGCCATCGGATCAGCCCTCCACCACTTCGACGCCCATCGCGCGGGCGGAACCTTCGATCGTCTTCATCGCCATCTCGATGCTGTTCGCATTCAGATCGGCCATCTTCTGTTCGGCAATCGCGCGGATCTGCGACTGCTTCAGCTTGGCAACCGGCGCGCCCTTGCCCGGCGTGGTGCTGCCCGACTTCAGGCCGGCGGCCTGCTTGATCAGGAAGCTGGCCGGCGGCAGCTTGGTGATGAAGCTGAACGAACGATCGGCATAGACGGTGATCACCGTGGGGATGGGCGTGCCCTTCTCCAGGCTGTCCGTCTTGGCGTTGAACGCCTTGCAGAATTCCATGATGTTGACGCCGCGCTGGCCCAGGGCCGGACCGATCGGCGGCGAGGGGTTGGCCTGGCCGGCCTTCACCTGCAGCTTGATGTAACCTGTGATCTTCTTGGCCATGTGGCCGCTCCTTCATTTTGCGGTGGTAACGGCCGGGGCAACCGGCCTCCCGCAGTTGGGGTGGAAATTCAGCTTCTTATTTCTGCTTTTCCACCTGTTCGAAGCCCAGTTCGACGGGGGTCGCCCGGCCGAAGATGGACACCGAAACCTTGACGCGGCCATGGTCGTAATCGATTTCCTCGACCAGGCCGTTGAAACTGGCGAACGGGCCATCGAGCACGCGCACGCTGTCGCCGATCTCGAAATTGGCCTTCTTCTTGATCTTGGCGGCCGGGGTTTCCTCCGCCTTGGTGTTGAGCATGCGCGCCGCTTCGGTTTCCGAAATCGGCTGCGGCTTGTTCTGCTGGCCGAGGAACCCGGTCACCTTTGGCGTGTTGCGGACGAGGTGATAGACATCGTCGGTCATCGCCAGCTTGGCCAGCACATAACCCGGCATCGACTTGCGCTCGACCTGGCGCTTCTTGCCCTTCACCACCTCGGTCACGGTTTCGGCCGGCACCTCAACGGCTTCGATGAAGCCTTCAAGGCCCATGCGCCGCGCTTCGGTAAGGATTGCCTCCTTCACCTTGTTCTCGAAGCCCGAATAGGCGTGGATGATGTACCAGCGCGCCATATGTCCTCAAATCCTACCCAGAACCCCAGTTCGCAACGCTCGTCAGGCCGCCAGGCCCAGCAGGAACTTCACCGTGCGGCCCAGCAGCTGATCTACGCCCAGGAAGAACAGCGACAGCATGCTGGTCATGATCAACACCATGATCGTCATGCGCACGGTCTCGCCGCTGGTCGGCCAGGCGATCTTGCGGCCCTCGGTCTGCACCTGGCGCACGAATTCGGCCGGGGACGTCCCCGGTGCCTTGCTCTCGTTGGCCTTCGCGTCGCTCACAGGAAATTCCTCAACAAATCGCAAGGCCGGCCGCTCCGGCGAATCACGCCGCGGCAGACACGTCTGCCGGCGCCAACGCCAAGAACCGGCACGGGCAATCCCCGAAACCGGCCAGCCAACCCACGCGCCGAGACCCGCAGCCGTTCCAAAGCATCAACGAAATCAGATCGTTGATGTCAATCGAACCGGTCGCTGGCAGGAGTGGAGGGACTCGAACCCCCGGCCCTCGGTTTTGGAGACCGATGCTCTACCAACTGAGCTACACTCCTAGGCGCGAGGCAGGGGCTATAGTGACGCCGCCATGCGCGCGCAAGAGGCTGGCGGGTGGGGGCCGCTCGCCCGGCTGCAGACCTGTGCAGGGTCCCACCCCAGGGCAGCCCGTTGAAACCGCGCCGCACCTGCCGTAAGGCAGCAGGAGCGCGGGTATAGCTTAGTGGTAAAGCTCCAGCCTTCCAAGCTGGCTATGCGGGTTCGATTCCCGCTACCCGCTCCATCCCAGCCGGGCGCGTGGCTTGTCCGGCAATCCACCGGTTCCGGCAAGATCGGCCGGCGGGCTTGGGCAAGCCGGCGCCACGGCCTTGCCGCGGCCTTTCCTTTCAATCCCTTCCACCCCCTAAAGCCTTGCCCCACATCGCCGTTCCTGCAGTGAGACACGACAGGAGGGCACATCATGCAGCATCAGCCGGGGCCTTTGCGGCCAGAGGCGGCGGTTCCGCCACCGGCGGATGCGGCGGCGCTGGCGGCATTCGACACTGTGCGCGCCCTGCTGCTGGCCACCGGCCTGCCGCCCGAGCCGGCCGTGTATGACGCGCTGTGGCGGCATGTGCGCGGCGAGGCACCCGACCTGTCGCTCGCCATCGATGCCGCACTGGCCGCCGGCACCCTCACGCTGGCCGCGCTGATGGCCCTGCGCGAGGCCCATCTGGGCACGCTGAGCGAGGCCAGTGTGCGCCAGCTGATCGCCGAGGCCCATGGCCAGGCCGAGGCACTGGGCCGGCGCATCGAGTGCGGGCAGAGCGACCTGGCCGACTATGGCCGCGCGATTGCCGACGGCGGCGTGCAACTCACGCGGGCCATCGATGCCACCGCGCTGGCGGCCCTGCTGGAACGGCTGGGCGCGGCCACCACCACCATGCAGGCCGCCAACAGCCGGTTGATCGGCGAGTTGGCCGAAGCCGCGGCCGAAAGCCGTGCGCTGGCCGATCGCCTGCACCAGGCCGAACGCGCCGCCGTGACCGACGCGCTGACCGGCGTGATGAACCGGCGCGGGCTGGTGCTGGCGGTGGCAGCGGCGCAGGCCGAAGCGGCGGCGCGCGGTGAACCGCTGTCGGTCGCGGTGATCGACATCGACCATTTCAAGCGCTTCAATGACCGCTTTGGCCACGCCATGGGCGATGACGTGCTGTGCTTCGTGGCACGCCATCTGGCCGACAGGCTGGCGCCAGAGGGCGGCAGCGTCGGCCGGCTGGGCGGCGAGGAGTTCGTGGGCCTGATGCCCGGCGTTGCCGTACAGGCCGCTGCCGGCCGCATCGACCGCATCCGCGCCGAACTGGCCGGCCAGGTGCTGCGCAGCGCGGTCGATGGCAGCAGCATGGGCCGCATCAGCTTTTCCGCCGGGGTCGCGGAACACCGCGCCGGGCAGGGCGCGGACCAGTTGATCGAGCGCGCCGACGGGGCGCTCTACACCGCCAAGCGGCTTGGCCGCGACCGCGTCGTGCCCGACCGGGGGTAACGCCGCCAGGCAGGCCGGGTTCGGACAGGAAATTTCGGGCGTTGACAGGCGGGCGCTCCTGCCCCACTAGGCCGCCTCCCGAAGGGCAACCCGTGGAGGGGTGGCCGAGCGGTCAATGGCAGCAGACTGTAAATCTGCCGGGCTACGCCCTACGTTGGTTCGAATCCAACCCCCTCCACCACCCCTGCTTCCCTCACATCGTTGGCGCTTTTCTGCCATGCCGTCACCGGTCCGCATTCGTGGACTGGCGGCGTCGCTGCGCTCTTCGCCGTATCTTGCGGATTATAGGGCCGCTACGGCCATATAATCGGCTGTTTGCCGCGATTTCGGCTCAGCCCGTCGAGTGCGAATCGCGATTTAGGGCCGATTGTGACAGCTTTTCGGAGAAGGCGGGGATGGTCCCGCTGCAATCGGGAGATTTTCGTGCGCAATTTCATCGCCATCGTCACCGCCATCGGCCTTGCAACCTCGGCCGCCGCGGCCGTCACCCAGGGTGCCACCGTGAAGGACACCGCCGGCGGCATTGTCGGGCAGATTGTCAGCGTCAACGGCAACGACGTCATCGTTGACACCGGCAGGCACAAGGTCACCATTCCGCAGGCCAGTTTTGGCGGAACCGCCGATGTGCCGCTGCTCGCCATGACCAAGAGCCAGCTCGACGCCGCCTATGACAAGGCGATCGCCGATCAGCAGCAGAAGGTTGCCGCAGCCATCCAGCCCGGCGCCACCGTGCGCGGCACCGAAGGCGGCATCATCGGCACCATTGCCAAGCTGGATGGCGACTTCGTGATGGTGAAGGGCGAGGCCGGCGAGGCCCGCATTCCGACCTCCGGTCTTGCCTTGAAGGCCGACGGCCTGCACTTCGGCATGACCGCGGCCCAGTTCGCCGACGCCGTCAAGGCGAGCACGACGCCTGATAGCCCGGCAAGCTGAGGGCGCGGCGCTATCGGCTGAAGGCCGGTCACAAACGGGTGAGCGGCGCCACCAGCCCCTGCCACGCCGGCGTCAGGCCCAGCGGGATCATGATGGCGTTTGTGGCCAGCAACGACAGGCCGCCCCAAAGGGTTGCCGGGTGGATGCGTCCGGTGCTGTGCCAGTCCCACAGGATCAGCGGCACCAGCAGCAACTGCGTCACGTCGAATTCGGGCATGCCGAGCGAGATGACCTGGGGGATGCGGCTGGTGCCGGCCCCGGCGACCATCATCGTGGCGATGATCATCAGTCGCTTGTGGGTGGCCGGATCGCGGCGCCGGAGGAGGCCAAGGCTCACCACAATGAGGAAATAGCCCAGCGACAGAAGCGGCACGGCCAGCATCACGGTGGGCGGCAGCGGCGTTTCGTGAAAGCCGTGGCGGCCTGCGTGCACCGCCACGGCGAGGCCGCTGATTGCCACGGCTGGCAATACCAGCAGGCTGGCCTGCCCCAGCCGTCGGTGCTGCGCCGTATTGCCGGCAGTCACCAACCCGACTTGCGCCAGCAGCAGCAGCATCCAGGCCGTGAAGGCCAGCCCATGGGCGATGTAGAGCAAAGGCGCGCCATCATCGATGTGGTTCGCGCGCGATGGCAGCAGGCCGCGCAGGTAGAAGCTGCCGCCAAAGCCCCAGACAACGAGGATGGTGAGCATGGCCGCCATCGCCAGCCAGAATCGATGCTCTGCAACCCGGTTTGCCAAGCCGGCAGCGCGCGTTGTCATCTGCCCCCCCGCATTGACCTGACGACTGCATCGATCGTGCCCGCATCGCCACGGTGGCGCAAGCGGACGAAGGCGGCTATGGCGACGCCGTCCCAATCACTGGAAAGCCGCCATGGGTCGCAGACCGCATCCCAAGTCCCAGCAGGGCCAGAAGAGCCCCTTTCCCCGCCTTTACGGCCGGCATGCGGTGTTTGCCGCGCTCGACAATCCGGAACGCAGCTTCAGGAAGCTGTGGCTGACCCCGCAGACGGCCAAGACCATCGTCATTCCGCAGGGCCTGCAGGTGCAGTATGGCGACGATCATGACCTGGGCCGGCTGTGCCCGGCCGATGCACCGCACCAGGGCTATGTTCTGGAGGTGGAGCCGCTGGAGAATGTCTGGCTGGGCGACATACTGAAACAGGCCGATGATGGCGACAACCGGCCGATCGTCGTGCTGGACCAGGTGACCGATCCGCACAACGTGGGGGCCATCATGCGATCGGCACTGGCCTTCAATGCCCGCGCCATCGTCACCCAGGATCGCCACAGCCCGGCCGAGACGGGCGTGCTGGCGCGCTCGGCGAGTGGCGCGCTTGAGGCGCTGCCCTGGTGCCGCGTGGTCAACCTCGCCCGCGCGCTGGGCGAGATGGGCGAGGCCGGCTTCTGGCGCATCGGGCTGGATGGCACCGCGGCCGACACGCTGGAGACCGCGCTGGGCACGTGCCAGCCGGCGCTGGTGCTGGGCAGCGAGGGCGAAGGCCTGCGCCACCTCACCATCGAGAATTGCGATCAACTGGCGAAGCTGCCGATTTCCGGCGTGGAAAGCCTGAACGTGTCGAACGCAGGCGCCATCGCCCTGTACGCCTGCGCGCGGCGCGGGCTGTAAGGCCCACGCCGCGCGCTGAACGTCCTGCCCGGCAGGTTCAGAACTGCACCCGGGCGCCGAAGCGGAACACGCGGCCCAGCGGGTTGCCGATGAACGGATCGTACGATGGTTCCAGACGCGAGGCCGGCGGATCGGCATTGGTGAAATTATCGATCGAGAATTGCAGCTGCGTCTGCACCCCGGCGATGGCTGGCAGGTCATACTGGAAGTGGATATCGTGCTGGGTGAAGCTGTCCACCTCACGTCCAAAATCCGTCACGACCGGCGTGGTCAGACACGGCGTCACCCCGATGCAGCGATCATCCTTCACACCGCCGATGTAGCGCATCTGGTACCGGGCGTTGAGGCCGCTGATGTTGTAGTTGATCCAGGCGGTGCCGCGGAACGGCGAGATGGTGAGGGGATCGCGGAAGTAATTGGTGAAGCCCTTGGCCTGATAGCCGGGCTGCACCAGCACACCGCGGAACACGAAATCCTCGAACGTATAATCCAGCACGAAGCTGCCCTGGCCGCCGATGTTCAGCTTCCCGCCCAGCAGATCGGTATTGAAGTCCAGCGCCACATCAACGCCACTGGTCTTGATGCCGGGGCCGTTCACCCAGTCGGTGCGCACGCGGGCGATGTCGAAGCCGGTCGTCACGCCCTGCACGCACCCGCCCTGGAAGGTGACGAGGTTGGCAAAGATGCTGCTGCAATTGGCGAAACGGGTTCCATTGGCCGCCACCGCACCGCTGGCCACGCTGCTGGCGATGGCCTGCGCCGGGGTGGTGGTGATGCGATCCTGGAAATCGAAGCTCCAGTAATCGGCCGAAACGGTGAAGCCGCTGGTTTCGACGACCACGCCCACGTTGTAGGTAAAGGCGGTTTCCGGCCCGAGGTCATTCGGGTTGCCGAAGATGTCGACCGACTTGAAGTTGTTGGCCGCCGCCTGAATGCCGGCGAGGGACGTGATCAGATTGTTCGCCACCTGATTGGCCTGCGGGCCACGGAAAGTGGTGCCCGCCGAACCACGGAACACCAGCCAGTCGATCGGCTGCCACCGCACCGTGCCCTTTGGGTTGAACGTTGAGCCAACCGAGCCGCCATAATCTTCAAAGCGGGCCGCGCCGGTGACTTCCAGATTGGTCGTGATCGGGACCTTCACTTCGGCAAAGACCGCCTTGACGCTCTGCGTCTGGCGTTCAAAACGCGTGCCGCCCAGGAAGATGAACGAGCCGACGCCTTCGATCGGGGTGCCGACGCAGCTCAGGTCGCCTTCGCGGAAGCAGGGGTTGAGGTTCAGATCGGATTCGCGATTGATCGGCCGGCTTGACCAGTTGTTGCCGCGATACTGGGCGCCGAATGCATAGGCGATCGGACCACCACCCAGATCGATTCCGGTCTCGCCGGAGAAGATGGCATCGAACACCACCTGCTCTTCGACCTGGAACGTGCCATTCTTGACATGCATCCAGTTGACCAGTTCCACCGAATTCGATGCACCCGGCACGAAATTGGGATTGGTCAGGCCCTGGATGGAAATCGGCTGGGCGGCATTCAGGAACGGGTTGAACCATTGGCAGCCGTTCTGGCCCGCCACGGTGCCGGTGCAATTGGGGCCGCCAAAGCCGTTCAATGCCGCCTGCAGGCGTGAACCGATCATATCGGGCACCGCTGTGCGCCGTTCCGAACGCCACCAGGTGGCGGCGAACTGGGCCCGGAAATTGTCGGAAAACTCGTGGTCCAGGGCGGCCGATGCCCGATAGGCCTTGTTGTTGGCCCGACCCACACCGGCACCGCGCGCCGGATCGGCAGGATTGCCCAGCCAGCCGAACGGCCGCCACAGCACGGCAGTCACGGCTGCCAGCGGTCGCCCTGGCGTGGACGGCGCCAGTCCGTTTTGCGACAGGAAGGCCGCAACGCCCGGGTTGTTCGGCGAAACCGTGAAGGCGGCCTGGGACCCGGAACCGCGCGGGCCCTGCGTTGGCGGGAACGACGGCGAGTACCCCAGCGAGTTGAGATCGGTCTGGGCATACAGGGCTTCGATATGGAACTTGGTGCGGTCTGAAAGCTCGATATCGGCCTGAAGATAGCCCTGATAGCGATCTTCTTCTTCGATGATGTTGTTCCACGGAATGAAACTGAACCGGCAGAGCGGGACCCCCGGATTGGCGGTCGTGAAGACACCCCCGACCGCCTGGCAACCGGCCGAGCCGCCATCGAGGACCGTGCTGGTCTGCGGAACGCCATTGTTGAGATAGGTGGCGGCGAACAGGCCCGGAGTCCCGAGCGCCGACCATCCGGACGGGTTCACGTTGAAGGGTGTACGGCTGAAATCACGCGCGAAGTTGGGCAGGGCCGAACGATGCTGCCAGCCGAAGCCGGCCATGATGTTGATCCGGCCGAAGGTCTTGCCGGCGAGGATCGAGGCGGTCCAGTTGTCATCCGAGCCGCGGATCGCGTCCCAGTCGCCCTGGATGGTGACGCCTTCATAATTGCGGCGGGTGGTGAAGTTGGCGACGCCGGCAATGGCGTCGGAGCCATAGGTGGCGGCCGCGCCGTCCTTCAGCACTTCGATGTTCTGCAGCGCGAAGATGGGAATGAGGTTGGTATCGATGAAGCCGTCACCCGGCGCCAGCACGGTGCGGCGGCCGTTGAACAGCACCAGCGTGCGGGTGGGCCCAAGGCCGCGCAGGTTCAGCGAGCCATTGCCCTGGAAGCCCTGGGAGGCGGTGGAATACTGGTTCGAATCGCCCAGTGTGGCGCCAACCGACGGCAGCTGCTTGATGAACTCCAGCGGCGAAGTGATGCCCTGCTTGTTGAGGTCATCGGCGGTGAACACGTCCACCGGCATGGCCGCATCTTCACGGGTGCCGCGGATGAAGCTGCCGGTGACGATGATTTCGGCATCGACATTGTCGTCCTGCGCAGCCTGCTGTTGCTGCGCCTGCGCCATGCCGGCCGTTGCCAGCGACGCCACCAGTGCCAGCCAGGCGGACCCCTGGCGCAAAGCGATGCGAGCCATTCCCCACGTCTCCCCAAGGTCGGCGTCCGGCCTGTTCCCACCATGGGCCGGCCCGGATCGCGACGTGGCGGCAGTTTTCAACGGCGTCGGGGAGTCGTCAAGACAGTGTCATAAAATGGCGCGACAGCTGCGACATAAGCGCAACACCGGCCATCAGGGCTTCGGTCTCAATAGGATTCGGTTTCGTAAATCCGGCTGATGTCGCCGCCCCAGGCGCCATTGTAGAGTGACAGCAGGCGATCGGCGTTGGTCTGGCCGCTGGCGACGATCTCGCGCAGGGGGTTCAGGAACCCCTGCTCACTGTCGCCAGCGCTGCTCAGCCGGGCACGGGCTGCCAGGCCGGCATCGGCGATCTTCAGCACCTCGGCGCCCAGGTCCTGCAGCGTGCCGCCACCCGGGCTTGCTGCGCCCAGCGCCAGCGCCGGCACCTCGCGGCGCAGACGGGCGTGATCATCGGGTGTCCAGTGCTTCACCAGGTCCCAGGCGGCATCCAGCGCCGTCTGGTCATAGAGCAGGCCGACCCACAGGGCGGGCAGCGCGCAGATGCGATCCCAGCGCCCGCCATCGGCGCCGCGCATTTCCAGATAATTCTTCATCCGCACTTCAGGGAAGGCGGTGGAGAGATGGTCCTTCCAGTCGCCCAGCCGCGGCTTCTCGCCGGGAAGAACCGAAAGCCTGCCGTCAAGGAAGTCGCGGAACGACAGGCCGGCGGCGTCGATGTAACGGCCGTCGCGGTAGACGAAGTACATCGGCACATCGAGCGCATAATCGGCATAGCGTTCGAAGCCGAAGCCATCCTCGAACACGAAGGGCAATGTGCCGGTGCGCGCCGGGTCGGTATCGGTCCAGATGTGGCTGCGCAGCGACTTGAAGCCGTTTGGCCGTCCTTCGGTGAACGGCGAATTGGCGAACAGCGCGGTGGCCAGCGGTTGCAGGGCCAGCGACACGCGGAATTTCTGCACCATGTCCGCCTCGCCGGCATAGTCGAGGTTGGTCTGGATTGTGCAGGTGCGCAGCATCATGTCGAGACCCAGGCTGCCGACACGTGGCATGTGCCTGAGCATGATGGCATAGCGGCCCTTGGGCATGATCGGCAGCGCGGCGCGTGTCTTGTCCGGCCAGAAGCCCATGCCAAGGAAGCCAAGGCCGAGCTCGGCACCCAGCTCGCGACACTGTTTCAGATGGCGGTTCGATTCGGCACAGGTCTGGTGCAGGGTCTCCAGCTGCGCGCCGGACAGCTCGAACTGGCCGGCCGGCTCCAGGCTGATGTTGCCGTCAGCGCCCTTCAGCGCAATGACGTTGCCGCCCTCCTCGATTGGCTCCCAGCCATAACGGGTCATCGCAATCAACAGGTCACGGATACCCCCCGGCTCGTCATAGGACGGGGCGCGATGGTCGGCGGTGCGATAGACGAACTTCTCATGCTCCGTGCCGATCCGCCAGGCTGGCTTCGGCCTGGCGCCGGCGGCAAACACCCCGACCAGCTGGTCGCGCGTCTCGATGATCGCGTCATCGCCGGCAGAAGTCACCTTGTTGCTCATGGTTGCGCCTTAGCGGCGTTGCTCCGCTGGCGCAATGAAGCGGCCATGTTGCGCTGACAAGGCCATGAACGAGAGCCGCCGCAAGGGGCCTCGATGATCGGCAGTGACGCTCGGCGCCGCGGTGGCGATTCAGCCCCTTGCGGAAAGTTCATCTTTGCCCACATTGGGCGCCATGAAACCCCCCGCCTTCCTGATTCTGGCGCTGTTGTCGCTGTCCGCCTGCGGAGTGGAGCAGTCGCAGCCAGCCCCGCTTGCAGCCGATGAGCGCTGGGGTCATCTGCCGCCCGATCCCGAACGCCCCCAGCAGGCCGAGCAGACGGGCCAGCCCGGCCCTGCGCAGGGCTAGCGCGCCGACCCGGCAGGGCCACTGCAAAGCCGCAGGGTTGCGAAGGTTGCAACCTGTGGCATCCTCGCCGCTTCCCGGGGAGGAAATCACCATGCACGATCTCGTCATTCGCGGTGGCACCATTGTCGATGGCAGCGGCAATCCGCGCTTCACGGGCGACATCGCCATCGATGGCGGCCGCATCACCAAGTTGGGCAGCGTTTCGGCACCGGGCCGCGAGGAGATCGATGCCGCGGGCCTGATCGTCACGCCCGGCTTTGTCGACATCCACACCCATTATGACGGGCAGGCGACCTGGGATTCGGAAATGGCGCCGTCGTCGTGGCATGGCGTGACGACGGTGGTGATGGGCAATTGCGGGGTGGGCTTTGCGCCGGCCAAGCCCGACCGGCACCAGTGGTTGATCGGCCTGATGGAAGGGGTGGAAGATATCCCCGGCACCGCGTTGGCCGAAGGCATGTCCTGGGACTGGGAAAGCTTCCCCCAATATCTGGATGCGCTGGAAAGGCGGCCGCGCACCATCGATGTCGCCACCCATGTGCCGCACGGCGCCGTGCGCGCCTATGTGATGGGCGAACGCGGCGCCCGCAACGAGAAGCCGACCGCAGATGACATCGCCCGCATGGCGGAGATTGTCGCCGAAGGCGTGAAGGCCGGCGCGCTGGGCTTTTCAACCAGCCGCACCATCCTGCACAAGAGCATCGACGGCGAACTGGTGCCCGGTACCACCGCGGAGAAGGACGAGCTGATCGCCATTGGCCGCGCGATGGGCAAGGTGGGTCATGGCGTGTTCGAGATGGCCAGCGACCTGCGCCGGGAATGGGACGAATTCGGCTGGATGGCTGAAATGAGCCGCGAAACCGGCCTGCCCGTCACCTTCGCCATGCTGCAATCCATCGCGAAGGAACTGCCCTGGGAAGAGCAGATGGCCGAGACCGCCCGCGCCAATGCGGAAGGCGCCAACATCGTCGCCCAGATCGCCATCCGCGGCAACGGCGTGCTGATGGCGTGGCGCGGCACGGTGCACCCGTTCAAGTTCCGCCCCAGCTGGCAGGCCATCGAGGCGCTGCCGTGGGAGGAACAATGGGCGCGCCTGACCGATCCGGCCTTCAAGGCGACGCTGCTGGCTGAAGACAATGTCTGGCCGGAAACCGACGTGCTGCCACTGCTGAGGGCGGTTGCCATGGGCTGGCAACTGCAGTTCGAGATGGACGAGGGCTTCAACTACGAACCGCAGGCGGGCGAGACCATCCAGGCGCGCGCCACCGCCGCCGGAGTCGATCCGGCCGAATATGCCTATGACCTGCTGTGCCGGGGCGACGGCACCGGCTTCATCTATTTCCCGATCCTCAATTACGCTGATGGCAACCTCGATTTCGTGAAAGGCCTGCTGGAGCGCGACGACACGGTGATCTCGCTGTCGGACGGCGGCGCCCACTGCGGCACCATCTGCGACGCCGCCAGCCCGACCTATCTGCTGCAGCACTGGGTGCGCGACCGGGCGCGCGGCACCACCAGCCTGGAGAACGCCATCCGACGCCAGTGCCGCGACACGGCGAAGCTTTATGGCCTGGATGATCGTGGCCTGATCGCGCCCGGTTATCTGGCGGATCTCAACATCATCGACATGGACCGCCTGCAGCTGGGCAAGCCGTGGCTGGCCTTCGATCTGCCGGCCGGCGGCAAGCGCCTGCTGCAGAAGGCCGATGGCTATGTGGCGACGATCAAGAACGGTGTTGTGACGTTCCGCAATGGCGCCATGACCGGCGCGCTGCCTGGCGGGCTGATCCGCGGGCCGCAGGCTGCCCCGGCCACCGCGGCGCTGGCCGCCGAATGATCCGCGCTGCCATCGCCGCCCTGCTGCTGACCACGGCCGCGACCGCGCAGGACGCACCGCCGGCGGCGTTCACGGAAAGCCGCACTCTGCCCGGCCTCACCGCGCCTGGCGAGATCGTCATCGATCGCGCCGGCATCCCGCACATCTATGCCGCCAACGCCCGCGATGGCTTCTTCCTGCAAGGCTATGCGGTGGCGCGCGATCGGCTGTGGCAGATCGATCTGTGGAGGAAGCGCGGCCTGGGGCGGCTGTCCGCCAGTTTCGGGCCGGCCTTCATGCAGCAGGATCGCGCCGCCCGCCTGCTGCTTTATCGCGGCGACATGGTTGCCGAATGGGCCGCCTATCCGGCTGCCGCGAAAGGATGGACGGAAGCCTTCGTGGCCGGCATCAATGCCTTCGTGGCCGACGTGGACGCCGGCCGCCAGCCGCTGCCCATCGAGTTCAGCGCCACCGGCACGCGGCCCGACCGCTGGCAGGCGGACGACGTGGTGCGCATCCGGTCGAACGCCCTCGCCAGCAACCTGGTGAGCGAAGTCGCCCGTGCCCGCGCCCTGTGCGGCGGCGACGTGAAATACGAGCCGCTGCGCCGCAAGCTGGAGCCGGACCACAGACTGAACATCCCCAAGGGACTGGACCCGTGCAGCATCCCCGAGAAGGTGCTCGACGACTTTGCGCTGGGCACCGGCGAGGTGCGCTTCGACGGGCAGAAGCTGGTGGTGGCCAGCCTTGATCCGGACGTGCAGGAAGGCAGCAACAACTGGGTGATCGCGCCGGCGCGGTCCGCCACCGGTCGGCCCATCCTGGCCAATGATCCGCACCGCGTCCATGCCGTGCCCAACCTGCGCTACCTCTCCCACATCGACACGCCGGAACTGAAGATCGCCGGTTCCGGCGAACCGGCGCTACCGGGTGTCAGCTTTGGCCACAACGAGGATGTGGCCTGGGCACTCACCATCTTCGCCATCGATCAGCAGGATCTGGTGGTGAACCCAAGGGGTACGAAGTTCACGCAGGTGCGCGAGACCATCAGCGTGAAGGGCGAGGCCCCGCGTGAGGTGGTGCTGAAGTTCACGGCCGATGGCCCGATCATCCACGAAGACCCCGCCAGCGGTCGCAGCTTTGCCCTGCGTGCGACGTGGAGCACACCGGGGGCATCGGCCTATTTCAACGCCAGCTGGGCATGGTCGGCAAGAACGTGGGACGATTTCCTTGTTGCCCGCGATCATTGGGGCGCACCGCCGCTCAACCTGCTGTTTGCCAACCGCGCCGGCGATATCGGCTGGGCGCCGGGCGGCTTCGTGCCGGTGCGGGCGCGCGGCGATGGCCTCTTGCCAGTGCCGGCCGGCAAGGCGCATCGCTGGACCGGGCTGCTGGATGCAAGGCTGATGCCGGTGAAGCACAACCCGGCCGATGGCTGGATCGCGACCGCCAACGAGATGAACCTGCCGGCAGGCTATCCGCACCTGCTTGGCCTTGATTCATGGGCAGATCGCAGCCGCATCACCCGTATCTCCGACGTGATTGCATCGAAGCCAAAGTTCAGTCTCACCGATGCGATGGCCCTGCAGAACGACGCCACCTCGCCAATGGCGCGCCGGGCGGTGGCGTTGCTGAAGGGCCTGGTGGGCCGCGATGCCAATGAGCGCGGCGCACTGGCCCTGCTCTCCGGCTGGGATGGCCATGAAGGGCCGGACTCGGCGGCAGCGGCACTCCATGAAATCTGGGCCAGCCGCCATCTGCCGGTTGCGGCGGTGAAGGCCATCGTGCCCGACGACAAGCGCCGCAACTTCGGCCGCACCAGCATCGGCAATGTGCTGCCGGTGCTGGAGGATGGCAGCCTGCTCGGCCCCGATCCGCAAGGCACCCGCGCCGGCATCCTGCTGGATTCGCTGGGCACGGCCTTTGCCGAAGCCAGCCGCCTGCTGGGCCCCGATCCAGCCGCCTGGCGCTGGGGCGCGCTGCATGTCGCCGATTTCAAGCCGGCGCTGCCGATCAAGGGAATGGACGCCGCCCGCCGCGTCGGCCCATTGCCCATTGGCGGCAGCGGCTCCACGCCGATGGCGATGGGAAGTTCTGGGGGGCCGGCCAGTGATTTCCATGTGCAGTCCGGCGCCTCGGTGCGGCTGGTGATGGATGTGGGCGCGTGGGACAACAGTGTGGCCATCAACACGCCGGGCCAGTCCGGCGATCCGGCCAGCCCGCACTATCGCGACCTGTTCCCGCGCTGGGCCAGCGGCGATTATGTGCCCTTCGTCTGGAGCCGCGCCCGCGTGCTGCAGGAGGCCGAGCGCATCATCAGTGTGACGCCTGCGCCTTGAGGTCGCAGTCAGCCTTCATCGGGGATTCATGAAATTCCGGAAAGGTTGGCGCCATGCGCCGCGTCCTTTTCCTTGCCGCCCTGCTTGCCTCCCCCGCGCTGGCCGCTGCGCCCGGCACCATACGCGGCAATGCTGAGCAGGGCGGCCCGGGCGTGCCGTCCATTCCGGAACCGATGATCTTTGACATGATCAGGCCTCTGGGCGCCGTGCGTGGCGAACTGGAAGCCAATGTGTTGGCGGTGAAATCACTGGATGGCAGTGCGATGGCCTGGGCACCGGAAGTGGAAATGGCCGTGGCCGACGGGCTGGCGCTTGAGCTGGAACTGCCGATGACCGGCACGCGCGTCGACAGCCTGAAGCTGGGCGCGCAGGGCACGTTCGGTACCGGGCTGGACGGAAATTTCGTGCATGGCGTGCAGTATCTGGGCACCCTTGACCGCGGCGGGCGCTGGGGCTCCAGCCTGCTCTACCTTGCGGGCCTGCGCCATGATCGGCACTGGTCCAGCATGACGATGATCGGCGCCAAGGCCAAGAACAGCCTCGATCCCGGCAGGCTGGTGCTGCTGACCAATCACAGTCTGTTCCGCGACGTGGGGCAGCGCACCACGGCCGGGATCGAGTTCAACCGGCAGGGCGGGCGCGACGGCAACTGGTTGCTGGTGCCACAAGTGCACCAGCGCATCGGCCACCGGGCGGTGCTGCAACTGGGTGCCGGCGTGGAAAAGCCGCGTGGAGAGCGGCGCACGGCGCTGGCCTCCTTGCGGTTGGTCGGCGAATTCTAGGGCTTGGCGCCTGCCCCCATCCACGCCGCCACCGCCACCATGTCGTCCAGGCTCAGCTGATCGGCGATCGGCTGCATCATTTCGGCGCCAGCATCGGTGCGGGCGCGGTTGCGGATGGCAAGCAGCTGGCGGACGATGTAGCTGGGCGAGCGGCCCGGGCCCCAGCCACCAAGTTGTTCGGCATGGCAGGCCATGCAACCCAGTTCCGCCGCGATCTTGCGCCCGCGCGCGATGCTGCCGGGCGGGACAAAGGCAGTGCTGCGCCCGCGCGGATTGTGGCGGATGCTGTCTTCCGGCTTGTCCATCAGTTCGACGATACGGCCGGCAATCGGCTCGGGCGGCCCGGGCGCGCGTTCCCACACCAGCCCCACCGCTCGCACCTTTGGCACCATCGCCGCCTCACGCACGCGGATCAGGCTGCGATAGGGCAATCGGCTGTAATAGGCCGCCAGTTCCGCCACCTCGGCCTCGCCCACCTGCCCCGCAACGCGCGTCATGCTGCCATTGGGGATATAGCCGGGCTGCGCCGCCTTGCGCAGACCGCTGCGGAAGGCAGAAAATTGCGCGATGACATAATCGACTGGCAGGCCCGAGATACTGATGTTCTGCGGATGGCCTGTGCCGTTCGGCATGTGGCAATAGGCACAGGCGAATTCGCCCGTCTTCGCCTTCAACACGCGCGTGGGCGGCGGCGGTTGATCCTGCGGGAACCAGTTCACCGCCTGGGCGCGGTCGTGCAGCACGGCCGCATCAACCGTGATGCGGCTGCCGGGCACGCTGATCGGCCCACCCAGGGCCGGACCTTCGACGCCCATGGCCTGCGGATAGAGCCAGCCCGGCGGCGCAATCGTGGCCGCCGCTGCTGCCAGCAGGATGATGTGCATCGGCCCTCCCCCCGGTTGCCTGCCGCGCAGGGTGACCTGTTTTCGGGGCCGTTTCAATGGCCGTGCAGCGCCTGCCAAACCGCGATTGCGGCAAGTGCCGCCGTGTCGGCGCGCAAGGTTCGCGGGCCAAGGCTGATCGACACGGCGGCGGGGTGGGCACGGATGGCGGCGCGCTCCTCGGCTGTGAAGCCGCCTTCCGGGCCGATCAGGATGGCCGCCGGTGCCGGGGCCAGGCCGGCTGTCATCGGCGCGGCGCCGGTTTCATCGGCAAAGATCAGCGCGCGGCTGGCGGGCCAGTCGCGCAGCAGACGCTCCAGCATGACCGGCGCGGCCAGCTCGGGCACGGCGGTGCGCCCGCATTGCTCGGCGGCCTCCACCATGTGCGCCGCCAGCCGATCAAGGTTGGGCTTGTCCACCACGGTGCGCTGCGTTGTCACCAGTTGCAGCCGCGCCACCCCCAGTTCGCAGGCCTTTTCCACCAGCCAGTCGATGCGGCCCTTCTTCAAGGGCGCCGCACACAGCCACAGATCGGGCACAGCCTCCTGCGGCGCGCTCTGGCGTTCGGCCACCAGCGCCACCGCCTTTTTCGCCACGCTCGCCACCCGCGCCGCCCATTCGCCATCGCGGCCGTTGAACAGGCGCACCATGTCCCCCGGCTGGCGGCGCATGACGCTGCCCAGATAGTGGGATTGCGGCTGATCAAGGGTGATTGACGCGCCGGCCGCCAGCGCATCGGCCACGAACAGGCGCGGTGTGGTTGACAAGCTGCGGTCATCTTCGCTCATGGGCCCGTGGATACGCTGCCCCCTGTTGCAACGCCAGATGCGGTGAAGAGCTGGATCGACCGGCTGCCGGCGCGCGCGCAGGATTACGCGCGGCTGGCGCGACTTGATCGGCCGGCCGGCACCTGGCTGCTGTTCTGGCCCTGCATCGCCGGTCTGGCGCTGGCCGGTGGCCTGGCGCGAGCGCCCTCGCTGGTGCTGTGGTTCGGCCTTGGCAGCCTGGCCATGCGCGGGGCGGGGTGCGTGTGGAACGACATCGTCGATCGCGACCTCGACGCGCAGGTGGAACGCACGCGGCAGCGTCCTGTGGCGGCTGGGCGCATCAGCATCAAGGCGGCCCTGGGCCTTGCCGTTGCGCTGTCGCTGATCGGCCTTGTCGTGCTGCTGCAACTGCGCCCCATCGCCCAGATCGTCGCGCTGTCCAGCCTCATCCCGGTGGCGGCCTATCCCTTCATGAAGCGCCTCACCTGGTGGCCGCAGGCGTGGCTGGGCCTCACCTTCAACTGGGGTGCGCTGGTCGGCTGGGCAGCGGTGGCAAGGGTGGATGCGCCCGCCATGTGGCTGCTGTGGGCCGGCGGCATCGCCTGGACACTGGGCTATGACACCATCTACGCCCTGCAGGACATCGAGGATGACGCGCTGGCCGGCATCAAGAGCTCGGCGCGGGCACTGGGGTCGCGCGCCCGCGCCGGCGTCGCGGCCTTCTATGGGCTGGCGCTGCTGCTCTGGAGCGCGGCGTTGTGGCTGGTGGCGGGCCAGTGGCTGGCGGTGCTGGCGCTGGCGCCCCTGGCCATTCATCTGGGCTGGCAGGTGCTGCAGCTGGCCGATGCCGGCCCGGCCAATGCGCTGCGCCTGTTCCGCGCCAATCGCGTCTCGGGGCTGTTGTGGGCCGCGGCCTGCGCGGCCGTCGGCATGGCCTGAGGCCCTCCGGCAAGCTGCGGGGCGTTTCCTGTTGAGGCCCTCCGGCAAGCTGCGGGGCGTTTCCTGTTGAGGCCCTCCGGCAAGCTGCGGGGCGTTTCCCGTTGAGGCCCTCCGGCAAGCTGCGGGCCTGTGCCGAATTGGACACAGGCCCGCGCGCCCCTGCTGGTCGGCTGGCCCACCCGTCACCGACCCCATCGATGCCCCCTGATGCCATCACGAGCGCCGGCTGGATTGCATGGATTCGACAAATCGCGGCCTGATGTCGCCCGCCGCGCCTGCCACCTTTCCGGCGTGACAGGCCGGGGCTGCGCTCCTACATCTGGATCATGCTGAGCCCTGATGATGCCCTCGCCCGCCTCGATGCCGCCCTGGTTGCCGCCCGCAAGGCCGGTGCCGATGCCGCCGATGCCGTCTATGTCGGCGACGGCGCCGCCCATGTTTCCGTCCGCCTCGGCAAGCTGGAGGACACCGGCCGCGCCGAGGGCGAGGAGGTTGGCCTGCGCGTCTTCGTCGGCCAGCGTTCCGCCAGCGTCTCCTCCTCCGACCTGTCGCCCTCCGCGCTGGCCGAGGCGGCGGAACGGGCGGTCGCCATGGCACGGCTGGCACCTGAAGACCCCTTTGCCGGCCTCGCCCCGGAAGACCGGCTGGCCAGAGGCGCGCTGCCCGATCCTGACATCGATGACCCCACCGAGATCGCTGCCGCCACCCTGAAGGAACGCGCGCTCGCCTGCGAGGATGCCGCCCGCGCCGTCGGCGGCGTCACCAACAGCGAGGGCGCCTCGGCCAGCGCCGGCGTGGTGGTGATGGCGCTGGCCACGTCCACCGGCTTTCGCGGGGCCCGCCGATCGACCAGCCACAGCCTGTCGGCCTCCGTGGTGGCCGGCACCGGCAGCGACATGCAGCGCGACTATGCCTGGCACAGCGCCCGCCACCTCGCTGATGTGGAAGCCGCCGATACCATCGGCCGCCGTGCCGGGGAGCGCGCCGTGACCCGGCTGCGGCCGGTCAAGCTGGCATCGGCCGCCATGCCCGTGCTGTTCGATCCGCGCGTGTCTGCCACCCTGCTTGGCCACCTTGTCGGCGCCATCACCGGCAGCGCGATCGCGCGCGGTACCAGCTTCCTGAAGGACCGGCTGGCCCAGCGCATCCTGCCCGCAGGCCTGTCGGTGATCGATGATCCGCTGCGTCGTCGCGGCCTCAGGAGCCGGGCCTTTGACGGCGAGGGACTGCCATGCGCGCGGACCGCGATCATCGATGATGGCGTGCTCACAACCTGGCTGATGGACGTGGCCAGCGCCCGGCAACTGGGCCTTGCCCCCACCGGTCATGCCAGCCGCGGCACCTCCGGCCCGCCTGGCGCTGGCACCACCAACCTGCACCTGGAAGGCGGCCGCGTCTCCCGCACCGATCTGATCGCCGGGGTGGCGCGCGGCGTGCTGGTGACCGAGCTGATCGGCATGGGCGTCAACGGCCTCACCGGCGATTACAGCCGCGGCGCCAGCGGCTTCCTGATCGAGAACGGGGAGATCGCCGGCCCGGTGGCGGAGATCACCATCGCCGGCAACCTGATCGACATGTTCGCGAACATGGTCGCCGCCGACGATCTGGCCTTCCGCCACGCCAGCAATGCGCCCACGCTGCGCATCGACGGGATGACGGTGGCCGGCAGTTGAGCCCGGCCCAGCCTTCGACGCGCACGGCGGATCTCGCGCTGGCAGCCGAGATTGCCGGCAATGCCGGCCAGATCGCCATGGCGCATTTCCGTGCCGGCACCACCGGCTGGAACAAGGCCGATGGCAGCCCGGTCAGCGAAGCCGATCTGGCGGTGAACGCCTATCTGAAGGGCGTGATCGCCGCTGCCCGGCCCGACGATGGCTGGCTGTCGGAGGAAACCGCCGACAGCGAGGACCGGCTGTCCCGGCGCCGGGTCTGGGTGATCGACCCCATCGACGGCACCCGCGATTTCCTGCGCGGCCGCACCGGCTGGGCGGTCTCGCTGGCGCTGGTGGAGGATGGCGCGGTGACGGTCGCAGTGCTGGCCGCACCGGCACAGAACCGGCTCTATGCCGCCAGTGCCGGGCTGGGCGCGACATTGAACGGAAAGCGGCTGGCGGTATCGGGCCTCGCCACGCTGGCCGGCGTACGCCTGCCCATTGACGAAGCCAACATGGCCGCCAGCTTCTGGCCCAGCCCCTGGCCCGGCACCGCGACGGCCAAGCCCAACAGCCTGGCGTTGCGCATGGCGATGCTGGCGGCGAACGAGGCCGATGCCTGGCTGGAAGGGCGCAGCATTGCCGAATGGGACGTGGCCGCCGCCAGCCTGGTGCTGACCGAGGCTGGCGGCCTGTTGACCGACCGGCACGGCGCCGCGCTCTCGTTCAACCGGCCGAGCCCCGTCATCCAGGGCATTGCCGCGGCCACCCCGGCCCTGCACGGCGAGGTGCTGCACCGGCTCGATCATGCGCTGAAGGCCTTTGCCGCCCGCCGCGAACAGCGCAGCGCGGCCTGACGTTTCCCCCATTTCCAACAGGTGCGCCGGGCGCAGCCGCGCCGCACAGTGCTGATGCCCTTGGGAGGGGCCCGACTTGCTGCTGAAACGCCGGACGCTGGCGGCCTTTGCCGCGCCCTGCCTGCCCTTGACCGGTGTCGGCCTGCCGCTGGTTGTCTATCTGCCGCCCTATTATGCCGGCACGCTGGGGCTTGATCTGGCGCTGACCGGCATCTTGTTTTCCGCAGTGCGCTGGATCGATCTGCCGCTCGACGTGGCGTTCGGTCACTGGATCGACCGCACGGACACGCGCTGGGGGCGGTTCCGGCCGTGGATGGCCTGCGCCTCGCTGTTCCTCGTGCTCGGCCTGGCCATGGTCTTCTTTGCCGAGCCGGGCCTGACGCCGCTGCGCGCCTTCCTGGGCCTGTTCCTGCTTTATGGCGGCTTTTCGGCGGCGCAGGTGGCCCACACCAGCTGGGGGCAGGCACTCTCCACCGACTATCACGAGCGCAGCCGCATCTTCGGCTGGTGGCAGGGCTTCAACATGCTGGCGCTGATCAGCCTGCTCGCCGTGCCGCCGCTGGCCAACGCGCTGGGCCCGCGCTTCGGGCTTGATGCATCGGCAGGGCTGGGTGTCCACGCCATGGGCTGGGTGCTGATCGCGCTGGTGCCGCCCACTTTCCTGGCCGTGCTGTCGGCCGTGCCCGATCGCGCGCCGGCCCATGCCAGCCCGCACGGCTGGGCCGACATCACGGCCGCGCTCAAGCGCCCGCTGCTGCAGCGCTTGCTGTTCATCGATCTGTTCGCCAGCTTGCCGCCGGGTTTCGGGGGTGCGTTGCTGATCTTCTTCTTCGAGGCCGCGCGCGGCTTTTCGGTGAGCGAGGCCCGGCTGCTGCTGCTGTTCTATTTCGCTGCCGGCCTGATCGGCGCGCCGCTGTGGGGCTGGGTGGCGCGGCGCACATCGAAGCACATGGCGGTGGCCTGGGCGATCGGCAGCTATGCCGTGCTGCACGCCGGGCTGGTGCTGATGCCAACAGGGAATTTCTGGGGCGCGGCGGCCGGCATGCTGCTGGCCGGGCTGCCGGCCGTGGCGCCGCCCTTCCTGGTGCGCGCCATGCTGGCCGATGTGACCGACGCCGAAACGCTGGCCACCGGGCGCAGCAATGCCGGGCTCTATTATGCCGTGCTGGTGGGTGTGCAGAAGCTGGGCTACGCCATCCCCGTGGGCCTCGCCTATATCGTGCTGGATGCCATCGGCTTCGATGCCAAGCTGGGCAGTGCCAACACGGCCTCGGCCATCGATGGGCTGGTGCTGCTGTTCCTGGTGCCGCCCATCGCCTCGGCGCTGATCGCCGCGTGGCTGGCAAAGGGCTGGACCATCGATCATGCCGAACAGCAGCGCATCATCACCGAGCTCGAAGGAAGGAAGGCGACATGAAGCTCTACTCAAGCATCGGGCCCAACCCGCACGTCGTGCGCATGGCCATGGCCGAAAAGGGCATTACCCTGCCGATGGAGACCATCGACATCATGGCCGGCGACAACCGCAGCGGAGATTACATCAAGAAGGTGCCGGCTGGCGGCACGCCGGCGCTGGAGCTGGAGAATGGCCAGATCGTCTCGGAGATCACCGTGATCGCCGAGTATCTGGAGGATCGTCACCCCACACCCAGCATTATCGGCACCACGCCGGAAGAGCGCGCCGAAACACGGCGGTGGGTGCGGATCATCGATCTTGGCTATTGCGAACCGATGGCCAACGGCTTCCGCGCCACCCAGGGCCGGCCGATGTTCGAACCGCGCTTCCCCATCGTGTCGGAACGTGCGGGCGAGGAACTGAAGGCCATCGCGGCGAAGAAGTTGCTGTGGCTTGATGGCCTGATGACCGGTGATTTCGTCTGCGGCAGCCGCTTCAGCCTCGCCGACATCCTGCTGTTCTGCTTTGTGGAGTTCGGTGCCGCTGTTGGCCAGCCGCTGCCCGCCGGCGCGAAGTGGCTGCCCGCCTGGCGCGCGCGGGTGGCGGCACGGCCATCGGCGAAAGCCTGACCGCCTCAGATCTCGATCAGGTGGTCAGGCAGTTCGTTGGGGTTCTTCGGGCATGGCGGCAGCACGTTGGCCAGCACGGCGCCGGCGCGGGTGATGGCGGTGATGAGGCCATCAGCCGCGCGGCCGCCCCTGATCCCGTCGGTCACGGCGGTCACCGTGTCGGCCCAGTCCTCCGGTGCCACCTTCTCGAACACGGCGGTATCGGCAATCACCTCGACGATATGCTCCGGCTCGTCCACATAGATGAGGACGCCGGTGCGCCCTTCCGTGGCATCCAGCCCGCGGGCGCGGAACTGGGCCGTGGCATCGCGGTGCACCCGATCGCGGCGCTGGCCTGACGGGGTGAGCTGACGGGCCAGCGGCGTGAACTGGACGAGGGCCAGCACCACCAGGAACAGCAGCAGCTGGACCAGCGCGAACGCCTGCAGGGCATGGTCGACGCGGCTGGTCACGTCCTGCTGCGCCCAGTCAGCCCCCAGCACGCCCGGCTGCCAGCCGGCCAGCACGGCGGCATAGGGCAGGGTGAAGGCGGCCAGGGCGGCCACGGTGAGCGCGGTGGCCGGATAGCGGCGCGGGCGGGTGGAAACGATCACGACGATCTCGCCGGCGGTCTGCCGTTCGGCGGTGTGAATGGCCTCGGCGATGCGGGCGCGGTCAGCGTCGGTGAACAGCATCACCAGCCCCCGCTGGCGCCGCCGCCACCGCCGGAACCGCCGCCACCCGAAAAGCCGCCACCAAAGCCGCCACCGCCGCCCCAGCTGCTGCCGCCGCCCCAGCTGCCGCCGACGCCCGGACCCCAGATGATCACCGGGCCGCGCCGCCGGCCGCGCTTGCCGCTGCTCATGGCGCGGATCACCCAGAGCAGGACGATCACCCAGAAGATGACCTCGATGGCCGAGACGGTGCCGACGGCGGCCGCCCGGTCAGCGGTCGCGGCGGCCTGCGCGGCCTGCGCGGCCTGCTCCTCCGGAGGCAGTTGCAACAGGGTGATCAGCGCATCGGCGCCGGCGGTGATCCCGGCTGGCAGGTCACCCGCCTTGAACTGCGGGATGATCTGGCCCCGGATGATGGTGGCTGACACCGCGTCGGTGAGCACGCCTTCGAGGCCATAGCCAACCTCGATCCGCACCTTGCGTTCATTGGGGGCAACCAGCAGCAGAGCGCCATTGTTCACGTCCTTCTGGCCAATGCCCCAATGGCGCAGCAGGCCCACGCCATAATCCTCGATCTCGTAACCATCGAGGCTGGGAACGGTCGCCACCACCAGCTGCGTGCCGTTCCCGTCTTCCAGCGCCTTCAGCCGCGCTTCGAGCGCGGCTTCCTGGTCGGGCGCCAGCACGCCGGCCGCATCGGTGACACGGCCGGCAAGCTTCGGGTAGGTCGGCTCGGCAAGGGCCGGCGCTGCCAGATTGAGCACCGCCAGCAGCGCGGCCAGCACGAAGGCGAGCCACGACAGGCGATTCAGAACAGGATCATCACGCATGGAGGGGCCTTTTCCGGCCGCCGTCAGAACGCCACCTCAGGCGCCTTTTCGGCATTGGTCGCAGTCGCCTTGAACGGGGCGATCGGCTCGGCACCATAGATCACCTTGGCGGTGATCAGTGACGGGAAGGTGCGGATCTCGGTGTTATAGTCCTGCACGGCGATATTATAGTCGCGCCGCGCCACCGCGATGCGGTTCTCGGTGCCTTCCAGCTGGCTTTGCAGGTTCAGGAACTGCTCGTTTGACTTCAGCTCCGGATATTTCTCCACCGTCACCAGCAGCCGGCCCAGCGATTGCGACAACGCGCCCTGAGCCTGCTCGAAGGCAGCGATCTGGCCGGGATCGGACAGCCTGGTCGGATCGACCGTCACCTGCGTGGCGCTGGCACGGGCCTTCACCACGCCTTCCAGCACATCCTTCTCCTGCGCGGCAAAGCCCTTCACCGTGGCGACCAGATTGGGAATGAGGTCGGCCCGGCGCTGATACTGGTTTTCCACGTCCGCCCACTTGGCCTTCACCGCCTCTTCCTTCGACGGGATCGTGTTGATGCCGCACCCGGACAGCAGCAGGGCACCACCCGCCAGAGCGGCAAGAGCGGCAGCGCGACGAGTCGTGTTCGGCATTTTGCAGTCTCCCTCAGGGTCTTGCGCCTTGGCAGCATTATGGCACAGTGCCGATGGCACAGTGTTGACAAGAAGATAATGACTTTGGCGCAATTTCAAGAGGGGGACTGAGGGTGCTGCAGGAATTCAAGGCCTTCATCGCACGCGGCAACGTGCTCGATCTGGCCGTGGCCGTGATCATCGGCGCCGCCTTTGGCACCATCGTCACCAGCTTCACCGAGGATCTGGTGATGCCGATCATCAGCCTGTTCACCGGCGGCATCGATTTTTCCGGCCTGTTCGTGGTGCTGGGCGACATCCCGGCGGACTACAAGGGCAGTCCGACCGACTATGAAGCGCTGAAGAAGGCCGGCGTCGCCCTGTTCGGCTATGGCAAGTTCCTGACCGCGCTGATCAACTTCCTGATCATCGCCTTTGTCATCTTCCTGATGGTGAAAGCCGCCAACAAGGCGATGGCGCCGGCGCCAGCTGCCCCGGAAGCCCCGCCCGAACCCAGCGCATCGGAAAAGCTGCTCGCCGAAATCCGCGACGAGCTGAGGAAGGGCCGGCCATGAGGGCGGGGGGGCTCACGCATGGCCTCGCTCTCGCATCGCTGCTGCTGGTGCTGCCGGCCTGCCGCGAACAGCGCCAGCAACTGGGCCAGGCCCTGTCGGGCAAGCCGCCGGTGATCGCCGGCAGCCTCGAAGGCAGCTGGGTGCTGGCCGATCTGAACGGCGGCGGCGCCCCGGCGGCGGAAATCACGCTGATGTTCGATCCCGGCGACCAAGGCACCAGCCGCGTTGGCGGCAAGAGTGGCTGCAACCGCTTCACCGGCGGCTGGCAGCAGGATGGGCAAAGCGTGAAGTTCGGCCCGCTGGCCAGCACGATGATGGCCTGCCCGCTGCCGATCATGGAGGTGGAACAGCGCTTCCTGAAAGCGCTGGAAGCCGTCAGCACGGTCACCTACACGGAAGGGGGCGAGGCGGTCCTGTCCGCTCCCGATGGCCGCACGCTGCGGCTGCGACGGCCGGCGAAGCCCGCCGAATAGCGCGTCAGGCCGCCTCGCGGTCGATCGAAAGATCTGCCAGGCTGGTGTTGTCGAGGATGTTGGCGGTCTGGTCGCGGATCAGCAGCATCACCTTGCGGATCACGCAGGTCTGTTCCTCGAAACAGTCGACACAGCGCTGATAGGCGGACACCGACACGCATGGCACCAGCGCGATCGGTCCTTCCATCAGGCGAATGATTTCGCCGAAACTGATCTGGCTGGCTGGCCGCGCCAGGCGATAGCCGCCGGTCTTGCCGCGAAAGCTGGTGACGAGGCCGCCATGCTTCAGCTCAAGCAGGATCGCCTCGAGAAACTTGCGCGGCAACTTCTGATCGGCCGCGATCACGGAGATGGGTACCGGCCCGTCCTCGCCCGAGCGGGCGATGAAGATCAGCGCACGCAGCGCATAGCGGGACCGCTGGGTAAGCACGCAACTCCTATGCACCAGCAAGGGATTTCTGCCAAGCCGGCAGTCACGCCGAGTGCTGGGGCAAGGCGATTGTGGGACGACAGGACAGACTGCCAGAAAATGGGAATTTTTCCCGATTATCTGCCAGCGACGCCACCTCTGTATTTTTATTGTAATACAGTAACACAGCTAACCTACTGATAATGCTGAGATCGGAGAGATCCACGTCGTTTGGCACGCCCCTTGCTTCTGTTCTGGCATCGGCGCCGGATGGTCCGGCACCGAACCACAGAAGGAGGACCCCCATGATCGCTTCTGCCACGAACGTCACCCGCAGCCTGGTCGGCACCGCCGGCACCCTGCTCCTCGCCGGCCTGTGCATCGCCGGTGCCACCGCGCCAGCCGCCGCCCACACGACCCTGGACGTGAATGGCCAGGGCGAACGCATCGCCACCGTGTCCTACGCCGATCTCGACCTGGGCAGCGCCGATGGTCGTGCCACGCTTGAAGGCCGCATCCGGGTTGCCGCGCGCCAGGTGTGCACCGACAACAGCCCCGACCCGCGCAGCGGCATCAACACGTTCAGCTGCGTCCACAAGGCCGTGAAATCCGGTCGGCACGCTGCGCTGGCCGCCGTGTCCGCCGCCCGCGCCGCCAACTGAACCAACTGAACCGCGCACGGCGGGGCAGGGGCCGCCCCGCCTGCGTTCTCCCGGCCCCTGGCCGGGCCTGGCCCCCGGATTTCCATTCGCTCCGCTGTGCTTCCCTCCCGCCCTTTCGGGACGCACGGACGCGGTGCCGCCCGGCGCTTCATCCCTCTGCGCCGGGCGGCAATTGCGTTCTCTGGCCGGCGCTTCATCCCTCTGCGCCGGGCGGCATTTGCGTTCTCTGGCCGGCGCTTCATCCCTCTGCGCCGGGCGGCATTTGCGTTCTCTGGCCGGCGCTTCATCCCTCTGCGCCGGGCGGCATTTGCTTTTCGCGCTGGCGGCGGCAGGATGGCGGCATGCGTCTGCTACTGCCTGCCGTCACCCTGATGCTCCTTGCCCAGCCGGCAGCCGCCATTCGCGCCCGGGATCTGGGCATCGCCCCTGGCCCCCTGCCCACCGGGCCCCTGAACGCCATCACCGATGTCGCCGGCGTGACGGTTGGCCACGTCACCATCGACCGGGGCGATACGATCCGCACCGGCGTCACCGCCATCCTGCCGCATGGCGGGAACCTGTTTGCAGACAAGGTGCCCGCCGGCATCGTCGTGGCCAACGGCTTCGGCAAGCTGATGGGCAGCACGCAGGTGAAGGAACTGGGCGAGATCGAGACGCCGATCCTGCTCACCAACACGCTCAGCGTGCCGGAAGCGGCGGCTGCCATCATCGAACACACGCTGGCCCAGCCGGGCAATGAGGCAGTGCGTTCGGTCAACGCCGTGGTTGGCGAGACCAATGATGGCGGCCTCAACGACATAAGGGCGCGCGCTGTCAGCATCGCCGACGCCCGCCACGCCATTGGCGAAGCGAAGCCCGGCCCCGTGCAGGAAGGCGCGGTGGGCGCCGGGCGCGGCACGATCGCGTTCGGTTACAAGGGCGGCATCGGCACGTCCTCGCGCGTCACGCCCGAAGGCTTTACCGTCGGCGTGCTGGTGCAGACCAACTATGGTGGCCGGCTGATCTTGAATGGCATGCCCATCCCGCCGCCACTGGCCGCCGCGTCGCCATCAGCGGATGGTTCGATCATGATCGTGGTGGCGACAGATGCACCGCTGAGTGACCGCAACCTCACGCGGCTGGCGGCACGCGCCATGGCCGGGCTGGCCCGGACCGGATCGGCCTTTTCAAATGGGTCGGGCGATTATGCGATTGCGTTCTCCACCCACCGGGCGGTGCGGCGCACGGCGGAGCGGCGATCGGCGGAAACGGCCTATCCCGAGATCGGCAACGATCGGATGAGCCCGCTGTTCGTCGCCGTGGCCGACGCCGCCGAGGAAGCCATCCTCAACAGCTTGCTGATGGCCGAAACAGTCAGCAGCCGCGATCCCGCCACCGGCAGGACCCGCACCATCAAGGCGCTGGACGCGCCGGGGCTGCTGGCGCGCGCCCTGCCCGCCCCACGCTAGGGTCCCGCGCTAGACGTCGAGATTGGCGACATTCAGGGCGTTTTCCTGGATGAAGCTGCGCCGCTCCTCCACCACATCGCCCATCAGCTTGGCAAAGATGTCGTCGGCATCGGCGGCATCGGCGACATCGACGCGCAGCAGGGTGCGCGCCGCCGGATCCAGCGTGGTCTCCCACAATTGCTCGGCATTCATCTCGCCCAGGCCCTTGTAGCGCTGGATGGCAAGGCCCTTGCGACCGGCATCGAGAACAGCTGTGAGCAGTTCGGACGGCCGGGTGACGCGAACGCTGCCCAGCGTCGCCGGCGCTGCAAAGGCGGCCGCTTCCTGCGCGGCCAGCGTATGGAGGCGGGGCGCTTCCGGCGAGGCAAGAAAGGCGCCATCGACGACATGATAGTCGGTGACGCCGCGCCAGGCGCGCTCCACCTGGTAGCCGCCATCGGCCGACAGGTCCGCCTTCCAGACACCACCATCGGTTTCAGCCGCGTTGAGCCAGGCGGCGGTGGCCGTCGCGGCCGCTTCGGACGCGCCGGCCAGCGCACCGTTCAGCGCCAGCGCCTCCACAATGGTCGCCGGATAGCGGCGCGGCACATAATCCATCAACGCGCGCATCCGGCGGGCATGATCGACCAGCGCGGCCAGATCGCCACCGCTGCGCGGGCCCTGCGGCGCGGTGAACACCAATGTGCCGGTGCCGGCTTCCACCAGATAATCCTCCAGCGCGGCATTGTCCTTCAGATAGACTTCAGACCGGCCGCGCGTCACCTTGTAGAGCGGCGGCTGGGCGATGAAGAGATGCCCGGCCTCGATCAGCTGCGGCATGTGCCGGAAGAAGAAGGTCAGGAGCAGCGTGCGGATGTGGGCGCCGTCCACATCGGCGTCGGTCATGATGACGATCTTGTGGTATCTCAGCTTGGCGATGTCGAAATCCTGGGCGATCCCGGTGCCCAGCGCCTGGATCAGCGTGCCGATTTCGCGTGAGCCCAGCATCCGGTCGAGCCGGGCGCGCTCCACGTTCAATATCTTGCCGCGCAGGGGCAGGATCGCCTGATACTGGCGGTTGCGGCCCTGCTTGGCGCTGCCGCCGGCGCTATCACCCTCCACCAGGAACAGCTCTGACTTGGCCGGATCGCGCTCCTGGCAATCCGCCAGCTTGCCGGGCAGCGAGGCGATGTCGAGCGCGCCCTTGCGCCGGGTGAGATCGCGGGCCTTGCGCGCGGCTTCGCGGGCGGCGGCGGCATCGATGATCTTGGAGACGATGGTGCGGGCGTGCTGCGGGTTTTCCTGCAGCCACACGTCAAGCCGGTCCGCCATCAGGCTTTCCAGCGGCTGGCGCACTTCGGAGGAGACCAATTTGTCCTTGGTCTGGCTGGAGAATTTGGGATCGGGCAGCTTGACCGAGACGATCGCGGTCAGGCCTTCGCGCATGTCATCGCCGGTCAGGCTGACCTTCTCCTTCTTCAAGAGGCCCGACTGTTCGGCATAGGCGTTCAGCGTGCGGGTGAGCGCGGCGCGGAAGGCCGCCAGGTGCGTGCCCCCATCACGCTGCGGGATGTTGTTGGTGAAGCACAATACCTGTTCGTAATAGCTGTCGTTCCATTCCAGCGCGACATCGATGCCGATGTCCCCGGCCTGGCCTGTGATGGCGATGGGATTGGGGATCAGCGGCTGCTTCGACTTGTCGAGAAACTGCACGAAGGCCGCGATGCCGCCCTCGTAGAACAGGTCCACCGACTTGCCTTCGGCGTGGCGGGCATCGGTGAGCACAAGGCGCACACCGCTGTTCAGGAACGCCAGTTCGCGGAAGCGATGTTCCAGCCTGGCATAATCGAAATCGATGAACTTGAAGGTGGCGGCGCTGGGGAAGAAGGTCACCCGGGTGCCGCGCTGGCCATTTGACGGCCCGCGCACCGCCAGCGGCGCCTGGGCTTCGCCATGGTGGAAGCGCATCCAATGCTCCTCGCCGTCGCGCCAGATCGTCAGCTCCAGCCACTCCGACAGCGCATTGACCACCGACACGCCCACACCATGCAGGCCGCCCGAAACCTTGTAGGCATTGTCGTCGCTGTTGTTGAATTTCCCGCCGGCGTGCAGCTGGGTCATGATCACTTCGGCGGCCGACACGCCCTCTTCCGGGTGGATGCCGGTGGGGATGCCGCGGCCATTGTCGGTAACGGACACGCTGCCATCGGGGTTGAGGCTGATGTCGATGCGATCGCAATAGCCGGCCAGCGCCTCGTCGATGGCATTGTCGGACACTTCGAACACCATGTGGTGCAGGCCAGACCCATCATCGGTGTCGCCGATATACATGCCGGGGCGCTTGCGCACCGCGTCGAGCCCGCGCAGCACCTTGATGCTGTCGGCGCCATAGTCGTTTGACTGCGGTGTGGGCTGGGGTGTGGGCTGGGGTGTGGTTTCGGGCGTATCGGTCAAGGTGCGGGCCTCTGGTCTGGTTGACCCAGCCTATAGGCAGCTTCGCGCGCGCACGCGAGGGAAAGATTATACGGCCGGGCGTCGCCGTCGCCGCGCGACGCTGGCCGAACAGGGCTTGCCGTGCTGGCCCTCGTGCGTGGCCAGCCAGGCCAGGGCTTCATCCGGCAACATGGGCCGCGCCACCAGGAAGCCCTGGATGGCCATGCAGCCATGCGCCTGCAGAAAGCTGCGCTGGCTGGTGGTTTCCACCCCTTCGGCAATGACGCCCAGCCCCAGCCCGCGCCCCAGCTGGATCAGGGTGCGGGCGATCAGGCCGCGATCCCCGTCCCGGTCGATGGCGCCGGTAAAGCTCCTGTCCACCTTGATGCGGTCCACCGGAAAGGTGGTGAGATGTGACAGCGAGGCATAGCCGGTGCCGAAATCATCCATGGCGAGCGTGCAGCCCATGGCCCGCAGCGCCTCGAGGGTCTGGCCGATGCGGGCGATCGAGCGGTCGAGCAGAACGGTCTCCGTCACCTCGATCTCCAGCCGCTGCGGCGGTACGCCATGCCGCGCCAGGCTGCGCCGCACGGTGTCCACGAAATCATCGGCCAGCAGCTGTGCCGTCGTGACGTTGATGGCGAGATGGCCCGGCTCCAGCCCGGCGGCCAGCATGGCGGCAAAGCCGGCCAGCGCCGCTTCCATGACATGGTGGCCCAGTGGCTGGGCAAGACCGACATCCTCGGCCAGCGCCACGAACTCGGTCGGCGGCACCCACGCACCATCATGCCACCACCGCGCCAGCGCTTCGAAGCCCTGCACATGGCCATCGACAAGTCGCTGCTGTGGCTGCAGGGCAGCCCGGATCTCCGGCCGCGCCAGCGCCTGGCGCAAGGCGTCGGCCAGCCGCGATCGCCGCGTCACCTGTTCGGCCAGCTCGGCGCCGAACAGCACGTGGCGACCCCGACCCTGGCGCTTGGCCTCCAGCAGGGCGGCATCGGCATTGGCCAGCAGTTCGCGCGGGCCGCAGCCGGTCGCCGGAAACGGCGCAATGCCCACCGAAAGCGAAGGCGCATAGCGATTGGCCCCCAGCCGCATCGGCCGCCTGAGCCGGGCCAGCATCCGCAGCGCAAAGGCCTGGATGTCAGCCGGCGCGGGCAGGCCGTGCACGATCAGCGCGAACTCGTCGCCCGACAGCCGCGCGGCGGTGTCGTCGGCGCGGATGCTGCGCTGCAGCCGCCGGCCGATCAGCCGCAGCAGCGTGTCGCCGGCGGCATGGCCCAGGCTGTCGTTCACCGCCTTGAAGAAATCGACATCGAGCAGCACCAGCACGCCGCCCGGGCCGGGCGAGCCAGCAACCGGCAGCTGCTCCAGCTGCTGCATCAGCACGTCGCGGTTGGCCAGACCGGTGAGCGCATCCTCCTCGGCCCGGCGCCGCAGTTCACGCTCGGCGCGCATCAGCGGGGTCACGTCCGTCCGGATGGACACGATGTTGCCGCTTTCCGAAATGGCGGTGGAGGCCTGCATGAACTTGTCATCGCGCAAGTGGAAGACCCGGTTGTAGCCGGGCGTGCGATGGCGGCGCAGATAATCCGCCACCCAGGCCTGGCGCACCTCCGGCGGATCAGAAGCGCGCACTTCGGGCACATAGTGATTGGCCAGCACCTTGCGGCTGATGATGTCGGCCAGCCGTTCCCCCTTCACCATGAACTGGCGGTTGCCGGGCAGCAGGTCGCGATACTCGTCGTTCACGAGGATCAGCCGCTCGTCCCCGTCATACACACTCAAGGCTGCCGGAATGCCGGCGATCACGTCACGCAGCAGCGTTTCGGTGCGGGTGCGCAGCTCGAGCTCACGCGCGGCGCGGGCAGCGGCCTCGTGGCGGGCGGTGATGTCCTCGAACGTGCCGATCAGGGCGCGGCTGGCACCATCAGCCGGCCGGCCCCTCGCCCGCACCTGGCGGCGTTCGCCATCGGCCCGGCAGATGCACAACTCCACATCCCACGGGCGCCCGGTGCGCAGCGCCTCTTCGACAGCCGCAGCGATCACCGGACGATGCTCGGGCAGATAAAAGGCGATGGCGCTGGTCAAATCGGGGGTGAAGCCGGCCGGCACACCATGGATGCGGCGCGTTTCCGCACTCCACCACAGGTCACCGCCTTCCCGATAGTACCAGGCGCCGATGCCGGCGACCTGCAGGATGGGCTCCGCGGCGGCGAGCAGGCGCGGGCTCAAGGCCCGTGGCCGCCCCGGAAAGGACGGGAACGGCAGGCGCTCTCCGCCCGGCCAACTGCTGTCCGACATGCACGGCCACTCCGAAACCCGCACCAGGCAGCAGAACGGCACATGCGCCTGTGGCTTAACCTGGCGCCAGCCGGCCATCCTCCAGCCGCAACCAGCACCCATCGACGCCGGCAAACAGTGCCGGATCGGTCCCGGTCATCCACGCCTGCACGCCCATCGCGACCAGCCGGTCGAACAGGGCATTGCGGCGCCCCCCATCGAGGTGCGCGGCGATTTCATCGAGCAGCAGGATCGGCGGCCGGCCGCTGCGCTGCGCCACCAACGCGGCATGGGCCAGCACGATGGCAATCAGCAGCGCCTTCTGCTCGCCCGTGGAACAATGGGCCGCCGGCATGGCCTTGCCGGCGTGCACGACGACCAGATCGGCCCGGTGCGGCCCATCGACGGCGCGGGCAGCCGCGGCGTCGCGCGCCCGGCCCCGGGCCAGGCGGGCGGCCAGATCCTGGGCATCATTGCCCGCCAGTTCCAGCAGCGGCCGCGCGAAGGGGCCCGCCGGCGCCTCGGCCAGCGCCGCCGAAAGTGCGGCCAGCACGTCGGCCCGCGCGGCGGCGATGGCGGCGCCGTGGGTGGCCATGTCGGCCTCCAGCCCGGCCAGCCACACCGGGTCGGGCGGCGCATCGGCGGTGAGCAGCCGTGTGCGCTCGCGCATCGCCGCTTCGTAACGGCTCACGCGCTGGCCATGGCCGGGGTGCAGGGCGAGCACCAGTCGATCAAGAAAGCGCCGCCGGCTGCCGGCGCTTTCGCTGAACAACCGGTCCATGGCCGGCGTGAGCCAGACCAGCGCCAGCCAGTCGGCCAGCGCGGCCGCCGTCGCTGCCGCCCCGTTCACCCGCACCAGCCGGCGGTCCGGTGCATCGGCGCGGGTGCCGGTGCCCAGCTGCACCTCCCCCGATGCAGTGTCGAGCGTGGCTGCCACGCTCCAGCCGCCGGGGCCACCGCTGCGCGCCGCCTCCGACAGCGCAGCGCCGCGCAGGCCCCGCCCCGGCGCCAGCAGCGAGATGGCATCGAGAATGTTGGTCTTGCCCGCGCCATTCTCGCCGGTGATCACCACCAGTCCCGACCCGGCGGCGATGACGGCGTGAGCGTGGCTCCGAAAATCCGTGAGGCTGAGCCGTGTGATCGCGGTCACAGGGTCAACAGCCGATGCCGGCCGTGGTCGAAGCGGTGATAGGGGATGGGCCGGGCCGGATCGTCGAGCCGCGCCGCCACGTCGGCAAGGATGGCGCGGGTGATGCTGGGCAGATCGAGCGCGGAAGCCGCCTCCCAGTTGAACCAGGCGATTTCGTCGAGTTCCCCGCAGCCGGCGCCGGGATCGAGGCTGACGAGATGCGCCGCATCGGCAACGAAGAAGCGCGCATCGAAACGGCGCGGACGCACCGGCGGCGTGATGGCGCGGCCCACAAACTGCAGCGGCGCCAGGTGCGGCAGGTGGCCAGTGGCCAGAAAATCCCGCCATTCCGGCGATTTCGTGCGCGCAACGCCGGGCGCGCCCAGCACCAGGCCCGTCTCCTCGAACAGCTCGCGCACGGCCGCGGCGGCCAGCGCGCGCGCCTTGGGCGCCGGCGCCGTGCGGCACAGCGAGCAGGCGGTCGCCTCGGCAAGCTCGGACGCGGCTGCCACACGATAATCGGCCGGGTGGATGCGCCCACCGGGGAACACCCATTTCTGCGCCATGAAGACATGGCCCTTGGCCCGGCGGCCCATCAGCACGCGGGGCGCGCCGCCATCGCGGCGGATCAGCAGCAGGGTGGCAGCATCGCGCGGCCGCAGCGATCGCTCGCCCGGCGCGTTGCGGATGATGGGCACATTGTCTTCATCGACGCGCATGTTCTGTTCCTAGCGCATCGCAGCGCGTCACACCAATGTTGCCAGTGCCTCGGCGGTGTAGTCGGTCAGTTCGCCGAAGCGGCCGGTGCGCACCTTTTCGGCCCAGTCAGGATCGACGATCAACGCGCGGCCCACCGCCACCAGATCAAACTCGTCGCGCTCCAGCCGGGCCAGCAGATTGTCGATGCTGGCCGGTTTGGAGGCTTCGCCGCGCATGCCGGCGACAAACTCGCCGGAAAGCCCAACGCTGCCCACCGTGATGGTGGGCGTGCCCGTCAGCTTCTTCGCCCAGCCGGCAAAGTTGAGGCCGTCATCGCCGTCGATCTCGGGAAACTCCGGTTCCCAGAAACGCCGCTGCGAGCAGTGGAAGGCATCGGCGCCAGCGTCGGCCAGCGGCGCCAGCCAGGCCTCAAGCTCGGCTGGCGTGGGCGCCAGGCGGAAGGCGAAATCCTGCTGCTTCCACTGCGACAGGCGGATGATGACCGGGAAATCCGGGCCAACGGCGGCCCGCACCGCCTTCAGCAGCGCCGCGGCAAAGCGCGCGCGTTCCGGCAGCGTGTCACCGCCCCAGCGGTCATCGCGGCGGTTGGTCTCGCCCCAGAAGAACTGGTCGATCAGGTAGCCGTGGGCGCCATGCAATTCCACCGCGTCGAAGCCCAGCCGCTTCGCATCCCCGGCTGCGCGCGCGAAGGCGGCAATGGCATCAGCCACCTCGGCATCCGACATCGCCCGGCCATTCGTCTTGCCCGGCATGTAAAGGCCCGACGGGCTTTCCGCCTCCTCCCCCTTGGGATTGCGGCGGTTGGGCAGCGCGCCGACATGCCAGAGCTGCGGCGCGATCCTGCCGGCCGCGCCATGCACGGCGTTCACCACACCAGCCCAGCCATCGAGTGCGCTGCCGAAGAAATGCGGCACGTCCGGATCATTGGCGGCGCCCACGCGTTCCACCGCCGTGCCCTCGGTTATGATCAGGCCCACCCCGCCGGCGGCGCGCCTGCGATAATAGTCGGCGACATTGGCGCCGGGCTGGCCCGCAGGCGAGAAGCTGCGCGTCATCGGCGCCATGACGACGCGGTTGGGCAGGGTGAGGCCGTTCAGCGTGAACGGACGGAACAGGGTTTCGGTGCTCATGGCGGCTGATTAGCCGTGCTGATGCCGCCCCGTCACCTGTTCATTGTGCATCCGCCAACGGGTGGCGGGTATTGACAAGTTCCACCAGGGTGGCGGCGGCAACGTGGGTGTAGATCTGGGTGGTGGCGATGTCGGCATGGCCCAGCAGCGTCTGGACGATGCGCAGGTCCGCGCCGCCTTCCAGCAAGTGGGTGGCAAAGGCATGGCGCAGCACGTGCGGCGAGATGCGCGCCGGCGGGATGCCGGCCTCAGCCGCGAGCGACTTCACCAATTGCCACAGCCTGAGGCGTGTCATGTGCGGTGTGGCGCTGCCGGCGCGGCCAGACGGGAACAGATATCGGCTGGTGTCGGGCACATGGGCTTCCCATGCCAGCGCCGCGGCCTCCGCGCGGCGCGACACCGGCACCAGCCGTTCCTTGCCCCCCTTGCCCACGATCACCATGTGCCCGCGCCCGGCCTTCAGCGCCCGGCGCGGCAGGGCGACCAGCTCGCTGGCACGCAGGCCCGAGCCATAGAGGAGCTCGACAAGGGCCGACAGGCGCAGCGTCGCCGGGTCATCGGGGGCTGCCGCCAGCTTTTCGGCCAGCGTCGCGAACAGCCGCTCGACATCGCCGGCCCCGAGCGTCTTGGGCAGCGACCGTGCCGTCTGTGGCAGCGCCAGATCGCGCCCCGGATCATCGCTGCGATGGCCATCGGCCATCAGGAAGGCGAGGAACTGGCGCACCGCAGACGCCTTGCGCGCCGCGCTCGACCGCTTGAGGCCTGCCCACTGCCGCGCCAGCCTGGCGAGCGCTGCGGCATCGGCACCGGCCAGCCCGCCGCCCAGCCACGCGCTGGCCTGGGCGAGGTCGCGGCCATAGGCCAGCAAGGTGTTCTTCGCCGCGCCGCGCTCGCTGGCCAGGCTGTCGAGGAACAGCGCAATGGCCTGCCGGTCGGTCATCATGCCGGCGGCAGGGTCCCGGCCGCGCGGGTCACCGCCTCGGCTGCAAGGCGCCGCGCCTCGGCCTGTCGGCGGCTCGCCACCAACGCCGCCAGGATCGCCGCGACATGGCCGGGCGGCACATCGGCCCAGCCCGCCCCTGGCGCCTGCAGGCCGGTGGCAGCCAGCAGCGCCACCTCCCCGGCGGCGCTGCGTGCGCCGGCGCGGGCAATCGCGGCCGCCCAGCGGCCACTGGCCGGCACCAGCAGCTCCCGCTTCAGGCCATCCCAGCTGCCATCCCCGGCTTGGCCAAGTCCGGAGAGCGCGGCCAGCAGCATGGCCGCTGCGCGGTCGCTGGCACCGGTCTGCTTGCGCCAGTCCTTGAACGCGTCTGGCGTCACCGCGATCCCGCCGGCACCCGCTGCCAAAAGGGCCCACGAACGCGCCCGGACGGCCCCGTCACCCTGCTGCGCCACCGGCCACCAGGCCCGCGCGCGCGTCGAATCGCCGGCCGCCAGCAACGCCGCGATGATCTGGTCGGCACTGTCGGCCAGCGCGGCATCGGGCTTCAGGGCGGCGGCGGCGGTGGCGGTTTCCAGCAGCGCGCCATAGAGATCCTCGCCCGGCGCCAGATCGGCCCTGATCGCGGCCAGCGCCGCCCCGCGCGCTGCCGCGCCGCCAGCCGTGAAAGCGCCACGCAGCCGCCCGGCCCGGCTGTCGTCGGCAAAGCCGCCGCTGGCATCGGCCGGCGCCAGCGCGGCGACCCCACTGGCCAGTTCGCCAGCGGAAATACTGCCCAGCATCGCCGCCCGCCGCAGCAGCGCCAGCCGCACCGCAGCCTCGATGCCGGCATTGCGCACGGCCCAGCCGGCATGGGCCGAACCCAGTGCCGGCAGACGATCGGCCGGCACCGGGACACCCGCCGCGCTGGCGACGCCATAGCGATAGAGGGTGAGGCCATCGACCTCTTCCCAGTTGATGCCCTCGGCGCGCCCGGCACCGCCGGCCAGCACCGCCACCCGGCCAGCCAGCCGCACGTCGAACGGTGCCACCCGGCCCTGTTGGTTGCGCAGGGCATCGATGAGGCTGGCGGCGGTGAAATCATCGCCTTCCATCGCCGCGCACATGGCATAGGCCAGATCCCACAGCGGCGAAGGCGACAGTGCGCGGCCGGTGGCGGCGATCGGGCACAGGCCGGCCAGATCGCCAGCCGCCAGCGACACCGGCGCGGCGACGGCATAGGTGGCCGGCGTGAAGCGTTCGACCGGCAATGCATCGACCAGCTTGCGGGCACCATCGGCCTCGCCCAGCCGCATCAACAGGCCGGCACGCGCCGCCAGCCAGTCGCCATCGTTGATGCCGGCCGGGCCGGGCACCCGCGCCAGCATTGCCGATCGCAGGGTGATCATCGCCCAGCGCGAGGCGATGGGGCGCTGGATCCGGTTCGCCAGCACGGCGAGGAAACGACCATCGCTGCCGGCAAAGCTGCTGGCGTCAAAGCCGCCCGCCCGTCCGCCATCCGCCGGCGCATTGAACAGGCCGATCGGCGCGCCTGGCGGCAGCGACCGGCGTGCGGCGAACGGATCGGGCGCGGGCGGCGGCGCGGCGGCGTCCGCCGGCACCAGCGGCGGCGCGGCGGCGCCATCGACCGGCGCCTCACCGTCCGCGCTGGCGCCCGAGGCGGGCGCGGCATCCGGTCTGGGCGTCGTGGTCGGCAATGACAGCGGTGGCGCCGCAGCGGGCGGTGGCGGCGTATCGAAGCCGGGTGGCAGCAGTGATTTCGGCCGCTCTGGCGCACGCTCGGCAGGCCTGTCCTGTGCCGGCCCGGCAACGGGCACCAACAGCAGGGCGGCGGCCGCCAGCCAGGGCAGCATGCGCCGCCGCTGGCCACCGAAGCCGCTGCCCGACCCAGCCGGCCACCACGCCATATTTGCCCGCATCATGGCGCCGTGTATAGCGATGGCCGGCATGGACGGCGACACGAAAATCCAGCCAGCGGCAGACCGCATGGCCTTGGCAGCGCGCCGGCCGATCACCCTGATCGGCCTGATGGGAGCCGGCAAGTCCAGCATCGGCAAGCGGCTCGCGGCACGGCTGGGGCTGCCGTTCGTGGATGCCGACGACGAGATCGAGACGGCCGCCGGCATGACCATTGCCGACATCTTCGAGCGCTTTGGCGAAGCGCATTTCCGCGATGGCGAGCGGCGGGTGATCGCCCGGCTGATCGATGGCCGGCCAAAGGTAATCGCCACCGGCGGCGGCGCCTTCATGGATGCGCAGACGCGCGAACTCATCCTGTCGCGCACGCTGGCCGTATGGCTGGATGCCGATATCGTGACGCTGGTGGAGCGGGTGCGCCGGCGCGGCCATAGGCCCTTGCTGAAGGGCAAGGATGCCGGAGAGGTGCTGCGCGCGCTGGCCGCCGTGCGCGCGCCGGTCTATGCGCTGGCGCCAATCCGCGTTGCCAGCAAGCCCGGACCACACCACGAGACCGTGGATGCCATCATCGCAGCGCTGGCCGCGGCAAACGCGGACGCCAATGCCGGAGAGCAGCCATGATCATCGAGGTCGCGCTCGGCACACGTGCCTACCCCATCCATATCGGTGCCGGGCTGCTGGACGCGGCCGGGCCGCTTCTGGGCAGCCTTGCGCGCGCTGGTCGGCTGGCCCTGGTGACCGATGCCACCGTGGCCAACCTGTATCTTGGCCGCTTGCAGGACGCGCTGGGCGACATCCGCGTCGAGGCCATCATCCTGCCGCCCGGCGAAACCACCAAGGACTGGCGCCACCTTGAACTGGTGGTGGAGCGGCTGCTGGCCCTGGGCATCGAGCGCAAGGATGCCGTGCTCGCCCTGGGCGGCGGCGTCATCGGCGATCTCACCGGCTTTGCCTGCGCCATCCTGAAGCGCGGTTGCCGGTTCGTGCAGATCCCCACCACCTTGCTGTCGCAGGTCGATAGCAGCGTGGGCGGCAAGACGGCGATCAATGCCGCCGCCGGCAAGAATCTCGTCGGCGCCTTCCACCAGCCGGCCGCCGTGCTGATCGACCCGGCGGTGCTGGCCACTCTGCCCCGGCGCGAAGTGATGGCCGGCTATGCCGAGGTCGTGAAATATGGCCTGATCAATGACGCGGAATTCTTCGGCTGGTGCGAACGCCATGGCGCCGCGCTGCTGGCCGGTGATTCCCATGCCCAGGTGCACGCCATCGCCCACAGCTGCCGCGCCAAGGCCGCCATCGTCGCCGCCGATGAGCGCGAGACCGATGATATCCGCGCGCTCCTGAACCTGGGCCACACGTTCGGGCACGCGTTCGAGGCGGAAACCGGCTTTTCCAGCCGGCTGCTGCATGGCGAGGCGGTGGCACTGGGCATGGTGCTGGCACATCGCCTGTCCGCGCGACTGGGCCTGTGCAGCGCCGACGATGCCGCCCGCGTCGCAGCACATCTGGCCGGTCTGGGCTTCACGGTGGAGGCGCGCGCGCTGGAGCTGAATTGCGATGCCGCGCGGCTGGTAAGCCACATGCTGCACGACAAGAAGATGAGCGGCGGGCGCCTGCCCTTCATCCTGTCGCACGGCATCGGCAAGGCCTTCGTGGCCCGCGATGTCGAGTTGGCCGAGGTTGAGCATTTCCTGGCCGGCGAACTGGCCGATTGACGCCTATTTGCGGCTCCACTGGTCTGCCGGCGCCAGCGGTGGCCGTGCCAGAAGCACGTCTGCGCCGGCATCGGCCAGCAGCCAGCGCCGCCACCAGGCGGTGCTGATGGCCAGCACATCGGCCTGCACCGCCAGGCCGGGCTCGTCCTGCTCCCGGCGGCGATTGCCGGCGAACATCATGTGATCGGCGCCATCGAACAGCGCTTGCGCCTTGCGGCCATCGGCGGGCAAGCCGTCATAGAGGCCAGTGCGCTGCGCCAGGGCGGCGGAGCGCACCGCCGCATCCGGGCTGTCGGGCACGCCGTCGCGGGTGCCGGTGAGCACCAGGAACGGGCGATGGATGCTGCCATAGGCGGCGGCCGGATTGGCGCCGGCCGTCGGGCTCATGGCGATGAAGGCGCGCAGCCTGAGATCGGCAAAGGGCGCAGCGCCTGCCCCCTGCACCCCGCCGGCAAAGCGCTGGCCGGCCATCGCCTGCACCACCCAGGCGCCCATGCTGTGGCCGGCAAGCCCAAGGCGATCCGTATCGATGCGCGCCAGGTTGCAGATGCCTTCGGTGCGTCGGCGCGGCAGCTCGTCAAGGATGAAACCGACATCAGCGATCCGTGCCACCAGTTGCGCCGGCGAGGCGCCAGCCAGCACCCGGGCACGCCGTTCCTGCCGGGACGTGACGCCGCGATAGACGGCGGCATCGCTGCCGGGATGCTCCATCTGGATGACGGCAAAGCCGGCAGCCGCCCAGCCGGCCGCCCAGATCTCGCCACTGGTGCGTGCGCCGCCCAGCCCCGGCGAAAAGATCACGCCCGGCACCTGGCCAGTGCCGTCCGGCAGCCGGATGCGCAGCGGCAGATCGCGCCCGCGCGGGCCGTCGCGCCAGACGGCATCACACAGTATCGCGGCCTTCGCGGGCACGCACAGCAGCAGGACCGCAAGGGCAAGCCGGGCAAGCATGCGCCCAGTCTAGCGCGCGATCAGGCCAGCGTCATCTTCCGCTGGCCATGCTTCACCACGGCCGCCTGGCCGGGTCCGGTGGCGGTTGAGACGCTGGCGATCGTGTCCATGAACACCCAGTCGCAGCGGGTCTCGCGCGGGCTGAACGACAGGGTGAGATAGCCGCGCCGGCTGGTGTCGCACCACTGGAGCCCCGGCGAGCTTTGCAGCAGCCCGGCGCGGATCACCGCCGGATCGGCCTTCAGCGCGCTTTCATAGCCCGGCGAGGTCACCGACTGCACACCGAACTCCGCTGCCACCGGCTTGCCATCCAGGCCGTGGTTGAAGGCCCATGCGTTGTGGCTGTCCCCGGCGATGACGATCGGGTTGGCGCCGGCATCCTGCATCGCCTTCAGCAGGCGCCTGCGCGCCTGCGGATAGCCTGACCACATGTCCTGCGCGCCCGGAATGCCGGCCTGCGCCGCCGCGATGCCACCCTTCACATAGGCCTGGGCGCGGGCATCGGCATCAGGGCCCAGCCATTCCACGGCATTCTTCGGCGTGAACAGATCGCCCATCACCACCTGCTGCGCCACCAGCTGCCAGCGCTGACCGGATTTCACCGACGCGGCAATTTCCGCGGCGAACCACGCTTCCTGCTCGGCCCCCAACAGCGTGCGGTTCGGGTTCTGCCATTCGCCGCCGGCAAAGGCCTTGATGCCATCGGCGCCGGCGCGCAGCGCCGCGTTCAGGTCAAGCTGCTTGTCACGGCCCGAAATGCGGGTGTCGAGCGTCATCACCGATACGAGATTGCCGAAATCATAGCGATTCCAGAACCGGTCGGGCGTCATCAGCCATTCGCGGTGCGCCTTCAGCGCCGCAGCCTTGCGCAGGCCCCAGTCGCCTTCGCCATTGTTGTGATTTTCCGCGCCGTTCATCCAGGCGTCGTTGGCGAATTCGTGATCGTCCCAGATGGCGGTTACGGGCAACCGCGCGTGGATGGCCTGCAGCGCCGGATCGGCACGATAGCTGGCATAACGCTGGCGATAATCATCGATCATGATGATCTCGTCAGCCGGCAGCAGCTCGCGGCCGGGCATCACCTGCGCCGGATAATTGCCCACCTTGTATTCATAGATATAGTCGCCGAGGTGGATCACCGCATCGATATCGTCGCGGGCGGCAGCGTGGGCATAGGCGTTGAAATGCCCGAACGGCCGGTTGGAGCAGGAGAACACCGCCAGCCTCAGCTGATCGAGCTTGCCGGATGGCAAGGTCTTCGTGCGCCCCACCGGTGAGTGCGTGCCATCGGGCGCGGTGAAGCGATACCAGAGCCAGCGGCCATCGGGCAGGCCGCCCACGCGCACCTGCGCCGTGCCCCAGGTCTCCGGCCCGGCCACCGCTTCGGCGCGCGCGATGACCCGCATCATCGCCTCATCCTCGGCCACCTCCAGCTTCAGGGTCGTGGCCGTGCCCGCCACGCTGGCATAGCGCGTCCACAGCGTGACTTCGCCCTGCCCGGGATGGCCGGAGGCGACGCCATGGGTGAAGCCGCTTGCTGGCCACAGGCGGGCGAAGGCCGGGCGCACCGGCAGGATCAGGCCAGCAGCCGTGGCCGACAGGAAGGCGCGACGATCAAGTGCAGGACGCATGGTTGATTCCCCTCTAGAAGCTGCCGCCATTAAACCGCTTTGTGTGACAGTTTCGAGGACCCCGCGCACCATGGCGAAAATGCGCAAGAAGGCCGATCTGCCCGCCAAGGACTGCGCCGCCTGTGGCCGCCCGTTCAGCTGGCGGAAGAAATGGGCGCGGGACTGGGAAAATGTGCGATACTGTTCCGACGCCTGCCGCACCGGCGCCTATGGACGGGCCACTGGACGGGTGGGTGCCGGCAAGACAGAATGAACGGACATCCGGGGAGGACTGACATGGCCACGCAACTGAAAACGCCGAGCGTGAAGGACCAGGTTTCGGCCGAGGAATGGGCACTGCGCGTCGATCTCGCCGCGGCCTACCGGCTGGTGGCGCACTATGGCTGGGACGATCTGATCTTCACGCATCTTTCCGTGCGCGTGCCGGGGCCGGAGCATCATTTCCTCATCAACCCCTATAATCTGATGTTCGAGGAAATCACCGCGTCGAGCCTCGTCAAGATCGACGTGAACGGCAATCCGGTGATGGAAACGCCCTATCTCACCAACCCGGCCGGCTTCACCATCCATTCGGCCATCCACATGGCGCGTGAGGATGCCCATGCCGTGATCCACCTGCACACGCCGCACGGGCAGGCGGTGTCGGCACACAGCGACGGCCTGATGCCGATCACCCAGACCGCGATGCTGATCCGCGACGAGCTGACCTACCATCATTATGAAGGCGTCGCGACCGACCTCGATGAGCGCGAACGGCTGGTGCAGGACCTGGGCCCGACCAAGACGGCGATGATCCTCAGGAACCACGGCACGCTCACCGTCGGCGCCACCGTGGCGGAGGCCTTCATCAAGATGTATTTCCTCGAACGCGCCTGCGAGGCGCAGGTGCTGGCGCTGTCGGGCGGGCAGCAGCTGATCAACCACCCGCCGCAGGGCACGCCGGAGAAGGCCGCCAATCAGGGCCGCGATGGCCTCAAGCTGGTGGGCAGCATGCTCGCCTGGCCGGCGCTGCTCAGGAAGCTGGACCGGATCGATCCCGGCTTCCGGGATTGATCCTCGCAGCGCTCAGTCCTCGAAGCGTTTGAGGGCGTCCCCGGCAAAGGCGATCAGGGCCAGCCAGGCCCAGCCGAAGAGCATGGCGGTGCCGCCGGCCGGGGCCAGCGCCGCCACCCAGCGGGGCGCGCCAAGGGCCAGCAGGTTCAGGTCCATCGCGAAGATGAAGCTGCCGATGGACACGGCCCAGGCGCCCGAATGCACCAGCGTGCTGTTGCGCCACGCCAGCAGGCCGAACACGGCGGCGACATGCGGCAGCTGGAACATCACGCCGGTCATGATCCAGTCGCGCGCCTGCGGGTCCTTGATGCCGTGCGCGGCAAAGGTTCCGAACGCCAGCGCGATCATGGCATTGAGGCAGGCAAAGGCGGGCAGCGCCCGCGGGCGCGTCTTTTCTGTCGTCATGCCCCGAACCCTGCCCCGCTGCCTCTCACTTGAAAAGCCCGTTCAGTTGCTGAGGCGATACAGCTCGCGGGCGGTGATCACCCGCATGATCTCGTTGGTGCCTTCCAGGATCTGGTGGACACGCAGGTCGCGGAACAATTTTTCCATCGGGAAGTCCATCAGATAGCCATAGCCGCCGAACAATTGCAGGCCGCGATCAACGATGCTCATCCCGGCATCGGTGGCGAACCGCTTGGCCATGGCGGCGAACATCGTCTTGTCGGGCGCGCCTTCCGTCACCTTCACTGCGGCCTGATACAGGAGCGCGCGGGCGGCGGCGAGATCGGTCGCCATGTCGGCCAGGCGGAACTGCGTGGCCTGGAAATCGGCAATGGCCTTGCCGAACTGCTGGCGCTGGCGCGTGTAGGCCAGCGCTGCGTCGAGCGCGCGCTGTGCCCCCCCAAGGCTGCACGCGCCGATGTTGAGCCGCCCGCCATCCAGCCCGGCCATGGCGATGGCAAAGCCCTGGCCTTCGGCACCCACCAGATTTTCCACCGGCACGCGCACATTGTCGAAGTTCACCTGGGCGGTAGGCTGCGAGCGCCAGCCCAGCTTGCGTTCCTGCGAGCCGAAGCTGACGCCCGGCATGTCCTTCTCGATCACCAGGCAGCTGATGCCCCTGGGCCCATCGCCGCCGGTGCGCACCATGGTGACATAGACATCATTGACGCCGCCGCCGGAGATGAAGGCCTTTGATCCGCTGACGACATAATGATCGCCGTCCCTGACCGCGCGCGTCTTCAGCGCCGCCGCGTCGGAACCTGAGCCCGGCTCGGTGAGGCAATAGCTGGCGATCTTGTCCATGGTGACCAGACCCGGCAGATATTTCGCCTTCACCGCCGCGCTGCCGAAACAGTCGATCATCCAGGCGGCCATGTTGTGAATGGAAATGAACGCGCTGGTCGAAGGGCAGCCGTGCGCCATCGCCTCCATGATGAGCGCCGCTTCCAGCCGGCCCAGCCCGATGCCGCCCGATGCCTCGCTCACATAGATGGCGCCGAAGCCCAGGGCGGCGGCGGCCTGCACCACGTCCTTGGGGTAATGATGGTCCTCGTCCCACTTCGCAGCATGGGGCGTGATCGCCTCGGCCGTGAAGCGGCGGGCGGCTTCCTGGATGGCCTTCTGGTCGTCGGTGAGGTCGAACTGGCTCATGGCCTGTCCATAAGCGCCAGACGCAATGCTGCAAAGAGCATGTGGCACTGGAAATCACCGGCCAATTCCTGCAACAGGCTCAAGATGAATCTCGCACCTGCCACCATCGTCGACCAGCTTGTCGACATTCACCGCCAGTCCACCGAGGCCCTGCGCGCCGCCCTGAAGGCGTATATCGATAAGGGCACCGCCCCCGATGGCAGCCAGCGCGTGCGCGGCGACTGGGCCTATCCGGAACTCAGGATCGAATATGGCGGAGAGCGCCGCGCGCTGCGGCCCGTGCGTGCGTTCGCCCGCCTCAATCGCCCCGGCGGCTATGCCACCACCATCACCCGCCCGGCAATGTACCGCGCCTATCTGGAGGAGCAGCTGGGCCTGTTGATGGCCGATTATGACGTGATCGTCTCGGTCGGCCGGTCGGAGGTGGAGATCCCCTATCCTTACGTGCTCGACGGCGCCGCTGATCTCAACCTCGAAGGCGTGGCGGCGGCCGAACTTGCCCGCCATTTCCCCACCACCGAACTGCAACAGATCGGCGATGAGCTGGCCGACGGCCTGTGGGAGGAGCACCGCGTCGAGCACCGCCCGCTGGCGCTGTTCGATGGGCCGCGCACCGATTTCTCGCTGGCCCGCCTGAAGCATTACACCGGCACCGCGCCGGAGGATTTCCAGCACTTTATCCTGCTCACCAACTATCATCGCTATGTCGACGAGTTCGTACGCTGGGCCTGCCGGCAGCTGGGGCCAGAAGGAAATGGGGGCTATGACCGGCTGGCCTGCCCGGGCGGGCTGGACATCACGGCGGCCAACCCCGATCCGGCCCGCGCCGCCGAGGATTTTGCCTGGCGCAAGAACCAGATGCCCGCCTGGCACCTGGTCGGGCCGAACGGCACCGGCATCACGCTGGTCAACATCGGCGTGGGGCCCGCCAACGCCAAGACGATCTGCGATCACCTCGCCGTGCTGCGCCCGGAAGCCTGGCTGATGATCGGGCACTGCGGCGGCCTCAGGCCTTCACAGGCGATCGGCGATTATGTGCTGGCCCATGCTTACTTGCGCGATGATCATGTGCTGGATGACGTGATGCCGCCGGAGATTCCCATCCCGGCGCTTTCGGAAGTGCAGAAGGCGCTGCAACTGGCGACCGAGAAGGTGACCGGCATGGTGGGCGACGCGCTGAAACCGCGCCTGCGCACGGGCACCGTGGTGACCACCGACGACCGCAACTGGGAGCTGCGCTATTCGCAAAGCTCGCTGCGCTTCAACCAGAGCCGGGCGGTGGCCATCGACATGGAATCGGCCACCATCGCCGCGCAAGGGTACCGCTTCCGCGTGCCCTACGGAACCCTGCTGTGCGTGTCCGACAAGCCGCTGCACGGCGAGATCAAGCTGCCGGGGCAGGCCAACCGCTTTTATGAAGGCGCGATTTCGGAGCATCTGCAGATCGGCATCGAGGCGATGATGATCCTGCGCGACGAGGGGCCCGCGCTGCATTCGCGCAAACTGCGGGCCTTCGATGAGCCGCCGTTCCGCTGAGCCGCAGCGGGGCGCGTGATTATCGTTCGACGATAATCACCGACTCCCGCAAGGTCGGCCGGCGGGATTGGCAAGCCGGCGGCGCGGCTTTGCCGGGCCAGAGGCTTGCCAAGGCCCGTTCGACGTCGCGAGCAAGGCGGATAACGACGTCACGAAAGCTGAGCGGTCACCCCAACCTCAGTCAGCAGTGCCGCGCGCGCCGCTTTCACCTGCGCCCACAAGTCCGCATTGGTCATGTCCCCCGGCCCGATCGCCTCGGGCCACCAGCGCTCGACCAGCCGCTCGAGCCGGTCGGCCTTGGCCTCGTCCAGCAGGAAACGTGCATCCACCCGCGCCGGATCGGCGACCACGCGCAGGCGCAGGCAGGCCGGGCCGCCGCCATTCTGCATCGATTCGCGCACATCGACGAAGTGCGCCGCGCGGATGGGGCCGTTGCCGGCGACAAGCGCATCAAGATACGCCTTCACCGACGGCGTTTCCTCCGCCTCCTTCGGCAACACCAGCGCCATGCTGCCATCGGGCAGGGTGAGGAGCTGGCTGTTGAACAGATAGGAGCGGATGGCGTCCTCGAGCGAAACGGCGCTGGCCGGCACCTCGACATAGACCGCCTCGGGCATCAGGCGCGCCAGATCGGCCTTCAGGGCGGGCGCATCGGCAAAGGCCTGTTCGTGCGCGAACAGCACATGGCCGTTGGCCACCGCCACCACGTCGTTGTGGAAGGCGCCGGCATCGATGGCGGTCTGGCTCTGCGCCACGAACAGCGCCTGCTTGACGCCATGGCGGCGGGCGACGGCTTCGGACGCGCGGCGGTTCTGGCGGGCCGGGAAACGGCCGCCTTCTTCCCCGTACACGTAGATCTCGAGACCCGGCGCATCGTGGGCGGTGCACAGGCGCATGAAGTTGGCCGCGCCCTCGTCGCCAAAGGCGGCCGGCAGGGCAGGGTGCACCGCGAAGGCCGGATCGGCGAACGCGATGGCCAGCTGCGCGTGCGTCTCGGGATGCTCGATGCTGCGATGCGCCATGCGCGACAGGTTGGCAGCGCTGATGTGGCAGCGACCGTCCGCCGTGTCGGGCGACGGCGAGACGGTCGCTGCGTTCGCCGTCCACATCGACGACGCGGAGGCGGCGGTGGCGAACAGGCGCGGATCGGCGGCGGCGGCACGCGCGATCACCTGCTCGTCGCTGCCGGCAAAGCCCATGGCGCGCAGGAACCCCACGTTGGGCCGGTCGAGCGGCAGCAGGAAGCCCTGCGTCAAGCCCAGGCCCATCACGAAGCGCATCTTGGCGATGCCTTGGCATGCGGCGGCGCGCGGACGCGAGGTGGCCCCGCCATGCTTCGCGCTGGCGAGGTTGCCCAGCGACAGCGCCGCATAATTGTGGCTGGGCCCGATCAGGCCATCGAAGTTGATTTCGCGGATCATGGCTTCAGGCCCGTGCTGATGCTGGCCGCCAGCGTGTCGGTGGCCAGTGTCGCCACGGGATAAGCGCAATAATCGGCGGCGTAATAGGCCGATGGCCGGTGGTTGCCGCTGGCGCCGATGCCGCCGAAGGGCGCGGCGGATGACGCGCCATTGGTCGGCCGGTTCCAGTTGACGATGCCGGCGCGGCTTTCGGCCCAGAAGCGGTCGAACAGCGCCGCGTCCCCGCCGATCAGGCCAGCGGCGAGGCCAAAGCGCGTGACGTTGGCCGCCCGCACCGCGCCGTCCCAATCGGGCACGCGGATGATCTGCAGGACCGGCCCGAACAGTTCATCATCGCTGGCCGCGCAGCCGGTCATGTCGATCACGGCGGGCGACAGGAACGGCCTGTCGGCCCGGGTGCGGACCAGCGGGTGCAGCACCCGGCCCCCGGCGGTCTGCAATTGCGCCCAGCCGCGTTCCAGCCCGTCGGCGGCGGCATTGGAGATCACCGGGCCCATGAACGGCTGCGGATCATCGAACGGCGCGCCGACGATCAGCCGGTCGGCCAGCGCCAGCACTGCCTCCACCAGCCGGTCATCGCCTGCCTTCAGGATGAGCCGCCGCGCGTTGGTGCAGCGCTGCCCGGCCGACAGGAAGGCCGATTGCACCACCGTTGCCGCAGCGGCATCGATGTCGTCCACCTCCCACGCCACCAGCGGGTTGTTGCCGCCCATCTCCAGTGCCAGGATGCGGTGCGGCGTGTCGGCAAACTGGCGCGCCAGTGCCGCGCCCACATGCGCCGAGCCGGTGAACAGCAAGCCGTCGATATCCGCCGCCGCCAGGTCGCGGCCAACCTCGCCGCCGCCGTGCACAAGGTTGAGCACGCCATCGGGCAGGCCCGCCGTCGTCCATAGCGCCGCCATGAAATCGGCCACGGCGGGCGTCTGTTCCGATGGCTTGAAGACAATCACGTTCCCCGCCAGCAGGGCCGGCACGATATGGCCGTTGGGCAGGTGCGCCGGGAAATTATAGGGACCCAGCACCGCCAGCACGCCATGCGGCTTATGGCGCAGCAATTGCCTTGCCCCGGCCGCTTCGCCGCTCTTCTCGCCAGCGCGCTCGGCCTGTGCTTGAATCGAAATCTCCACCTTGGCGGCCACGCTGGCGACCTCGGTGCGCGTTTCCCACAGCGGCTTGCCGGTTTCCCGCGCGATCAGCCGGGCGAAGGCATCCGCTTCCGCCTCGACCGCGGCCTTGAAGGCGCGGACGATGGCAATGCGATCGGCCAGCGGCCTCATCGCCCAGCCGCGCTGCGCGGCGCGGGCGCGGGCAACGGCAGCGCCGACACCGCCGGCGGGGCCCTGCCAGATCGCCTCGCCGGTGCAGGGATCGGTGGAAACAAGTTCAGCAGGCGACATGACGGATCCTCGTGCCGGGCGTGATGCCCAGCGGCTCGGCGATGGCGGCTGGCAGGCTGGTGCCCGCCTCGTCCACGGGCGCGCAAAAGGCCTGGAAGCCCGCCAACTGCCCGGCGGCAACCAGGCTTGGCGTGCCATCATCGGCATCGGCCAGCGCAGTGACGATCGTTTCGCGCGATCCGCGCACCGTCTTCAGATCGTCGATGCGGGCCGAAACCGTGGGGCCGCCATCGAAGATGTCGACATAATTGTCGTACGCGAACCCTTCGGCCTCCAGCATGGCCAATGCGCCGCGCCCCGAAGCGTGGGGCTGGCCGATAGCCTCGCGCGCGGCATCGGGCAGCAGTGCGGTGTAGATGGGGTTTTTTGGCATCAGATCGGCGATGAACTGGTTGCCGTGGATGGCGTTGAACTGGTCCGCCTCGGGAAAGCGCATCCCGAAGAAGCGCGCGCCCAGCGCATCCCAGAAGGGCGAGTTGCCGGCATCGTCCATCACGCCGCGCAGCTCGGCCAGCACACGGTCCCCGAAGCGGGCGCGGTGCTGCGCCATGAACAGATAGCGCGCACGGGCCAGCAATCGGCCAAGGCCGCCGCGGCGCAGGTCTGGATGCAGGAACAGCCCGCCGACTTCGGATGCGCCATCGAAATCGGTGGTGAGCGACAGGAACTGGGTGCGGAAGGTGCGGTCAAGCTCGCGGCTGGTCTGGGTGAGCGTGCACAATTTGTAGCTGTAGAACGGCCATTCGGCGCCCACCCGGCTGAACAGCATGGCGGTGCCGCCGATGCGCCCGGTCGCAACCTCTTCCAGCAGCAGGAGGTACAGCTCGTTCCTGGGCGTTTCGTCCGTGCGCGCAAAGCTGGCTGCCGACCAGTCCAGCCGGCGGGCAAGAGCGTCGGCATCGGGCGGCAGGTTGGTGAAGCCGCCGCCCGTGAGCCGGGAGAGTGCCAGCACTGCGGGCAGATCTTCGGGGCGCGAGGCCCGCACGCGCCACAGGCCGCTCATCGGTGCCACCCGTGCTGCGCCACACGCATCAGCAGCAGCGCCGACAGGCGGGCGCGCTCCTCCAGCGAATCGGCACACAGAAATTCGTCGCTGGAATGGATGGCACCGCCGCGCACGCCCAGCGTATCGACCACCGCCAGGCCCGTGGCTGCCAGGTTGTTGCCATCACACACGCCGCCGGTGTCGCGCCAGGCGATGGCGAGGCCGAGCGCCGTGCCGCACTGCTTCACCAGGTCGAACAGTCGCTGCTGGTTGGCGTCCATCGGCTTGGGCGGGCGCGCGAACTGGCCGTGGACGTGGATATGGACGTCGTGAGCCTGCGCCACCGCCGCCACCGCGGCGTTGATGCCGGCCTCGGCTCGCTGTTGCGCATGGCCACTGCGCGGGCGCATGTTCCAGCGCAGCACGGCGGTGTCGGGCACGATATTGTTCGGTCCGCCGCCATCGATCTTCGCCGGGTTGACCGACAGATCGTCGGCGGCAAGCGCCGCCAGCCGCAGCGCCAGGTCGGCCGCGGCCAAAAGCGCGTTGCGGCCATCGGCCGGGTTGCGCCCGGCGTGGGCGGCGCGGCCATGGATGACGGCGGAAAAATTGCCCGATCCAGCCCGCGCGCCGGCCAGCGTGCCATCGGGCAGCGCCGGTTCATAGGTCAGGCCAAGGTGGCAGCGGCGGGCTGCTTCGGCGAGCAGGGGCGCCGAGCCGGGGGAAGACACTTCCTCGTCGCTGTTGAGCACCACCTCCCAGCCCAACTGGCGAGCGAAGGGGCTGGCCTCGAAGGCGTTCAGCGCTGCCTTCATCACGGCGATGCCGCCCTTCATGTCAGCCACGCCGGGGCCGTTCAGCGTGTCCGCATCCAGCCAGCGCAGCGTCTGGAAGGGATGGTCGGCGCCGAACACCGTGTCCATGTGGCCGGTCAGCAGCACCCTGACCGGGGCCTCGGGACGCATCACGATATGGAGATTGTCGCCGTGATCCTGCTGCTGTTCGGTGCCGGCCGGTGTCACCTGGGTGACGGCGCGGGCCGGCACGCGGCGGATATCGGCGCCCAGCGGGGCGAAGGCCGCGGCCAGCGTGTCGGCCATGCGCGCCAACCCGGCCAGATTGCGGCTGCCGCTGTTGATGGCGGCCCAGGCATCGATCTCGGCCAGCAGGGCGCCGCGCTGGCCATCAAGGCGCGCGAGCACGGCGGATTCGGCGGGAGACAGGAGGGCCATGAGCGCAGCCTAGCGTGTGCGGTGTATCACCGCCACAAAAAAATGTTATCTGACTAACAAGCAGTCCCTCCCCCCGGTTGTGTGAAAGCCACCTTGACCGAAGGGGCAATGGCTGGGCATGACGGCGCGATGACACTGGCGCTGCCCCCGAGGGGATTGGGGTGCGGCGGCCTCGCCAAGGGGAATTTCTTTGAGCAACACAGCTGGCAATACGTGGCGCGTGAAATCGCTGGATGCGATCCTCGCCACCGCCCAGAAGAAATCGCTGACCCGCTCGCTGGGCGCCTTCCAGCTCACCATGCTGGGTATCGGCGGCATCATCGGCACCGGCATCTTCGTGCTCACCGCCGAAGCCGCGCAGCTCGCCGGCCCGGGCATGCTGATCAGCTTCGTGCTGTCTGCCCTCGTCTGCGGCCTGGCCGCGCTCTGCTATGCCGAACTGGCCGCGATGGTGCCGGTGTCGGGCAGTGCCTACACCTACAGCTATGCCACCTTCGGGGAGATCCTGGCCTGGATCGTCGGCTGGGCGCTGGTGCTGGAATATGCCGTGGCCGCCAGCGCCGTCGCGGTCGGCTGGTCAGGCTATATCGTTGGCGTGCTGCAGAATTTTGCCGGCATCACGCTGCCGGTCGAGCTGGTGAACGGTCCCTATGCCGGGGGCCTGATCAACCTGCCCGCCGTGGTCATCGCACTGGCCGTCACCTGGCTGCTGGTGATCGGCACCAAGGAAAGCGCCACGGTCAACGCCATCCTGGTGGTGGTGAAGGTGGCGGCGCTGGCGGCGTTCATCGCGCTCGCCGTGCCGATGGCCCAGTCCGACAAGTTCGTGCCCTTCCTGCCGCTGGGCGTCTCGGGCACCATTTCGGCGGCCGCCATCATCTTCTTCGCCTTCGTCGGCTTCGATGCGGTCTCCACAGCGGCGGAGGAAACCAAGGACCCGCAGAAGAACATCCCGATCGGCCTGGTTGGCAGCCTGGTCATCTGCACCGCCTTCTACATGCTGGTGGGTGCTGGCGTGATTGGAGCCTATGGCGCGCAGCCGGTGCCGGGCCCCAATGGCGAGGCGCTCTATCCGGGCAGCCTGGAACTGGCCAAGCAGTGCGCCACCTATGCCGAGGATGTGCTGCCCGTGGTGTGCTCCAAGGAAGCGCTGGCCCATGTGCTGCGCATGATCGGCTATCCCGGCATCGGCAACGTGCTGGGGCTGGCCGCTGGCTTCGCGCTGCCGTCCGTGGTGCTGATGATGATGTTCGCGCAGACCCGCGTGTTCTTCGTGATGAGCCGTGATGGCCTGCTGCCGGCCTCGCTGTCGAAGGTTCACCCCAAATATCGCACCCCGCATGTCGTCACCATCATGACCGGCGTTGGCGTCGCCATCGCGGCGGCCTTCTTCCCGGTCGGCCAGCTGGCCTCTGTGTCGAACGGCGGCACGCTGTGTGCCTTCTTCTTCGTGGCGCTGGCGATCATGGCCCTGCGCCGCAGCGACCCCACCCGCCGCCGCGTGTTCCGCACGCCAGCCGTGTGGGTGGTCGCGCCGATGGCGGCGCTGGGCTGCCTTTTGCTGTTCGCCTTCCTGTCGTGGCAGGCGCAGGCGGTGTTCTTCGGCTGGGCGGCCATCGGCCTCGTCTTCTACTTCCTCTATGGCCGCAGCCGTTCCAACGTGGCGCGCGGCGTCACCGAAGTGGGCGAACTTGATCCGAACGTGCCGCCAGTGGGCGTGGCCCCGATGCCGGGTGCACCCACCCCCGGAGGCAGGGACGCATAACGCGTTGCAGCCGATGCAATTGAAAAGGGCGGCCCCCACAGGCCGCCCTTTTTTGACTCGTCCGACCCCGGATCACGTCCGCGGCAGGCCTTGCGGCTTGGCTGCCGCCCGCGTTCGCTTCAGCCCAACTTGGCCGCAACCAAGGCCTTCAAATCCGCCTCCGGACGCGCGCCGAAGTGCGAAATCACCTCCGCCGCGGCAATGCAGCCCACGCGCGCGCAATCGGGCAGCGCGCGGCCGTCCACCAGCGCCGCCATGAAGCCCCCGGCAAACAGGTCGCCGGCCCCGGTGGTGTCCACCACGCGTGCCACCGCCTCGCCCGGCACCTCCCAGTGCTGGCCGCCGCCGATGACGACAGCCCCCTTCTCGCTGCGGGTCACCACCGTGATGCAGCTGTGATGGGCCAGCTGCGCCATCGCCGCCTCCAGATTGTCGGTGCGATAGAGCGATTTCACCTCGTTCTCGTTGCCGAACATGATGTCGACATGGCTGGTGAGCAGGTCGATGAAATCGCCGCGGTGGCCTTCCACGCAGAACACGTCCGACAGGGTGAAGGCGACCTTGTTGCCGGCTTCGCGCGCCACGCGGATGGCGGCCTGCATGGCAGCGCGCGGGGCGGGCGGGTCCCACAGATAGCCTTCAAGGTAGAGGATGCCGGATTGCTTCACCAGTTCGGCATTCAGGTCGCCGGCGTCCAGTTCCTGGCAGGCACCCAGATAGGTGTTCATCGTGCGCTCGCCATCGGGCGTCACCACGATCAGGCAGCGCCCGGTGGGGCGGCCATCCGTGGCCGGCGCGGTCTCGAAATGCACGCCGGCGGCGCGCATGTCGCTGATGTAACTGTCCCCCAGCCGGTCCGCTGCCACCCGGCCCACGAAGGCGGTGCAGGCGCCCAGCATCCGCGCGCCCACCACCGTGTTGCCGGCCGACCCGCCGCCAATTTCCCGCCCGGGGCTCATCGCGGCGTAAAGCGACTCCGCCTCGGTCGCATCAATGAGGCGCATGCAGCCATGCTGGATGCCACGGCTCGAAAGAAACTCGGGCGTCTCGCTGCTGATCACGTCGACAATGGCGTTGCCCATGGCAAGAATGTCGAAACGGCGGTTGGTGGACATGCGCTCTCCGGACGATGGTTTGCGGTGCCATAGCCGCTTGCCGGCGGGCTGCACAGACCCTAGGGCTTGGCCATGCCCGCCGCCTTCATCCTGGCCTTCGCGCAGCTTTGGGGGGACCCCAGGGTGCGCGCCGTGCTGTGGCGGGGGCTGCTGCTCACCCTCATCCTGTTCGCCGGCCTGGCCTGGGGGATCTTCACCCTGGTGGACATGATTGAACCGGCCGGCTGGCCCGCCTGGGCCGTGAAACTGTGGAGCGCGGGCGGCGAGGAGGCCGCCGCTGTCGTCCTCTCCGCCCTGCTCACCTGGCTCGGCTTCACCAGCATCGCCACCGCCGTGATGGCGATCTGGCAGGACGAGATCATCATCGCGGTGGAACAGCGCTATTACCCGCAGGCCAAGGGCCACGCGCTCGGCCTCGGTGTGGAGCTGGCCATGGGCGGCCGCGCCGCCATCCGCGTGGCGCTGATCAACGCGCTCCTGTTGCCGGCCTACCTGCTGCTGCTGTTCACCGGCATCGGGCCGCTCATCCTGTTCATCATCGCCAACGGCTGGGCGCTGGGCCGCGAATATCTCGAAGCCGTCGCCGCCCGCCACGTTTCGATTGGCGAGAGCCGCGCCTGGCCAGGGCAGCACAAATGGGATTCATGGGGCATCGGCTTCCTCACCGCCGGGCTGTTCGCCGTGCCGGTCGTCAACCTCGTCGCGCCCATCGTCGGCGCCATGATGGCCACGCACATCTTCCACCGGGAACGGGAAGAGGAAGCAAGGGCGAAGAGGGAAGCCTAGCCTCCGGCGGGCAGGGTCGCGGACCGGCGCACCCATTTGTTTTCGGGTGCTCCATCACCAAATGTGCCCGTCATGCTGGCGCAGGCCAGCATCCATTGTGGCGCAGGCGCTGGATGCGGTGTGATGGACGACCCTCCACCAATGGATGCTGGCCTGCGCCAGCATGACATCCGTTTGAATTATGGTTGCCTTTGCACTGAAGATGATCCGCGGCTATTTTGCCATCATGTTATTCGACCGTTCCTCACTTGAAGCAGCAGGCTTTGTCGGCTGGATTCCCTTCAGTCACGTTAGGACAAGTAACTGTCCGGCGACCGGCGGGGTTTATGTGGTCACGTTTGACGGCAGCAGTCCTCCAAAATTTGCAGAGCGGAGTTGCGGTGGCTGGTTCAAAGGGAAAGACCCCACCGTCTCACTGGAAGCACTACGCCTGAACTGGGTCGATGATGCCGAGATCGTTTATATCGGCATGTCGAATTGCCTAATGCGAAGGCTGCGCCAGTTTGCGGACTTTGGTGCCGGGAAGCCTGTGGGGCATTATGGCGGCCGTCTGATCTGGCAGCTATCAAACACGAACGCACTGCGCGTCGCCTGGAAGGAGACACCGGGACAAATGCCTGATTCAGTCGAAGAGGAAATGCTCACCGCGTTTCGCAGCTCTTACGGCAAACCTCCGTTTGCCAATGATCCCCATAGGCTCGGCAGCTAAACTCGGCCAACACCCCGCCCGAAATCAAAATTGGGTGCAGGGCCTCAGGCCCTGCCCGGCGGAGGCGCTTCGTCCTTCTTCGCCGAAGACGCACCGCCCCCGTGACGTCAGACGGGGCTCGCGCTGCCCTCCACGCGGGCCAAGCCCGCGTTGCAGGCAGCCCGATCCCGCTGGCCGACCTTGCCCGAGTCCGCGTCCAGCGCTGGGCGCTGGACGCCGGCCGGGCCGCGGTGCCGCGCGGCAAAATTCACAGGGTTGCCGCGCTTCCGATTCGGGTTTACGTAAACGTCAACCTGTGTTGGGGAGACTTGAGATGGATCTGAATTTCAGCGCCGAGGACGTGGCCTTCCGCGAGGAGGTGCGTGCCTTCATCCGTGATCATTATCCGCAGTATCTGCACGACAAGATCGACGAGGGTGAGGAGATGGCGAAGGAGGATTTCCTCGCCTGGCACAAGGTTCTGCATCAGAAGGGCTGGATCGCGCCGGCCTGGCCGGTGGAATATGGCGGCACCGGCTGGACCGCCACGCAGCGGTACATCTGGTCGGAAGAGACCGCGCGCGCCGATTGCGTGCGGCTGATGCCGTTCGGCCTGTCGATGGTCGGCCCGGTGATCTACACGTTCGGCACGCCGGAGCAGAAGGCCAAGTTCCTCCCCCGCATCCTGTCGGGTGAGGATTGGTGGTGCCAGGGCTATTCGGAGCCGGGTTCGGGTTCCGACCTCGCCAGCTTGCGCACCCGTGCCGAGCGGTTCACCGGTGAGGATGGCAAGGAATATTATCGCGTCAACGGCCAGAAGACCTGGACGACGATGGCGCAGCATGCCGATTGGGGCTTCTTCCTGGTGCGCACCGATCCGGCCGCCAAGATGCAGGAAGGCATTTCCTTCCTGCTGATCGACATGAAGACGCCGGGCATCACCGTGCGCCCGATCATCACGCTGGGCGGCGAGCATGAGGTGAACGAGGTCTGGCTGGAAGACGTGATCGTGCCGGTGGAAAACCGCGTGTTCCACGAGAACAAGGGCTGGACCTGCGCCAAGTTCCTGCTGGCGCACGAGCGCACCGGCATCGCCGGCGTCGCCGCGTCCAAGCGCAACGTGGAGCGGATCAAGGATGTGGCGCGCCAGACCGCCGATGGCGGCGAGACGCTGCTGGCCAACCCTTTCTTCAAGCGCAAGATTGCCGAGCTGGAAGTCGATCTGGCGGCGCTGGAATATACCGAGCTGCGCACCCTGGCCGGGGAAAGCGCCGGCAAGGGCCCGGGGCCGGAATCGAGCCTGTTGAAGATCAAGGGCACCGAGATCCAGCAGCGGCTGACCGAGCTGGCGCTGGAAGCCGCCGGCACCTATGGCGCGCCCTATTTCCGCTCGATGGGCGAGGGTGACAACAGCTTCGCCGTGGGGCCGGACAGCGCCCGCCGCGTCGCGCCGGTCTATTTCAACATGCGCAAGACCAGCATCTATGGCGGGTCCAACGAGATCCAGCGCAACATCATCGCCAAGATGGTGCTTGGGCTTTAATTTTACCCCTCTCCCCCTGCGGGAGAGGGCGACTCGCGCGCCAGCGCGGCGGGGTGAGGGGTCACCCAGTTTCAGATTGAGGAACCCCTCACCCCGCTCGCCTTCGGCGAGTCGACCCTCTCCCGCAAGGGAAGAGGGGCTTTCCTTGGGGACGGACGATGGATTTCAATTTCACCGAAGAACAGACCATGCTGCGCGACATGCTCTCGCGCTACCTGGCCGACACCTATGATTTCGACAGCCGCCAGAAGGTGGTGAAGGACGGCAAGGGCTGGAACCCGGCCGTGTGGCAGGCCTTTGCCGAAGAGCTGGGCATCCTGGGCGCCTCGTTCAGCGAAGCGCACGGCGGGCTGGGCGGCGGCGCCATCGAGAACATGGTGCTGATGGAAGAACTGGGCCGCGCCATCGTGCTGGAGCCCTATCTGTCGACCGTGGTGATCGGCGGCGGCGCGCTGAAGCAGGTGGGCGGCGCGATTGCCGATGAATTGATCCCCGGCATCATCGCCGGCACCGTGCGCATCGCCTTTGCGGCGTACGAACCGCAGGGCCGCTTCCACCTGAACGATGTCTCCACCACGCTGAAGGGCGGGCAGCTGAACGGCCACAAGGCGGTGGTGGAGGGTGCCTCCCACGCCACTCACCTGCTGGTGACGGCGCGCACCGGCGGCGGCCAGCGCGACAAGGCTGGCATCGCGTTGCTGCTGATCCCGGCCGACGCTGCCGGCATCACCCGCCGCGATTATCTCACCGTGCACGGCACCTCGGCCAGCGAAGTCTATTTCGAGAATGTCGCCGTGGGCGCGGCGCATGTGCTGAAGGACGATGCCCTGCCGCTGATCGAGCGCATCGTGGATGAAGCCACCGTGGCCCTGTGCGCCGAAGCCTGCGGCGTGCTGAAGGTGCTGCACGCCACCACGCTGGATTATGCCAAGCAGCGCAAGCAGTTCGGCAAGGCGATCGGTGAGTTCCAGGTGATCCAGCACCGGCTGGTGGACATGTTCATGGAAGTCGAACAGGCGGTTTCGATGACCATGATGGCCACGCTGAAGCTGGACAGCGACGAACGCGCCGCCGCCGTTTCCATGGCCAAGGCCAAGGTGGGCAAGGCCTGCAAGTTCGTGGGCCAGAACGCCGTGCAAGTGCACGGCGGCATCGGCATCACGCAGGAACTGGCGGTGGGCCATTATTTCAAGCGCGCGACGCTGATCGAAAACCAGTTCGGCAGCGTGGATTTCCACCTGTCGCGTTACGAAGGCATCGCGCTGGCGGCGTGAGCAACGGGGGTCGCTGGAACGCCAGGAGGGCCGGGCCGGCGACGGCCCGGCCCTTTCCCGTTACAGAAGATCGCCCCCTGCCGCCGAAGCGGTGGTGCCGTGTGCCTGGAAGGCCTTGATGACATTGCGCCCCACCGTCCAACGGTGCACTTCGTCAGGCCCATCCACCAGCCGCTGCGACCGGATATGCGTGTACCAGCTCGCCAGCGGCGTGTCCTGGCTGTAGCCCAGCGCGCCGTGCAGCTGGATGGCGGTATCCACCACCTTGTGCACCATATGGGCCAGGAACACCTTGGCGATCGAATTTTCCTGCCTGAGGTCCAGGCCCTTTTCTGCCTTGTAGGCGATGTGCAGCAGCATCAGCCGGGCCATGTAGAGCTCGCTGGCGCACTCGGCGAGCATGAACTGCACCGCCTGCCGCTGGTAGAGTGGCTTCCCGAACGTCTCTCGGCTCGTCACGTGCGCGGTGGCCAGATCAAGCGCGCGCTGCGCCATGGCGATATTGTGCATGCCGTGCCGCAGCCGCCCATAGGCCAGCCGGTGCTGCCCCATGTTGAAGCCATTGCCTTCCCCGCCCAGCAGATTTTCCGCCGGCACCACCAGGTCCCTGATCTCGATCTCGCTGTGGCCGCCGCCCATCACCTTTGAAAGCGGCCCCTCGATCGCCATCGTCTTGATATCGCGCTTGATGATGTAGCCGGGGTTGGGCAGCTCCACGATGAAGGTGGAGAATTGCTTGTGGCGCGGCGCATCCGGATCGGTGCGCGCCATCACCACGGCGATATCGGCGGCACTGGCGGCAGACGAGAACCACTTCTCCCCATTCAGGATATAATTCTCGTTGCCGTCCTTCACCGCGGTGGTGCGCATCCCCGTCGCGTCGGCACCGGCGGCCTTCTCGGTCATCGAATAGCAGACGCGCTTCTCGCCATTGAGCAGGGGTTTGAGGAACTTCTCCTTCTGAAACTCCGTGCCGTGCGCCAGCAGGGTGAGCATCGTGGCATCATCCGGCCCCTGGCTGTTCATGGACAGCGCGCCGAGGTGGCTCTGCCCCAGCTCCATCTGCACCAGCGCATTGGCCAGCGGCCCCAGCCCCATGCCGCCATGTTCCTTCGGGATGAACGGCAGCCACAGGCCTTCGCTGCGGGCCTTGGCGCGCAGTTCGGCCAGCACCGTCTTGTAGTCCGCGCCGTCCTTCAGCGCAGCCTCCGCCGGCCGGCATTCATCGTTCACCCACTGCCGCACCCGCTCGCGGATGGCCTTGGCGTCGGCGGGAATCTCGAAATCGATGGACATGGCTGCTCTCCCCTCTTTTGGCGGAGCATAACCCGGGCTCCCGGTGCCGGAAGCTATCATGTTTCTGGCCCGCGACACTCCCCCGCCTTGCCGGCCGGCCCCGCTCCGCCGACAGCAGCGCGCATGACCATAATTGTGCCCGTGCTGGGCGATCAGCTGTCCCACAACCTGGCCAGCCTGCAGGCCGTGCCAAAATCAGAGGCGGTCGTGCTGATGATGGAGGTGATGGCGGAGGCCAGCTATGTGCCCCACCACCCGCAGAAGATCGCCCTGTTCTTCAGCGCCATGCGCCACTTCGCGGACGAACTGCGCGGCGAGGGCTGGCGGGTGGACTATGTGACCCTCGATGATCCCGCCAACACCGGCGATTTCACCGGCGAAGTCACCCGCGCCGCCGCGCGCCACGCCACCACCCGCATTGTCACCGTGAAGGCCGGCGAATGGCGCGTGCTCGAAGCCCAGCAATCATGGTCCAATGTCACCCTTCTGGAAGATGATCGCTTCCTGTGCAGCATCCAGCAGTTTGCCGACTGGGCCCGGGATCGCAAACGCCTCGTCATGGAGGATTTCTATCGCATCATGCGCCGGCAGACCGGCCTCCTCATGGACGGGGACCAGCCCATCGGCGGCCAGTGGAATTTCGACGCCGAAAACCGCAAGGCCGTGCCCAAGGGCCACCGCTTCACGCCCCCCGTCCGCTTCGCCTCCGATGCCATCACGGCCGAGGTGCTGGCGCTGGTGCAGGCGCGCTTCCACAACCACTTCGGCAGCACGGACAGCTTCGCCTGGCCGGTCACGCGGCGCCAGGCCTTGCAGGCGCTCGAAGACTTCATCACCCACCGCCTCCCCGGCTTCGGCGATTATCAGGACGCGATGGTGACCGGCGAGGACGTGCTCAACCACAGCCTCCTCTCCCCCGCCCTCAACCTCGGCCTGCTCTCCCCGCTCGAAGTCTGCCAGGCCGCCGAGGCCGCCTTCCACGCCGGCCACGCGCCCCTGAACGCCGCCGAAGGCTTCATCCGCCAGATCCTGGGCTGGCGCGAATATGTGCGCGGCCTCTACTGGTTCGCCGGGCCGGACTATACCGCCCGCAACCACCTCGCCGCCACACGCCCGCTGCCCGCCCTGTTCTGGGGCGCCCCCACCGACCTCAAATGCCTCGCCGAAGCCGTGGACGCCACACGCCGGGGCGCCATGGCCCACCATATCCAGCGCCTGATGATCCTGGGCAATTTCGCCATGCTGGTGGGCGCCGACCCGCACGAAGTCCACCGCTGGTATCTCTCCGTCTATGCCGATGCCATCGAATGGGTGGAGGCCCCCAACGTCATCGGCATGTCCCAGTTCGCCGACGGCGGCCTGATGGCCACCAAGCCCTACGCCGCCGGCGGCGCCTATGTGAACCGCATGAGCGACCACTGCCGCACCTGCCGCTACGACGTGAAACAACGCACCGGCCCCAACGCCTGCCCCCTCAACAGCCTCTACTGGGACTTCCTGGCCCGCCACGAGGAACGCCTTTCCGGCAACCAGCGGCTGTGGCGCATGTATGACGGCTGGCGGCGCTTTCCCGAGGACGAACAGGCCCGCATCCGGGCCCAGGCGGCGGCGTTCCTGGCCGATCTGCCCTGACCCCCATGTCGTCACCCCGGACGTGATCCGGGGCTTGGCTTTCTTCGCCCACTGGCCCCCGGACACCCCAAATGCCCAAACGCACCACCCCCTCCGACACGCACGACCTCAACCAGGCCGACGACCTCCAGCACATCGTGCACGACAAACGGGAGGGCTGGCGCGCCAACCCCACCAAAGCCCGCCGCCGCCAACGCCGCTACACGGGGCTCTTGACGCGGGAGTTGCTCAGGCAAGGCGGGGTGGAGGATTTGGAGAGTGAGGGGGCCTCCGGCGGGCAGGGTCGCGGACCCTGCACCCTTTTGTTTTCGAGCGGTCTAGCTTGCCAAGATTCACTCCGGTGTCTTCACGGACTCCACAAAGGCATCGATATCAAAAGTCTCATCTGTCCCGCTGGCCATGCCCTTATGGGCAAGGCTCACTACCAGGTCGATTTTGTAAGACCTCAGCGATTTAACTGTCAGATTAGACTTACGGTGTAAGTTCCATGGGATACTCATCATACGTCCTCCCATGCAGCTCTCGTCCTGTTGCCTTCTTGTTTGGCCCACCCCATTGCTTGAAAAAGAATGCGACGTCGTCTCTGCGACAAATCTCATGCAGGCGATCAACCCATTCGGTCTGGATTGGGCGCGCATGGGGGCCGGACTCCCCTCCAACAATTGCCCAATGGATTGCTGATAGGTCCAAGTTGGAAATGCGCCCGATTAGCGGTTCGAAGGAAACAAATAGCGTCATCTTCCTGATGCGACCAAGCTCATTGACCCGCTCAATGACTGCCTCGCTCTCAACCGATGTTCCAAGCCAAACGTTTTGGAGAACGGGAAGGACACCGTCTGCATACATGTCGGCGAGCCGCTTTGGCCTCTTTGTCAGCACCTGGAAATGATGTTGAGGACAGTCTGACATTACCTCCCAAACCTGTCGAATGAACTCTGACGGGACGTCATCGTGAAACAGGTCGGCCATTGAGTTTACAAAAATCCGCTTACCTTTCCGCCATTCGAGAGGGGCGGCTAGGCTTGAAGGGTCGACGTTGACACGACCAGTCCAAACATACCTGCCGCCGCTCTTTCGAGTGGTCCCAGCGTATTTTTCATGTCCCATCGCCTGCAACCGGGCAGCCATTCTCATGGCGTAGCAGTTAGTGCAGCCGGCAGACGCAAGAGTACAGCCCGCGACGGGGTTCCACGTTACATCGGTCCATTCGATTTCAGACGGGCCAGACATTTCCTAAGCCTTCAAAACATCATCCGCCAACTTCAATGCCAGTGAACGGGCTTTGAGTGACGGATTTGCACATGCGAAAACCAGAGAAAACTCATGCCTGCCACCCCGGCCAAGTGGCAAGGCTCTTTTCGACACCCCGCCCTTGAATGCTGTCGCCAAGCGCTCTTGAACGAATTGGGAAAGTTCCCCTGCCCCGCCAATCTTGCTTGTTGATGACACCGGATCGCCGAACAGGTCGGTTGCAGTTGTGTTTGAGATGATGCGCGCCCGCCATTCGGAAGTGCCCAGCACTCGGTCCAGTAGCTTTGCGCCTTCCAGTTCTGTTCCATCCAATTTTATCTGTCTGCTCATTCCACCGGCAGGAACCAAGTACCAGAGATCAACCCGTTCTGTTCGGCCTAGAGCCGAAATCGTATCCCAATCTAGCGACAAGCCAAATGGGTCGATGAAAACCACGGCGCGGGCATTCTGCTTCTCGAGGTTGGCGGCAAAATCACGTAGCTTCTGGTTTGCGTCCCCTTGCAAAAGAACTATCTTGTTTTTCTTTTCTGGAAACTCTTCCCTTAGTCCAGCGAGAGATTCTAAGTTGCGCCCCAGTTTTTCGATAAAAATAAACTGATCGAACGATGGAGAGACGCGCAAAGCTCGTCGAGTCGATCCGTCAATAATGTCATCCGCGCCGATGAGTCTAATTTGCTGAGAATCTGATCTTGGAGTTGAGGCGCCTGAACCTGCGAAAGCGTCCACATAAATCAGGCGAAAGCCTTGCTTTTTGAGCGCAACCGTAAAGGCCTCAAGATACTTCTGGACGACGCGTAGCTTCGTTTCCGTATGCCCGCTTCCAAACTCTTGAGGAACAACGGCCATGCGACACTCCAAGACGGAACATTTAAAGAACAATACAGTACTCAAGGACGATATCAAGTCAAAAGCGGGTGCAGGGGCTCAGCCCCTGCCCGCCGGAGGCGCTCTTGCTTGGTCCCCTGTCCTACACGGGCCAACCCTGTCATCATGCGCGCACTGGCTGTGGGAGCGGCCAGCTGTGTTAATGCGGACAGGTTGCAACCACGTGGGATGCGTCCAATGGGTCAAATGAGGCGGCGCGGCGTGGGGGCAGGCAGCGGTCCGTGCCTGTCATCATCAGCGGTGCTGATCGCCGCCGGTGGGGTGCGCCGCGGGTGATCGGGCGGGTGTTTGGGCGGCTCGCCGGGGGCGTAAAAATGCGATTCACCACGGTAGGAACGGAAAAGCTGACAAAAGTGGCGCGGCGCTTTGGCGGGGCCGGAAGCGGGACTCCGGATCAAGTCCGGGGTGACGGTCCGGGGGACGGACAAGAAAAAGGGGCGGCTGGTGGTCCGCCTCTTGTTGAGATGGTGATGGTGGAACTTCCCCACCCCCGGCCCCTCCCGCAAGCGGGAGGGGAGGAGCAGGGCCGCCTCAACCTGCGAGGGCGGCGAGGAGCAGCAGCGCCACGATGTTGGTGATCTTGATCATCGGGTTCACGGCCGGCCCTGCGGTGTCCTTGTAGGGGTCGCCCACGGTGTCGCCGGTCACGGCGGCCTTGTGCGCGTCGCTGCCTTTGCCGCCGTGGTTGCCGTCTTCGATATATTTCTTGGCGTTGTCCCAGGCGCCGCCGCCGCTGGTCATGGAGATGGCGACGAACAGGCCCGAGACGATGACGCCCAGCAGCAGCGCGCCCAGCGCCGCGAAGCCCTGGGCCTGGCCGGCGATGAGGCGCACGAGGAAATAGACCGCCACGGGTGCGAGGACGGGCAGCAGCGAGGGGATGACCATCTCGCGGATGGCGGCCTTGGTGACGAGGTCCACGGTGCGGGCATAGTCGGGCTTTGACGTGCCTGCCATGATGCCCTTGTTGGTGGCGAACTGGTCGCGCACGTCCACCACCACGTCCCCGGCGGCCTTGCCCACCGCTGTCATCCCCATGGCGCCGAACAGATAGGGCAGCAGCGCGCCCAGAAGGAGCCCGACGACGACGAAGGGGTTGGAGAGCGAGAAGTCCACCTGAAGCCCGCCGAAATAGGCGGAAAGGTCGGTGGTGTAGGCGCCGAACAGCACCAGGGCGGCCAGCGCGGCGGAGCCGATGGCATAGCCCTTGGTGACCGCCTTGGTGGTGTTGCCCACCGCATCCAGCGCATCGGTGCGGGTGCGCACGTCGCTGTCGAGGTGGCTCATCTCCGCGATGCCGCCGGCGTTGTCGGTGACAGGGCCATAGGCATCGAGGGCCACGACCATGCCGGCCAGCGCCAGCATGGCGGTGGCGGCAAAGGCGATGCCGATGAGGCCGGCCAGCTGATAGGCCATGATGATGCCGGCGCAGATGACGAGCGTGGGCAGCGCGGTCGATTCCAGGCTGATGGCCAGGCCCTGAATGACGTTGGTGCCGTGGCCGGTCACGCTGGCCTTGGCGATGGACTTGACCGGGCGGAAGCCGGTGCCGGTGTAATATTCGGTGATCCACACCAGAGCTGCGGTAACGACCAGGCCGATCATGCAGGACCAGAACAGGTCCATCGCGGTGAAGGCCTGGATGGCATCATCCGGATCGTCGATGACGGCGGTGAGGTCCCCCATCGTCATGCTGAACACGCCATAGATGGCCGGCACGGCGAGGATGGTGGTGGTCCAGAAGCCCTTGTAGAGCGCGCCCATGATGTTGTTGGTGGCGCCCAGCCGCACCATGTAGGTGCCGATGATCGAGGTGATGATGCACACGCCGCCGATCAGCAGCGGCAGGGCGAGGATGCTGCCGAGCAGGCCGACATCGAGCCCGCCCAGGAGCAGGGCGGAGAGCACCATGGTGGCGCCGATGGTGACCACGTACGTCTCGAACAGGTCGGCCGCCATGCCGGCGCAATCGCCGACATTGTCGCCCACGTTGTCGGCGATCACGGCCGGGTTCCTGGGATCATCCTCCGGGATGCCGGCCTCGACCTTGCCGACCAGATCGGCGCCCACGTCGGCCGCCTTGGTGAAGATGCCGCCGCCCAGACGGGCGAAGATGGAGATGAGGCTGGCGCCGAACGACAGCGCAACCAGCGCGTCGACGATCTCGCGCTTTTCCCCGGCGATGCCGAGATCGAGGCCGGAGACGCGGGTGAGGTAGAAATAGACCCCCGCGATGGCCAGCAGCGCCAGGCCCGCCACCAGCATGCCGGTGATCGCCCCGGCGCGGAACGCCATGGTCAGCCCGCCCTGCAACGAGGTGCGGGCCGCTTCGGCGGTGCGCACGTTGGCGCGCACCGAGATGTTCATGCCGATGAAGCCGGTGACGCCGGACAGCACGGCGCCGATGACGAAGGCGACAGCGGGGACCATGCCGAGGAACATCGCCACCAGCACGGCGGTGATGACGCCAACGATGGCGATGGCGGTGTATTGGCGCTTCAGATAGGCGCCGGCGCCTTCCTGGATGGCCGCCGCGATCGTCTGCATCGTTTCATTCCCGGCCGAGGCGCCGAGCACCTGGCGGGAGGTGACAAGCCCATAGGCCACGGCGGCAAGCCCGCACAAGATGGCCAAAACCACGCTGTCCATTGCAATCCTTCCCCTGTTGACTGCCCGCCGGCCTGGCGCCGATCTTGGGCAATTTGTCGCACCATGACATGAGATTCAGCGAACGCAAGCTGATAGATGACGCGATGCAGCAATGGGGCACGAGGGGGGAAGGCGATGCAGGTTTCACGGCGGGATGCATTGATGGGCAGCATGGTGCTGGCGGGTGCGGCGGCCACGCCGGGGCGGGCGGCCCTGCCCGCCGGCCTGATCGCACCGGATGACGAGGCCGGCTGGGCGCGCATCGCCGCGCTCTATCCGAAGATGGGCCCGGTGACGCAGCTGGAGCATGGCTATTGGGGCAACATGGCCTGGCCAGTGGCCGAAGCGCACGCCGCCATCCTCGCGCGGCTGAACCGCGACACCAGCGCCTATGCCAGGCGGGCGATGCGCAAGGATCAGGAGGTGGTGCGCGCCCGTGCGGCGGCGGCGATGGGCGTGCAGCCTGAAGAGATCGGCTTCTGCCGCAATGCCGCCGAAGCGCTGCAGGCGCTGATCACCCAGTTCACTGGCGTGGGGGAGGGCGATGCCATCCTGTGGTCCGACAGTGATTACGACACCAGCCATGGCGCGATGCGGGGCCTGGCTGCCAGCCGGCGGGCTCGCCCCGTGATGATCGCGCTGCCGCGTGCGCCGACGCGCGACAATGTCATCGAAGCCTATGCACGGGCGATCAAGGCAACGCCGCGTCTCAAGTTCGTGCTGCTCACCCACGGCACCCACAAGAGCGGGATGGTGGTGCCAGTGGCGGAGATCGCCGCGCTGGCCAAGGCAGCGGGCGCCATGGTGCTGGTCGATTGCGCGCAGAGCTTCAGGATGCGCCCCTTCACCATCCCCGATTTCGGCGCCGATTTTGCCGTGCTGAACTTCCACAAATGGACCGGCGCCCCGGTGGGGGTCGCGGCCTTCTGGTGCCGGCCGGGCACCGCGGCGATGATCGCCGCCGCGCCGGCCGAACCCGATGCGAAGCCCGACAATGTGCAGGCCAAGGTACACCAGGGCACGCTCGACTATGCGCCGCAGCTCACCCTGCCGGCGGCCCTGGACTTCCAGGACCAGGTGCTGCCGGTGCCGATGAAGCTCGCGCGGCTGCAATATCTGCGGAACCGCTGGGTCAGCCAGCTGCGCGGCCTTTCGGGGCTGGAGATCCTGCTGGGCGATGACCCGCGCACCTTCGGCGCCATCACCAGCTTCCGTATCGCTGGGCACACCAGTACTGCCGATGCCATCGCCATCACCGACACGCTGTTCAACGACTACAACATCATGACCGTGCACCGCGCCGGCCTCGCCGATGGTGCCTGCGTGCGGGTGACACCGGCGTTGTTCACCACCCCGGCCGAGTGCGACCGGCTGGTGGCGGCACTGAGGGATCTGGTCCCGAAGATCGCGCGCGGCTAGGCGTGTTCCCAGCCCAGCCGTGCCGGCAGCGGCACCGGCTGGCCGTGATGGGAGAGCGACAGGCCGCTGCCCGGCACCACTGAACCGATACGCATGACCGGGGTTTTCGTTGCGGCGGCCAGCGCGCCGACGTCCACATCCGCGGGCGCCGTGAACAGCAGTTCGTAATCGTCGCCGGCGGTGACGCGCGCCATCACCTGTTCAAGGCTTGTGGCAGGCCGGCCCAGCGGCACGCTGTCCAGCGCGATGGAGAGGCCGACGCCGCTCGCCAGCGCCAGCCGGTCGGCATCGATCAGCAGGCCATCGGACACGTCCATGCCCGCCGTCGCCATCCCGCCCAAAGCCGCGCCCAGCGCCAGCCGCGGCGTGGGCCGGCGGAACCGGCCCAGCAGCGCCTTGTCGAAGGGCGCATCGCCCTTGGCCACCGCCAGCCCCAACCCGGCGTCACCGATCGTGCCCGACACGAACAGCGCATCGCCGGGGCGGGCACCCGCGCGGGACAGTGCCTTGCCCGGCTCCACCCAGCCGATCGCCGTGAGGCCCAGCACCGCCTGGCCGAGACCGGTGACCGTGTCGCCGCCCCACAGTGCCACGCCGAACTGCGCCAGGGCGCGGCCCAGCCCGGCCACGAACGCCTCCCGCCAGGCGTCATCCTCGGCCGCAGACAGGCCAAGCCCGAGCAGCACGCCGGCCGGCGTGGCGGCCATGGCGGCAAGGTCGGACAGGTTCACCGCGACGAGCTTCCACGCCACGTCGGACGGCGGATCATCGGGGAGATAATGGATGCCGGCGGCCAGCACGTCGTGCGTGAACACCAGCTGCCGGCCCAGCGGCGGGGTCCACACGGCGGCATCATCGGCAAGGCCGCGCGCCGCAGCACTGCGGGCCAGCGGGGCGAGGAGGCGGGCGATGAAGTCCCGCTCTGCCATCGTCAGCCGCGCACCTGCCGGGCGACGCTGTCGAGCAGGCCGTTGACGAACTTCGCATCCTTCTCGTCATGGAAGGCGTGCGCGACATCGACATACTCGTCGATCACTGTCGCCGCCGGCACGTCGGCCCGGGCCACCAGTTCATAAAGCGCGGCGCGCAGCAGGGCGCGCATGGGCCGGTCAAGCCGGGCCAGAGTCCAGCCCTTGGCCAGTGCGCCACTGATCAGGCCATCCAGCTCGTCACGTCGGGCGGTGACGCCCTGCACGACATCGTCGAAGAACGCCTCGTCGGCCGCCAGATATTCGGCGCCCTCGATCTCCTGCCCCAGCCGGTGATGGTGGAACTCGGTGAGCAGCTTGGGCAGTGCATCGCCGCCCATCTCGTGCTGGTAGAGGGCCTGGACGGCGGCGAGCCGGGCAGCGGAACGGGCGCGATAATCGGGGGGCGTGGTCACGCGCGGCGCCTTACGCCGATTGTCCCCACCTTGTCCACAACTCGGCCCACCGGTTAATTTTGGTGTGGGCCCTCGCCGGCCTTGAGCCGCAGGCTGGCATGCGCGAGAAGGCCGGCATGGCCACCCTCCCCCCTGAACCGACCAGTGGCGCCCCCGGTGTCGTGCCGCTGCGCCTTGTCGACACCGCCGTGCTGCCGCAGAACCTCGAAGCCGAAGCCGCGCTGCTCGGCGCGCTGATGATCGACAACCGGCTGGTGGAAGATGTTGTCACCCGGCTGAAGCCCGAACATTTCGCCGATGCCCTGCACGGGCGTATCTTCAGCCAGATATTGTCGCTGTCGGCCAAGGGCATGGCGGCGACACCGGTGACACTGAAGCCGCTGTTCGATGCCGATCCGGCGATGGCCGAACTTGGCGGACCGGGCTATCTGGCCACCCTCACCCAGAACGGCGCCGCGCTGCTGGCGGCGCGCGATTTCGCGAACCAGATCTATGACCTGGCCCTGCTGCGCGAGCTGATCCGGGTGGGCCGCGAGATGGTGACGGAGGCGTGCGACACCAGCCGCGACATCGCGCCGATCCAGCAGATCGAAGCGGCCGAAATGGCGCTCTACAAGGTGGCCGAGGCCGGCGAGGTGCAGGGCGCGGTGAAGAGCTTCCGCGATGCCGCGCTGGAAGCGGTGCAGATGGCGGACAAGGCCAAGCGGTCCGGCGGGCATCTTTCGGGCTATACGACGGGGCTCACCGGCCTCAACGAGAAGATGGGCGGCCTGCACAAGTCCGACCTCGTGATCCTCGCCGGGCGCCCGGCCATGGGCAAGACCAGCCTTGCCACCAACATCGCCTTTTCCTGCGCCAGGCGCTTTGCCGAAGACAAGGAGCGCGGCATCGAGCCAGACAAGTCGTCGGGCGCGCCAGTGGCCTTCTTCAGCCTGGAAATGTCGGCCGATCAGCTGGCCACCCGCATCCTCGCTGAACAGAGCCAGGTGAACAGCGAGGCGCTGCGCATGGGCAAGATCTCGGACGAGGAGTTCACCCGCCTTGCCCGCGCCGCGTCCGACCTTGCCAGCCTGCCGCTGGTGATCGATGACACGCCGGGCCTGTCCATCGCTGCGCTCAGAACCCGTGCCCGCCGGCTGAAGCGCCAGCACGGCATCGGGCTGATCGTGGTCGACTATCTGCAACTGCTCACCGGATCGCGCAGCGGCGGCAGCGAGAACCGCGTGCAGGAACTGTCGGAGATCACCCGCGGCCTGAAGACGCTGGCCAAGGAACTGCAGGTGCCGGTGCTGGCGCTGTCGCAGCTGTCACGCCAGGTGGAAAACCGCGAGGACAAGCGGCCCCAACTGGCCGACTTGCGCGAATCCGGCACCATCGAGCAGGATTCGGACATCGTGATGTTCGTCTATCGCGAGGAATATTATCACGGCCTGAAACAGCCCGATCCCGAGGATGCCAAGAAGCATGCCGAGTGGATGGAGAAGGCCACCCGCATCTTTGGCCTGGCCGAGGTGATCGTGGCCAAGCAGCGCCACGGCGCCACCGGGACGGTGCCGCTGACCTTCATCAAGCAATATACCAAGTTCGCCGACCGCGCCGACGATGATTATGGCGGCCCGGCCTATTGAGGCTGCGGCGCTGCGCCCCATGGCGCCCACTCTTGTGCCCTACTCTTGTGCAGCGCGGAAAAACCCCGTCATTTCGCCACTATCGGCAGGGGAAGTGAGGGCGCATCGAGCAGCGGCATCATCAGGGTCCGGAACCATCGTTCCGGGAGGGGAAGCAGGGCAGCGATGAACATGGCAGCAGCAGGACGCGCACCCACACGGCGCGAGGTGTTGCGGGCGATCGGCCTGATGGCCGGCACCGCAGTGCTGTATCAGGCCATGGAGGTGCTCGGCCACGCCAGGGAAACCCAGTTCGCCGGGCCGCCAAACCTGCAGGGCGCGCGGCCCGGCACCAGGGTCGTCGTGCTTGGCGCCGGCCTTGCCGGCATGTTGGCCGCCTATGAGCTGTCGAAGGCTGGCTACAACGTCCAGATCCTCGAATACAACAACCGCCCTGGCGGCCGGAACTGGTCGCTCTATGGCGGCGACACCTATACCGAGCTTGGCGGCGCCACCCAGAAGGTGGGCTTTGCCGACGGCAATTACCTGAACCCGGGCCCGTGGCGCATTCCCTATCACCACCGCGCCCTGCTGCATTACTGCAAGGCCTTCGGCGTCAAGCTCGAGCCCTTCATGCAGATGAACCAGCAGGCGTTGCTGCATTCGTCGAAGGCATTCGGCGGCAAGCCGATGCGCTATCGCGAGCTGCATGCCGACTGGGATGGCCATGTCGCCGAGCTGATGTCGAAGGCGATCGACAATCGCGGACTGGATGGCGTGCTGACGAAGGAAGACGCCGATCGGCTCAAGATGGCACTGCGCGAGTGGGGCGCGCTCGACAAGGATTTCAAATACGCCAAGGGCTGGGGATCATCGCGCCGGCGCGGCTTCGACCGGCCGCAGGGTGGCGGCGTGCTGGGTGAGCCGATCCCCTCCGAGCCTTATGCCTTCAAGGACATCATGGACAGCGGCATCTGGCGCGTGGTGGCGCAGCACATGTCCATCGATCACCAGCACACCATGTTCCAGCCGGTGGGCGGCATGGGCATGATCGGCCGCGGCTTTGCCCGGCAGGTGGACGGCAAGATCCGATACAATCAGAAGGTGACCAGCATCAGCCAGCAGGGCGGCAAGGTGACGGTGACGCACACCGACACCGGCACCGGCTTGGTGAGCACGACCGAGGCCGACTATTGCGTGTGCACCATCCCGCTGTCCGTCCTCAGCCAGATCGATGTCGATTGCTCGCCGGGCCTCGATGCCGCGATCCGGGCGGTACCCTATTCGAACTCGGTGAAGGTGGGCCTCGAATTCAGGCGGCGCTTCTGGGAAGAGGATGAAGCCATCTATGGCGGCATCAGCTTCACCGACCGCGAGATCTCGATGATCTCCTACCCCTCGGGCGGCCTGCACAGCAGTGGGCCCGCGGTGGTGCTGGGCGCCTACACGTTCGGGCCGGCCAGCTACAAGTTCGCGGGCATGACACCGGAGGAACGCATCCAGCGCGCGCTTGAACAGGGCAGCGTGTTCCATCCCGGCCGCTACAAGGAAGAGTTCATCGGCGGCGCTGCCGTGGCGTGGAGCCGCGTGCCCTTCACCCTGGGCTGCTGCGCCATGTGGAACGAGGACACGCGCAAGGAACATTACCAGACGCTGGTCGCTGTCGACGACCGGCTGGTGCTGGCCGGCGAACACGCCTCCTACGTGGGTTGCTGGATGGAAGGCGCCATCCTGTCGTCGTTGGATGCCGTTACCCGCCTGCACAAGCGTGCCCTGGAGGCCTGATGATGCGTTTCGTCCTGTTTGCTGCCGCCGCTGTCGCCGCCCCTGCCCTGGCAGCCAAGGCACCGCCTGCCCCGCACCCGGGCGCGGAGGTTTACCAGAATGTCTGCCAGGCCTGCCACATGGCCAATGCGGGTGGCGGCGAAGGTGCCGGCAAGATCCCGGCGCTGGCGAAGAATGGTGCGCTGGAAGCCGCCGGCTACCCGATCATGGTGGTTACCGGCGGCAAGGGCGCCATGCCGTGGTTCCGCGGCAGCCTGACCGACCAGCAGATCGCCGACGTGATCAACTATGTGCGCAGCCACTTCGGCAATCGCTACCGGGACAAGGTGACCCCGGCAATGATCGAGGAGATGGGGCTCCCGGCGCCAAAGGGCGGCAACCGGGAGCGCTGAGCGCGGCCTATTTGGCGAAGTAGAACTCGTAGGCCGGGTTGGTGAGGAACGGCTCCAGCCGGTCGGCCAGCACCAGCGTGCGGAACAGCTCGGCCGCTTCCCGGTACTTGCCGGCCTCGAAGAAATTGTCACCCACCTGGGCCTTGTGGACGGCCAGCTGTTCCTCGGTCACACGGGTGATCAGCGCAGCGTCCACCGTCTCACCGGTTTCCAGCTTCGCGCCGGCCCGTTTCCACTGCCACAATTGCGTGCGGCTGATTTCGGCGGTGGCGGCATCTTCCATCAGATTGTGCAGCGGCACCGCGCCCTGCCCGCGCAGCCAGGCGGCGACATAGCCGATGCCGACATTGATGTTGTTGGTAAGGCCAGCCAGCGTGCGGGTGCCATCGGGCGGCGTCACCAGATCGGCCAGCGTCGCCTCGCCCTCGGGGATCACGTCCAGCTGGTTGGGGCCGGGCATCAGCCGGTCGAACACGTCCATGGCCACGCCAACGAGGCCGGGATGGGCGACCCAGGTGCCGTCATGGCCCAGCGTTGCCTCCCGCTCCTTGTCGGCCGTGACGGCGGCGAAGGCAGCCTGGTTGGCGGCCTCATCGTCCTTCACGGGGATGAAAGCGCTCATGCCGCCCATGGCATGGGCCCCGCGGCGATGGCAGACGCGCACCACATGGGCGGCATAGGCGGCCATGAACGGGACTTTCATGGTCACCTGCGCGCGGTCGGGCAGCAGCTTGGAACTGTCCTTCTGGAAGGTCTTGATATAGCTGAAGATATAGTCCCAGCGGCCACAGTTCAGCGCGGTGATGTGATCCTTGAGTTCATAGAGGATCTCCTCGGCCATGAAGGCGCCGGGCAGCGTTTCGATCAGCACGGTGGCGCGGATGGTGCCCAGCGGCAGGTTGAGCATCGACTGGGCGGTGATGAAGATGTTGTTCCACAGCCGGGCTTCGAGGCTGTGTTCCAGCTTGGGCAGGTAGAAATAGGGCCCACTGCCCTTGGCCAGCAGGGCGCGCGCGTTGTGGAAGAAATAGAGGCCGAAATCGAAGATCGCGCCGGCCACCCGATCACCATCGACCAGCAGATGGGCTTCATCGAGATGCCAGCCGCGCGGGCGGCAGATCAGCACGGCGGTCTGGTCATTCAATTTGTAGGTCTTGCCCTTGTCCTCAAGGCTGATCGTGCCCGCCACCGCATCGCGCAGATTGACCTGGCCTTGGCACATCACGTCCCATGTCGGGGCGGAGGCATCCTCAAGGCAGGCCATGAAGCAGCGCGCGCCGGAGTTGAGGGCGTTGATGACCATCTTGCGATCGCACGGGCCCGTGATCTCCACGCGGCGATCCGCCAGGTCGGCCGGGGCGGGGCGCACCTGCCACGACCGATCATCGCGAATGGACGAATATTCCGGCGCGAAGCCAATGAAGCCTTCGTGATTGATCCAGTCCTGCCGCTGGTCGCGGGCGCGCAGCAGGCTCTGCCGCGTGGGTTCATACATACGGTGCAGCTGCGCCACGAAGGCCAGTGCCTCGGGCGTGAGGATGGTCTCGTAACCGGGCTGCATGGCGCCCCTGATCTCGACACCCTGCAGGGCGGGGTTGCTGCTCATGAAAGGCCTTTCATTCATCGGTGAAGCGGAAGGGGGTGAGCACGCGCTGGCGCTCGTCGAAGGCAAGATGGGCACCGGCCGGCGGCGCGCCGCGCTGGCGGCAGGCTGCCCGGTGGCAGGCGGCGCAGCCAGGGCCGATGGGCGTGGCCGGGCCGTTCAGTTCCAGCCCCGCGCTCCACGACAGCGCCGGGGCATGGGCAACATCACAGCCAATCCCGATGGCGAAGCCGGGGCGGGGCACGCCCCAGGGCAGGGCGGCGGTGCGGATGGTGCGGGCGAGCGTAAGGAAGCGCTGGCCATCTTCCAGTTCGACCAGCTGGCGGCGGATTTCGCCGGGCCGGTCAAAGGCATGATAGACATGCCACAGCGCGCAGCCGCCGCTGACCGGCAGCGGGGAGGGCGCAATGCCGGGGCCATGGGGCGCAAAACGCTTGGAGACAGTGCCGGCGCGGTCCACGCGCAGGAAGAAGAAGGGCACGCCGCGCGCGCCCGGGCGGTGCAGCGTGGTCAGCCGGTGCGCCACCTGTTCCAGCCCACGGCCAAAGCGTGCCTGCAGCAGCTCGACATCATAGCCGGTCGCCTCGCAGGCGGCGAGGAAACGCTGATAGGGCATCAGCGTGGCGGCAGCGGCATATTTGCCCATGGCAACCGTGGCGGCACGGGCATCCAATGGATCGGAAATGCCGGCACCGGCGATGGTGGCGGCAATCTCGGCCTTCAGCTCGATCAGGACCAGCTGCACGGCGGCTGCAAAGCCGCGGCTGGCGGCATCGAGGGATTCCGACAGCTGCAGCTGGCGGGCATGCAGATCAAGCCGGCGCAGATGGCCGGGCATCACCTCCAGCGGCAGGGCGCGCACGGTGATGGCATGGCGGGCGCGCAGCCGTTCGACCACCGCGGCATTGAGATCGGGGCCGGACAGGCGCAGTTCGTCTGCCAGATGCTCGGCCGCTTCATCCAGCAGCCCGAAGTGATTGCCGGCTGCGTCGATCATGGCCGTGACGGCCGCAATCGGCCCGGGCGGTGGCGGTTCCGGGCCGGTGGCAGGCGTGGCCGCCGCAAGGCGCAGCAGGGCATGGGCAATGGCTGGTGCGCGGGCGGCAAGGTCGCGCAGTTCGCTCTTGGGCACGTCGATGCCGATCAGGCGCGGGTCGGTGAACAGTTTCGACAGATCATCGACCAACTCGCCATCGTCAGCGCCGGTGAGGCTGCGGATATCGAGGTCATAGGCCTGCGCGAGCTTGAGCAGGAAGCTGGCCGACAGCGGCCGCTGGTCACGCTCGATCAGGTTGAGGTAGCTGACCGATACGCCGAGATCTGCGGCCATGCGCGTCTGGGTGAGGCCGCGCTGGGTGCGCAACCGGCGGATGCGCGCACCGGCAAAGATCTTGCGGCCGCTCGCCAATGGATCGGGCGAGACGTCTGGAGCGAGCGAAGGCGCGAAATCTGTCAATATTTTTACAACTTCACACTCATATCCGGCGAAAGCGAGACATTTACACACGATTCCTTGACAGTATCGGGTTGACCGGGCCGTAGCGCAGGCGCAGGGCGGTGGCAAGCTCCTTGGGCCGCGTGGCCCTGTCGGGCTTTTACAGACTTTACCGATTTCAGCCGCGAAGGACCTGGGTATGAGCTACCAATCTGAAGTGAGCGCCGCCGCTGCCGCCATCACCGGCAAGCCTGGCTGGGAAGCGATCAGCGCGGAGAGCGTGGCCCGCATGCGTCTGCAGAACCGCTTCCGCACCGGCCTCGACATCGCCCGTTACACCGCTGCGATCATGCGCCGCGACATGGCCGCCTATGATGCCGATCCGGCCGCCTACACGCAGTCGCTGGGTTGCTGGCACGGCTTCATCGGCCAGCAGAAGCTGATTTCCATCAAGAAGCACTTCGGCACCACCGACAAGCGCTACCTCTACCTGTCGGGCTGGATGGTGGCGGCGCTGCGCAGCGAGTTCGGCCCGCTGCCCGACCAGTCGATGCACGAAAAGACCAGCGTGCCGGCGCTGATCGAAGAGCTCTACACCTTCCTGAAGCAGGCCGATGCCCGCGAACTGGGCATGCTGTTCCGCGATCTTGATGCCGCCCAGCAGGCCGGCGACGCCGTGAAGGCGAAGGCGATCGAGAACCAGATCGACAATTTCCAGACCCACGTGGTGCCGATCATCGCCGACATCGATGCCGGCTTCGGCAACGCGGAGGCGACCTACCTGCTGGCCAGGAAGATGATCGAAGCGGGTGCCTGCGCCCTGCAGATCGAGAACCAGGTGAGCGACGAGAAGCAGTGCGGCCACCAGGACGGCAAGGTGACGGTGCCGCACGAGGACTTCCTGGCGAAGATCCGCGCCATCCGCTACGCCTTCATGGAACTGGGCGTGGACGATGGCATCATCGTCGCCCGCACCGACTCGCTGGGCGCCGGCCTCACCAAGCAGATCGCCTACAGCCGCGAGCCGGGCGACATCGGCGACCAGTACAACAGCTACCTCGACTGCGACGAGATCGACGTGACCCAGGTGGGCAACGGCGACGTGGTGATCTCCCGCAACGGCAAGCTGCTGCGCCCGAAGCGGCTGCCGTCGAACCTGTTCCAGTTCCGCGCCGGTTCCGGCGAGGACCGGGTGGTGCTGGACTGCATCAACAGCCTGCAGAACGGTGCCGACCTGCTCTGGATCGAGACGGAAAAGCCGCATATCGGCCAGATCGCCGGCATGGTGGACCGCATCCGCCAGGTGATTCCGAATGCCAAGCTGGTCTACAACAACAGCCCCAGCTTCAACTGGACGCTGAACTTCCGCCAGCAGGTCTATGATGCCTGGGTCGCCGCCGGGAAGGACGTGAGCGTCTATGACCGCGCGAAGCTGATGAGCGTGGACTATGACGGCAGCGACCTGGCCGAGGAAGCCGATGCCCGCATCCGCACCTTCCAGAAGGATGCAGCGGCCCGCGCCGGCATCTTCCACCACCTGATCACCCTGCCGACCTATCACACGGCAGCCCTGTCCACAGACAATCTGGCGAAGGAGTATTTCGGCGCCGAAGGCATGCTGGGCTATGTGAAGAACGTGCAGCGCGCCGAGATCCGCCAGGGCATCGCCTGCGTGAAGCACCAGAACATGTCGGGCTCCGACATCGGCGATGACCACAAGGAATATTTCGCCGGCGAGGCGGCGTTGAAGGCCGGCGGCGCGCACAACACGATGAACCAGTTTGCTGCGTAGCGCGGCGCGTGAATAGCGGATGCTATTCACCGACCCGCGCAAGCACGGACGGCGAGCGAAAAGGGCGGGGCCAACACCCCGCCCTTTTTGACTCGTCCGACGGCGCGGCTTTGCCGCGACGCCCTTCTGCCCTTTCTGAACCCTACCGCGCGTTCTGCCGCCAGCGCTGGATCACCCGGCCCAGCATTTCGGAGTCGTCGCCGGTCTTCACCCAAAGTTCGCTGAACACCGGGTCATCGCTCATCGGCCGCTTGGCAGGTTCGAGCTCGTCGAGGCGCACGCGGATCGGGGCCGGCACACCTTCGCCCGAAATGATGCACTCGCGGTTGCGCAGCGCCGGGATGGCTTCCAGCAGGCTCTTGCCGCCTTCCGGCAGGGCGGCGCGCACGAAATCCTGGTCGCGCTCGTTGTTCAGGCGCAGCGAGATGATGGTGCCGCACTGGGACAGCGCGCCTTCGGCCAGGTCAGAGGGGCGCTGGGTAACGAGACCCAGCGACACGCCATATTTGCGGCCTTCCTTGGCGATGCGTTCCAGCACGTCACGCACCGAGCTGTGCCGCGATATGGTGCGGTTGGGGATGTAGCGGTGCGCTTCCTCGCAGATCAGCACCACCGGGCGGCGGCGTTCGCCGCGCGACCAGACCGCAAAATCGAACACGATGCGCGACAGCACCGAGACCACCGCCGAAACGATCGAGGTGGGCACCCCTGACAGGTCGATGACCGAGATCGGCTTGCCGTCCACCGGAAGCCGGAGCATCCGTGCCATGAAATCGGCCATGGTGTCGTTGGAATAGCGGCGGTCGAACATGAACTGCTGACGCGGATCACGCATCACCTGGTCGAGCTTGTTGCGAATCCGCATGAAGTTGGTGGCATTCTGGGCTTCCGACATCTTGCCCATTTCCGCCTGCAGCGTGTCAGCGAGAGTGGATAGCGTGTAGGGGATCGGCGTGTCGGTGGTGACGGCGCCCAGGCCTTCGGCATAGACCGACTTCGCGCGCGCCGCCTGCAGACAGCGGGCGAGGATGTCGCGGTCCATGTCGCGCGCCGCGCCCTCACTGGTCAGCAGGACTTCGCAATGTTCCTCGAAGTTCAAGAGCCAGTAGGGCAGTTCGAGATTTTCGACGTTGAACACCATGCCGGTGCCGGCGAACGCCTTGGCATATTCGCCGTGCGGATCGATCATCACGACATGGCCTTCGGGGGCCTTTTCGATGATGCGGTGCAGGATCAGCGCGGTGGAGGTGGACTTGCCGGTACCGGTCGAGCCGACGATGGCGAAATTCTTCGACAGGAAGGTATCGAAGAACACGGCGGCGCGCACGTTGGCGGTGGGATAGACAACGCCCACCTCGATGTGTGGCCGGCTGTTGTCGGCAAAGACGCGTTCCGATTCCGCGCTGTTCATCGGATAGGCGCTGTTGCCGGCACGCGGATAGGTGCCGACACCGCGGCTGAAGCCGGCGACGCCGCCGTCCTCGGTCATCGCGGTCTCGCCGATCAGGTCGACCTCGCCGATGGCTTCGCCGTCCTGCCAGGTCACGCTGCGCAGTGCGGCGACAATCCAGCGATCGCCCGATTCAACCTTCATCAGGCTGCCAAGCATCCCGGCCGACGCGGTCACCGGGTCGCTGTGGCTCTCCAGCGCGGCGGCGGCGGCCACATCAAGGCGCAACCGCATCTGCCCGGCGCTGACGGCAATCACCGACCCGATCGGCTGGTTCGAAATATTCTTGTGCATACACAACTCCAGACGCTGCCGGAAAATAGGCCCTCCCCGTTAAGATTCGCCTTAGCGACGGTTGCGCGACGGTTACCGGCGGGCCACGATGAGCAAAGGCGCCAGCTGATGGCGACATCCTGGGGGGAGAAGCACGATGACCGCTATCTATCCGCACACGATCATCGCCGAGGGGCTGGCGTTCCCTGAAGGTCCGGTGGCCATGGCCGATGGCAGCGTGCTGGTGGTGGAAATCCGCCCCGGCCGCATCACGCGCATCACGCCGGATGGCCGCAAGGAGGTGGTGGCCACACCCGGCGGCGGCCCGAACGGCATGGCGATCGGCCCGGATGGCGCGCTCTATGTCTGCAACAACGGCGGCTTCCAGTGGTATGAGCAGGACGGCATGCTGCTGCCCGGCAACGCGGCCGATGATTATACCACCGGCCGCATCGAGCGGGTGGACATCGCCACCGGCACGGTGGAGCGGCTGTATGACAGCTGCGATGGCCACAAATTGTCAGGGCCGAACGACATCGTGTTCGACGCGCACGGCGGCTTCTATTTCACCGATCTGGGCAAGCATTTCGATCATGCGACCGATGCCGGCGGGCTGTTCTATGCCCTGCCCGACGGGTCGAAGATCACCCGCCTCATCCACGGGCCAGACCTCAACGGGGTTGGCCTCAGCCCGGACGGGAAGACCGTCTATGCCGCTTCCACCAGCCGGCGCGTCGTGCTGGCCTTCGACATCGTGGCGCCGGGCCAACTGGCCCCCGAACCGCTGCCGGCCGTGCCGGGCCGCTTTGTCACCACCTGGGCCAACAAGACCTACCTCGATTCGATGGCGATCGAGGCGGGTGGCAACATCGCGCAGGCGACGCTGATCGAGAATGCCGGCGTCACCAGCATCGATCCGGCGACCGGCGCACAGGAATATTTCCCCTTCCCCGATCTGCTCACCACCAACATCTGCTTTGGCGGGCCGGACATGATGGACGCCTTCGTGTGCCTGTCCACCACCGGCAAGCTGGCGAAGTGCCGGTGGCCGCGGCCGGGGCTGAAGCTTCATTTCAATGGCTGACCTTGTCCACCTGCGCGCCAACGGGCTGGAATTTGCCTGTGACGTGATGGGTGACAGCGAGGACGTGGCGCTGCTCCTGCACGGCTTTCCCGAATCGCGCTATTCCTGGCGGTATCAACTGCCCGTCCTTGCCGCGCAGGGCTGGCGGGCGGTGGCGCCGGATTTGCGTGGCTATGGCCAGTCCAGCCGGCCAACGCCCACCTACGCCGGCAAGGCCGCCTATCATATCGATCATCTGGTGGATGATGTGGTGGGGATGTTCGAGGCGCTGAAACCCCGCCGCAAGCTGCTGGTGGCGCATGACTGGGGCGCGCTGATCGCCTGGGTGGTGGCGATGCGCAGGGCCGTTGCTCTCGATGGTCTCATCATCATGAACGTGCCGCACCCGGCGGTGTTCAGGGACCTCATCACCCACTACGCCCCGCAGCGGCGCAAGAGCTGGTATGTCGCCTTCTTCCAGTTGCCTTGGCTGCCGGAAGCCTTGCTGAAGCGGAACCGCGCCGAAGGCATCGCCAACGCCTTTCTGGGCATGGCGGTCAACAAGGCGATGTTTCCGCCCCACGTGCTGGAGGAATATCGGAAGAACGCCCTGATCCCCGGCGCGCTGAGCGCGATGATCAACTATTACCGCGCCAACCTGAAGCTGCTGGGCGAAACGGCACTGCCCATCGAAGTCCCCACGTTGATGCTGTGGGGGGAGGAAGACACCGCGCTCGATGTGAAGCTGACCGAAGGCTATGGCCCGCACGTGAAGGACTTCACCCTCAGGCGCTTCCCGAACGTCTCGCACTGGGTTCAGCAGGAAGCGCCCGATGCGGTGAATGCGGCGATGCGGGAGTGGCTGCGGGCGAAGCGGCTGTTCTAGGGGATCGCCGTCACCATCAGGAACACGGCGCAGATCACCAGATGCACCCACCCCTGCAGCACGGTCGTGCGGCCGGTGCCCAGCGTGAGCACCGCCATGAACAGGGTGAGCACCAAGAGCACGGTTGGCCCTGGCGCCAGCCCGAGTTCAACCGGCACGTCAAGCACCAGCGACGCCAGCGCCACCACGGGAATGGTCAGGCCGATGGACGCCACCGCCGATCCCAGCGACAGGTTCATCGCCGTCTGCAACCGGTTGCGCAGCGCTGCCCGCACGGCCGATGTGCCCTCCGGCATCAGCACCACCGCCGAAATGATGATGCCCTCCAGCGCCAGTGGCAGATCGGCCGCCAGCAGCGCCTCGTCCAGCGGATGCGCCAGTTCTTCGGCCAGCAGCACCACGCCCAACAAGGAGGCCAGCATGAGCACGGCCGCTGCCGCGGTGATCGCCGCCGTGGGACGTTCATCGGGCGGCTGGTCGAGCGGATCGAGCCAGTAATCCCGGTGCCGAACCGCCTGCACAAAGACAAAGACGCCGTAAAGCAAAAGCGCCACCACGGCCACAAAGCCCAGCTGCAACGGGGAGTAACGCCCGCCACTGGCCGACAGTGTGTAGTTCGGCAGCACCAGCGTGATCGATGCCAGCGTGCCCAGCACCGCCAGCGCCGAGACCGCACCCTGCAACTGGAAGCCCTGTTCGCCATAGCGACGCCCGCCAACCACCAGCGACAGGCCGATGATGCCGTTCATCACCAGCATGACGGCCGAAAACACCGTATCGCGCGCCACCGTGTCATGCCCGGCCCCGCCCAGCAGCAGCACGAGGATCAGGGCCACTTCCAGCCCGGTGACGGCAAGCGCCAGCAGGATGGAGCCGAACGGTTCGCCCAGCTTGATGGCCAGCAATTCGGCATGGTGGACGGCACTGAACACGGCGATTCCAATCACCGGCACCACAAGAGCCAGCACCCAGCCGGCCGGGTGCAGCACGCCGGCGAACAAGCTGCCAGCCAGGGCCAGTGCTGCCAGCGGCCCTGCAATCGACCAGGCCGGCAATTTTTCGATGGCAATGCTCAATGCGCATCTCCCCAGGAATCGCCATGGCCGATCTCGACCCCCAGCGGCACGGACAGTTCCACCAGCGGCCGGTGCGCATTGGCCATCACGGCGCGGATGACGGGCTGCACAGCGTCCACCTCGGCCTCCGGCACTTCGAACACCAGCTCATCGTGCACCTGCAGCAGCATCTTCGTGCCGGTCAGCCCCGCCGCCGCCAGCGCGCCCGGCATCTGCACCATGGCGCGCTTGATGATGTCGGCCGCCGTGCCCTGCACGCGGGCGTTGACCACGGCGCGCTCGGCAAAGGCGCGCTCGGCCTGGTTCTTCGAGGAAATCAGCGGCGCGTGGCACTTGCGGCCGAACAGGGTCGTCACGAACCCGCGATCCTTTGCAAAGGCAATCGTCTCGGCCATGTAGTTGCGGATGCCCGGGAAGCGGCTGAAATACAGCTCGATATACTCGGCCGCCTGGGCCCGCTCAATGCCCAGCCGCTGCGCCAGGCCAAAGGCGGATATGCCGTAGATGATCGAGAAGTTGATCGTCTTGGCGCGGGCGCGGGTGTCGCGGT
>ERZ1066122.78-NODE-78-length-109791-cov-25.378199_pt1 | contig 109791 bp, 98 predicted proteins | sample MGYA00382769_ERZ1066122 | MGnify/ENA primary metagenome ERZ1066122 (study PRJEB33369, sample SAMEA5778352) | biofilm metagenome | biome: Industrial cooling water; feature: Water cooling tower basin; material: Biofilm | place: United Arab Emirates | collected...
TGCGTGCGCCAATATTCACCTTGCCTGATAGGAATGGCCGGGGGCATTGGCAAGCGAGGGCTCCTCCACAAAGGCAAGGAACATGTCGCCAGAACCCGCCGATGCCGCCAGCATCAATCCCGATGAAGCGGCCTTCTTTGGCCGGCTCGCCGCGGACTGGTGGAACCCGAAGGGCACGTCGGCGATGCTGCACCGGATCACGCCCGTCAGGGTGGCGCATATCCGCGCGCAGGCGCTGGCCCATTTCGGGCTGGACGCAAGGAGCCGCCGCCCGCTTCAGGGCCTGGCGGCGCTGGATGTCGGCTGCGGCGCCGGGCTGATGGCGGAGCCGCTGGCCCGCATGGGCGCGGCCGTGACCGCCATCGATGCCGCGCCCGAGAATGTCGAGGCCGCCATCGCCCACGCCCGGGCCGGCGGGCTGGCCATCGATTATCGCTGCATCGCGGTCGAGCAGCTGGCAGCCACCGGCGCACAGTTTGACCTCGTCACCTGCCTTGAGGTCGTCGAGCATGTGGCTGGGCGCGACGCCTTCTTTGCCGCGCTGGCCAGCCTGCTGAAGCCCGGCGGCCTTGCCATCTTCTCCACCCCCAACCGCACGCCGGCCAGCTGGACCGTGGTGATCGCCGGGGCCGAGCATGTCACCCGCAGCATCCCCAGGGGCGCGCACGACTGGAACCGCTTCTTCACGCCTGCCGAACTTGCCGAGGCGCTGACCGCCGCCGGCCTTGTCCCGGGGTCGCCGGCCGGCCTGTCGTGGCGGCCGGGCAAGGGCTTCCACATCGGCAGCGACGTGTCGGTGAATTATTTCCTGAACGCGGTGAAACCGGCCTGAGACTGTGGCATCCTCCCGGCAACCGGGGAGGGACCGAGATGCGGGTGATGGTGCTGGTCAAGGCGACGGCGGACAGCGAGGCCGGGCACCGGCCGGAGCCGTTCTTCTCGCAGATGATGGCGGCGATGGACCGCTTCAACGATGAACTGCGGGCCGCCGGCGCGCTGGTGATGGCGGCGGGGCTGGTCGAATCGTCGGCCGGCAAGCGCGTGTTGTTCGATGGCGAGGCGCGCAGCGTGATTGACGGGCCGTTTCCCCATCCGGAGGAACTGGTCGCCGGTTTCTGGTTGTGGGACGTCGCCAGCATGGACGAGGCGCTGGCCTGGGTGCAGCGCTGTCCCAACCCGATGCCGGGGCCCAGCATCATCGAGGTCCGGCCGCTGCATTGACGCCTGCTTGCGTGCCACGTTCCCAATCGTTCCAACAGGCTTGGCGCGGCCTTGCGCCTGTGCCAGCCTTGGCATCGGGAGGAGCCTGTCATGTCGACACCGCTGAAGGGCATTCATCACAGCGCCTACCGCTGCCGCGACGCCGAGGAAACGCGCGCTTTTTACGAGGATGTGCTGGGCCTGCCGCTGGCTGCCGTGGTGCAGGAGGAGAAGGAGCCGGGATCGGGCCGGTCCAACCCGTTCGTCCACCTGTTCTTCAAGATGCCCGATGGCAATTTCATCGCCTTCTTCGATGCGCCGGGCTCGGCCAGGGAGGGGGATTTCGATCTTGTCCACGGCTTTGACCGCCATGTCGCCTTCGAGGCCGACGACGAGACGAAATTGCTGGAATGGCAGGGCAAGCTGAACGCTGCCGGCGTTCCCTGCTTTGGGCCGATCGATCATGGCTTCGTGAAATCGGTGTATTTTTCCGACCCCAATGGCCTGCCGCTGGAGATCACCACCCGGGTGGCAGCCCACGATGCCATCCTGGCCGAGGACGCGAAGACCGCGCACGCCATCATCCGGGCCTGGAGTGCCCGCAAGGCGGCCGAGAAGGCGGCGTGAGCTATGTCCGCACGCCCCTGCTGATCGCCTTTCGCGAGGCCGTGGGCCTGCGCGACACCTATGGCGGCATCGATGGCGTGGTGGCGCTGCAGGCGCACCACCTGAAGCCCGAGGCGCCGTCCGATACCATCGTCATCTTCATGCACCCGATGGGCATCATGCATTATCTGCCGCTGCCCGGTGCGCTGGCGGAAGCGGGCTGCCATGTGCTCACCGCCGTCTCGCGCTATCCCAACAATGATTCGGCGCTGATCATGGAAAAGGTGGCGGTCGATCTGGGCCGCTGGGTGGCGCACGCGCGCGAGGTGCTGGGTTATGCCAGGGTCGTGCTGGCCGGCTGGTCGGGCGGGGGGAGCCTCGCGCTGTTCTACCAGGCCGAAGCGGCCGACCCGCAGGTCACCCACACACCGGCCGGCGAACCCTTCCTGCTGGCCGAGGCCAGGCTGCCGCCGGTGGATGGCATCATGCTGCTGGCCGCGCACGTCTCCCGCGCGCAGACGCTGACCGAATGGCTGGACGCGTCGGTGGTGGACGAAGCCGGTCCGGTGCGTGATCCGGCGTGGAATCTCTACGATCCCGCCTGCGCGCAGCCGCCCTACAGCGCCGATTTCCTGGCCGCCTATGCCGCGCGGCAGGTCGCGCGATCGAACCGCATCACCGCCTGGGCCGAGGAAACCCTGGCGGACCTGAAGGCCCGCGAAGGCCCGCATGCCGAACGCGCCTTCATCGTGCATGGCACCATGGCGGCACCCTGCTGGCTTGATCCGGCGGTTGATGCCAATGATCGCCAGCCCGGCCGCTGCTATCTGGGCGATCCACGCCTGATCAACGATTCGCCGGGTGGGCTGGGTCGCTTCACCACGCTCAGGTCATGGCTGTCGCAGTGGAGCCTGAAATCCCATGCCTGCTCGTTGAAGGTGGGGCACCGGATCCGCGTGCCGGTGCTGGTGGTGGGCAACACGGCTGACGATGCCTGCACGCCCAGCCATACGCAGCGGCTGTTCGATTGCGTGGTGAACGCGCCATCGCGCGAACTGCAACTGGTGCACGGCGCCACCCATTATTACGCTTTCCAGCCAGAGCATCTGAAGACGGCGGCCGGCATCGTGACCGACTGGCTGGCGCGGTACGGGTTTCAGCCCGCCTTGCCGCCATCATAGACCAGGCCGACCATCACGCCGCCCTCGGCCTCGTCCGGGTTCACCGTCAGTTGCAGGGCGCGCCCGCTGGCCTTGTCGGTCATCGCCAGCATGCGGCCGGCGCCCATCGCCACTTCGGCCTCCACCTTGAGGCCGGCCGCCTTGGCCCTGTCGCGGTAGAAATTGATGACTTCGCCCATGCCGGCGGTGGTGCGGAAATTGACCATGCCCTTGGCTTCACCTTCGGCGCCGGTCACCGCGCTCATGATGCGGGCGCCGGCATAGACGGGCGCGAAATCGGGCAGGTTGGCCGGCGCCTCGATGCCGGCATCACCGCCGCCATAGCGCATGGTGGCCTCCTTGCCGTCCTTGTCGGTCACGGTGGCGGTGACGCCATCATCGCCGCTGTCGATGCTGACGCCTTCCTGTTTCTTCTCGCCGCCGCAGGCGGCGAGCAGCAGGGCGACCGTCAGGCCCAGAATTTGTCCTGGCGAAAATGTCATGGCGCTTCCCCCGAAAGCCGTTGAGAACAGCATCGTGGCCCGACCGGTGCGGCAGCGCAACCCTGCGGCCAGGCCCTAGAGGAAGCGCGCCACCACGTCGCGATAGGAGCGCGAGACCTTCACCTGCGTGCCCGAACCCAGCACCAGGAAGCATTCGCCGTTGGTGTGCGGCTTCACGCTCCGGATATTGTCCAGATTGACGATGGTGGAGCGGTGGATGCGCTGGAACTTGCGCGGGTCGAGCCGCTTTTCCAGATCCTTCATCGTCTCGCGCAGCACCAGGGTCTGGTCGCCGGTGTAGATGCACATGTAATCGCCGGCCGCGTCGATGCGTTCGATGTCACTGACTTCGACCCGGAAGATCTGGCCACGATCCTTGATGTTGAGCACCTTTTCGAAGCGGCTGGCCTGCGGGGCCTCGCCCAGATCGTCGGGAAGCGCCTCGGGCGCCACTTCAGACAGGATTTCCTTCAGCCGCTCGGCGCCTTGCGCACCCTGCTTTTCGGCGAGGCGCTGGCGCACCCGTTCGACGGTGGCGGCCAGCCGGTCTTCCTCGACGGGCTTCAGCAGATAATCCACCGCCTGCGCCTCGAAGGCCTTGAGGGCGTGCTGCATGAAGGCGGTGACGAAGACGAACAGGGGCGGTTCGATATCGGCAAGGCCGGAGACCACCGAGAAACCGTCAAAGCCCGGCATCTGGATGTCGAGGAAGACAAGGTCGGGCTTCAGGGTGCGGATGGCGCGGATGGCTTCGCGGCCGTTGGCGCAGCGTTCGACGATCTCGATATCGTCAAAGGCCTGCAGCCTGAGTTCCAGGCCCTGGATGGCCAGCGGTTCATCGTCGACAAGGATGGTGCGGATCGGCATGGGCCTATATCTGGGGAGCCAGCGCCGATGATGCAACCGCCGGGGCGGCAGCCACCGGGGCTTGCGACTGCGGCGCGGCGTCGGTTTGGAACGGCACGTCGATCAGGACAATCAGACCATGGGGTTCATTGTCGGCCAGTTCGAAGCGGTGATCGGCGCCATAGCTTTGCGCCAGACGCTCGCGGATGTTGGCCAGCCCGACGCCGGTGCCGCCGGCTTCGGGTGGCACGGCGCCCAGGCCGGGGCCGGTGTCGGCGATGGTGATCACCAGCCGGCCCGCCATGCGGCGCGCATCGACCAGGATGTCGGCGCCGTCTTCGGATGGGGTGACGGCATATTTGATCGCGTTCTCGATGATGGGTTGCAGCAGCAGCGAGGGCAGGCGCGCCTCCATGACGTCGGGCGCGATGTCGAAGCGGGTGCGCAGGCGCGCTTCGAACCGGGTGCGTTCGATGTCGAGATAGAGCTTCAGCGCCTCTGCCTCCTGGGCGACCGTGGCCAGCCCCTCGCGCTCCCCCACCAGGCTGTAGCGCAGGAAGCTGGCCAGGCGGGACAGCATGGCATTGGCGCGGTCGGTCTGTTTCAGCAGCACAAGCGTCGAAATGCTGTTCAGCGTGTTGAACAGGAAGTGCGGATTGAGCTGATAGCGCAGCATGGCCAATTGGGCGGTGTTGGCCTGGGCGGCCATCTTCAGCATGCGTTCCGACTGTTCAGCCAGCAGCAGATAATAGTTGATGCCGTAATAGAGCCCGGTCCAGGCCCCCAGAACGGCGAAATCGAGGAGGATGGCGCCCAGGAACTCGATGCCCTGCGGCCGCCAGCCGGGTTCATAAAAGGTGGCGTGGGCCCACACCTCCAGCACCGAGAACAGGGCCGAGGCGCCGGCCAGCAGCAGCGCGGTGAGCGTCCAGGTCCACAGCGGCTTCATGGCGATCAGCCGGCGATAGGCGGCAGCCAGCAGCAGCGTGATCGAAAAGCCGGTGGCGGTGACGATCATGGCCGGCAGCACGAAGGCCAGCCCCATCGAGTTGGCGAGGCCGGACAGGGCGCGCAGCAGCAGATAGGCAAGCCAGCCGCCGCCCTGCAGGATCCAGAAGGCGCGGTTCTTGTCGTGGAAAAAGCCGGTGCGCAGGCGCAAGTCTACCATCTCGGCCAGCATAGCGGTTCGGGCGCGAAAGGCCAACGTGCGGCATCCGGACATGACCTTCGCTGTTGCGGCGCTGCCACTGGCCAGTGGCGCCATGGCCCGCTAGGCTGCCGACCATGGGCCTGTCTGCCGACCAGTTGAAAACCTGCCTCGACGCGCTCGCCGCCAGCCATTCGCCGGTCGCCGACGCGCTGGCAGCGCATGGCTATCCGCAGCCCCGGCTGCGCCCGCGCGGTGCCGGCACCATGATGCGCGCCATCGTCGCCCAGCAGGTGAGCACCAGGGCGGCCGCCAGCATCTGGAACCGGCTGGAAGCGGCCTGCGGCGGCGACATGGACGATCTGGCGCGGGTGGCGGCCACCCCCTTCGAGGTGCTGCGCGGCGCTGGCCTGTCGGGCCAGAAGGCCAGCTATGTCCATGCGCTGGCCGATGCGGTGGCGAGTGGCCGGGTGGATTTCGGCGCGCTGCCGCACGAGGATGAGGATGCGATTGCGCTGCTCTCGTCGATCCGGGGCATTGGCCGCTGGTCGGCGGAAATCTATCTGCTGTTTGCCGAAGGGCGGCGCGATGTGTTCCCGGCGGGCGACCTTGCCTTGCAGGTGCAGCTGGGCCGGCTGCTGCGCGAGGCTGCGCGGCCGACGGAAAAGCGTGCGCGCGCACTGGCCGAACCGATGCGCCCGCACCGCGGCGCATTGTCGATCTTCCTCTGGCACAATTACAATATCGTCGCGCTCTGATAGGGGCCGCGCCATGGAACCGCGCATCACTGATGTATCATCGCCGGCCAACCCGGTGCTGAAGAGCCTGAAGAGCCTTGCAGACAAGAAGGGTCGGCGCGCTGCGGGCCAGTTCCTGGCCGAAGGTCTGCGTGTGTGCACCGAAGCGCTGGCCGCCGGCCATGTGCCCACCACCCTGGTGTTCACGGCGGAGGCGCAAGCCCATCCGCTCACCGGGAAGCTGATCGCCGCGACGGCGCGCGCGCGCGGCACCTGCCTGCGCACCACGCCCGACCTGATGCAGCGCCTGACCGGCAAGGACAATGCCGCCGGGGTGGCGGCCGCCTATCCCATCCCCGACACGTCGCTGGCCCGCATTGATCGCAGCGCTGCGAAACTGTGGCTGGTGGCCGAAAATCTGAAGGACCCCGGCAATTTCGGCACCATGCTGCGCACCTGCGATGCCACTGGCGCCGGTGGGGTGATCCTGCTCGACCAGTCGTGCGACCCGTTCAGCGTCGAGGCGGTGCGCGCCTCCATGGGGGCGCTGTTCAGCCGCCAGGTGGCGCGCGCCACGGGGCCTGAGTTCTTCCAGTGGCTGCGGCAGGGGGAGGGCCAGCTGGTCGGCGCCGCGCTGGCCGGCAACACCATCGACTATCGCGCGCACATCTATCGGGCGCCCTGCTTCCTCTTCATGGGCAATGAACAATCGGGCCTGCCCGCCGACTATGCCGCGCAGTGCGATGCGCTGGTGAAACTGCCGATGCTGGGCACCGCCGACAGCCTGAACGTTGCCGTGTGCGCCGGCGTGCTGCTCTATCACGCACTCGATCGGGTCAGTGCAGTCTGAGCAGCTCGTCCACGACACGCCATTCGCGCGGGCCGATCAGGCCGTTGTGCGCCACCCGGATGCTGTGGATGGTCGCCTCGATCTCGCGGCGCCAGTGGTCGAGGAAGCGGCGCAGCTCGGGAAAGGCGGGGGCGAGATCATAGAGCTGCCAGCTGAACTGCTGCAGCAGGCGGGGATGATCGGGCCGCCAATAGTTTATGTCCACCGTGGCCAGGCTATAGCCCTTCAGCTGCCGTTCCAGATCGGTCATGCGCTCTCCCCTGCGGTGTGACATCGCCTGCAAGGTGCCACAAGGGCGCGCGCCGTCAACAGGGTAAATGACGGAAATACAACAGGAATTTGTTAGCAGCCGGTGGGTGTGAGTGCTACATGTGCCAGCGCTGCAGGCCGTCATCGGCGACCGACACGCGGCCCGGCAGGCCAATGGGCGTGGCATCAAGCGCAAGGAAGGCCGCCATCGCATCGGCATCGGCCACGTCCAGCTTGCCGAACACGCGGGCGCCGTCCGCCGTGCGGCCGACCACGCTGCCGTGGCTGGGCTGCCCTTCGCGGCCGAAGACGATGCTGAAGCTTTCCACCGTGGCGGGGCCTTCATGGCCGCCGTCGAAGCGCGGCACGTCCCCGCGCGCGTCCTCGGCCATGTCCTGCACATCCTTGTTCAGCATCAGCCAGGCGGCTTCGGCCGGGCGGTTGCCGACCACCAGCGCGTGGTGCTTGGTGACATGGCCGCCCTGTCCATACAGCAGCGCCTGATCGGCCGGGCGGGCCCGCAGGCTGTGCACCATCGCGCAGGTGGAATGCAGCATGTAGCAGTTGAGCCCGGCGCCGGCGAACGAGAGGCCGCCGGTGACCGACAGCGGCACATCCGCCCCCAGCCCCAGCGTGCGGCGCGCCATCTTGGGCACGGTGGGGAAGCAGCTATACAGCTCCACCCGGTCAAGGCCGCCGGCTGCGATCCGCATCGCCTGGCCGAGCACGGCATCCTGCGCGCAGCTGTGCACATATTGGTCGCGCTTCAGATAATCCATGTGCTCGCCGGCCGCGGCGCCGCCGTGAATGTGGACGATGCGGTGCTCAGGGATGCCGGCGGCGCGTGCGGTGGCCAGCGTGGTCATCAGAACGGCGGCGGCGGCATTCACATTGTTGTTGGCCACCATGCGCTTGGTATAGGGCCAGCAGATCATGCGGTTGTCGTCCGAAACCTGCGTGATCTCGGCTGCCGAGAAGGCCTTGCGCCCCCAGGCATGGGGGTTGGCGGCGGCAGCCTGTGAAATCCGTTCATAGGCAGCGCCGCTTTCGGCCAGCGCCTGGGCCGGGGTCAGGCCCCAGGCCGCCACGGTGGCATTCTCATAGAGCGGATAGATGTGGATCGGCTGGAAGATGCCGTGCTTCATGCCCATCTCGGTCACGTGATCGGCGGGAATGATCGGGTTTTCCGGCACCTTGGCCGGCGGCGTCCACGGCAGGGCGATGCCGGCGGCCTTGGCCTTTGCAACGGCGTTCTGCGCCTCGCCGCCCGTCACCACGGCGACCACGCTCTTGCCGTTCATGATCCGCAAGGCCGCTTCATGGATCTTCGTCGTCGGCGTTTCGCCGCCGACGATCGCATAGACAGCGCGCGCCGGCAGGATGCCCAATCGGTCCGCCAGCCGCTGCGCCACCCGGTCATAGCGCCAGGATACGAGGTTGATCACGTCGAGACTGTCGATGCGGCCAAGGAAGCCGCCACCGGCATCGGCATCGGCGGCGCGCACGGCGGCGGCCATCAGGTCCAGCGGTTCCAGCGCGGCGGCCGGGTCGGCGGGCCGGTCGAGCACTTCGCCCACCCCGATGATCACCGGCGTGCGATCGGCTGGCAGCGACATGGCAGTTCCCCCTTCTTGAACCCGGCTGACTGTTACAGCCGACGCGGGCGGTCGCAAAGCCGGGAGGCCCCTGCTACAATCGCGGGGTGAGCACCACAGCCCCATCGCCCGACTGGACCATCCCGCAGGACTGGGACCATTACACCCCCACCGATCACCGCGTGTGGGACCATCTGTTCGACCGCCAGACCCGCCTGCTGCCGGGGCGGGTGGCGCCGGAGTTCCTGGACGGCCTGAAGCGGCTTGATCTCACCCGCCCTGGCGTACCCGATTTCGCCCGGCTGAACGAACGGCTGATGCGGTTGACCGGCTGGCAGGTGGTGGCGGTGCCCGGTCTGGTGCCGGACGACGTGTTCTTCACCCATCTGGCGAACCGGCGGTTTCCGGCCGGCAATTTCATCCGCCGGCCCGACCAGCTCGACTATCTGCAGGAACCCGATGTGTTCCACGACGTGTTCGGCCATGTGCCGCTGCTTGCCGATCCGGTGTTCGCCGATTATCTGGAAGCTTATGGCAAGGGCGGGCTGCGCTCGCTGGACTTTGGCGCCATGCACAAGCTGGCACGGCTCTACTGGTACACGGTGGAATTCGGCCTGGTGCGATCAGGTGCCAAGGGCGGCGACGGCCTCGCCATCTATGGCGCCGGCATCGTGTCCAGCCATGGCGAGACATTGTTCGCGCTGGGCAGTGACAGCCCGAACCGGCTGGGCTGGGGCCTCGAACGGCTGCTGCGCACGCCCTACCGGATCGATGATTATCAGCAGGTCTATTTCGTCATCGACAGCTTCGAGGAGCTGCTGACCACCACGCTGGAGACGGATTTCGGCCCGCTCTATGAGCGGCTGGCAGGCGTGCCTGACATTCCCATCGATGCCATCCTGCCCGAAGACCGCGTCTTCACGCGCGGCACGCAGCGGCATGCCGGAGAAGCCCAGCCGGTTTAGCGCAGCTCACCCTTCTGCATGATGTTGAAGATGGCCAGCAGCACGCTGGCCCCCACGACGGCGACCACAAGACCGGTGATGGAGAATTCCTTGACCGAACCGGCGATGCCGACCTGGTTCAGGATGGCGTTGCCGATCACCGAGCCGACGCAGCCCACCAGGATGTTGCGGAACACCCCGCCGCCGCGTCGCATCAGCTTGCCCGCCAGAAAGCCGGCAAAGCCGCCGACGATCAGCGCCACGATCCAACCCATCGTTCGTCTCCCTGTCCAACCCGAACCAGGCGCCATCATGCCCGCGATACTGGTCAGACACCAGTCCTCATGGCATGGGGCAGCCATGACCGACGCGACCGACCACTGGGGCCCCACCTCGCACAGCTTCATCTCGCAGCGGCTGCGGCTGCACTATTGCGACTGGGGCAATGCCGGGGCGCCGCCGCTGCTGCTGCTGCACGGCGGGCGCGATCATGCCCGCAGCTGGGACTGGGTGGCGCGCGAACTCAAGGGTGACTGGCACATCATCGCGCCCGACTGGCGCGGCCATGGCGACAGCGCCTGGGCGCCCGATGGCGACTACAACACCCACGCCCATGTCTATGATCTGGCCCAGCTGGTGCACCAGCTGAAGCTGGCGCCGGTGACCATCGTCGCGCATTCGATGGGCGGCAACATCGCGCTGCGCTATGCCGGCCTCTACCCCGAGAATGTCAGGAAACTGGTGGCGATCGAGGGGCTGGGGCCGTCACCCCGCATGCTGGCAGAGCGGCTGAAGACCGACTTCGCGGATCGCGAGCGCCAGTGGATCGAGGCCAAGCGCGCCGCGGCCGCCCGCCTGCCGAAACGCTATGCCACGCTGGAAGATGCATTCGCGCGCATGATCTCGGAAAACAGCTTCCTGTCGGAAGAGCAGGCGCGGCACCTGACCATCCACGGCACCCACCGCAACGAGGATGGCAGCTACAGCTGGAAGTTCGACAATTATCTGCACCTGCCCTGGGCGCACGACACGGCGCCCGAACAGGTGGCGGAGCTGTGGCGGCGCATTACCTGCCCGACCCTCCTGATGTATGGCGCGAAAAGCTGGGCGTCGAACCCGGTCGAGGATGGCCGCATCCAGCATTTCACCAACGCGCGCGTGGTGACGTTCGAGGACGCCGGCCACTGGCTCCACCACGACCAGTTCGACCGGTTCATGGCGGAACTGCGGGTCTTTCTCTAGGCCCGCCAGGCGGCCAGGAAGGTGGCGACGGCGGCGCGCACTTCGGCGGCGCCGGTGGCAGCCGCATCGGGTTCGGCCAGGCCAAACAGGTGGCGGTCCACCACGCCGGCACGGCACAGGCCGCTGAACTGCTGTGCGGCCAGCGCCGGATCGCCGCGCTTCAGCTTGCCGGCCTGCATCTGCCGATCCAGCCACAGGGCAAAGCGGGCCATGCCGGGGCCGGGGCCGCGTTCGAACATGTTGCGGGCGAGTTCGGGGACGCGCGCGGCTTCCCCCATCACCAGCCGATGCAGCTCGGTGATTGGCGCCGACATGATGGTTTCCATGATCGAATCGCCCATGCGGACAAGCCCGGTTTCCACGTCGGGCGCGCTGTCGAGATCGACCGTGAGCGCGGTGCCATAAACCGCCACCACGGCTTCCACCACCGCTTCGAACAGCGCCAGTTTCGAGGGGAACAGGTTCCACAATGTCGTCTTGCTGCCCCCCACTGCAGCCGCGACCGCGTTCATCGAGGTGGCGCCATAGCCGTGGGCGAAGAACAGGCGCTGCGCCGCGTCGACATAGGCCTGCCGGCGCGCATCGCTGGCGGAGCAGGCTGCGGCATCCTGTTCTGTACTGGTCGGTATCAAATCGCTTGACGGCGCACTGGCCACGGTTCATCTGCCTTTGTTGTACCACCCAGTATCGCGCGAGTCGCCCGTGCATCGCAAGCCTTTCCTGTTCCTCGCTGCCCTGGCGCCCGCCCTGATATTGGGCGCCTGCGCCGTGCCGCCCCGCCTGGGCCCGGCGCCGCAGCTGCGCGGCCAGCCGCCGGGGGCGCAGAGCCTGGCCAGCGAGCCGGCGCGCGACTGGCCGGCGGAGCGCTGGTGGCAGGCCTGGGGTGATCCGCAACTGGATGCGCTGATCGCCGAGGCGCTGGCCGGCAGCCCCGATCTGACGATGGCCGCCGCACGGCTGGCCGCCGCCGATGCCGCCGCCCGCCAGAGCCGCGCCGGGCTGCTGCCGTCGGTCACGGCAGGCGGGACGCTGGGCGGCCAGCAATTGTCGCGCAACCTTGGCATCCCGCCGCAATTCGTGCCGCGCGGCGTGCTGGAATTTGGCCAGGTCAATCTGCAGGCCGGCTGGACCATCGATCTGTGGGGCGAGGGCCGTGCCGCCCTGCGCGCCGCCCGCGGCGAGGCGGCGGCCGTGGCGGTGGAGGCCGCACAGGCGCGGCTGATGCTGAGCGCCAGCGTGGCCGCCGCCTATGCCGAGTTTGGCGCGACGCTGGAGGCCGAGCGGGTGGCCGTCCGCGCCGAGGGCATCCGCCGCCAGACGCTGGAGCTGACCGCGCAGCGTGTCGCCGCCGGGCTGGACAATGATGGCGCCCGCGCCCAGGCCGCCAGCCGGCTGGCGCTGGCCGAGGCAGACCGTGCGGCGGCGGCGCAGCAGGTGCGGGTGGCGCGCAACCGGCTGGCACTGCTGCTGGGCGCCGGGCCTGATCGCGGCCAGACGATTGCGCCGCCGGCCCTGAAGCCGCTCGCGCCGGGCCTGCCAGGTGACGCCGCCATCGGCCTGATGGCCCGCCGCCCCGATCTGGTGGCGGCACGGCTGCGCGCCGAGGCCGCCGGCTGGCGCGAGACGGCGGCGCGGCGCGCCTTCCTGCCCAACCTGACCCTGAGCGCCGTCCTTGGCCAGCAGAGCCTGGGCTTTGCGACGTTGTTCGAAGGCGGCAGCCGTTACGCCCAGTTCGGCCCGGCGCTCAGCCTGCCGATCCTGGATGGCGGACGGCGCGCGGCCGATCTGACCGGCAGCCGGGCCAGCCTTGCCATGGCGGTGGCCAGCCACGACGCGGCGCTGCTGAAGGCGCTGAACGAGGTGGCCGACGCGGCCGGCGCGGTGACAGCGCTGGCAGTGCAGGACCGGGCAGCCCGGCAGGCTCTGGCGCAGGCGCGCGCGGCGCAGGCGGTTGCGGCGCGGCGCTATGATGCCGGCCTGTCGAACCAGCTGCTGGTGCTGACCGCCGATGATGCGGTGGTGGCGGCCGAACAGGCGGCAGCGGGCATCGCGGCGCTGCGCCTGCAGGCCGATGTGGCGCTGGTGCGGGCGCTGGGTGGTGGATTTCGGAACGAGGAGGCCCGCTGATGGCCGAGGCAGATACTGTGAGCGCGGGCGCCGTGGACGCGCCGGAACGGCCCAATCCGAAGCGGGCGAAAGCGCTGCGCACACTGGCGGTGGTCATCGCGGTCGCCGCCGTGCTCGCCGCCGGCTGGTGGGCGATCTTCGAGCGCGGCCGCGTCGAGACCGACAACGCCTATGTCGGCGGCGACACCGCGCAGGTGACGCCGCAGCTGCCGGGCACGGTCGCCGCGGTGAAGGTGGGCGGCACCCAGGCCGTGCAGGCCGGCGATGTGCTGGTGGTGCTCGACGATGCCGATGCCCGCATTGCCGTTGCCCAGGCCGAAGCCGTGCTGGCGCAGGCGCGGCAGCGCTATGGCCAGGCCCGCGCCCAGGCCGATGCCGCGAACAGCCGGGTGGCCGCGCGCAGTGCCGAGATCGCTTCGGCGCGCAGCCGGCTGACCGAGGCCGACGCGATGCTGAAGCGGGCCGAGGGCGAATATGGCCGCCGGGCCGCGCTGGCCGCCAGTGGCGCGGTTTCGGCCGAGGAATTGGCGACGGCGCGCGCCGCGCTTGCTGCCGCCACCGCCACCCGCGATGCGGCGCGCACCGCTGTTGCCGCCGCGCAGGACACGGCACAATCGGCGGCCGGTGATGCGGCGGCCGCGGCCGCGCTGGTGGCCGGTACCACCCCCGCCACCGCGCCGGATATCCGCGCGGCCGAAGCGGCCCTGGCGCGCGCGAAGCTGGACCTTGACCGTACCGTCATTCGCGCGCCGATCGCCGGCATTGTCACCAACCGCACCGTTCAGGTGGGCCAGCGCGTGGCCGCCGGCGCCGTCCTGATGACGCTGGTGCCCACCACCGGCCTGTTCGTCGATGCCAACTTCAAGGAAGGCCAGCTGGCCGCCATCCGGCCCGGCCAGGCGGTGGAACTGACGTCCGATCTGCACGGCGGCGGCGTCACCTACCACGGCACGGTGGTGGGGCTTGCCGGCGGCACGGGCGCGGCATTCGCGCTGATCCCGGCGCAGAATGCCACCGGCAACTGGGTGAAGGTGGTGCAGCGCCTGGCCGTGCGCATCGCGCTTGATGAAGCCGAGCTGAAGGCCAACCCGCTGCGCGTTGGCCTGTCGATGACGGCGGTGGTGGATACCCGCCAGTGACCGGCACGCCCGCCCCGCTGACGGGCGCACGGCTGTGGATCGCCGCGCTCACCCTGGCGCTGGCCAATTTCGTCGTGGTGCTCGACATCACCATTGCCAACGTGTCGATCCCGTCCATCGCCGGCAGCCTGGCGGTGGCGCCCTCGCAGGGCACCTGGGCGGTGACCAGCTATTCGGTGGCGGAAGCCATCTCGGTGCCGCTGTCGGGCTGGCTGGCGCTGCGTTTTGGCGTGGTGCGCTGGTTCATCGTGTCACTGGTCGGCTTCGGGCTGTTTTCGTTGCTGTGCGGCCTGTCGCAGAGCCTGGAGGCGCTGGTGCTGTTCCGCATCGCGCAAGGGTTCGCGGGCGGGCCGATCATGCCGCTGTCCCAGGCGCTGCTGCAGTCGATCTTCCCCAAGGAGAAGCAGGGCGCCGCCATCGGCCTGTGGGCCGCGACCACCACGGCGGCGCCGATCTTCGGGCCGATATTGGGCGGGCTGATTTCGGACAATATCAGCTGGCACTGGATCTTCTTCATCAACCTGCCGGTGGTGGCGCTGTGCGTGTTCGTGGTGCTGCGCACGCTGCGGTCCCACGAGACCCCGCTGGTGCGCCAGCCCATCGACATCATCGGCTTCGTGCTGCTGGTGATCGGTATCGGCGCCTTCCAGATCATGCTGGATACCGGCCGCGAGAAGGACTGGTTCGGATCGACAGAGATTGTCGTGCTGGCCATCGTGTCGGCCATCACGCTCGCAGCCTTCGTGATCTGGGAGTTGACCGACGATCACCCGATCGTCGACCTGAAGATCTTCCGGCACCGGGGCTTTGCCGCGGCCACCGGCGTGATCAGTGTCGGCTTCGGCAGCTTCTTTGCCGTGGTGGTACTGACGCCGCTGTGGCTGCAATCGGTGTTCGGCTATTCGGCCACGCAGGCGGGGTACACGGTGGCGTGGATCGGTGTCTTTTCGGTGCTGATCGCGCCGGCGGCGGGCCTGTTGCTGGCGAAGATCGATCCGCGCATCACCGTCACCTTCGGGGTGGCGTGGCTGGGCCTGATGGCCGCCTGGCGCACCGGCTGGTCCACCGACAGCACCTATTGGCAGCTGGTGTGGCCGCACCTTCTCACCGGTGTTGGCATGCCCTTCTTCTTCATCGGGCTGACCAGCCTTGCCATGGCCAGTGTCAAGCCGGAGGAAACCGTGTCGGCCGCCGGCATCATGAACTTCTGCCGCACCTTGTGCGGGGCGATCGGCGCGGCGGTGGCCACCAGCCAGTGGGACAGCCAAAGCCGGCAGGTGCGCGCCGCGATGGCCGACGGCATGAACGGCGTCGATGCCGCGATGGCCAGGCTGCAGGGCGCCGGCCTCAGCCTTGAACAGGCCCGCGCCAGCGTGGACCGCTTGCTGGAGGTGCAGGCCGCGACGCTGGCCAATCTGCATATCTATGCCGGCACCGCCGTGCTGTTCTTCATCGCCGCCGCCGCCGTGTGGCTGATCCCCAGGGTGCGCATCGAGGGCCCGCTGCAGGCCGGGCATTGACCTTGCCGCCCACCGCCTGCCAGCATCGGGCAAAACGGGGGAGGGCATGATGAAGTTCGCGCCAGCCGGGCAGGCCTGCGGGGCGGTGGTGACCGGGATCGATCTGGCCGTGCCGCTGAAGGCACGAGACGTGGCCGTCATCCGCGCTGCCTGGCTCAAGCACCATGTGCTGGTGTTTCCCGATCAGCCGCTTTCCGACGATGACCTGGAAGCCTTCACGCTGGCCATGGGCGGCTTTGGCGAGGATCCGTTCATCGCGCCCATTCCCGGCCGCCAGCACATCATCGCGGTCGCCCGCACGGCGGATGAAACCGCGCCGATATTTGCCGAGACCTGGCATACCGACTGGAGCTTCCAGGCCCGCCCGCCGGCCGGCACCTGCCTTTACGGCATCGAGATTCCGCCCGTGGGGGGCGATACGCTGTTCGCCAACCAGCACCTGGCGCTGGACGCAATGCCGGCCGCCTTGCGCGCCCGCATCGAGGGGTTGCAGGCCATTCATTCCGCCCAGAAGGCCTATGCGCCCGACGGCTTCTATGGCGCCGGCGACACCGGCCGCAGCATGGATATCCGCCCGTCCGAAGCGGCGCGGGCGACGCAGCGGCACCCGTTCATCCGCCGCCACCCGGAAACGGGGCGCGAGGGGCTGTTCGGCTGCCTGGGCTATATCATCGGGTTTGACGGCATGGCCGATGAAGCGGCGCTGCCGCTGCTGGTGGAGCTTTATCACTGGCAGGGGCAGGAGCGGTTCCAGTACCGCCACCGCTGGCAGCCGAACATGCTGGTGATGTGGGACAACCGGTCCGTGCTGCACGCGGCCACTGGCGGTTATCAGGGCCATGCCCGGCGGCTGCACCGCACCACCATCGCGGCGGCCTAGCGGCGGGGTGTGCGCCCCCTGATCTTGTCAAACCCGGCCTTGATGGCGGCGTAGCGATTGTCGAAGGCAAATTCGAAATCATTGTCGGTGAAGATGTAGGGCCAGTCGCCCTCGATGGCCTCCACCACCAGTTCGCCGACATACAGGGGGTCAACGCCATTGTTGATCGCCTCCGCCGCCCTCGTCAGAAATTCCGAAAGAGGTTCTGACGGATCAAGCGTCGGCAACGTGCCAGCCAGCCGCTCAGGCAGGGCGCGGCCCGAATCCATGATACGGGTGCGCACGAAGCCGGGGCACAGCACCGAAACGCCAATGCCGCGCGCCGCCAAGGTGGGCCGCAGCCCCTCCGAAAGCGCCACGACGCCGTATTTGGTGACATTATAGGCCGGGTTCACCGAAGCGACGAGCCCGGCCATTGAGGCGGTGGAGACGATATGGCCGCCCTCGCCATGGCGCTCGATCAGCGGCCCGAAGATCTCGATGCCCCAGATCACGCTCATCAGGTTGACACCGATCACCCAGTCCCAGCTGGCATCGGACCAGCTGCCATAATCACCGCCACCACCCACCCCGGCATTGTTGACGAGGATGTGGACCTTGCCGAAGCGTTCGATCGTGGCATCAGCCGCGGCCTGCAGCTCGGCCTTCAGGGAAACGTCTGCCCTGATGCCCGCCACATCGGCATTGGTCTCGGCCAGCCGTGCCACCTTCCGTTCCAGCGCCGCGCCGTCGATATCGGCCATCATCACCTTCACGCCGGCCTGGGCCAGCGCGCGGGCGATGCCCAGCCCGATCCCGGATGCTGCCCCTGTCACGAACGCCACCTTGCCTGCCAGATCCTGCATCGCCTGTTCTCCTTTTCGGAAGAAGGTGCGGCGGGCGCGGCGGCGCGCCAACTGTCACAAGCGCGCGGGCGCTGCTATGGTCACGTCATGCCCATCTTCCAATCCATCGCCGGCCGCACCCGTGATCTGGGCGGCTTCTCCGTCGCCCGCGTGCTGCCGGCACCGCAGCGGCGCCACCTCGGTCCGTTCGTGTTCTTCGATGAAATGGGCCCGGCCGATTTCCCGCCCGGCGCCGGCATCGACGTGCGCCCGCACCCGCACATCGGCCTTGCCACCATCACCTGGCTGTTTGCCGGTGCGCTGGGCCATCGTGACAGCCTGGGCACCGATCTGGTCATCCATCCCGGCGCGGTGAACTGGATGACCGCCGGGCGCGGCATCGTCCACAGCGAACGCACCCCGGCACGGGAACGCGCCGCCGGCCACCACATGCACGGCATCCAGGCGTGGGTGGCGCTGCCGGTTGCCCACGAAGAGTGCGAACCGGCCTTCGATCACTACCCGGCGGATGCCATGCCGCGCCTGTCAGCCGATGGCGTGGAGGCGGTGGTGATTGCCGGCACGCTGTGGGGCCTCACCTCGCCGGTCCGCTTTCCGCATCCCATCATCTATGCCCAACTGCGTCTGGCGGCCGGGGCGCGCCTGGCGCTGCCGGCCGCGTGGGGGGAGCGCGGCGTCTATCTCGTGGACGGTGCCGGCCGGCTGGATGGCGAGGCCTTGAACCGGGGGGCGCTGGCGGTGGCTGCTGAAGGCGATGCCGAACTGGTGGCCGATGGCCCGCTGCATGCCATGGTGCTGGGCGGGGCGCCGCATGCAGAGGCGCGGCATATCGAGTGGAATTTCGTCTCCCATGACCCGGCGCGCATTGCAGCAGCAGTGGCGGATTGGCGCGCTGGCCGCTTCGACCCGGTGCCGGGGGAGACCGAGTTCATCCCCTATTGAGCGGGCGGCAGTGCGGGCCTAGGATTTCGGCCATGTTCATCGCCATCACGCCCCAGGTCTCCGTCGCGCCGCAGATTGACCCTGCGCAGGTGGCCGACGCCGCTGCGCAAGGCTTCCGCACCATCGTCAACAATCGGCCCGATGGCGAGGCCTTCGACCAGCCGGCTGGCGCTGCGATCGAGGCCGCCTGCGCCGCGGCTGGCCTCGCCTATGTTGCCATTCCCATCGATCACACCGGCTTCAACCTGGAACAGGTGCAAGCGATGGCCGCCGCCATGGACGCCGCTGAAAAAAATGGGGGGCCGGTGCTGGCATTCTGCCGCTCAGGCACCCGCAGCTGCAACCTGTGGGCGCTGGCCGAAGCCAGCCGGGGCGGCGACCCGCAGGCGATCATCGCGGCGGCCGGGCGCGGCGGTTACAATGTCGCCGGGCTGCAACCGCTGCTGAAGCAGCTGGCGGGGGGCTGATGGCCCGCGCCGATCTCCTGCTGTTTTCGCTGGCCGGCGTGGCTTTCCTGATCTGGCTGGCGCGGGTGATGGGCTTTGCCGCTGCACCGCGCCTTGCGGGCGTTGTGCAGGCGCGGCGGCTGGCGGCGGATGCGCTCCCCGGTTTCCGGCCGGCAGACGCGGCTGTTTCGCGTGACGGCGCCGGCGCACTGGTGGCGGGGGAGGATGGCCGGGTCGTGCTGGTGCGCCCGCTGGGTGACCGTTTCGTGGTGCGTGCCCTGTCGGCCGGTGATGTGGCGCGCGCCGGCAGCGTTCTGCGCGTGCACCCCCGCGAGGCCTTCTTTCCCGAAACCGCGCTCGAACTGGGGGATGCGGCGCTGGCCTGGGCGGGGCGGCTGTGAGCTTTCCCGATCCCGTCGCCATCGCCATTCCGGCCTTCGTGGCGCTGATCATCGTGGAACTGATCGCCGTGCGGCTGGGCTGGCGCGGCGATTACGACTGGCGCGACACCGGCACCAGCCTCGCGATGGGCCTGGGCAACACCATCACCGGGGCGGTGCTGGGCGGGCTGGTGGCCGGCATGTCGGTGTGGGTGTTCCAGTATCGCCTGATCGACATTCCCGTCACCTGGTGGAGCCTTGCGCTGTGCTTCGTCCTCGATGATCTGGCCTATTATGTCTTCCACCGCTCGGCGCACCGGGTGCGCTGGTTCTGGGCCAGCCATGTCATCCACCATTCGTCACAGCATTATAATCTTTCCACCGCGCTCAGGCAGACGTGGACGGGCTTTTTCAGCCTTGGCTTCATCTTTCGCATGCCGCTGTTCCTGCTGGGCTTTCCGCCCGAACTGGTGTTCTTTTGCGCCGGTCTGAACCTGGTCTACCAGTTCTGGATCCACACCGAGGTAGTGGATCGGCTGCCGCGCTGGTTCGAAGCGGTGATGAACACGCCATCCCACCACCGGGTCCACCACGGCACCAACCCGCGCTATCTCGATCGCAACTATGCCGGCGTGTTCATCATCTGGGACCGGATGTTCGGCACGTTCGAGCCGGAGCGCGCCGATGACCCGCCGCGCTATGGCATCATCCGCCAGCTGCCGACCTTCAATCCGCTGTGGGTGGCGTTGCACGAATGGGTGGGGATTGCGCGCGACGTGATGAAGGCGCGTTGCCTGAAGGGGCTGTGGCTGGCCATCGCCGGCCCGCCCGGCGCCCTGAGCGGCGAGACCAGCGAGGCCATCCGCGCCCGCTGGCAGGGCGCCGCCGCCCCTCCCGCCGTGGCGCCCCGGCCTGCCATGGCGCCGGCCGAATGAACCGGCCCAGTCGCCGCCAGCTGCTGATCGGCGGCGGGGCGCTGGCCGTGGCTGGCCTTGGCGGGCGGGCCTGGCAGCAGGGCCTTCTGGGCGGCGACAATCCGGCGCTGGCGGCGTGGAGCGAATGGGCGAGCGGGCGCCAGATTGGCCCGCTGAAGCTGGTGGGCGCGGCCGTGCTCGCTTCCAGCCCGCACAACACCCAGCCCTGGGCCTTCGCGGTCGGGCGGCTGGGCGTCGACATCTTCGAGGTGCCGGGCCGCAACCTCGGCACCATGGACCCGTTCGGGCGGGAACGCCTGGCCGGGCTGGGTGCGGCCATCCACAACATGGCGCTGGCCTCCACGGCCATCGGCCGGTCTGCCCGGGTGCGGCTGCTGCCCGATCCGCAGAATCCGGCTCATGTCGCGCGGGTGCTGCTGGGCCCGGATGGATCGGGCCCGGTGCCGCACCCGCTGCTGCCGTTCATCAGCCGCCGCCACACGCATCGCGGCGCCTGGCGCGGCGGGCCCGTGGCGGAGGCGAAGCAGGCCGCCGTGCTGTCCTTCCCGGCCTTTCCCGACGTGCAGGTGGCGCTGTTCGCCGCCGCCAGTCCGCGTGGCAGGCGCTTTGCCGCCCTCACCGACGAGGCGACGGTCGCGATCACGGGCGATGCCGCGATGATGGAGGACAGCCACCGCTGGTTCCGCCACGAGCGCAGCGACGCCGCCCGCCGCATGGACGGGCTGACGCTGGCGACATCCGGCGTCTCGCCGCTGCTCGCCACCGTGGGTGCGCTGCTGCCGGCGCAGGATGCGGCGAGCGAGGGGAAATACTGGCTGGCCGCCACGCGGGACACGCATCTGCCCACCGCCTCGCTGTTCGGCCTGATCCTCACGCCGCGCCCGCACGACCGGCGCAGCGCGCTGCTGGTCGGCAGTGCCTGGCAGCGGCTGCACCTGAATGCCACCGCCGCCGGCCTGGTGGCGCAGCCGCTGAACCAGCTGCCCGAGATGATCGACCGCGAGGCACAGCTGGGCCAGCCACCGCGCTTTGCCCGCGCCGCCGATGCCCTGCTTGACGATGCGGCGTGGCGGCCCAGTTTTGCGTTCCGGCTGGGCGTTGCCGATGCACCGGCTGGCGCCGCCCTGCGCCGCCCGGTGAGCGCGGTGATCGGCCCGCCGGCGCGGCTGGAATGGGAAGTGGAACAGTGGCGCGCGGCCGGCGGCGCCTTCTGATGCCTGGTCGCAGACCGCTCTAGCGGATCGGACGGCTCAGGAAATCCGGCACCCCTTCGGGGCCGAAGCCGATGAAGGCTTCGCCATCGTCATCGCTGCGGTGCCGGTTGGGGGCAGCGGGCGCGGTGGCGCGATAGCTGGCCAGCGGGTCACGCGCCGGCGCGCGGCGCGGCGCGGCGCGGGTGCTGCCATGCTCGGCTGCTTCGGTCTTCGCCGGCTCGGGCCGGGCAGGCCTGGCGCTGGCGGGACGCTCGGTGCGCCGTTCAGTGTCGCGTTCGGCGCCGCGCCCGCTGCTGGCCTCGCGTCTGGCCTCAGGCCGCCTCTCGCTCTTGCGGCCCCGGTCGCCGCCCCGATCGCGACTGCGGCCCCCGGCGCGGCGTTCTGACGCCGGTTCGTTGTCTGCCCCGCCGTCTGTCGATATGTCCCCACTTGCCGGTGCGGGCGCGACGGCCTCCCCATCGCCGGTCCAGCGGGCGATCTTCTGGCGGGTCAGCTTCTCGATATTGGCGAGATTTTCGGCATCCTCGGGCGCCGCGAAACTATAGGCGACGCCGGTTCTTCCCGCCCGCCCCGTACGCCCGATGCGGTGGACATAATCGTCCGGGTGCCATGGCATGTCATAGTTGACGACATGGGACACGCCGGGAATGTCCAGCCCCCGCGCGGCCACGTCGCTGGCCACCAGGATGCTGATGTCGCCCGACTTGAAGCGATCAAGCTCGCGGATGCGGTCGGCCTGTTCCATGTCGCCGTGGATCTGGCCAACCGGCAGGCGGGCGCGCTTCAGCCGGTCGGTCAGGTCGCGTACCGTCGTCTTCTTGTTGCAGAAGATGATGGCGGTCTTGACCTCGTCGCTCTTCAATATGCCGCGCAGCCGGTCCAGCTTCTCGCGTGGCTGCGTTTCGACCACCCACTGGGTGATGTTGGTGTTGGTGCTGGCGGCGCGGGCCACCTCGATGCTTTTCGGCGTCTCCATGAACTGGTCCGCCAGCTTCTTGATGGGCGGCGGCATGGTGGCTGAAAACAACAGCGTCTGGCGAGCCTTCGGCAACTTGGCACAGATCGACTCGATGTCGGGGATGAAGCCCATGTCGAGCATGCGGTCCGCCTCGTCGATGACCAGCATCGAGCAGCCGGAGAGCAGGATCTTGCCGCGCGCGAACAGGTCCATCAGCCGGCCAGGCGTGGCGATCAGCACGTCCACGCCCTTTTCCAGCGCCGCCATCTGGTCGCCCATCGAAACGCCGCCGATCAGGAGCGCCATCGAAAGCTTGTGATATTTGCCGTATTTCTCGAAATTCTCGGCAACCTGCTGGGCCAGTTCGCGGGTGGGTTCCAGGATCAGGCTGCGCGGCATCAGGGCGCGCGACCGGCCTTCGGCCAATATGTCGATCATCGGCAGCACGAAGGACGCGGTCTTGCCGGTGCCGGTCTGGGCGATGGCGATGATGTCCTTGCCCATCAGCACGGACGGGATGGCCTGGCGCTGGATCGGCGTGGGCGTGTCATAGCCGCTGTCTGCCACGGCGCGCAGCAGGGCATCGGAAAGGCCCAGATCGGAAAAGCTCATCGTGTTCCTGTGATATCAGCCGCGGTCCGGCTTGCTTGGCGCCTTGGCGGGCAGGGCGGCAAAAGTCAATGGAAAGCGAAAATCTGGCAGATGCAAGGCGCCGGCAAAAGCGCCAAACGCGAAGGGGCGGCCATCGCTGGCCGCCCCCTGCTGTGCCTTCAACGTCCGATCAGAAGCGGAAGCCGGCGGCCACGCCGTAACGGCGGGGTTCCAGCGTGAAGACGTTGGTGAACAGGCCAGACGACTGGTCGGTGACATACAGGCCGGTCACCGCGTTGTTGTTGGTCAGGTTCTGCACGAAGGCGCGGATATACCACTTGTCATCCGGGCCGTTGAACGTCGCCTGCGCGTTGACCACGGTGTAGGCCGGCACGCGGTTGATGGCCCCGTTGAAGATGTTGCCGAAGCTTTCGCCGGTGTGGGCCACGTCCACACGCGGGATGAAGCTCATGTTGTCACCGATGGCGAAGGTGTACTGGGCGCCGACCGAGAACTTGTATTCCGGCGCCTGCGGCAGCTGGTTGCCGCGGATGTTGGTGGTGACACCTTCCGGCAGCATCTGCATGCCGCCAAACAGTGAGCCGACCGTGCTGGCCGCGGCACCCAGCGCGGCGCAGGCAGAGAATGCGCCGGTGACTCCCGGAACCAGCCCACTGTCCGACGGGAATGCCGTCGGACCAAGCAGCCCGGCACCCGGGATACCCGGCGGCTGGACACCGGTCGCCGGGTTCGGCGACCGCAACGAGATGGTGCCACTGTTGATCAGATTGTTGATTTGCGTGACATATGCCCGCGCGCCAGCGCCATTGCCGGGCGTGGTGGGCACAACGGCACAGTTCGAGCCGTTGGTGATGTCCTTGATGATCACCGCGTCGCTGCGGCCGCCCGACGGATCGCGCGGGTTGGCGAGGAACTTGTCGGTGGCCACGCGCGTCCTCAGCCAGGAGGCGTTCAGGTTGACCAGCAGGCGCCGGGTCGGCTGGATCACGAATTCGCCTTCCACACCGTAGACATCGGCATCGACGTTGTCGTTGACCGAGGTGCGGGCGGTGATGCGCGACAGCTGCAGGCCCTTGTACTGGTAGTAGAAGGCCGTGAGGTTGGCGCGCAGCGTGCCATCTAGGAAGCTGTTCTTCGAGCCGATTTCAAAGGCATTGACGAATTCCGGCTGGAAGAAGTCGGAGACCGCGAAGATCGGCTGCAGCGGCGGGTTGACACCGCCCGACTTGTAGCCGCGCGAGTAGGACGCATAGATCAGATTGTCGTCGGTGATCTTCCAGTCGAGCACGACACGGCCGGTGAACTCGTCAAAGCCGACTTCCCGGATCGAGTAGGGCTGGATCCCGGCGCGGCCCGGATCGGCGTCAAAGAGCGCCGCCGCCGGCGAGTTGAACGCGTCGCCGGTGGTGCCGAACGGCACGAAGAAGCTGGCCAGCGTGGAACGGGCGCGGACATATTTCTCGTCATTGTTGTAGCGGATGCCGGCGGTCAGCTTCAGGTTGTCGCTGAAATTCAGATAGGCTTCGCCGAACAGGCCGTAGGACTTCAGGCGGAATTCCTCGGTGTTGTTGCGGAAGAAGGGCGTGCCGAGATAGCCGCCGTTGGCCGCACCGAGGACGCCGACCAGATAATCGATGCCCCAGCTGTTGACGTAATAATCGCCGTTCCTGACCTTGGTCTCGACGTAGATGCCGCCCAGGAGGAAGTTGAAGGGCCCATCGAATTCCGAGGTGATGATGCCTTCCACCGTCTTGCCCTGGACGCGCTGGTTGGAGCGGTCGAAGTCCTGCGGGGTGGCCGAGCACAGGCGCTGGCCGCCATAGGCGCCAAGCCCGTTCTCCACCGGCAGCGAGGTGCAGAACTGGCTGCCCGACGAGACCGCGTTGACGACGTTGGCGAGGCCGGGGATGGCGGCCGAGAAGGCCGTCGCGGTGGTGAGCGCGTTGCGGGCCACGGCCGGGTTGAACACGCTGAGGTTGTAATCGACCGAGCTGTCCACCGAGTTGCGCTGGTACATGCCGGTCAGCTGCGCCTTGATCGGCCCGAAATCATGCGCGATGCGCAGCATGTACTGCTCTTCATCGGCAAAATAGGTCGGGTTGAAATCGGTGCGCACCTGGCGCACGTCAGGCGGATTGGTGTTGCCCGGGAAGTTGTACGGGTCGGCGCCATAGAGGCTTCCGAGGCCAAGCGCGCCGAAGGCGGCGCCGCCCTGCGTCGTCAGGAACTCGCGGCTTGCCAGCGTGCCGACGAAGGTGGAGTTGGCGTTGATGAAGCCGAAGTCGCGGCGGCCGGGCAGACAGCCCAGGATGCCGGTCGGATCGGTCTGGCACAGCTGCTTCTGGATGCGGCTGCGATTGTCGTCCTCGCGGAAATAATAGGCCATCGCGTCGATGGTGGTGTTCTCGGTCGGCTGCCAGCGGATGCTGCCGCGGATGCCGAACAGGTCACGGCCGTCGATGCGGGTGTTGTTGAACACGTTTTCGGTGAAGCCGTCGCGCTTCAGATAGGTGCCGGCCACGCGCACCGCCAGATTGTCGGTGATCGGCAGGTTGAACATGCCCTTCAGGCGCAGCGAATTGAAGTTGCCATATTCCACTTCGCCGGCGGCGTGGATGGCATCCATGGTCGGCTTGGCGTTGACGAAGTTGACCACGCCGCCGGTGGCGTTGCGGCCGAACAGCGTGCCCTGCGGGCCGCGCAGCACTTCGACGCGTTCAAGATCGAAGAATTCGGTTTCGAACAGGCGCGTGGCGAACAGCGGCATGCCTTCGGAATGGATGGCGGTGGCCGAATCGCAGGTGATGCCGACGCACAGGTCGCCGATGCCGCGGATGGTGAAGCTCGATCCGGTGAAGTTGCCCTTGGTGAAGGTGATGTTGGGCAGGGTGAGCTGGATGTCGAGCGGGTTGTTGATCTGCTGGCGCTGCAGCGCCTGGGCATCGAAGGCGGTCACCGCGATCGGCACGTCCTGCAGGCTCTGCGCGGTGCGCTGCGCGGTGACGACGATTTCCTCGACACCCAGGCCGTCATCCTGCGCGGCGGTCTGTGCGAAGGCCGGCGCGGCGGCCAGGCCGATCAGCGACGCACTGGCGATGAAGCCGGCGCGGAGTCCAGACGTGATCTTCATGTGTGTTTCCTCCCCAAAATGCCCAGTCGGCCGGACCCTTGTTGGCGGCTCTGCTGGCCGGATCCCATGCCGTGGCATGACGCATTTGTGACCGTCACGCCGCAATCATCAGTTTGGACAGGCCGCCAAGCCTTTGTCCAGTGCGGTGGTATGCCCCTGTGCCCCTGGCGCAGCGGAGCTGCGAACATTGTGGCCCATGTGCAACAATTCCGGTGGCAAATGCCTGCCGCACGGGCGTTTTACCGCCGCCGGCCGCGCGTTCGGCCGGCCTTGCGGTCTGGCGGCACCGGCACGATCGCGGCAATGCCGCACTCCCCGCCGGATCGCGCGCCAACGGCATCGCGACCGGCGCACAGCTGACCGGCCCGCTGCGGCTGGTAATAGAAGCCCTGATAGAAGGACAGTGCCGGGCAGTCCTGTGCCAGCTGCATCTGCCAGCGCGCGCCGCCCTTCAGAGTCACTTCGATGGTGCTCTCGCCCAGCAGCTGGGCGCCGGCAAGCGTGCTGATCGGAATGCACTGGCGGGCCGCCCGCCGCGCGGCCGCCGTGCCCGGCTTGGTGCGGATGGGCTGCCCGCCGGGGCGGACCGGCATGCGGCGCCAGGCCTGGCCGTCGAAGCTGGCAGGCGGCGGCACAGGCTGCGCCGTCGCCGAGCCAGCAAGGCCCAGCAGTGCCAGTGCAATCGCCAGCCGCCTGCCGTTCACGATGATGTCCGCACCTTTCCCACGTTGCCGGGCCGACGTTCACGATGACGCCGTGGAGGCGGCGCCGGGCGGCAGGCCGCCCCCGCAGCCCCCAAACCGTCAACCGTTGCGGCGGCTGCTTGAACCATGACTGAATGGGTGGCGGCAAGCGCCATCACCGCGACCGGGGGACGCGGTGGCTGCCGGGGCGGGTGGCGCCGGTTCTGCCAGCGCCGGAAATCCGCTAGGGATGCGCCATGGACCGCGTTGAACTTCCCGATCTGCCGCCGCCACCTGATGCGGCCGGCCTTGCCGCCCTGAAAGCGGCAGCCGGCAGCGACTGGACGGAAGATCCCGATCTGATCACGCCGCGACTGACCGACTGGCGGGGCCGCTTCACCGGCTCGACGCCGCTGCTGCTGCTGCCGCGTGACACCCAGACACTGGCGCGGATCGTGGCGGTGGCGGCGCAGCATCGGGTTGGTCTGGTGCCGCAGGGCGGCAACACCGGTCTGGTGGGCGGCGGCGTGCCGCCGGCCGATGGCAGCGCCGTGCTGGTCAGCCTGGCGCGCATGAACCGCATCCGCGGGCTTGACGTGCCGGGCCGGCTGCTGGTTGCCGAAGCCGGCGTGGTGCTGGCCGATGTGCACGCGTCTGCCGCCGCGCAGGGGCTGGCCTTTCCATTGTCGCTGGGGGCCAGGGGATCGGCCACGGTCGGCGGATTGGCGGCGACCAATGCCGGCGGTGTGCAGGTGCTGCGCCATGGCACGATGCGGGCGCTGGTGGCGGGCATCGAGGCGGTGCTGCCCGATGGGCAGGTGCTGCATCAGCTGTCGGGCCTCGCCAAGGACAATGCCGGCCTCGACATCAAGCAGCTGCTGATTGGCGCTGAAGGCACGCTGGGTTTCATAACGGCAGTGGCGCTGAAGCTGGTGCCGCAGCCGCGCCACCGTGCCGTTGGCTGGGCCGGGGTGGACCGGCCAGCCCGCGCGCTCGACCTGTTGGCGCGGCTGACGGAGCTGACGGGCGGGCAGGTGGAAAGTTTCGAGCTGATCCCGGCCGATGGCGTGGCGCTGGTGGCGCAGCATCTGGGGCTGGCCGCGCCGCTGGCGGGTGCGCACGCCTGGCATTGCCTTGTTGAACTGGCCGGGCCGCAGCCGCTGGACGATCTGCTGGCCGAGGGGTTGGCCGCGGCGGACGATGCCGTCATCGCCCTGACGGAGGCGCAAGGCCAGGCGCTGTGGCGTCGGCGCGAGGAGCTGCCGCTGGCCGAGCGCCGCGACGGGCCGGCCGTGCATCATGACATCGCCGTGCCGGTTTCCGCCATGCCGGCCTTTGCCGAGGCCGCTGCCGCGCGGGTGGAAACGGCCTTTCCAGGCGCCCGGGTGCTGGCCTTCGGGCACCTGGGCGACGGCAATCTCCATTTCAACGTGCGGGCGCCAGCGGGTGATGGGGCCGCTGCCTGGGTGACGGCCCACCGGGCCGCCATCACCGGGCTGGTGCATGATCTGGTGGCGGCCGCCGGCGGTTCGATCTCGGCTGAACATGGCATCGGCGTTCTCAAGCAGGACGACCTGGCACGGCTGGGCGACCCAGCGCGGCTGACGGCGATGCGCGCCATCAAGCGGGCGCTCGACCCGCTGGGCATCATGAACCCGGGGCGGCTTTATCATGGCCGGGCCTGATCACGGACGGGCCTGATCACGGACGGGCCTGAGCACGGACGGGCCTGACTCGCAGCCTTGCACGCGGCCAAGCCTCCCTCTAGAAGCAGCCGGGCAAATCTCACTCCTGACAGGAAAGCGCAGTCACGATCATGGCCAGCCAGCCTCCCGCCAACCAGTTGCCGCTGTTCTACAACAGTCTCGTGCCGCTGTCCTCCCAGCTGCATCCCAATCATGGCCTGAAACCGCGCGGCGACATGGCGTTCACCCGGGGCACGCACGCCATCCCGGTGACGGTGGACGAGTTTCCGCTGGTGCAGCGTTACTTCCCGATTGTCTTCGGCGTGGGCGACAACCCTGCGCCACTGGCCCTCGTGGGCCTGCAGGAAGGCCAGAATCTGCATCTCACCGCCGATGACCAGTGGGAAGCCGGTGTCTATATCCCGGCCTTCGTGCGCCGCTATCCGTTCATGCTGGCCCGCCTGACGCCGGAAGCCCAGGAACTGTCGCTGTGCTTCGACGACAGCGCCGGCGTGGTGCTGGAAAACGAGGGCGAGCGGCTGTTCGACGGCACCGATCCCACCGACACCACCAAGGCCATCCTGCAGTTCTGCGAACAGTTCGAACAGGCGGTGATGCGCACCCGCGCCTTCATGGAAGAGCTGACCAAGCTCGACCTCCTGATGGACGGTGAAGTGACCATCCAGCGCGATGGCCTTGCGCAGCCGGCCGTCTATCGCGGTTTCCGCATGGTGGACGAACAGAAGCTGCAGAACCTGCGCGGCGACCAGGCCCGCAAGATGGTGCAGTCGGGCCTGCTTGGCCTCGTCTATGCCCATCTGTTCAGCCTGTCGCTGATCAGCCCGCTGTTCGAGCGCCAGTTCCAGGCCAACCAGCCGAAGGCCGCCTGACCCTTCGGCACTGGTCACGCGAAAGCCCCCGGCGGGTCAGGCCTGCCGGGGGTTTTTCGTTTGCAGTTCCCGCCGGCGTTCAGGCGAGGCTGAGGGCGCCGTGATCGTCGCAGTGACCGGCGTGGACATGGTGAAGCCGGCCATCGACCAGCCCGGCCGGCGTTCAGGCGAGGCTGAGGGCGCCGTGATCGTCGCAGTGACCGGCGTGGACATGGTGAAGCCGGCCATCGACCAGATAGTCGACATGGTCGCCATGCGGCACCGCCTCGTGGCCGCAGCCGGGACCATGGACATGGGCGCAACTGACCGTTGTGGCGCAGCCCTCGGGATTGGCGCCGGATACCGGGATCACATGTTCATCCACGTGATCGCCGTGCGGGTGATGCAGATGCCCATCGTGCAGATAATCGACATGGCCATCATGGTGCACGCCGGTATGGCCGCAGCCGGGGCCGTGCACATGGGCATGGCCAGCATGGGTGTTGGTGCAGCTCATCATTCATCTCCTGCCGGCAGGGCCAGTTGCGGACCCGCCCTTCGTGCCGGGTTGGCACGGGGTCGTGGGCCGCCATCAACGCGAGCCCGCCGGGAGTGTGCGCCCGCAAGCGCCCGACAGAAAGTGAACTGTGTGACAGGCTGATTGAATTTGCACTGTTTTACCGCTTGACGTGTTACAACGTATCATTCTATCGCCCACAGCCTGATCGTCGCATTCCCAATTGAAAGGCTCCTCGCATGTCGCATCGCCTGTCGCTGATCGCCCTGCTGCTGCTGTCGTCCGCGCCCGTGCTGGCGGCCGAGGAGGCCGCGCCGCCGGCCGATGACCAGCATGGCAGCATCGATCCGGAGATCATCGTCACGGCGCCCTATGCGCGCGATCGCAAGCTGGTGGCGACGGCGGTATCGGTGCTGCAGGGGGATGCCCTTCAGCTGCAGACGCGGTCCACCATCGGGGAGACCCTGGCCCGCCAGCCGGGCGTGTCGTCCAGCTTCTTCGGCCCCAACGCCTCGCGCCCGATCCTGCGCGGTCTCGACAATGAACGTGTGCGCGTGCTCACCGACGGTATCGGCAGCTTCGACGTCTCCAACACCTCGGTCGATCACGCGGTGGCGGTGAACCCGCTGCTTGCCGACCGGGTCGAGATCCTGCGCGGCCCGGCGGCGCTGCTGTTCGGTTCGGGCGCCATCGGCGGGGTGGTCAACATGCGCGATCTGCGCATCCCGCGCGAGGTGCCCGAAGGCGGCCCGCATGTCGATGCGGCCGCCGGCCTCGCCTCGGCCGCACGCGAACGCACCATCGCGGCATCGGTCAACGTGCCGCTCGGCGCCGGTTTCGTGGCCCATGTTGATGGCAGCTTCTTCCAATCGGACGATTATCGCACCGGTGGCTTCGTCTTCTCGCGCGAATTGCGCGACGCGGCGGCGGCCGAGGGCGGCGAGGCGGCCGAAAAGGCCGGCGCACGCGGCCGCGTCGAGAACACCGCGGCGCGCACCTGGGACGTGGCGGCGGGCCTTGCGTGGATCGGCCAGAACGGCGCCAATTTCGGCGTGGCGGTCAGCCGGCTGGAAAACCGCTATGGCATCCCCAACAGTCTCGAACTTGGTCACGATGACGACCACGACGGGGATCATGACGGCGAGCACGACGGTGACCATGGGGGCGGGGAAGGCCACGCCCACGAGGATATCACCCTCGACCTGCGTCAGACCCGTGTCGACGTGCGCGGCGCACTGCCGCTGGGCGGCGCCTTCCAGGAAGTGAAGCTGCGTGCCGGCTGGGCCGACTATCGCCACGACGAGATCGAGGAGGAAGGCGAGATCGGCACCAGCTTCTTCAACCGGAGCTGGGAGGCCCGCCTCGAGCTGGTGCAGGCCAACAACGGCGGCTGGCAGGGCGCCAGCGGCGTGCAATATTTCAGCCGCAACTTCCGCGCCGAGGGCGAGGAGGCCTATATCCCGGCCAACGAGACACGCCAGATCGGCCTGTTCACCCTGCAGGAATTCGATCTGGGCGGCTTGCGCCTCGAAGCCGGCGGCCGTTATGAACATACCAACGTCAAGTCCGACATCGTCGGGCGCAGCCGCACCTTCGATGCCGTGTCGCTGTCGGCCGGCGGCTCCGTCGATCTGGGCGGCGGCTTCCGCCTGGCGCTGAGCGGTTCGCGCACCGAGCGCGCGCCGGCCGCCGAGGAACTGTTCGCCAACGGCGCCCACGCCGCGACCCGGGCCTTCGAGATCGGCAACCCGGATTTCGGCATCGAACGCCAGCTCGGCGTGGAAGCCGTGCTGCGCGGACGCGGCGAAGGCTGGCGCCTCGAAGTTTCGGGCTTCTTCACCCGGTTCGACAACTTCATCTTCCTCAACCCGACCGGGGACGAGGAGGATGAACTGCCGGTGTTCGAGTATCAGCAGGCCGATGCCACCTTCCACGGCTTTGAAGTGGAAGGTGCGCTCAAGATCGCGCAGCTGGGCCAGGCCCGCATCGATCTGACCGGCCTGGTGGACTATACCCACGCCCGCATCCTGAACGGTGGCGGCGCGGTGCCGCGCATCCCGCCGCTGCGCATGATCGGCGGCATCGAGGCGACCGGCGGGGCCATCGGCGGCCGTGTCGAGCTGGAGCATGCGCGGGCCCAGCGCAACATCGCGGCCTTCGAAACCGTCACGCCGTCGTTCACGCTGGTCAACGCCAGCCTGTCGTTCAAGCCGTTCGGGCCGGACAAGGCGACCACGGTGATCGTGCAGGCCAACAACATCTTCGATGTCGAGGCCCGGCGCCATTCCAGCTTCCTTGCCGGCGTGGCGCCGCTGTTCGGCCGCGACATCCGCCTGTCGGTGCGCACAGCCTTCTGAGCCTGACTTGAAAATCGTTGCCGCCGGTCTTGAACGCCGGCGGCGGCACCCTACATGCAATTTACGGCGGCACCGATGCCCCCCCTTGCGGTGGCCGCCTGTGGCGATTGCCTGCCACTCCTCCCCGGACCGATGGCGCCCACAGGGCGAGTCGGGACCTGAACTGGCCGCACCGGCGCCCCCCTTCGCCGGTGCGGCCTTTTCGTGCCGGCTATTCGGCGGCGTCTGCCCAGGGCCGCGCCGCAGGCTGCGCGGCGGCGGCCAGCTGTGGCCAGTCCGCGACCAGCCGCTGCACCAGGCCGGTGAGTGCCGCGCGCACCCTGCCGGCGCCGGCGTGGAGCGCCAGCCGGTGGCTGTCGAGGTAGAGCGCGCGGTCGATCTCGATCTGCACGGCGTGCAGGCCCAACGCCGGCCGGCCGTGGGCCCGGGTGGTGTGGCCGCCGGCATAGGGAGCGTTGCGCGCCACCCGCCAGCCACTGCGCCGGAAATGATCCTCGATGGCATCGATGATGGCCGGCGCGGCGCTCTGGCCGTGGCAGTCGCCCAGCACGATCTGCGGCGGGCGCGGGCCACCGGGGGAGGGCATGGAGTGGCAATCAAGCAGGAGCGCGCAGCCGTGGCGGTCGCGGGCGGCGGCCAGCAGGGCGGCGATGCGGGCGTGCCAGGGGATGTGCAGGCCGGCCAGCCGCGCCGCGGCCTCGCCGGCGGGCAGGGCGCGCGCATTGATCTCCAGGCCGTGGCCCGCCAGGCGCGGGATGACGCCCAGCCCGGCTGCAACCCGGTCCGTCGCGGCCACCGGCACCGGCAGCGGCGCATCGAACATGGCCGGATCAAGCTCGTCAGGGCGGCGGTTGAGATCGAGCCAGCAGCGGGCATGGGTGGCGCTGAGCACCGGCACGCCGGCAATCCCGTCGAGCAGCGCATCGACAAAGGCATCCTCGGCCCGGCGCAGCTGGGCGAGCGTCAGCCGGCTGCCGGCCAGCAGCGCCGCCGGATAATGGCGCCCGCTGTGCGGCGAGGCGATCACCAGCGGCCAGCGGCCATGGCCGTCGCCAGAAAGGCGATAGGGCGGGTGGGACGTGGAACCGATGGCCATCGCATGTGCGAAAGCACGCCGGGGCGGCGCTGCCAAGGTGGCAATTGACGCGCCTGCGCAAGACCGGCTCCGGGTCTGGCGTCCCGCCTGCTTTGGGCTTGCCAACCGGACGGCTTGCCACTAAGGCGCTGGCTCCCGTGGACGCGTAGCTCAGTGGTAGAGCACTGTGTTGACATCGCAGGGGTCGCAGGTTCAATCCCTGCCGCGTCCACCATTTTCCCAAGATCCCCCAGATCCGGCGTCCGCACGGCAATTGCGGCGTGCGTATGCCCGTGCTGATGCAGTTGTTGGGGCGGGCATCATGCGAAGGGGCCAGTGATGGGCAAGCTTTCCGGCATTCGGGTCATCGATCTGACGACGTTCCTGCCTGGCCCGATGCTGACGCTGCTGATGGCCGACCAGGGCGCCGAGGTGATCAAGGTGGAGCCGCCGGCCGGCGATCCGGCGCGCACGCAGGGGCCGTTTGCCAACGGCCAGAGCATCTGGTTCGCCAACCTCAACCGCGGCAAGCGCAGCGTCGTGCTGGACCTGAAGTCGGACGCCGGCAAGGCGGCGCTTGCCGATCTGGTGCGCGGCGCCGACGTGTTCGTGGAAGGCTTTCGCCCCGGCGTGATGGCGCGGCTGGGCTTTGGCTGGGACGATGTGCGCCGCCTCAACCCGCGCATCGTCTATTGCGCCATATCGGCCTTCGGGCAGACCGGCGCGCTTGCCGATCATCCGGCGCACGACATGGCGGTGCAGGCGATGGCCGGCTTCCTGTCGGTCAACAACGAAGGCGATGCTGGCCGCCCGGTGGTGCCCGGCGTGCCGACCGCCGATGTCGCCGCCGGGCTCACCGGCCTGTCGGCCGTGCTGATGGCGCTGATCGGGCGCGAGAAGACCGGGCTGGGCGATTTCGTCGATGTCGCGATGTTCGACAGCCTGCTCCCCTGGTGCGCGCACATTGCCGGCAGCGCGCTGGCTGGCGGGCCGCCGCCGCGTTCGGGCAGCCAGCGGTCGCTGGGCGGGGCGGCCTTCTACAATGTCTATGACTGCGCCGATGGCCGCCATGTCGTGCTGGGCGGGCGCGAGGTGAAGTTTGCCCGCGCCCTGCTCACGGCGCTGGGCCGCCCCGATCTGATTGCCCTGGCCGAGGCGGAGGCCGGCCCGGCCCAGGCGCCGCTGATCGCCTTCCTGCGCGACACGTTCCGCACCCGCAGCCGCGATGCATGGGTGGCCTTCATGGCCGATCTGGACGTCGCCTTCGCGCCGGTGCTGGACTTTGCCGAGGCCCTTGCCCAGCCGCACATTGCCGAGCGCGGACTGCTGGTGGAGGCCGATGGCCGCCCGCAGATCGCGCCGGCGATCCGCTTTGCTGCAGACGACTGGTCACCCGGGCCGGTGCCCCCTCTTGGCGGGCGGTGAGCAACTGTCCCCCCTGAATTGTGCGTTGCCTTCTGTGGCGCCCGGCTTGACACTGGCGCCATGAGCCTGCGTCTCGAACTTGATGGCCCGACGGCACGCCTGCTGGTCGACCGGCCCGACAAGCGCGGCGCCTTCACGCTGGCGATGTGGAGGCAGCTGCCGCAGCTGCTGGAGGAGGCGGCCGCGCTGCCCGACCTGCGGCTGCTGGTGGTGCAATCGGCGCAGCCGGGCGGCGCCTTCTGTGCGGGGGCCGACATTGCCGAGCTGCTGGCCAACAAGGACGATGCGGGCTGGCTGGCGGCCAACCAGGCCGCGATCAACCGGGCGCAGCACGATCTGACCCGCTTTCCGCTGCCCACCATCGCCTATGTCGAAGGCGATGCCGTGGGCGGCGGGTGCGGCCTGGCACTGGCCTGCGACCTGCGCATCGCCACCACCGCGGCCCGGTTCGGGATCACGCCGGCCCGGCTCGGCCTGGTCTATCCGCTGCACGACGTGAAGTTGCTGGTGGACCTTGTCGGCCCCGGCCAGGCGCGCCGCCTGCTCTATTCGGGGCAGCTGCTGGATGCCGGGGAGGCGCACCGGATCGGGCTGGTCGAGATGCTGGCTGGCGGGCCGTCGTGCATCCAGGAGGCCATCATCTCGGCCTCCCGCCATTCGACGCGGGCGCTGAAGGGCTTCGTGCGCCGCGTGCAGGATGGCCAGGGCGCGGACGATGCCGAAACGCTGGCGATCTTTGCCGATGCGTTCAGCGGCGCCGATTTTGCCGAAGGCACCGCCGCCTTCACCGAAAAACGCGCGCCCCGCTTTCGCGCTTAAGGGAGGATGACGACCGCCGGGCCGGCTGATAGCCATGGCGGCATGACCATCACCCCGTCCGATCCCGCCCATCCCCGCTATCCGCGCGTCTTCACGCCGCTCGATCTGGGCTTCACCAGCCTGAAGAACCGCATCCTGATGGGATCGATGCACACGGGGCTGGAGGATATCGAGGGCGGCTTTGAGCGCATGGCGGCCTTTTTTGCCGAACGCGCCCGCGGCGGGGTGGGGATGATCATCACCGGCGGCATCGCCCCCAATCATGAAGGCGGCGGCGGCGCCAAGCTGTCGACGCCGGCCGAGGCCGCGCAGCACCGTATCGTGACGGACGCCGTGCACGCGGCCGCCCCCGATGTGAAGATCGTGATGCAGATCCTGCACGCCGGCCCCTTGGCCGGCACGCCCGCCTGCGTGGCGCCTTCGGCGATCCGGTCGCGCATCGGCCGCTTCGTGCCCAACGAGCTGGATGCCGACGGGATCGAGAAGCAGCTCGCCGATTTCGCCAACTGCGCCGTACAGGCGAAGGCTGCGGGCTATGACGGCGTCGAGATCATCGGTTCGGCCGGCTATCTTCTTTCCACCTTCCTGGTCGAGAAGACCAACCAGCGCGAGGATGAATGGGGCGGCAGCTTTGAAAACCGCATGCGCTTCCCCGTCGAGGTGATCCGCCGCACGCGCGCCGCCGTGGGCGATGATTTCATCGTCGTCTTCCGCATCCCGGCGATGGACATGCTGGAAGGCGGCATGTCGGGCGAGGAGGTGATCCAGCTGGCCAAGGCGGTCGAAGCCGCCGGCGCCACCATCATCAGCACCCACTTCACCTGGCACGAGGCGCAGGTGCCGACCATCGCCACCATGGTGCCGCGCGCCGCCTTTGCCGAGGTGACGGGGCGCATCCGCAAGCATGTGACGGTGCCGATGATCACGTCGAACCGCATCAACATGCCCGACGTGGCCGAACAGGTGCTGGCCGCCGGCCACGCCGATCTCGTCTCGATGGCGCGGCCGATGCTCGCCGATGCCGATCTGGTCAACAAGGCCTATGCAGGCCGCGAGGACGAGATCAACACCTGCATCGCCTGCAACCAGGCCTGCCTTGATCATACGTTCACCGGCAAGCTGACCTCGTGCCTGGTCAACCCCAGGGCCTGCAACGAGACCTTGATGGTGGCCAGGCCTGCCGCTTTGGCGCGCGACCTTGCGGTGGTTGGCGCCGGGCCGGCCGGCCTCGCCTTTGCGGTGGAGGCGGCGCAGCGCGGGCACACGGTGACGCTCTATGACGCGGCGGCCGAGATCGGCGGCCAGTTCAACCTGGCCAAGCGCGTGCCGGGCAAGGAGGAGTTCCACGAAACGCTGCGGTATTTCGCGCGCATGATCGACAAGCTGGGCATCAGGCTGAAGCTCAACACGCGGGTGGATGCCGACATGCTGGCGGCGGCCGGGCACGACGAGGTGATCGTCGCCACCGGGATCCGCCCGCGCGTGCCCGATCTGCCCGGCATCGATCATCCCAAGGCGGTGCCCTACATCGATGCCATCCTGGGCCGCCGCCCGATCGGACGCACGGTGGCCATCATGGGGGCGGGTGGCATCGGCTTTGACGTCGCGACCCTGATCACCCACGCCGGGCCATCGGCCGCCATGGACATCCCGACCTTCTGCCGGGAATGGGGCGTCGATTTCGCCGGCCACCCGCGCGGCGGCGTGACGGGCGTGGAAATGCACATCGCACGGGCCGACCGCGAGGTGGTGATCCTGCAGCGGCGCGACGGCGCGCCGGGCAAGACGCTGGGCCGCACCACGGGGTGGACCCACCGCCTGTCACTGGTGCGGCGCGGCGTGAAGATGCTGGGCGGCGTCACCTATGTGAAGATCGACGATGATGGCCTGCACGCGCTGGTGAACGGGGAGCCGACCCTGTTTGCGGTGGACACGGTGATCATCTGCGCCGGCCAGGAACCGGAACGCAGCCTGTACGACACGCTGGTGGCGCGCGGGGTGAAGGCGCAACTGATCGGCGGCGCCAACGAGGCCGCCGAACTGGACGCCAAGCGGGCCATTGCCGAGGCGACGGAGCTGGCGCTGGCCAGCTGAGATCGCCGAGGACACCGGCCCGCCCTGTCGAACTTTGTTCGAACGACAAAGAATGTCGAACTTTGTTCGAACGACAAAGAATCCGGGCGCCTTGCGCAAACGTCGTCGGAAAAGGGGAGATTGGCGCGCCCGGAACGATTCGAACGTCCGACCCTCAGATTCGTAGTCTGATGCTCTATCCAGCTGAGCTACGGGCGCGCGCTTTGGAGGCCGGCCTGATAGCGGCGCATCGAGGGCATTGCAACCACTTCCTTGCCGCTCTAGGCGAAAGATGATGCGCGCGCCCGTCTGTCTTCTCCCGCTGGCCGCCGGCCTTGTGCTGGCGGGCTGTGCCGGGCGCGGGGCGGACTGGCCGACGCTGGCGCCGCGCCCCGGTGAAATCTCGCCGATGGTGCCGCGCAACATCCGCAGCCTGCCGGGCAGCCAGGCCGGTCGCTGCGGGGATGCGGCTGCAGACTGCGCGCCGCCGCAGGCTGCCCCGCTGCCGGCGGCCCCCGATCTGCCGCCAACGGCGCCGCCGCCCAGCCTGGCGGCGGCCGACGCCGAACTCGCTGCCCTTGAAGCCTTGGCCACGGCGGTCGAGGCGCGGCTGGGGCCGGCGCGCGCGGCGCGGTCGGCTGCGACACAGGCGGCGACAGGCGCGGCGCCCGATTCGGCGGCAGCCTCGCGGCTGGCCCTGGCCGAAGCGCAGGTCGAATCCGCGCTGGCGCCGATTTCGGGTGCGCGGTTCCGGCTGGAGGCGCTGGCCGCCGCGCTGGTTGATGCGCCGGACCGTGCGGCGCTGGGCCCGCGCGTTGCCGCACTCAAGGCCCGCCTGGCGGCGCTGGGCGATCAGTGAAGCCCGACCGCCCGCCGCGTGGCGGCCGCCACCAGATCGGCCGCCACGGCGGCGATGATGGTCAGATCCACATCGTCAACGGGCAGCGTGCCCGGCGGCGCGGTGGACAGCGCGAACAGGCAATCGCCATCAAACTGGGTGTGGACGGGGCGCACCGCACGGGCCAGGCCCGTTTGCGCGACCATCGCCATGCGCAAGGCCTGGGCGCGGGTGATCGGCGCATTGGTGGCCACGGCGCCGATCACCGTGTTCTGTCGTGAATGGTCCTGGCGGCCGAAGCCGCGATGGCGGGACAGCTTGGGCATCTCCACCTCGCCCGGCGGCGGTGGCCCGGCATAGACCTCGCCAAAACTGTTGGCGGCGATCAGCGCGCCGACGATGATACCATCCTCCAGCTGGCGGGAGACGCTGCCGATGCCGCCTGGCCGGCTGCCCGAACGCGCGCCATAGCCGGCGCCCAGCGGCCCGCTGGCATCGCTGCCGGGCTGGCCGGCGGCAGCAAGGGCCTCGCCGGCGAGGCGCCGATAGGGTGGGTTCAGGCCCCATGCCTTGTCGCCGCCGTTGGTGAGGTCGAACAGGATGGCGGCCGGCACCACCGGCACTGGCGGCAGTCCCTCGCCCATCGGCAAGCCGCGCCCGCCGGCCGACAGCAGCAGCGCCAGTTCGTCGCCGGCGGCCAGCCCGAACACCGATCCGCCGGCCAACGCAAGGCCATGCGCGCGCTCGACCAGGTTGATGGGATTGAGCGCATCGGTCTCGCGCGTGCCCGGCCCGCCGCCGCGCACATCGACCGCCATCACCGCCGGTTCGTCGGGGATGACCAGCGTGACGCCGGTGCGGGCCAGCGGGCAATGGGCATGGCCAACCCTGATGCCGGGGACTGCGCTGATGCCGATTTCGTTCATGCCGCATCCATCGGCCGCAGGCTTGGCTGTTGCAACCCCCTGAAATGGGGCGCACCCTGCCGAATACCCCCATTGAAAGGACCGGCGTCATGCCTGCCGTCGCCCATATCAACCGCATCGGCACCGCGCTGCCCCCCAACGACGTGCACGATGCCTTTGTCGATTTCGTCGGGACGCTGATCAGGGACCGGCGCGACCAGCTGATCTTCAAGCGCCTGGTCGGACGCAGCGCCATCGATCACCGCTGGAGCTTCTTCACGCCGGTGAAGGACCCGGATGGCTTCACCGCCGATGCCGAAGGCTTCTACCGGCCGGGGGCCTTTCCCTCCACGGCCCGGCGCATGGCGCGCTTTGCCGCCACCGCGCCGGGGCTGGCCGAAGCGGCGATTGCCGGGCTGGCGCTGTCCGCCGCCGAGCTGAAGGGCATCACCCACCTGGTGGTGGCCAGCTGCACCGGCATGGTGGCACCGGGCGTTGACCAGTTGCTGGTGCAGCGCCTCGGCCTCGATCCGGCTGTCGAGCGCACGCATGTCGGCTTCATGGGCTGTTATGCGGCGGTCAATGCGCTGCGGCTGGCGCATCATTTCGTGCGGTCCGATCCCGCCGCGCGCGTGCTGGTGGTGAACCTCGAGCTGTGCAGCCTGCACTTCCAGGAAACCGGCGAGCTGGAATCGCTGCTGGCGATGCTGCTGTTCGGCGATGGCTGTTCAGCGGCGCTGGTGACCGCCGATGCGGCTGGCCTCGCCCTCACCGATTTCCGCGCCGCCACCATCGCCGCATCGGCCGATGCCATCACCTGGGGCATCGGCGATCAGGGGTTCGACATGGTGCTGTCGGGCCGTGTGCCGGCGATCCTGCAACAGGCCCTGTCTGGCTCGGCGGGCGCCGACCTGCTGCGCGGGCAATCGCCGGATGATTATGGCGTGTGGGCGGTGCACGGCGGCGGCCGCGCCATCCTCGATGCCGTGGAAGCCGGGCTGGGGCTGGGGCAGGGCGCGCTCAACTGGTCGCGCGAGGTGCTGCGCGAATGCGGCAACATGTCGAGCGCCACCATCATGTTCGTGCTGCAACGGATCATGGCCTCCATTGGCAGCAGTGTGCCGCGCGGCGTGCCGGGCTTTGGCGTCGCCTTCGGGCCGGGGCTGGCGGCGGAAAGCTTCCGGTTCGAGACGGTCGGGTGACGGGCGCTGCCCTGCCAGGCGCGATACCGGCCGATTGGCCGACAGCGCCCGTCGATTTCCGCCAGCGCGCCCGCCTGCCGGAAATCATGGACGATGATGGTCTGGACGCCGCCACCTACGCCGCCGTCATCGCCGATCTGGCGCGCGTCAACACGATCACCCGCGCCCGGCCGCCCACGCTGGCCTGGCTGAAGCAGGCGACGCGGGGGATGCGGCAGTTCACCCTGCTCGATGTCGGTTTTGGCCATGGCGACATGCTGCGCGCCATTGCCGGCTGGGCGCGAGAGGCGGGCATCAAAGCGCGGCTGGCGGGGGTGGACCTCAACCCGCGATCCGCGCCGATCGCACAGGCCGCCAGCGATCCGGCACTCAACATCGGCTATCACACCGGCCGGGCCGAGGCGCTTGATCTGGCGCCCGATTTCATCATCTCCAGCCTCGTCGCGCACCATATGGAGGATGATGAACTCCTTGCTTTCATCGGCTGGATGCAGGCGACGGCCCGGCGCGCCTGGCTGATCAACGATCTGCACCGCCATCCACTGGCCTGGGCGGGCTTTCGCCTGCTGGCGGGCGCGGCGCGCTGGCATCCGATCGTACGCCACGATGGCGCGCTGTCGGTGCGCCGCGCCTTCACCCGCGCCGATTGGGACCGGCTGCTGGCGGCGGCGGGTGTTTCGGCCAGCGTGCACTGGCACCTGCCCTTCCGCTGGACGGTGAGCGCATGCCGCCCATCCTGATCGGCGGCGGCCTTGCCGGGGCGGCGGCGGCGATTGACCTTGCGCGCGCCGGCCGGGCGCCGCTGCTGCTGGAGCGCGAGGCGGCGCCGCATGACAAGATCTGCGGCGAGTTCCTGAGCGGCGAGGCGGTGGCGGCGCTGGCGGCCCTGGGCTGCGACGCGCGCCGGCTCGGCGCCGTGCCGATCACACGTGTGGAGCTGTGGTCCGGCTTTCGCCATGTCGCGGCGCGGCTGCCGTTTGCGGCGCTCAGCCTGTCGCGGCGGGTACTGGATGCGGCCCTGCTGGAACAGGCGGCGGCCGTCGGGGTGGACGTGAAGCGCGGTGTTGCCGTGCGCGCCCTAGCCGGTGATGGCGTGCAGACCAGCGCGGGCGCGGTGCGCGGCGGGCCCATCCTGCTGGCCAGCGGCAAGCATGATGTGCGCGGGGCGCAGCGCCCGGCGGGGCCGGACGAGATCGGCCTCAAGATGTATTTCACGGCCCCGGCGCTGCATCGCCAACTGGCGGGCAGGGTGCGGGTGGTGTTCTTCGAGGGCGGCTATGCCGGCCTGCAGCCGGTGGAGGGCGGGCGGCTGAACCTGTGCCTGCTGGTGGATGGCGCGCGCTATCGGGCGCTGGGCGGCTGGCCGGCGTTGCAGGCAGAGCTGGTCACGGAGCCGGGCCTGGCACCGCTGGCAGACGCCGAGTCGCTGCTGGCGCGCCCGCTGGCGATTTCCCGGGTGCCCTATGGCCATCTGGCGCACGCCACCGCCGATGGCCATGGACGGCCGCTGTGGCGACTGGGCGATCAGGCCGCGGTGATCCCCAGCTTTTGCGGCGACGGCATGGCGATCGCGCTGGAATCGGGCCGGCTGGCGGCGGCCATGCTGGCCGGCGGTGCGGATGCCGGCGCCTATCAGGCCGCCCTGCTGGCGCGCACGCGCCGGCCGGTGCGTCTTGCCATGGCGGCGCTGGCGGCGGCGCGGCACCCGGTGGGCCGCTGGGCAGCGTTCACCGGGCTGACGGTTGTTCCCGGGGCGATCGGCCTCATGGCCCGGGCGACGCGCGTGGTGCCGCCGCCCCGGCTGGTCAGCGTCTAGGATCGGGCCCGCCGCTGGCCCAATCGAGCAGTTGGGCGACATGCAGCGCCTGCCAGTCCGGGCTGGCCAGCTGGTTGAGGCAGCCGATGTTGCTGCTGGCAAGGATGGCAGCGCCGGTGTCGGCAATATGCGCCTGCTTGCGCGCCTTGAGCTCGCCCGACAGCTGAGGTTGCAGCAGCGCATAGGTGCCGGCGGAACCGCAGCAGATGTGCGGCTCGGCAATGTCCCTTACCGCAAAGCCGGCCTGGACCAGCAGCGCGCGCGCGGCGGTGCTGCGCTGGCCGTGCTGGAGGGAACAGGGATTGTGCCAGGCGACCGTGATGCCCGGCGCGATGCGGGCGGGCAGCGGCGGCAGGGTGGCGAGAAATTCGCTGATGTCGCGCACCTGCGCGGCCAGCGGATCATCCCACCCCTTCATGACGTTGCCGCAGCCCGAGGTGGTGGAGAGGATGGCATCCACCGGGCCGGCGCGGGCGATGGCCGCGCGCCATTCGGCCAGCGTGGCCGACTGCCGCCGCGCCGCCGCCTCGGCCTGGCCGAGATGCTGGTGCAGGGCGCCGCAGCAGCCGGCATCGCGGGTGATGGTCACGGCCAGGCCGCGGCGCTGGAGCAGGCGCACGGCGGCATCGTCAATCGCCGGGCGCAGCGCCGGCTGCACGCAGCCGAGATGAAGGATGACGCGGCCGGCGGGCTTTCCGGGCGCCGGCGGATCGTGGCGTTCGGCGAGACCGGCGGCTGGCACGCGAGCCGGCACCTGCGCCAGCATGGTCTGCACCCGGGCCGGCAGCAACGGCGCAAGCGGACGCGCCAGCCTGCCCAGGTGCAGCGCCAGCCGGAACAGCCGGCGGCGCGACAGCAGCGCGGTCAGCGCCCTGCGGCCCAGCCGCTGATGCCAGGGCCGGTGCGCTTCGACATGGGTGCGGGCGGTGTCGATCAGCTGCGCATAATCGACGCCTGACGGGCAGGTGGTGGTGCACGACAGGCAGGTGAGGCAGCGGTCAAGGTGGCGGGCAGCGCGGGCACTGGGCGGCGCGTCCGGCGTCTCCAGCATGTCCTTCATCAGCCATATGCGCCCGCGCGGGCTATCCAGCTCATCGCCGGTCAGCACATAGGTCGGGCAGGTGGCGTTGCAGAAACCACAGTGCACGCACTTGCGGATCAAGGCGGGAGCATCGGCCATGCCGTTCACGGCAGCAGCCCCGGGTTGAGGATGAAGGCCGGATCGAACTGGGCCCGCACACGACCATTCAGCGCTGCCAGCGCCGGATCAAGCGGTGCGCGCGCCGGCACGCTGGCGCTGTTGCCGCGCAGCCGCACGGCATGGCCCTCACGCCCGGCCGCCGCTGCCACCAGCACATGCAGATTTACGTCATCATGATCGGGCGGCAGCAGCACCCAGGCCAGCGCGCCGCCCCAATCCAGCAGCAGGCGCGCCGCCGCCGGCAGCAGTGCCGCCAGCGCGGGCGCACGGCTTGCCGGCAGCGGGCAGCGCCAGACAATGTCCCCTTCGCGCAGATGCCCCGCGAGGCTGGCAATGCCGGCCCACAGCGCCCGGCTGTCATCGCCTTCGATCACGCGTCCTGACGGCAGCCGGGCCCGCGCATCGGCCAGCAGGGCCGGCAGCGCCGCGCCGGCTTCGATGCGCAGATGCACTTCGCCGCCAGCCCAGGCGGCACCGCTGATGCCGGTATCGACCATAAGCGCATCGGCCATGATCCGCACCGCCGCAGCCACCGTTTCGGACGGCACCGCAAGGGTTGCCTGTGCGGCCGGCAGCGGCAGTGCCTTCACCGTGATCTCGGTGAGCACGGCCAGCTGGCCGCGCGCGCCGGTCAGCAGGCGGGGCAGATCGAAGCCGGTGACGTTCTTCAGCACCTTGCCGCCGGCCCGGAAGCGCTCGCCGCGCCCGGTCACGCCGCGCACTTCCAGCACATGGTCCCGCGCCGCGCCCGCAAACGGCCGACGCGGCCCCGAAAGCCCGCAGGCGATGGCGCCGCCCAGGGTGCCGCTGCCCTTGCCCCAGAGGGCATCGGGGCAGGGCGGCTCGAAGGCCAGGCACTGGCCGGCGGCGGCGAGCTGCGCCTCGATGGCGGGCAGCGGTGTGCTGGCCGGCGCGGTGAGCAGCAGTTCGGCCGGGTCGTGACGGGCGGTGCCCCCGATGCCGGTCATGTCGAGGAGCGCGTCTGCCTGTTCCGGCCCGATGCCGGGCCTGCTGCCGCTGCCTGTCACGGCCAGCGTCTGCCCGCGCGCCGCAGCGTCATTGATGATCGCGGCCAGTTCGTCCGGCGAGGTGGGGCGGTGCCGCATGCTAGAAACGTGGCAGATCCGGGAAGGGCAGGCGGCCGGCGTGGACATGCATGGCGTTCGTCTCGGCACAGCGTGCCAGCGTTGGAAACAATTTGCCGGGGTTGAGGAGCGCGCGGTCATCAAAGGCGCATTTCAGCCGGCTTTGCACATCAAGATCGGTGGCCGAAAACTGGTGGAGCATCAGATCGCGCTTCTCGACGCCCACGCCATGTTCGCCGGTCAGCACGCCACCGGCATCGACACAGGCCTTGAGGATTTCGGCCCCCGCCGCTTCCGCCGCCGCCGTCTGGCCGGGCACGCTGGCATCATACATCACCAGCGGGTGCAGGTTGCCGTCGCCGGCGTGAAACACGTTGGCCACGGCAAGCCCGTGGCGGGCGACGATGGCGCTGATCTCGGCCAGCACGGCGGCAAGCTGGCGGCGCGGGATGGTGCCATCGACGCAATAATAATCGGACGCGATGCGCCCCACCGCCGGGAAGGCCGCCTTGCGCCCGGCCCAGAACAGGAGGCGCTGTGCCTCGTCGTGGCTTTCCCTCAGATGGTTGCACCCGTGCGCGCGGGCGATGGCGCTGATCGCGGCGATCTGTTCGTCCACCTGGGCGGGGTGGCCATCGGCCTCCGCGATCATCAGGGCCTGGGCGTCGGCGGGGTAACCCGCGTGGACGAAATCCTCGGCCGCGCGGATCGCCGGGGCGTCCATCATCTCGAGACCGGCCGGGATGATACCCGACGCGATGATCGCGGCGACGCAGTTCCCGGCATCGGCCACGTCGGGAAAGCCCAGCAGCAGGGCGCGCGCGGTGGCGGGTTTCGGCAGGATGCGCACCGTCGCTTCGGTGACCACGCCGAGCAGGCCTTCCGACCCGCACACCAGGCCGAGGAGATCAAGTCCCGGCTGTTCCATGCCCGGCCCGCCGAGGCGCAGCACGGTGCCGTCGATCAGCACCAGCTCGATGCCCAGCAGGTTGGGGCTGGTGGTGCCATATTTCAGGCAATGCACGCCGCCGGCATTTTCCGCGACATTGCCGCCGATCGAACAGGCGATCTGGCTGGAAGGATCGGGCGCATAATGGAAGCCGCGCTGGGCCACGGCGTGCGAGACGGCAGCGTTGGTGACGCCCGGCTGCACCACGGCCAGCCGGTTGTCGTAATCGACCGACAGGATGCGATTGAAGCGGCTCATCCCCAGCACGATGCCATCAGCGAGCGGCAGCGCCCCGCCCGACAGCGAGGTGCCCGATCCGCGCGCTACCACTTTCACCGCGTTGGCATGGCACCAGGCCAGCACCCGGCTCACCTGTTCCGTCGTGCGCGGCAGCACGACCGCCAACGGGCTCTGCCGATACATGGCCAGCCCGTCGCTGCCATAAGGCGACACGCCTTCAGGATCGCCAATCACCCCGTCCGGCACGATGGCGGCCAGCGCCGCGGCAATCTCGGCCTGACGGGCGATGATTGCGGCATCGGGGGTGGGCATGTGCATCATGGTTGGGCCGCCAACTGCCGCGCATAGAGCGCCACCCGGTTCCGCACAGGCGCTTCATCGCCGACATTGGCCGGCAGTCCCAGCAGCGGCAGTGTTTCGCGGGCTGCCACACTGCCCTGTTCGGGGTGGGCGGCAATGGCGGCGAGGATGGCGGCGCGCTGGTCGGCGGGCAGCCGTGCCTTCAATTCGGTGGCGACCAGGGCGGGCAGATGCGATTGCAGCGGCTCCGTATCAAAGAGGTCGGCCACGGCGGCGATGAGCAGCAGGTTGCGGGCGCGCTGCAACGGCTCTGCTTCGGCGGCGGCGGGCCATTTTTCGATCTGGCGCTGCACACGGGCGAGCGCGCTGGCGGTCGCGGCGTCGGGCGGCGTTGTCGCCATCGGCGCGATGGGTCCGGATGGCGCAGCGGCGATGGCCAGATCGGCGCGCGGAGGCGGCGGGCCGGGCTGCTGCCAGACGAGCGCCGACAGGCCGAGCCAGGCCGAGAACATGATGAGATAGGGCCAGCGGCGTGGCAGCAGGCGGGCGACCAGCAATGTGGTGGCGGCGGTGCCGGCCAGCGCGATCAGGGCAGAACTGGCGGCGCGGGTGCCGGTGCCGGTGAGCGCCGTCTGGATCGCCGTCGTCGCCCATTGCGCCGGCAGCAGGGTGAGCAGCCAGGCCGGCAGCAGCGTGGGCAGGGTGAGCGACGTGATCAGGATCGCTGCTTCGCCGCTCACCACGAACAGCGCCATCAGCCAGCCGCGCGCGGCCAACGACCGGGCAAACAGGTGGCCGCGCGCCGCAAAGCTGAGGCTGGCAATGATCACCGCCAGTGCGGTGGAGAAGGGGTGCGGCAGTGCCGGCATGCCCAGCGTCCGCGCCAGCTGGACCAGGCCCACCCCGGTGAGCAAGGCCAGCGCCAAGCCGATCCACAGCCGCCCGGCCGCAGCCGCCGCGATCATGCCCATGCCCATCAGGCCCACCGCCAGCAAAGGCCCACCCAACAGCGCCAGCGGCGCCGGCGCCGGCACGCCCTGCAGCTGCAGCATGGCCAGCACCGGCAGGGCCAGCGTCGCCAGCGCGGCGGCCAGGCCGATGCGGGCGAGTGGGACGGGCAGCTTGGGGGGCGGCGTTGGGATCATGCGGCTTCATCCGTCAGCAAGGCGCGCCGGGCAAGGGGCAAAGAGCAGGGGCCAAAGCGCGGAGGGCCGGCTTGACTCCGTACTATGCTACAGAGGCTAAGCCATGCGCAGCGGCGATTCGACCGCGATAGGAATGAAGCCAATGACCGCATCCCTGTTCCGCCGTCTCGCCGTCTCCGCCGGGCTCGTGCTGGCGCTGGTACCCGCCCTGCCGGCGCTGGCCCATCCCAAGCTGGTCAGCGCCGCCCCGGCCGCTGATGCCACGGCCGCGCCGACGGCCAAGCTCGACCTCAGTTTCAGTGAAGCGATGGTGCCGGCGATGACCAGCGTGACCCTGGCGCACATGATGGGCAAGATGGCCCACCCCATCGCCGGCACACTGCGTTTTGCTCCCGACAACCGCAGCGTTGCGCTGGTGCTGGCCCGCCCGCTGCCGGCCGGCACCTACAGTGTTGAATGGAAATCGGTCGGCGCTGATACGCACAAGGTGTCGGGCACATATCAGTTCACCATCCGCTGACATGATTGCCCTGAGCGTCGCCCGGCTGGCGTTGTTCGCTGCGACCGGGCTGGCGTTCGGCCTCGCCCTGTTCGGCGCGCAGCACCGCCGGCTGCTGGCGGTGCTGGCCGGGGCGGCGTTTTTCGCCAATCTGGGCTGGTTCGCCGTCCTGACAGCGCAGATGTTCGAGGTGCCGCTGGCGGCGCTTTCGGTTGATGCGCTGGCGACGGCGCTGGCGATGCCGGCGATTGGCCCTGCCTTTGCAGCGCGCACCTTTCTGTTGCTGGCGCTCATCGTTGCGTCGCGTTGGCGCTGGCCGACGCGCGTGCTTGGCGCTGCGGCGCTCGCCAGCCTGGCGTGGACGGGCCATGCCGGCGCCGCCCCGCTGCCGCGCCTGCTGGCCGATATCGCGCATTTGCTGGCGGCCAGCGCCTGGATCGGTGCGGTGCTGGCGCTGTGGCTCGGCATCAGGCGCAGCGAAGCCGATGTTGCCGCCCGCGCTGCCGCCTTTGCCCGGCCCGGTGCAGTGATCGTCGCCGTGCTGGCCGGTACTGGCGCGGTCGCCATCTTTGGCCTCATCGGCGAGGCGACCTGGCCGCAACTGGCGGGCGCGCCCTGGGGCCGGCTGATCGCTGCCAAGCTGTTGCTGTTTGCCGGTACGCTGGCGCTGGCATGGCGGCACCGCACGCGGCTGGTGCCGGCGCTTGTGGCGGGCCAGCCCGGTGCCGCTGACCGGCTGCGCGCCAGCCTGGCGCTGGAATGGGCGCTGCTGATCGGCGTGTTCGCGCTGGTGGCCCTTGCCGGCCAGCTGGATCCGGCCGGCGGCTGAGCGGTTAGTGGCAGTGATTGCCGGTGAAGGTGGCGATGATCGGGCAGGGGCCGCTGCTGCCGCTGGTGCATTCAGCGAGCAGCCCCGACAGCATGGCGCGGGCGGCAGCGAGTTCGGCCATTTCGGCGTCGAGCGCGGCCAGCCGCGTGCGGGTGAGGGCCTGCACGCGGGCGCGATCCTCGCTGGCATCCAGCGCCAGCAATTCGCCGATTTCCTTCAGGCTGAAACCGGCGCGCTGGGCGGCGCGAATGAAGCGCAGGCGCTGCACGTCGGCAACGTCATACTGGCGCACGGCGCCGCTGCTGGCCGGCACCGGCAGAAGGCCCTTGCGCTGGTAGAAGCGCACGGTTTCGACGCCGACACCGGCACTGGCGGCCAGGCGGGCGATGGTGAGAGAGGGCATCGCTTGACTCCGTATCGCGGTACGGAAGTTATGAGGGTGTCATCAGTGATTCGCCAAGGACGAAATTGATGGACGCCCAACTGCCCCGAACCGCGCTGCTGGTGCGCATGGCCCTGCCCGATCATGTCTGTCCCTGGGGCCTGCGTGCGCGCCACCTGCTGCGCAGCCATGGCTATCAATTCGAGGAACGGCTGCTGACCAGCCGCGAGGAGGTGGAGGCCTTCAAGGCCGCCCATGGCGTGACGACCACCCCGCAAGTGTGGATCGCCGGCCAGCGTATCGGCGGCCATGATGATCTGCGCCAATGGCTGGGGCTCACGCTGCACGATCCCAAGGCGCGCACCTATCGCCCGGTGATCGCGTTGTTCGGCATGGCCGCCGCGATCGCGCTGGCGCTGAGCGTCGCCACCATGGGCACGCCCTTCACCAGCCACGCCGCCGAATGGTTCGTCGGGCTGGCCATGTGTCTGCTCGCCTATCTGAAGCTGAAGGATATCGAAGGCTTCGTCACCGGCTTCATCGGCTATGATCTCTTGGCGCGGGCCTGGCTGCCCTATGCCTACGTCTATGCCTGGGCCGAGGCTGCGGCCGGGGTGCTGATGCTGTCGGGCCAGCTGGTGTGGCTGTCGTCGGCGATTGCACTGTTCATCGGCGGCGTCGGCGCGGTGTCGGTGTTCAAGGCGGTCTATATCGAGAAGCGCGAGCTCACCTGTGCCTGTGTGGGCGGTGGCAGCAATGTGCCGCTGGGCTTTGTGTCGCTGCTCGAGAATGTGACGATGATCGCCATGGCTTTCTGGATGCTGGCGGTTCATGGAGCGGCATGATGTTGCGAATGTTCATTCTTGTCCTTGGCCTGTTGCTGCCTGCGGTCCTGCACGCTGCCACCTATGATCTTGTGGTGGAGCGGGCGGCGATGCAGATCGTGCCTGGCCGCACCGACAGCGTGATTGCCATCAATGGCAGCGTGCCCGGCCCCACCTTGCGCTTCAAGGAAGGCGAGGAAGCCATCGTGCGCGTGACCAACAGGCTGAAGGCCACCACCTCCATCCACTGGCACGGGCTGCTGATCGACGGCGCCTATGATGGTGCGCCTGGGTTCAACGGCTTCAACGGCATCGCGCCGGGAGAGACCTACACCTATCGCATCCGCATCCGGCAGAGCGGCACCTATTGGTATCACGCGCATTCGGAGGGCCATGAACAGGCCGGCCAATATGGCGCGCTGATCATCGCGCCGGCCGGGGACGATCCGATCAAGGCCGATGTGGAGCATGTCATCCTGCTCTCTGACCACACCCGCGAGGATCCGGGACGCATCCTCAGGAACCTGAAGAGCGATTCCGGCTATTACAACTGGAACAAGCGCACGCTGCCCGAGTTGCTGCGTGACGCGAAGAAATTCGGGATGAAGGCGACGATGGCCGAACGCGCGGCCTGGGGCGACATGCGCATGGATGCCACCGACATCGCGGACGTGACCGGCTATGCGCTGCTGATGCACGGCAAGCCGACCGCGGCGGGGCCGACACTGGCCTTCCAGCCCGGCCAGCGCGTGCGGTTGCGCTTCATCAATGGTTCGGCGATGAGCTTCATGGACATCCGCATTCCCGGTGTGCCGATGACCATCGTCGCCGCCGATGGCAGGCCGGTGCAGCCGGTGACGGTGGATGAATTCCGCATGGGGGTGGCCGAAACCTATGACGTGATCGTCGAGCCGCCGGCCGGCGCCCATGCGCTGTGGGTGGAAACGCTCGACAGGCGGGCCAGCGTGCTCGGCCGGCTGACCAGCGACCCGGCGTTGACGGTGGCGGCACCGCCGCCGCGGCCGAAACAGGTGCTGTTGCTGGCCGAAATGGGCCACAGCATGCCGGCGCCCGGAGAGGCCTGCACGGCCGAACATGCCGCCATGGGCCATTGCCAGCTGGCCGGCGCGACTCCGGCCGTGGCAGCTACTGACCCCGACTGTCCGCCAGAGCATGCCGCGATGGGCCACTGCACCCCCAAGGCGCCGGTTGTGGCGGCAGCCGCTGATCCCGATTGCCCACCCGAACACGCCGCGATGGGCCATTGCACGCCCAAGGCCGTGCCTGCCACTGGTCCCCGCATCGGCACCGCGGTCGCCCTGGCCGAGAAGCCGGCCGGCGGCACGCCTTATCCGGTGGTCGATTATGGTTACGGCAAGGACCCGATGGCCGGGATGGACCACAGCGCGATGACGGGCATGAACATGCCGGTGCTGGGCAAGGAGGGGGACACCGATGGCAGCGGCCGCGTGTTCGGTTGGGCCACCGGCGCACCCTATGGCGCCCGCGTGCTGTCCATGCGCGACCTGGTGGCGTTGCAGACGAAAGACGCGCCGCCACCCACGCGCGAGATCGTCATTCGCCTGCAGGGCAACATGGAACGCTATATCTGGACGCTGAATGGCAGGAAGTTCGGCGAAGGGCCGCCCATCGACATCAAGTTCGGCGAGCGCGTGCGGGTCACCTTCATCAACGAGACGATGATGGCCCACCCCATGCACCTGCACGGCATGTTCTTCGAGGTGGAGAACGGCCAGCCGCCCGGCCTGATGCCGGAAAAGAACGTGATCGTCGTGGCACCGGGCCGCACCCAGTCGATCATCCTGACCGCCAACGAGGCCGGCGAGTGGCCGCTGCACTGCCACCTGCTGTATCACATGAACAGCGGCATGATGCAGAAGCTGGTGGTGGCCAATGTCGCGGCGCCAGACGGCACCCCCGCCCCATCCCCCGTGCAGCACCACCATTGATGCGCGCGCTCCTGATCGCGCTGGTGATTGCTGCGCCGGCGGCTGCCGAGAAGGCTCACGGCCACGATGGTGGCATCAACAATTTCACGCTGGTGGAGGAGGCCGACATCACCCGCTTTGATGGCAGGTGGGTCGCCAACTGGGAGGTGCAGGGCTGGATCGGCAGCGACATGGACAAGTTCTGGTGGCGCACGGAAGGTGAAACCAAAGGGCCACGGCTGGAGCAGAGCGAGTTCCAGGCGCTCTACAGCCGCAACATCGCCACCTTCTTCGACGCGCAGGTGGGCTTGCGCCACGACATCGCGCCCGATGCCCGCACCTATGCCGTGGTGGGGGTGCAGGGCCTGGCGCCGCTGTTCTTCGAGACCGAGGCACATGCCTTCTTCGGCTTTGAAGGCGACGTGCTGCTGCGCCTGCGCCAGAGCTTCGACCTGCGGATGACCAACCGGCTGGTGGTGCAGCCGCTGGTGGAGACCGACATCTACCTTACCCGCGAGCCCGAACGGCTGATCGCGCCCGGCCCCGCCATCATCGAGGCCGGCATCTACACGCGCTATGAAATCACGCGGCGCGTGGCCCCCTATCTGGCCGTGGTGTTCGAGCGGCGGCTGGGCGAATCCAGCCGGCTGGCCCGCGCGGCCGGTGAAAACCCCGGCGGCTGGTCGGTCAGGACAGGCGTGCGCTTCTGGCTGTGAGCGGCGCAGGCCTTGGCAGGCGGCGCCCATCGGCTAAGCTGACGCCGTTCCAGCGGCGGGGGCGCGGTGATGATCAGCGACGATGAACTCGGCATGGGCGCCGCCATCACGCGGCGCGATTTCGTCGGCGGCGTTCAGGTGGCGCTCGGGGCCGTGGCATTGGGCGCGCTCGGCAGCAGCGGCGCGCAGGCAGCCGCGGCAGGCGGGCTTGCTGCGCAGGATGAAAGCTATCCGCCCTCGCGCACCGGCCTGCGCGGCAGCCATCCTGGCTCCTTCGAATTCGCTCATGCCCTGCGCGACGGCCAGTTGCCGGCGTCGGCAGCCGAGGACACCGGCGAGATCCATGATCTCGTCATCGTCGGCGGCGGCCTGTCGGGGCTGGCGGCGGCGCATTTCTACCGCAAGGCGGTGGGGCCGGACGCGCGCATCCTGATCCTCGACAATCACGATGATTTCGGCGGCCACGCCAAGCGCAACGAATATCTGGTGGACGGCAGGCTCGTCGTCATCAACGGCGGCACGCTCAACGTCGAATCGCCCGAACGCTACAACCAGTGGGCGCGGATGATCCTCGATGATCTGGGTGTCGATCTGGCCCGCTATGCCGCGCAGCAGGACCCGCGCGATCTTTATGCCTCGCTGGGCCTGAAGCGCGGCTATTTCTTCGAGAAGGAGCGCTGGGGCACGGACAGGCTGGCGGTGCCGGCCGCGGCGCGCGGGCGCTCCAGCCCGTTCACGCCGGACTTCCTGGCGCAGACCCCGCTGTCAGCAAAGGCGCGGGCCGATCTGCTGCGGCTCGTCGCGCCCGAACAGCCGGATTATCTCGCCGGCATGAGCGTTGCCCAGAAGAAGGACTGGCTCGCCCGCCACAGTTTCGAGGACTATTATCGCACCAGGGTCGGGCTCGATGCCCAGGCCATGTGGTTCTTCATGGCCATGGGCCGCGCCAGCTTCTGCGTGGGCGCCGATGCCACCCCGGCGCTGTTCGGCTGGGTGCAGGGCTATCCCGGCTTTTCGGGGCTGGGCCTGGGGCCGGTGCCCGATGGCCTGTTCGCCGATCTGCCCGGCGGCCACCATGGCCGCCAGCGCGAGGGGCGGGGCTCCATCCACTTCCCCGACGGCAATGCGACGCTGGCCCGGCTGCTGGTGGCCTCGATGGTGCCTGCCGCGACAGCGGCGCGCACGCAGGAGGCGATGGCAACCGCCCGCATCGACTATGCCAGCCTTGACCGGCCCGGCGCGCCCGTGCGCATCCGCCTGTCGAGCATCGTCGTCAATGTCGCGCACGAGGGTGATGCCGGCAGCGCTGCCCAGGTGGCCGTGCAGTATCTGCGCGGCGGCAAGCGGCAGCTGGTGCGCGGCAAGGCGGTGGTGCTGGCCTGCTGGAACGAGGTGATCCCGCACATCATGCCGGAACTGCCCGCCGCCCAGAAGGCGGCGCTGGCCCATGGCACCAAGGGGCCACTGGTCTACACCAATGTCGTGCTGCGGAACTGGCGGGCCTTTCACCGGCTGGGCGTGCATCACATCAACTGCCCCACCATGTTCCACGACACGGTGGCGCTCACCGAAGCGGCCAGCCTGGGCGGGCTGACCCATGCGGCGAACCCGGATGAGCCGGTCGCCCTGCATCTCACCCAGTTTCCCGCCGAACCCGGCCTGCCGCGCCGTGAGCAGCACCGGATCGGCCGCGCCAGGTTGCTGGCCACCAGCTTTGAAACGTTCGAACGCGAGACGCGGCGGCAGCTGGCGCGGCTGCTCGGCCCCGGCGGTTTCGATCCGGCGCGCGACATCGCCGCCATCACGGTGAACCGCTGGCCGCACGGTTACAGCTACACCTACAACAGCCTCACCGATCCGGTGGAATGGGTCTATTCGCAGAGCCAGAGCCGGCCCTGCGTGGTGGGCCGGCAGCCGTTCGGCCTTGTTGCCATCGCCAACGCCGATGCCGCCGCCAGCCCGCACACCGATGCCGCCTTCCTGGAAGCCCACCGCGCGGTGAGCGAGATCGTCGAACGCCAGACCTTCCCGTTCGTGCCACGCGCCTGATCGCCCGCGCCTGGCAATTTGGCCGCAGCGCGCAAGGACAGGGCGTTGGATCAATGGGTCCTGGGACCCTAGTCCAGCACGACCTGTCGGCCCTCAAAACGAGCAATTGCGTTGCTGACGACCTTTCCAAGCCCCTCGGCAGAAAAGAAGCCACCCGGAAGCAGGCATTGATCGATCAACACGCGGCGAAACGCGGCAAAAGTCGCCGCATCCGGGGGCTTTGGACAAGTCCAGAAAGCATCCAGCCCATCCTGAAACGTGATGTCGGGCATGTCGTAAACGGCACTTCCCAGAACCACGACCGGCACGCCACGCGCCAGTCCGAGAGTCCCGCTTGTGCTGTTGATTGTCACGATTCCCCGGGACTTCGTACTGATCGTCTCGATGTCGCCGCCGAACAGATAATCCACCCTGTCCTCGACGCCAAATCGGGCTGCAATGTCGGCTGTTTCCTGTCGCCAGTCACGGACCCCGTTATCGAGAGGATGTTCCTTGACGACCAGGCGGACGTCGGGCGGTGCGTGCGCCGCAAACGAGCGTATGATTGTCTTCAAGGCATCGGCGATGCCGACAAAGGGGGAATGAATGCGGATCTGCGCATCGCTGTCCAGTTGCAGCGGCAACAGGAAGAAGGGCTGCGCGCTGCTCTCCAGATGGGCCAGAAGCGCCGCGCCGGCCGCTTCCATTTCCTTCTTGCGCAGGAGCTTGCGCGTCCATCCGATACCTTCAACCAACGGATGCCAGGGGCGATGGTTGGTCCAGTGCGGATAATGCCAACGGGTCAGGACATCAGCCGCGTTATAGGCCAGGCCTTCGGTGGCGCGGCGCCGGAATGACGACCTTACCTTCTGGTGGGGCGGCACGGGCGGCAGCGTCGCTGCGGTCTGCCGGTAATATTCGGGATTGCGTGGAAGACGGGAGTTTCCATTCACACCGCCGACCTCCATCGTAACCCAGTCGGGGCGGATATAGCCTTCCTCGAAAACATAGACACGGATGCCCATCTCATTGGCAATTTCCCGGGCGGCACGGTGATGGTCACGGCAGTCACCGAACAACATCAGATCCGTGATCTGGTGCCGATTGATGAGCTGCCGCAGCGCTTCCGGCCAATCCTGCAGAGAGCCTCGATAATCGATACCCCCAGGCAGTCGCCAGAACAGCCGATCGCCGCCGTTGAAGTTGACCTTGTATGCCCGATGCCCGGCCTGGATCAGGCCCTTGCCCAGCTCTCGGAACAGCGGCCCCATAAGGCCTTGCAACAGAAGGATTGAGCGGGGCTGCTGCACGGCGAGCGGGTCTCTTGGCTGAGCGACGGCAGCTCTGGCCTTGTCAAGCATATGCAACTCCGGAAGGGGGTGCGGCAAACTCCTAGCGCCAGTATGGTCTGTTTGTCGACCAGCCTCTTCACCAAAGCCGCAGCCTGCGCCGTGATGACAGAATGGGTCATAGTGGCTATTGCACGACGCTGGACGTGCCGCCCCTGTGCGGCCGCAAGCACCAAGAGGCATGACCCTGATTTTCCTGATGTTTGGCGGTCTTTTTGGGGTGACGCTGCTGGCCGATGCCCTGGCGTGGCCGCGTGGACGGCGCCAGCTTGCCGCCCTATGGCTGCACCTGCTGATCATCCTGGCCGCCTATGGCCTGCTGCTTGCATTGTGCGGCGCGCCGGTGGTGGCCGCGGTGGCAACGGCAGCGCTTGGCACGGCGCTCGTCCTTGTGTCCAATGCCAAGCGCGCCGTGTTGGGAGAACCACTGCTGTTCACCGATCTGGTGTTGGTTGGCGCCGTGTTCAGACACCCGCACTTCTATCTTTCGGCGCTGTCGCGATGGCAGATCGCCACCATATTGCTGGGCGCTGTCGCCCTGCTGTTCCTGTTCGCCTGGCAATTCGGGACAGCTGCGGCGCCGCACATTGCGGGGCTGGCGCTGCTGGGGGCGGCAACCGCACTGCTGGTGGCCAGCCTGTCACTGCCGCCTTGGCGCCGGCTGGCCCCTAGGGCCGACGCCGAATCCGATGTCGCCGCGTTGGGCCTGCTGCCAACGCTGCTGCTGCACTGGTGGCGCTGGCGGGCAACGCCAGGTCCGCCTGCTGGTGTTGCAGGCGTGCCGGCGCCGCCAAGCGTCGCATTGGCGGTGCTTGTGCAGTGCGAGAGCTTTGCTGATCCGGCCGATCTCTTCGATGATCCGGCGCTGCAGCTTCCCGGCTTGGCCGCAGCGCAGCGGGCCGCATGGATGCACGGCAGGCTGCTGGTGTCCGGTTTCGGCGCCTACACGATGCGTACCGAGTATGGCGTCATTTTCGGCCGCAGCGAGTCCGAACTGGGATTTCGCCGTTTCGACCCATATCTGACGGCCATTCACGATGCCGGCCACGCCTTGCCTGCCAGGCTTGGCGGCGCTGGCTGGCGCAGCCTGTTCCTCCATCCGCACGACATGCGTTTCTATGGCCGGGACCGCATATTGCCTGCCGCCGGCTTTGCCGAGCTGGTGGGGCCTGAAGCCTTTGCGTCGCCCACCGAGGGCCGGTATGTGACAGACGATGCCATTGCAGATGTGATCATGGCCCGCGCCGCGGCCGCGCGGGATCCCATGCTGATCCACGCTGTCACCATCGAGAATCATGGGCCCTGGCCAGCCGATCGCGCTGGCGCGCGGAGTCGCCAGTCAAGCGCCTATCTGCGGCTGGTGGCCAGGGGCGATGCCATGCTCGCACGTCTGATGCGGGAGATTGCCGAATTGCGCCGCCCGGCCGTGTTGCTCTTCTATGGCGACCACCGCCCGTCGATCCCCGGCGCTGTCGAACCGGGCGGTGATCGCCACACGCCTTTTGTGCTGCTGCGCTTTGGCGCGGACGGCGAGCCGATTCGCGGGACTGCCAACGCCACCGATCAGACCCCGGCCGAACTTCACCACGCCCTGATCGCTGCCATTACGGCTTGAGCCGGTACAACAGCCATTCCCGCAGGATCGCCGGCAGCATGCGATCGAGCCAGCGCAGCGCGGCAAAGCGACGGGGGATGATGGCATGGCCAACCCCGCGCTCGAAGGCCAGCAGGATGCGGCTGGCCGCATCCTCCAACGACATCAGGAGCAGGCGTGGTACCGGGCGGCCACCTGTCGGCCAGTCGATGAATCCCGGCGACACCACGGTCACGGTAACGCCACTGGGACGCACCGCCAGACGCAAGGCCTCGCCAAACCGGACCAGCCCGGCCTTGCTTGCCGCATAGGCCGGCGCATGGGGCAAGGCGTGAAAGGCCGCTGCCGAGCTCACCAGGAGTATGCGCCCATGCCCGCGCGCCGCCATTCGGCTGGCCAATGCTGCCGCCAGCGCCGCCGGCGCGGTGAAGTTGATTCCGGCAAGACGCTCCACCTGATCCGCCGGTTCCACCAGCATTCCGGGCGGCACTGCATCGCCCTGGCCGGCCACGAACAGCGCTGTATCGATCGACGCCGCCCCGTCGGCATCGACCAGCGTCGCAATCGCACCCGACAGATCGGCCATGTCGAGCGCGTGCAGTTCCACCTCGGCGCCAGCCAGCCGGCAGGCCTTGGCAACAGCCGTCAGCCGCTCTTCATTGCGACCCGTCAGAAGGAGACAATGGCCGGGCGCGGCCAATCGTGATGCCAGGGCCCCACCCAACGCCCCCGATGCCCCCGTGATGAGGATTCGGCGAAGGGGCGGGCCCATGGGGCGCGTTGTACCATTGGGCCTGCGGTGATCTGCGTTACGCATAGCAAAAAAGGGTCATAATCGGACCTTGGCAGCACGACAAACACCGTCTCGGAGCGATTGGTTGATCAAAATGGTTCATCCAGTATTCACGATTTACGAAAAAATCGCAAACACTTGGCAGGATGACGCATGGCGGGCTCAAATCGTCTCACACACCTTGACACGCAAGGCCGCCTCCTGTTCAGGCGCAATCAGATGACCGACCACAGCCGCCAGGTGAGATTGTTCGAAAGCCGATGGCTGGAAAGCCTGACGGTGATCTCGGTACCCATCTTCTTGATTCTTTGGGGCATGACCCTTCCCTTCATCGCGTGGGCGGCATGGAGCATGGCCGGAACCGGCAGGACGATGTTGCTGCTCCCGGTCGGGGTGCTGGTGTGGACCATGGTTGAATACGCGCTTCACCGCTTCGTGTTCCACTGGACGGCCGGATCCGCGCTGGGCGAACAATTCGTGTTCGTCATGCACGGCAATCACCATGAAGTGCCCAATGACCCCCTTCGCAACCTGATGCCGCCCATCGTTTCCCTGCCAATCGCCGCACTGATCTGGGGCGCGATGCTGCTGTTGCTGGGGCCAGGGGGCAGCTGGATGTTTCTGGGCTTCATGATCGGTTATGTCGCCTATGACCTCGTGCATTACGCCTGCCATCAATGGCCGATGCGGGGTCGCGTCGCGCGGGCGTTGAAACTGCACCACATGCGCCATCATCATCTCGACCATTCCGGCAACTATGCCATTACCGGCATGATCTGGGATCGTGTCTTTGGGACCCGTATCGTGCGGGAAACTCAAAGGTAATCAAGAAGATGGTTCGGGTCGTCAAGAACCGGCGCCTCTGGGGCTGCCATGCGGGCGCCGTTGATGCCATATCCCCAGGCCACGAGGGCAAGGCCGAGGCCGGCATTGGCCGCCGTGGCCACATCGACAGCCGAATCGCCAACGAACAGACAATGCTGTGCCGCGGCACCCATGGTGGACAAGGCCAACGCGGTTCCTGCCGGATCGGGCTTGCGCGGCAGGTCTGGCCGGGCCCCGACGATGGTGGCGAAATGGCGGGCAAGGCCAAGATCACCAAGGATTTTCTCACAAAGACGTTGCGGCTTGTTGGAACAGATCGCCAGCGCAATCCCGGCTCCCGTCAGGGCATCGAGCGCATCGGCCACGCCCGCAAAGGCGAGATCGGGCGGCGTGGCGGTCTCGGCATGGCGGGCCCGGAACTCCGCGATCTCCTGTTGCGGATTCCGGCAATGCGGTCCCATGACGGCGGCAATCATGGCTTCCCCGCCAATGGCATCCATGGCGCGGGCAGTCGCTGCATCGGCCGTGAATGCGATACCGCGATCAGCCAGCATGGCATCGATGATGGCGCACGTTATCCGCACACTGTCCACCAGGGTGCCATCGAGATCGAAGACGATGTTGCGAAGGGGCTGGCGGGTCGAACGCGTCAGGCTCATCGCGCCTGCCTTCATGGCGAATTCGGCCCTGTCAAGAATTGACCCCCGGGGGCGCCAGGGTTAACAGGCCACTCGGGGTCGCTGATCGGGAATGATCATGTTGAAAATGAAATGCGATCTCCACCAGCAGCATGGCCGCGAGGTGATTGCGCTTGAGGCTCAGGCGCTCGGGCAGCTTGAAATGATGATCGATTACAGCTTCGGCGAAGCGGTCGGGCTGCTCCTTTCGTGCAAGCAGCGCGTGGTCGTTTCCGGGATGGGAAAATCCGGCCACATCGCGCGCAAGGTGGCCGCAACACTGGCCGCCACGGGCACCCCTGCGCATTTCGTGCACGCCGCCGAAGCGGCCCATGGCGATGCCGGCATGGTGATGCCGGGCGATGTGCTGCTGGTCTTCTCCAACAGTGGCGACACTGCCGAACTGCAGCCGCTCTATGCGCATGCCAAACGCCTGAAGGTGCGCCTGATCGGCATCTCGCGAAACCCCGATTCGCTGCTGATGCGCACGGCCGACATTGGCCTGCTGTTGCCGCAGGTGGCCGAAGCCTGCGCGGCCAGCATGGCGCCCACCACGTCTTCCACGATGATGCTGGCGCTGGGCGATGCGCTGGCCGTGGCGGCAATGCGCGCGCGCGGGCTGTCCGGTGATGACATTCGCGCATTGCATCCCGGCGGCGCCATTGGTCGCCGCATGAGCCGGGTGAGCGAGGTGATGCACCATGGAGACCGCCTGCCGCTCGTCATGCTTGATACGCCCATGACCGAGGTGGTGGCCACGATCACGCACAAGCGCCTTGGCATGACCGGCGTTGTGGACAAGGACGGCGGCCTGGTGGGCGTGATCACCGATGGCGATCTGCGCCGGCACATGACCGATCTTGCCGGCGCCACGGCCGAGACAGTGATGACCCCTTCGCCCAAGGTCATCGAACAGTCGGCGTCGGTGGAGGACGCGCTCGAGATGATGCGCGCTCACCGCATCACCGTGCTGTTCGTGGTTGCGGCTGCGGGCATGCACCGCCCGGTCGGTGCCGTGCAGATCTATGACATCGCAGCCTCGCCGCCCTGGGGACAATAGGGTGCCCGGTATCGCGATCATCGTGCCGGCGCGGCTGGCATCGACCCGTTTTCCTGCCAAGCCATTGGCCCCCATCCGCGGTGCGGACGGGGTCGAAAGGCCGGCAATTGCCTATACGTGGGCAGCGGCCCTGGCGGCAGCCGCCGCATTGCCGGGCACGATTGAATGCGCGGTCGCCACGGATGACGCGCGCATCGCCGATGTCTGCCGGTCCATTGGGATGGCGGTGGTGATGACGCCCGCAACCTGCCGCAACGGCACCGAACGCTGTGCCGCGGCCCTGAACAGTCTTGCCAGCCACCCCGATATCGTTGTGAACCTGCAGGGCGATGCGCCACTGACGCCAGCAAGCATGGTTGCCGCCGTGGTCGATCACCTTGTGGCCAATCCCGAACGGGCCATGGCCACGGCCGTGGTTCCCGCCACGCCGGCGGTGCTGGCGCATCTTCAGGCCGATGCCGCCGCCGGCCGCGTGGGCGGCACCACGGCGGTGTGCACGCAAGGGGGGCGCGCGCTCTATTTTTCCAAGTCGATCATCCCGCATGTGTCGCCCGGCACGGCACCGGCAGAACCCGTGCTGCTCCACGTTGGCGTCTATGCCTATCGCCCGGCCGCACTGTCGGCCTATGTGGCTGCCGGCCCGGCGCCGCTGGAACTGCAGGAAGGGCTGGAGCAGCTGCGCTTTCTGGAGGCCGGCCTGCAGGTTGGAGCCGCCCGCTGCGAAGCGCCGGCCTGGAGCATGATCGAACTCAACAACCCGACCGATGTGCCGCTGATCGAAGCGGAACTTTTGCGGCGAGCCCAGACAGAACACCCGTGATGTTGCCGAATTTCAACCGCAGCCCCGGCGCTCCGCCCTTCCTGATCGCCGGCCCGTGCGTGATCGAGAGCGAGGCGCTGTGCCTGCACGTCGCCGGCCAGCTGAAGGACATCGGCGAAGCGCTGGGCATGCCGGTCATCTTCAAGGCCAGCTTCGACAAGGCCAACCGCACGTCCGTTCATGGCTTTCGCGGGCATGGGCTGGAAGAGGGGCTGCGTGTTCTCGAAAAGGTGCGGCGCGAAACCGGGCTGCCGGTGCTGACGGATGTGCACCTGCCGGATCAGGTGGCAGCCGTGGCCGAGGTGGTGGACATGCTGCAGACCCCGGCCTTTCTAGCGCGCCAGACCGACCTCATCACGGCAGCGGCGGCCAGCGGCCGGCCGGTGAACATCAAGAAGGCGCAGTTCATGGCACCCGCCGACATGGCGGCAGTGCTGGGCAAGGCCCGCGCCGCGGCCAGTGGCGCTGGCGTGAGCGCGGACACCATCCTGCTGTGCGAGCGGGGGACCAGCTTCGGCTACAACAATCTCGTGGTCGACATGCGCGGGCTGGTCATCATGCGGGAGATGGGATGCCCGGTGGTGTTCGACGCCACGCACAGTGTCCAGCTGCCCGGCGGTGGTGGCGACCGCTCGCTGGGCCAGCGCCAGTTTGTGGCACCGCTGGCCCGTGCTGCCATGGCCGTTGGCGTGGATGGACTGTTCATGGAGACCCATCCGGATCCCGAATCCGCCCTTTCCGACGGGCCCAACATGGTGCCGCTCGATGCGCTGCCCGAACTTCTGCGCCAGCTCGTCGCCATCGCTGCTGCCAGCCCATAGCGACTGATGGGCCCCATCCTGGCCATTCCGCCCTTTCCAGGCGCCCGTGCTTCGGCTCTCGCCAGTTCCCGCAGCACCGGGAGCGCCGATCACCAGCTGCTGCTGGCAGCGCTGGCCAAGCACCGTGTGGGCGGTTGCTACTGGGGCCGGCAGGTTGCAGGACCCGCCGTGCTGGATCCGGGCAGCTGGCCTGATGATGCCGATCCCTGGCCGCTCCTGGATGGTGCCAGCGAGGTGCGTCTGCCAGCAGGCGATCCCCGGGCGGTGCTGGCACTCGCCGCCGGCAAGCCGCTGCGGTTCACCGGCGGCGAAAAGGTGGACGGGCATGCGCTGGTGGAGGACCATCTGGCCAGCTGGGATTGGCGGGACCCGTTCAGCGGCGCGCGCATCACGCCATTGCAGGCCATCGAACTGTGCGGCTTCTGGCGCCGCCTGATCGACAGCAACCGCAGCATCAAGGCCGCCCTTGGCTTTGCCCACTGGAAGCGGCCAACCGTGGCGCCGCTGCTGTGGAACGGGGGGGGAACCCCGTTCAGGCGCGGGGTGCCGGCACTCGCCGCTGGCGATGTCGTGGCCGTCTGGCGGTCGCGGCTTTCGGGCGCACAGGCCGCAGCCGTGGTCGGGCATCCGGTGCGGGAGGTGGAGGACGGCTTCATCCGCTCCGCCGGGCTTGGCGCCGATTGCGTGCCGCCTTTGTCCATTCTCGTCGACGGGATGGGCGCTCACTTCGATCCGAACCAGCCGAGCGCGCTTGAAGATCTGTTGCAGCGGGGGGTTTTCCCGCCTGACCTCCTGGCCCGTGCGCAGGCGTTGCGAGAGGCCATCGTGGCCGGAGGCCTGTCCAAGTATGAACGAGGCGGCACCGCGGTGCTGCCCCGCCGAGGCGGAGCGCGGCGCCATGTTCTGGTGCCCGGACAGGTGGAGGATGACCGGGCCGTCACCAGCGGCGGCGCGCTGGCGTCCAACCTGGAGCTGCTGCGCCGTGCCCGGGCCGAGGCGGGGCCACGGGCCTTTGTCATCTACAAGCCCCACCCCGACGTGCTGGCTGGCCACCGCAAGGGCCTGATCGGGGATGCCGACATGGCGGTGCTGGCCGATCATGTGGAAACCACGGCGCCAATGGCTGCGCTGATTGCCATGGCCGATGAACTGCATGTCAACAGTTCGCTGGCCGGGTTCGAGGCCCTGCTGCGGGGCAAGCCGGTGACGGTTCACGGTGTGCCCTTCTATGCAGGCTGGGGCCTCACCACCGATCGTGGCCCGGTGCCAGCCCGGCGCACCGCCCGGCGCACCCTGGATGAACTGGTGGCGGCAGCCTATCTTCTGTACCCACGCTATCTCGATCCCGAAAGCGGCCTGCCCTGCCCGGCGGAAGTGCTGGTCCAGCGGCTTGTTGCTGCAGCGCCCACGCTGAAGCCGGCAGCCAGTGCCGTGGTGGCCGTGCGCCGCGCCAGCGGTCGGGTGCGCCGGCTGTTGCGGCAAGAGTGGTGACACGGTCCGCAAGACTGCGTGCCGCCGTCAGTCTGGCATGGCACAGGCTGTTCCTGCCTCGCGACCTGCGCCCGTTTCTTCGCAGAGCTGATCCATGGCTGGATTGGCTGGCGCACAACCGCTTGCACCAGGCCGCAACTGCCGATCTGCAGGATGCCCTTCAACGGCAGGCCGGACGGCTGCCCCGCATCTCCGTCATCATGCCGGTTTACCGTCCCGACATGGGCCTGCTGGCCGAAGCCGTTGAATCGGTTCGCAGCCAGATCTTCACCGATTGGCAATTGTGCATCTGTGATGATGGCAGCGGCGATGACGTGCTGAGGCGCTTTCTCGCCGATCTTGTGCGCAACGAGGCTCGTATCCGGGTATCCGAGCTGTCCTCCAATGGCGGGATCAGCGTGGCCAGCAACACAGCCGCGACGCTTGCAGACGGCCAGATCCTGCTGTTCCTCGACCAGGATGATCTGATCAGCCGCGATTGTCTGGGCGAGTTCGCGTTGGCCTTCGCCACCAATCCGGATCTGGAACTGGCCTATTCCGATCACGACAAGATCGAAATGGATGGCCGGCGCCATTCGCCAAGCTTCAAGCCGGGCTGGTCCCCAACGCTGCTGCTGTCTCACATGTACATGGGCCATGCCCTCGCCGTGAAGCGCAGCCTGTTCACCAGGGTGGGCGGGATGCGCCCAACCCACGATGGCAGCCAGGATCACGACTTCGCGCTGCGCGCCAGCGAGGACGCCAGGGCCATCGGCCATATCCCGCGCCTGCTCTATCATTGGCGGTGCGCCCCGGGATCAACGGCAATTTCGGCCGCCAGCAAGCCACAGTCCATTGCGGCTGGCCAACGCGCCGTTGCCGACGCTGTCAGCCGGCGGAAGCTGGACGCAAAGGTGATCCACCCCGAATGGGCGCGTCAGGCCGGCATCGCCCTGTTCGGGCTGGAATGGCCCAAGCCTTTGCCCTGTCTGACCATCCTGCTTGTGGCAGCTGACAGAGCCCCGTCACCCGACTGGCGCGAAGCCATTGGCAATCTGCTTCCCGCCGGCAGCCAGATCGAGGTCGTCGCAACCGGTGCCGGCATGACCCAGGCGCTGCGTGCGGCGCTGAGTATGGCGGGTGGGCGGCATGTGCTGCTGCTCGAAGACGGCACCACGCCGCGCGGCGCCGATGATGTTGTCCGCCTCCTGGGCCATGCCAATCGCGCCGATGTTGGCCTGGTGGGCGCTCGGCTCGAGGAACCCGGTGGGAACATCGCTGCTGTTGGCCTTGTGCAGCCGTGCGGCAGCAGCCAGATGGAGGCAGGCTTGGCCGGCCTTCCCGGCCAGCGGCACGGCCCCTGTTATCGGGCGCGCGTGCCCCACGAATGCCTGGCCCTGCCGGCAAGCATGGCCGTGATTCCGGCGACCGTGGTGGACCGCATCGAAACCGCCCTCGACACGCTGCCGCCGCCAGGCACGGCGCCAGCGCTTGGGCCCTGGCTGTCGGCCCAGGTTCGCGCAGCGGGACTGGGCGTGATCTGCGCCGCCGATGCCGTGGGCCGGGTCAGGCAGCTTTCCCTGCCTGGCGGCAGGCTGCGGCATGATCCATGGCACAACCGCAATCTTGGCGCCGCCGCTGGCGTTGGCGCCTTGCCATGGCTGCCGGCGCGACACGCGCCCGCATCGCGGCGGCCGGCCCCCGTGCGGCTTGTTGCCGTCAGCCATGATCTGCAGCGCGAGGGCGCCCAGAGCGTACTGATGGATCTGCTGATCGGGCTGAAGGCCACTGGCGACGCTGATCCGGTGGTCATCACCCCGCAAACGGGGCCCTTGGCACATGATCTTGCGCAGGCCGGCATTGCGGTCATCGTCCACGCGTTTCCGCCGCGCAGGGCTCGGGGTGCAATGCTTGCGACGCATGTGAGAAGCCTTGCCGACCTGTTCCGACAGGTCGGCGCACAGGCTGTGCTGGCGAACACGCTTGAAACCCACGCCGCGGTGGCCGCTGCCCGCGAGGCCGGGTTGCAGGCGCTCTGGTGGCAGCACGAGGGTGGGCCATGGCATGGCTATTTCCGGCATCTGACGCCGACAGCACGGGCACGCGCGCTGGCCGCCTTTGCCATGGCCTATCGGGTGATTCAGGTCGCCGATGCGACGCGACAAGCCTGGTTGCCCATCGCGATGCACAGCAATTTTGAAACCATCCGGCACGCCATGACGCCGGCCCGGACCATGCAGCTTCGATCGGCATCCCGCACGGCGGCCAGGGCCGCGCTGGGACTGGAGGATGATCGCCTGGTGGTGCTGATGGTGGGCAGCATATCGGCCCGCAAGGGCCAGGGCGATGTCGTTGGCGCTCTCATGCGGTTGCCCGATCCACTTGTCGAAAAGATGCAGATACTGATCGCTGGCCGTGTGGCTGACAGCAGCTACGGCGATGCGCTGCATCGTGCGATCTGCGGTCTCCCCGCTGACCGTCAGGCCGCCATCCGGCTGCTTGGCGAGGTGGACGATCCGATCCCCCTCTATGCGTCGGCAGACATTTTCCTGTGCTGTTCGCGGCAGGAAAGCGCCCCCCGGGCGATCGTGGAAGCCATGGAGAGCGGACTGCCGGTGATTTCGACCGACGTTGATGGGATCGGCGAACTGGTCCAGTTCGGATGCAACGCCCTTTCCTATGAACCTGGCAACGTGGATGCATTGGCGGCCCGCATTGAAGAACTCGCCACTTCCCATTGCCGGCGCCAATCGTTAGGGGAAGCGAGCCGGAAAATTGGCATGTGCGTCAACGATCACGACCAGTTGATGTCGCGGTTTGGCGCGCTGATCCGTCAGGCAGCCCTGCTCAAGGGCTCGTCAGGCACACTGCAGGATTGAACTGGAGACCGCCATGACTCTTGGCTTCACCGGCGAGCGCATTGTGCCAGGGGCACCGGACTGCGAACCCAATTTTGCGCAGAAGATGTATCAGGAACATGTCGCCCGCTACGCCTTTGCCGCCCAGCTGGCCGCAGGTGCCGACGTGCTGGATGTCGGCTGCGGGGTCGGTTATGGCTCTCAGTTCCTTGCCAGGGCTGGCGCGGCGTCGGTTCTCGGCCTGGACATCGCCGACGATGCGATCGAGCATGCGCGCAAGCATTATTTCCATCCGGCGGTGTCCTTCGCGGTCCACGATGCGGCGGCCATCGCGCTTGCCGCCAGCCACGACCTTGTGACCTGTTTCGAGCTGATCGAGCATGTGGAGGCACAGGAACAGGTCCTCGACCGGATCAAGGCGGCACTGCGCCCGGCCGGTGTGCTGGTCATCTCGACGCCGCGACCGCTCGACGATATCCGCACGCACTTCCATGTCCACGAAATGAGCTTCGAGGAACTTCACGGCATGCTGAAGCAGCGCTTCCGCCATGTGGAGGCCTTTTTCGAAACGAATTGCTTCACGTCCTTCGTTGGCCGCGATCTGCCTGAACAACTGCATCGCATCATCCCGGTCACAGACCGCATCCGGATGGAGCATGCCGATTATTTCGTGTTCCTCGCCAGTGACGAGCCCATCGCCGGTCGCCTGCCCGTGGAACCGGTGCTCACCATCAATGATGACCGCTATATCCTCACGCTCGAACATGATGTCGACGTGCTGCGGCGCGCAGAGACCGATCACAAGGCCCGCATTGCCGATCAGGAACGGGAAAAGCGGGAGCTTGCAGACGCCCTCGCCGATGCCAGGGGCGAGGCGGCGCGCTCAGCCGGCCAGCTCAACAGCGAGACCTTGCTGGCCCATCTGGCGCGGCTGGACGAGACGGCCGAGCTGCGGCGCCTGCTGATGGACACGCAGGCCCGTCTGGCCACCATTCAGAGCGAGGCGCATGCCGCCCATTTGTCGCACAGCCATGAAATCGAGGCGCTGACACGTCAGCGGGACGAGCGTGACGGAACGCTGCGCCAGCAATCGGCCGAGCTCGACACTGTGCGGCGGGCCATTGCCGAAACCAGCAGCCGCCTGGCGGAGGCCGAGACCCGCGCCAATGCCCTGGCCGGTGAAGCGGGCCGCCTGCCCGAGGCGCTGGCAAAGGTTTCGGCGCTGGAGAACGAGGTCAACGCCCTGCGCTATCGGCTTGATCATGCCGAGCGCACGCTGGCCCGCTTTCGTGGTTCGCTGAGCTGGGCCCTCACCCGGCCCGTGCGCTGGGTGGGTCGCACCTTCAAGAAGATGACTGGCCGGAGCCTGCCGCAATGAGCCCCCCCGACTATACAAGCGACGTTCTGTTCCTGATTGGCTGCTGGGAAGGCGAGTCCAAGCGCTACCGGGTATACAATATCGTGGAAGGCCTGGAGTATTGGAACTACAGCGCCGAGGTGCTGGATTTCAGCCAGTGCGGCGACATCGTGGACAAGGGCCTGCGCCCGCGTGTCGTCGTGTTCTTCCGGGCGCCCTTCGATCCGTCGAAACGCATCGTGGAAGTGCTGGAATATTGCCGGGTAAACCGGATCAAGACCGTGTTCGATATCGATGACTATGTGTTCGAACCTTCGATCATCGACACGGTCGCCGGCGTGGCCGAACTCAATGCGGCGCAGCGTGCGGACTATGAATGGGGTGTGCGCGCCTATCGCTCGCTCCTGTTCAGCTGCGACATCGCCACCACCACGACAAGGCTGTTGCAGGACAAGCTCGCTGGCCTTGGCCGCGAGGCCCATATCGTTGTCAACAGCGTGAACGTGGCCCAGCGGTCGCTTGCCGACGAGATGCTGGCGGCAGCCAGGCCCAAGGACGGTCCCGTCCGCATTGGCTATTATTCAGGCTCAAAGACGCACGCGCGTGACTTCGCCCAATGTGCAGCCGCCATCCAGGCGGTGATGAAGCGGGATCGCAGCGTGATCTTCCGGCTGGTGGGTCTGCTTGATCTCGACGACAGCTGGCTTCCCTTTGCCGAGCGCATCGAGCGCGCGGGGTTCATGCCGCCGCTCGACATGCTGCGCAACCTGGCCGAGTGCGACATCAACCTTGCCCCTCTGGAAGAAGGCGATCTGTTCTGCGAGGCCAAGAGCGAGCTGAAGTTCTTCGAAGCTGCCCTGGTTAACGTGCCGACGATTGCCAGCCGTACCCAGCCGTTCGCGGCAGCCATCACGGATGGTCAGAACGGCCTGCTGGCATCCGCGCCGGCGGAGTGGGAGGAGAAACTCGGGCGACTGGTGGCCGATGCGGATCTGCGCAGCCGCCTCGGCGCGGCGGCCCGGGAAACGACGCTGGAGCGCTTCACATCCGAAAGCGCGGCGAGGGCCGCGCTGGTCGCCTATGGCCTGGAAGCGCCGGTTCCGGCCAGGCCGCGCAAGCCGTCAGGCCTGAAGATCGGCTGGATCGTGCCCGGCCTGATCATCGGTGGCGGCGGCCATCGCAACATCCTGCGCGCGGCCTATCATCTCGAACGCTTCGGACATGATGTGCGGCTCTATTTCTCCGACACGACGATGACAGAGGCGGAACTGCGCAAGACGGTCCGCAAGCATTTCTACCCGTTCGAAGGCCCGGTCCGCCGCTTTGTCGGTCGCGCAGAGGGGGAGGCCGTGATGATGGCGACCCACTGGTCGACCGTGGCGCTCGCGGAATCGGTACGGTCCCAGATCGGGGAGATCATGTACTTCGTGCAGGATTTCGAGCCCGCCTTCTACCCGATGGGATCGGAGTATATCCTGGCCGAGAATACCTACCGCAAGGGGCTCTATGCCATCACCTCCGGCCCTTGGTGCGCGCACATCCTGCGCCGCGATTATGCCATGGAAGCAGACAGTTTTCGCTTCCCGGTGGACCGCACGATCTATCGCCCGGAAGCCGGCGAGGGCGCTCCCCGCGCCAAGCGCGTGCTGTTCTTTGCCAAGCCCGAGATGGCGCGGCGCTGCTTCCTCATCGGCACCATGGCACTGCGCGAATTCCATCGCCTGCGCCCCGATCACGAAATATTGTTCTTTGGATCCGGCAGCGCCAAGCAGCATCCACAGGACTATCCGGTCACCTACCTCGATATCGTTCCCACCATCAACGACCTTGCCCGGCTCTATGCGACATCGTCGCTCGGCTTGGTCTTCTCGACGACCAATCCAAGCCTGGTGCCCTACGAGATGATGGCCTGCGGTTTGCCGGTTGTGGATCTCGATCGGCCGGGCAACGAGGTGAACTACGACAATCGCCGCGACATTGCACTTCTGGCCGATGCTGATCCGGTGCGCATGGCGCGCGACATGGCGGCCTTGCTGGACGATCCGACGGCGCTCGCCGATCGCGGCGCCAGGGGGATGGAATTTGCGGCCACCTTCCCGAGCGAGGAGGAGATGGCACGCCGCGTGGAAAGCCTGATCATGGAGCGGCTCGCGCGCGGCAAGCCGGCCAAGGCGCAGCGCCGTGCGACCCGAACTTGAGCCGCAGCGCGCAGGGACGTGAGATCATGACGGTGCATCTGATTGCCGGTGGAGCCGGCTTCGTGGGGGTCAATCTGGCCGCTGCCTTGCTTGACCGCGGGCACGAAGTGCTGGTGCTTGATGATCTGTCGAGGGGCAGCATGGCCAACATGGCGGCGCTGCGTGGCCGCAACGGCTTCGGCTTCATCGAGGCCGATTGCAGCGATCCGGACAGGCTTGACGCAGCGCTTGGCGCGAACAGCTTCGATCAGGTCTGGCACATGGCCGCCAATTCGGACATCCCGGCCGGCGTTGCCGATTATCGCGTCGATCTGCGGCAGACGTTCATGACGACCGTGGCGCTGCTGGACGTGATGAAACGGCGCGGCGTGACGCGGATTCACTTTGCCTCCAGCTCGGCCATCTATGGCGATCACGGCGAACGGCTGATCCACGAAGACATCGGCCCGCTTCAGCCCATCTCCAACTATGGTGCGATGAAGCTGGCATCGGAAGCCCAGCTGCGCGCTGCGAAGGAAGCCTGGCTCGAAGAGGTGTCGATCTTCCGCTTTCCAAACGTGATCGGGGTTCCGGCCACCCATGGCGTGATCCTGGATTTCATCCGCAAGCTGGTGGCAACCCCGGATCGGCTCGACGTGCTGGGCAATGGCACGCAGCAGAAGGCCTATCTGCATGTCAGCGACCTGGTCGCCGCCATGCTCCAAATCGCAGATCGACGTGAGCCCTATGCCGTCTACAACATCGGTCCAACCGACGATGGGGTAACGGTGCGCTTCATTGCCGAGACGGTGCGCGACCAGTTCCGCCCGGCCGCCGCCATCCAGTTCGGCGAAGGCAATCGTGGCTGGGTGGGCGATGTGCCGAAGTTTGCCTATTCGGTGGAGAGGTTGCTGGCAACCGGGTGGCAACCCCGGCTCAGCTCGCGCGAGGCCGTGCTGAAGGCGGTGGCCGAGATCATCGCACAGGAGACAAGATGACACAGGCCGTCATCCTGGCGGGCGGCAAGGGTACGCGGCTTGCCAGCCGGCTGAACGGGCGGCCCAAGCCGCTGGTCGACGTGGGCGGTGTGCCACTGCTCCAGCGCCAGCTGGCGGCGCTCGCCAGCCAGGGCGTCGATGATATCGTCCTGCTGGTCAATCACGCGGCCGATCAGATCGCCGATTTCATCGCCAGACTTGACCTGCCGATCCGGCTGGCCCTTGTGGATGATGGTGACCCGCGTGGCACGGCCGGCGCCACGCTGGCGTGCATCGAACAACTTCAGGAGCGCTTCCTGGTTGTCTATGGCGACACGCTGTTCGATCTCGATATCGGCCACCTGCTGGCCGATCATGCGCACAGCGGCGCCGATGCGACCTTGCTGCTGCATCCCAACGATCACCCCGCCGATTCCGATCTGGTGGAAGTGGATGCCCGTGGCTGGATCAGCGGATTCCACCCCTATCCGCATCCGGCGGGCGCCTGGCTGCGCAACCTGGTCAACGCCGCCTTCTATGTGGTGGAGCGCCGCGCCATGTTGCCCTGGGCTGGCCGGATGGCCGTGGGGGACTTCGCAAAGGACCTGTTTCCCGCCATGCTGGCCCAAGGCGCCCGGCTGCGCGGCCATGTCAGCTTCGAATATATCAAGGACATCGGCACGCCCGCCCGGCTGGACAAGGCAGAGCGGCAACTGGCGAGTGGACTGGTGGCCAGGGCCCGCCGCCGCACGCCGCAGCGGGCCGTGTTCCTCGACCGGGATGGCACGCTCAACGAACTGCGCGGCCATATCGCGCGGGCAGATGATCTGGTGTTGCTGCCGGGTGCCGGGGCGGCTGTAAAACAGCTCAACGATGCCGAATATCGCGTGGTGCTCGTGACCAACCAGCCGGTTCTGGCGCGCGGAGAGGCGACGCAGTCCGATCTGGCGCGCATTCATGCGCGGCTGGAAAGCGAGCTTGGTGCGGCCGGCGCTTACCTGGACGACATCCGCTATTGCCCGCACCATCCCCATGCCGGTTATGCCGGCGAAGTGCCCGAACTGAAGCGCAGCTGCGATTGCCGCAAGCCCGCGCCCGGCATGGTGCTGGACGCTGCAGCCGCCCTGAACATCGATCTGGCGCAATCCTGGATGGTGGGCGACAGCAGTGCCGACATCGCGCTGGCCGCCAGGCTTGGGCTGCGCTCGATCCTTGTCGAGACCGGCGAGGGCGGGCGCGATGGCAAGCATGATGCCGTGCCCGATCATGTCGTCCCGTCCATCCGCGAGGCGGCCGCCCTGATCGTGGCAGCCAGCCCTGCCCTCTCCCCTGCGGAGCCCCTGCCGTGATCATCAGCCAGACCCCCTTGCGCATGAGCTTCGTGGGCGGCGGCAGCGACCTGCCGGCCTTCTACCGCGAGCATGGCGGCGCCGTGCTCAGCACCGCCATCGACAAATATGTCTATGTCTCCATCAACCGGAAGTTCGATCAGGGCATCCGCCTCGCCTATTCGCGGACGGAGGAAGTCCAGTCGATCGCGGACATCGAGCATGAACTGGTGCGCGCGGCCTTTGACATGCGCGGCATCCGGGGCGGTGTGGAGATCACCACCACGGCCGACATTCCGTCGCGAGGAACCGGGCTTGGTTCCTCGTCCACCTTCACGGTCGGGCTGCTCAACGTGCTCGGTGCCTACCAGGGCCAGCATGTCTCGGCCGAGGAACTGGCCCGCGGCAGCTGCGAGATCGAGATCGACCGCTGCGGCCAGCCGATCGGCAAGCAGGATCAATATGCCGCCGCCTATGGCGGGCTGAACCTGATCGAGTTTCACCCGGACGACAGCGTCTCGGTGAAACCGGTGATCATGCCGCGTGATCTGCGCGACCTGCTCGAACAGCGTCTCATCGTCTTCTATACCGGCATCACCCGCAGCGCCTCGGCGATCCTGGCCAACCAGTCGGCCGAAACCGGCAGCGACCGGGCCAAGCAGGCGGCGCTCAAGCGGATGGTGGAGCTGGCCCATGTGATGCGCGACGAACTGGGGCGCGGCAACATCGACAGTTTCGGCCATATCCTGGCCGAGAACTGGTCGCTGAAGAAATCGCTGACCAGTGGCATCAGTTCCAGTGACATCGATGGCTGGTATGATCGCGCCATCGGGGCCGGCGCGCTTGGCGGCAAGCTGCTGGGTGCCGGGCAGGGCGGTTTCATGATGTTCTATGCCCCGCGTGAACGGCACGAGGATATCGCCAATGCCGTTGGCCTGCGCCAGGTGCGTTTCGGGTTCGAGCCGCTGGGCAGCCGCATCCTGTTCTACAATCCACGTTGACCCGAAGCCCCCAATCGGAGTTGATCGATGCCCTATTTCCCTGATCGCCTGATCGACGGCGCCGGCCCCTATGCCGGCGAATATTTCGCCCGCATGGCCGCCGCTGCCGCCACCATCGATCCGGCTGCCATCACGGCTGCCGGCGAATTGATCGCCCGCACCGTGGCTTCGGCCAGGCGCATCTATTCCTGCGGCAATGGCGGTTCGGCGGCGATTGCCAACCATCTGGTGTGCGATTGCCTGAAGGGCATCCGCACCGATACGGCGATCCGCCCCAGGGTTTACAGCCTGTCCACCACGGTGGAGACCATCACCGCCATCGTCAACGACATCGGCAGCGAGCAGATGTTCTCCTTCCAGCTGGAATCGCTGGGGGAAGCCGGTGACCTCTTGATCGCCATCAGTTCATCCGGCGCCTCGCCCAACATCGTGCGCACGCTGGAGCTGGCGCGCACCATGGGCATGGGCACCATCGCCATGACCGGCTTTGCCGGCGCGCCGGCCCGCCACGTCGCCGATGTCAGCCTGCATGTCGATTGCGAGAATTATGGCATCGTGGAGGATCTTCACCAGTCCCTGATGCACATACTGGCGCAATATACGCGGCATACACACTTGCAGGAACCCGAGAAGCTGGGCGCATTGAAGTTCTGAATGAATAAATGCAGACCCTGGAAAGGAAGACAGCGCATGGTTTCTTCGTCTGACTTTGGAGCGCGGGGCTGGCATGTTCTGCCTTCGTTCGCCGGATCGGGTTTGCTGGACAACGCTGTTTTTGAAGCGATGCAAGCCCATCCTCTGTTGCCGGGCGAATCGGCGTGGGGCACGCGAAACTTGCTGCACGCACTGATCCTCGGCACGCGGCCGGCGACCGTGCTGGAGGTGGGCTCGCATATCGGCTCCGCATCGGTGGTGATCGGCTGCGCACTCAAGGCCAACGGCTTTGGCCGCTCCTTCCATCTTGAACCGCAGGCACATTATCACGAAGTGCTGGAGGGTTTCCTCGCCATGGCCGGCGTTGCTGACGTGGCCAAAGCCCTGCCGCTCTTCTCAACCGACCCAACCCTTGCAGAAACTGTCGGGCGCGACGTGGACCTGATCTTCCTCGACGCCAATCACAGCTATTCGCATGCCCTCAAGGACATCGAGATCTGTGACGGATTGCTGGCCCGGCAGGGGATCATCCTGCTCGACGATGTTGGCGCCCCACACTCCGCCAACATCTGCCAGGAAGGCAAGGGCGGGGTTCGGCAGGCGCTGCTCGATTTCGTGGCGGCGCGACCAGATTACGCGGTGATCTTCCTGGAGCCACCGTTCTGGCTGAACCCCTGCGGCCTTGCCTTGCTTGCCCGCAAGCCCTGAACTTCGGGACAGCCGCCAGCCGGCGAGTCGTTCTGGCCGTGCAGACCTGCGCCTTCACCTGCTGGGCGCGGTTTGCGCCATCCACGTCATGATCTCGTCCATCGTCGGCTGCCGCAGCCCGTCATGCGGCACGCCGGTGCGCGCCCAGGCGGGGTGATGGAACGGATCGTGGCGGACCGCATCGCCCCAACGCGCCTGCAGCAGCGCCCATTCGCGCCGCATCCGCCGGCGCTTGACGCGCGAGACATTCAGCCCGCGTGACACCGATTCATGATGCAGCAGGGTGATCGCCCCGCAATAGGCGACGATGCGGCCCCGCGCCCGCAGCTTCAGGCACAGATCGACATCGGCAAAATCGATGGCCAGCCCAGCCTCGTCAAAGCCGCCCACGGCTGCGAAATCGGCGCGGCTGATGGCGATGAAGGCGCCAGTAACGGCCACGGCTTCGCGGATCGCCGTCCAGCGCCCGGCCGGGCCGGGATCGCTGCCGTCGCGCCAGCGGCCATCATGCTGGGGGCCATTGTCCATCCCGAACACGAAGCCGGCATGCTGGATGCGGCCATCGGGATAGAGCATGCGGGCGCCCACCGCGCCCACCCGCGCGTCGGCCAGCAGCCCGGCAAGGATGCGGTCCCAGCCGGCGGTCTGCATTTGGGTATCGTCATTGAGAAACAGCAGCCGCTCTGCCGTGGCGGCGGCAGCGCCCAGGTTGCTGGCCCGCGACCAGTTGAACGGTTCATCGAACGGCACGATCTGCACGCCGGGTTCCGCGGCAAGCCGGGCCAGCAGCGCCCGCGTGGCCGGCTGCCGGCTGCCGTTGTCGACGATCACCATCTCCAGCAGATCGGGCCAGCTGGCGGTGGTGCGCAGGCTGGTGATCGCTGCTTCCAGCAGGCCGGGATTGTCACGGGTCGGGATGATGATCGACAGCTTCTGTGGTTCGGCATCGGGGAGAGCGCGTGCCGGCATCGCCACCGCCGGCAGCGTGGCCAGCACCAGCGGCACATGCGCCTCCCACCCCTGACCTGCTGCCTGCCGCGCCGCCACGGCGGCAATCCCGGCCAGCCACAGCCGATCCATCTGCGGCAACAGCCACGGATCACAGCGCTGCCCGCCCGGCCCCAGATGATCATGATCGGCCCGCAGCACCGCCGCACCGGTGCGCGCGGCGGCGTGGTTGAGCCAGGCCAGCGCCTGCGGATGGAGACGGGCCCCGGCCGGCAGCGCCAGATCATGAACCGGCAGGGCTGCCCACGCGCCGGGCACATCCGGGCCGTCGCCCGCAAGGCACCAGGCCGCATGGCTCTGCCGTGCCAGTGACCGCACGAGCGGGCTGTTCGCCGTGTCTCCACCGGTCACGCGGATGCGGAACAGCGCGGCCGGCGGCGTCAGCGGTGGTGGCGGAACGGCGTCTGCCAGCGCAGCCCAGTCGGGGCGGGAATGGACCCCCGGCTGCGGCACCGGCAGCGCTGCCCGCTGCCCCAACCGCAGCAAATCGGAAACAGCGCCGCCATGGCCCCGACCCGCGGCCTGCCTCAGGGCGGCGATGGCCTCATCCCACTGGCCGGCAAGTCGCAACGCGCGCCCAAGCTCGCGCAGCAGGGCCGGATCATCCGGGCTCAGCGCCAGGCCGCGCCGCAAGGCCGCCACCGCTTCGGCGGGGCGCTGGCCGGACCGCAGGGCCTGGCCGTGCAGGCGGTGCAATAGAGCGGTTGGCAGTGTTGCCGCCATGGGTCCAAGCCGATCCGCCAGCGCCGCCCAGTGGCGCGGTTCCTGTGTGACAGCGGCCAGCACGGCACCGGCCGCCGCCAGGGCAGCGCGAACCGGCAGGGCGACCAGGCTTGCGGCTGGCCCGGACGGGTTCATTGCAGGTGGATGGCCCGGTGGTAGAATTCGAAGGCTTCGTCCGGATCCGAGAAGATCGACATCTCGCCTTCCGACAGCACACACAGTGTCGAGCAGTGCTCGCGCACGTAATTGGCATCGTGGCTGACGATGATCAGGGCGCGATCCGCGCGCTTCTCGAACAGTTCGGCGTGGCATTTCTCGTGGAAGCGCGCATCGCCCACGGCCACCACCTCGTCGATCAGGAAACAGTCAAACTCGATCACCATCGAAAGGGCAAAGGCCAGGCGGGCCCGCATGCCGGACGAATAAACCCGCAGCGGTTCGCGCAGATAGGGCCCAAGTTCCGAGAATTGCTGGACATACTCCAGCTTGTCTTCCCACGGGATGCCATAGATCCGGCAGATGAAGCGCAGATTGTCCAGCCCGGTCAGCGCGCTTTGAAAGGCGCCGCCAAAGGCCAGCGGCCACGAGACCGACATGCGCCGCTCAACAAGCCCCGATGTCGGCTGCTCGGCGCCCGACAGCAGCCGGATCATCGTGGACTTGCCGGCCCCATTGCGCCCCAGGATCCCGACCTTCTCGCCGGGGGCGACGGTGAGGTTGATGTTGCGGAAGACCTCGCGCGGGCCCTGGGACGTGGGATAGGATTTGCACAGGTCCACCAGCCGGATCATTCCGGAACGACCTTCTGGCTGATGACCCGGGTCTTGGCGAGGCCAAGGCCCGTCAGGAACAGGTTCACGCTGACCAGATAGGCCAGATCATAATGGGCGTGAACGACCGAGCCGAAATAGCCCTCCCGCAGATATTCGATGGCATTCACCATCGGCAGATAGAGGATCCATTCCTGCCCCGCCGGCGGCAGCGTGTCGACCGTGAAGGCCGCGCCCGACAAAGGGAGGATAAGATAGGCAAAGGGGTGCCAGAGCTTTTCGACGATGTCATACTCCTCGGCCAGCGCACCAAGAAGAATGGCGAGACCAGCGCCGAACCAGGCCAGCAACAGCCAGCCCAGGCACACCTGCAACAGGTCTTCCGGCAGCCCCATCCAGTCGATCCCGGTGAACAGGATCGTGAGCACGATGAAACTGATGGTGGCGCCCATGAACTCCAGCGCCAGCCGGGACAGGAAGATGTCGATGACCTTCACCTGCCGGTGAAACATGAGCGCCAGATTGGGACCGATGGAACCGATCAGCCGTCCGGGCATGTTGCGCCACAACAGGATGCTGGAATAGCCGGTGACCGCAAAGGCCGTGATGGGCAGGCTGGAGACATGGTTGAGATCAAGGCCAACCCACAAGAGCGTGACGGCCAGCGTGAACAGCATCGGTTCCAGGAACAGCCAGAGGAAGCCGAAGTTGTTCCGACCATAGCGGGTGATCATTTCGCGCAGCAGCAGCGCCCAGATCACCCGCCGCTGCACGTCGAATGCAGCCGCCAGCACACTGCGGCCATCAGACCGGCCAGCCGGCGGCATGCTCACTGCCCATGCTCGCGCACGCCGGCCAGCATCATCGACAGCACGCCCCAAACGATCAGCGAGAAGACGAACGTGGAAAGCACACCGCGAATGCGCCGGGGTTCGATGGGATAATCGGGCAGGTTGGGTTCCACGATGCGTTCGACATAGGCCTGCTTGCGACGGGCCTCGTTTTCGGCATCCTGTTGCGAGGCCATGGCGACGGCGAGCTGGCGATCGGCAAACTGGCTCTCCAGCTGCAACCGCTGATACTGCGCCGCGCGGGAGGACAGCGAGCGGCGGTTACCGGCCACCTTGCCGACTTCGGCGTCGATGGCGGCCGCGAGGCTGTTGGCCTGCGCCTGCAAGACGCCGATCTGTGGATTGCCGGGCGCCACGGAACGCAACTGGGCCAGGCGTGCCTGGGTCGCGATCAGCTCGTCCTGCAGCTTGGACACCATCTGGATCTGAACGGTTGCCTGCTTCTCGGGATCGACAACCCCCTCCCGGTTGCGGAAGGCTGAAAGCGCCAGCGCAGCGCTCTGGGCTCTCAGCTTGGCATCGACGACCTCCTTGGACGAGGTGCGAATGAGATCGCTGCGGGCACGTTCGTTCAAGCGGTTGACCGTGGCTTCCGCCATGTCGAGCAGTCGCAGGTTGATGCGCTGCGCGTCCTCCGGCGAATAGGCCTTCACGGTGAGGGTGATGATCGAAGACTCGCTGTCCTGCGCTGCGGTCACCTTGCCCAGATAATATTCATACATCTCCTCGAACGATCCGCTGATCCCCAGCGGATCGAACCGATCGAACAGCGATATGCCCGCCCGCGTGTAGGCGGTGCGGAATGCGCCGCCCTTGTCCACGGCACGCAGCGCATCACGCGAGTTGACGAAATTCTGGGCAGCGTAGATCTCGTCCCCCGCCGTACTGAAGCCCGCCGCGCTCTTCAGCAGCAGGCCGACGCCCGACGCTGCCGGCTTGTCAGGACTGCGGACGATGAAACGGGATTCCGAGACATAGACATCCGACGCAATCGCCCCGAAATACAGGGTGGACGCAAGGGTGGGCAGCACAACGGAAAACAGGAACAGGCGATCCACGCCACGCACACGGCGGACCAGGGACGAAAGAGAGCTCACCGGCGCGTTTCCGCCAATTGCGGCATGGAACATGTCAACATGCTCCCCACAGGTCCGCCCCGGCGATGGTCGGCATGATTGCAAGGCAGCGTGGGCGCGACGTCATCGACAGCATGTTCCGGCAAGAAGAAGTTCCTGTTTCATTGGCGACCAATCGGGGCGGTCAATCGGGGCGGCCACACGGGGTGGCGTCTGAATAAACGGCTGGCGCATGGGTGGCAATGGCGGGCCTGCGCCGCTCAGGGCGTGCTGACCTTCGCGGGATGCGCGGAATAGCGCACGATATCGTCTTCCCCCAGATAATCCCCGACCTGGACCTCGACCAGCAGCAATGGCACATCGCTGCCGTTCTGCAGCTGGTGGATGGCGCCCTGGGGAATGAAGACATGATCGCCTGGGCTGACGGCGCGCGTCTGGTCCTCGACGATGACGTGGCCCCGGCCGGACAGGATGATCCAGTGTTCGGCGCGGTGCGCATGCGACTGCAAGGACAGCGACTGGTGGGGATCGACGATGAGCTGCTTGACCTGATAGCCCTTGCGTACGGCAATGCTTTCATACCAGCCCCATTTGCGATGATCGCGCCGGCTTTCATCGGCTTCCGGCCGGTCCTTCTGCCGCAAGCGTTTCACAACTTCCGAGACGCGCTGGCTTGAAGATTGTGGCGCGACCAGCACGGCATCGCGGGTCACCACGACCATCATGGCATCAAGATCCAGCCCGACCACCATTTGGTCCGGCACTTCGCTGCGCAGCAGGCAGTCCCTGCAATCGATGGTGTCGGCCTGGCCGTCAATCAGGTTGCCATCGCCGTCGGGTGCGCCTTCCCGCCACACGCTCGACCAGTCGCCCACGTCCGACCAGCCGCCGGCGAAGGGCATGACGGCCAGATTGGTGGACTTCTCCATGATGGCGAAGTCGATCGAGATGCCGGGCGACTGCTGCCAGTCCGCTTCGCCCAGGTGAACGAAGTGGCCGTCGCGCCGGCTGGCCGCCACCGCCCCGGACACCGCTGCATAAATGTCGGGGGCCAGCGCCCTGTAAGCGGCAGCCACGGCGCTCACCGACATCAGGAACATGCCGGCGTTCCAGAGGTGACGGCCGCCGTCCAGCATGGCCTGCGCGGTGGCGCGATCAGGCTTCTCGACGAACCGCGCCAGCGGCTGGGGCTCGTGGGCGCGGCGGGCGTCGGCATCGGCCAGTTCAAGATAGCCATAGCCGGTTTCGGGCCGCACCGGCTCGATGCCGAAGGTGACCAGATTGCCGGCCCGCGCTGCCGGCACCGCGGCCTGTGCGGCAGCCCTGAACGCGGCGACATCGGCAATGCGGTGGTCTGACGGCAGCACCAGGATGACCGCCTCCGGGTCTTCCATGGCAATGTGGAGAGCAGCCGACAGGATTGCGGGCGCCGTGTTGCGGGCATCGGGCTCGACGATCACGGCACCGGGCGTGCGTTCGATACGGGCGAGTTGTTCGATCACGCGGAAACGCTGATCAGCCCCTGTCACCACGACAGGCGCGGCAAAACCGGTATCGTCAACCAGCCGAACGGCGTGCTGGAACAGCGATTGCCCGTCAACAATCAGGGCAAATTGCTTGGGCAGGTTGCGGCGCGATGCCGGCCACAGGCGCGTTCCGGCGCCGCCGCACAATATGACCGGGTGGATCGTGGCGATACGCATCCTGTCCTCTTCGATCGGCCGGGCACCGATCCCTGTTCCGCTGGCCGCATGCCGCGCTCACTTGCCTGAACCACATTCCCCGGCCGTCACGCAAGCATGCAACATGTCCAATCCGGCCGCGCCGGCCATAGCCGGGCGAAAGCTGCGGTGAACCGATGCCTCGGACGGCTTCACCGGCCCTTGCAGCGTTTTGACAAGGATGGCAGCAGATGCCATTGCATGCCCCGGGAGGCGCCCCCGGCCTCGACCGCTTCACGGATGCAGTACATTCCGCCCACCATGCACAATCCATTTCCGACCCGGCGATTCCCGTTCCGACCCGGCCTTGCACTGCTCGCCGCCGGCCTGCTGCTGTCTGCCTGCCAGCCCTATGGTCCCGGGCGTGAGGCCATCCTGAACGCCGGCACCGTTCCAGCCAGCCCGAACAGCCCGGAGGTCGCGATCCGGGTGATCCGCATCAGCGCCGAGATCGCCAGCAGCTACAAGCCGCCGGCGCCCTGGCCAGCCTTTGCCGATGTGCTGGCCGGGGCGCGGCCGGTCGGCACCACGGTCGGCACCGGCGACGTGCTGGAGGTCACGATCTGGGAAGCCCCACCGGCAACCCTGTTCGGCGGGCTGGCGCCTGAGGGCCGGGCCAGTGCCGGGATCACGACCTCGCGGCCCACCAGCGTGCCGGAACTCATGGTTGGCCCGGAAGGCACGATCATGGTGCCCTTTGCCGGCACCATTCCCGCGGCCGGGCGCAGCCTGCGCGAAATCGAGGCGGATGTGGTGCGGCGCCTGCGCGGCAAGGCCAATGCCCCGCAGGTTCAGGCGCGTGTTGTGCGCAATGCAACGGCCACCGTCACCGTTGTGGGTGACGTGTCCAACTCGGCCAGGGTCGCCCTCACGCCGCGAGGTGAACGGATATTGGACGTGCTGGCCCAGGTTGGCGGGGTCAAGCCGCCGGTGAATCTCACCACCATCCAGATCACGCGCGACGGAAAGAATCACCGGCTGCTGATGTCGGACATCATCGAGCGCAGTGAGAACAATGTCGTGCTGGCCCGGGACGACATCGTCACGGCGCTGTTCCAGCCATACAGCTTCACGGTTCTGGGCGCCGCGAACCGCAATGATGAGATTCGGTTCGAGGCGTTTGGCATCACCCTGTCGCAGGCGCTGGGTCGCATTGGCGGCTTGCAGGACGGCCGCGCCAACCCGCGCGGCGTTTTCCTGTTCCGCTGGGAAGAGCCCGAAATTCCCGGGGGCCAGCGCATTCCCGTCATCTACAGCTTCGACCTGAAGGATCCGGCGGTCTATTTCCTCGCGCAGCAGTTCCGGATGAGCGACAAGGACCTGGTGTACATCACGAACGCGCCGGTGGCAGAATTGCAGCGCTTTGTGAGCATCGTGTCGCAAACCATCCTGCCCATCGCGACCGTCACAACAGTGATCCAGCAGCAGGATTGATCGTCAGGGGGCGGGCCGATGGGCGGCAATGATGCCCCTTACATCCTCGATGTGTCGCGCATGGTGTGGCGACGCTGGGCTGGCGTTCGCCCCACCGGGATAGACCGGATCTGCCTTGCCTGGCACGATCATTACGGGCCGTCATCACAGGCCGCGCTGTTTCACCGCCGGGGCTGGCATATCCTGCCAATGGCCGCATCGCAGGCGCTGTTTCGCCTGCTTGACGATGCGTGTCCACGCGATCAGTTCCGCCGCCGTTTAGTGGCCTGGGCGGCGCGCAACCTGGTCTCCCTCGCCCGTCCGCTGTCCGGGCGCGGGCGGCTCTGGCTGAATGTCGGCCACACCGGCCTCAATCTGCCAGACTTGGCCGATTGGGTGCGCCGTGCCGACATCAGGCCGCTGCTGATGTTGCACGACATCATTCCGATCACTCACCCTCAATATTGCCGCCCCGGAGAAAAGGCCCGGCACGAGGTGCGGGTGAAGACGCTGCTGCGGATCGCCCATGCCGTGATCGGCAACAGCCGGGACACGCTGGATCGGCTACAGGCCTATGCCGACAGCATCGGCATGGCGGTGCCGCGGGCGCTGCCCGTCTGGCCGGGCACGCCGCAGCTTGCCATGCCAACCGCCGCGCCGGTGTCGGCCACTGACGAGTTCGTGATTCTTGGCACCATCGAGGGCCGCAAGAACCACATCCTGCTCCTCAACGTGTGGGAGCAGCTGGTGGCCAGGCATGGCACAGCAGCGCCAAAGCTGGTGATCATCGGCCAGCGCGGCTGGGCCTGCGACGACGTGTTGGCGCGTCTGGCGACCGATGGCTTCAAGGGCAGGGTGGAGGAAGCCGGCGCGCTTGATGACGCGGCGATCGGCCGGCGCTTGGCCGGTGCCCGTGCCCTGCTCTTTCCCAGCTTTGCCGAAGGCTATGGCCTGCCACTCGTAGAGGCGCTGGCCGCGAATGTGCCCGTGATCGCCAGCGACCTGGATGTGTTCCACGAGATCGGCCAAGGCGTACCAGACCTCCTGCCAGTTGACGATGTTGATGCCTGGTCCCGGCTGATCATGGCCTATTGCGAACCGGAAAGCGCCGCCCGGGCGGCCCAGATGCGCCGGCTTTCCAGCTTTCGTGTGCCCGACTGGGCGATGCATTTCCGCAGCGTCGACGCGTTTCTCGAAGCGTTGAGGATTGAAACGACCCGCTAAGGGCCGGTCACCTGGTCCCATGCCATCCCGCGGCCAGTCAGCAGCCGGCCGTTCCGCGAGGCAAAGCTGAAAATCGAGGCAAGGCACAGTGACGACCGATATGATGCTGAACTGGTCGCCCTGATGGCCGAAGCGATGGAAGTGCAGCGCCTGGTGCTGCCATCGCCGGACCTCAGCCTCGACCAATGGGGCAAGCGGGAAGGGCGGTGCCGCACCCACATGGCCCGGCTGCTCCGCCTGTCGTGGATCAGCCCCAGGATTGTGGAGGCGAACGCCGCAGTCGCCCAGCCCAAGACGCAGACCCGCCGAGTGCTCTTGACAGCGCCGCAAAGCCGCGGAGATCCGGGGAAACCTTGGCGAGAGCACAGTCGGGGCCCCGCTCTCGGGTTCACCCATGGACTGCGCGACGCAGTCCCAAGGTGTGAACGCTCTCCCTGATCTTCCCTGTTGCAGCAGGGAATTCGTTTCGTGATATCAGGGAATTGCGCCCTCTCTGGCAGGGATTTCCTGACCGGATATGGCCCGATTTCGCCGTCCGCCGGCGTCTGAGGTGGAGACGCTCCTTTCTTCTGCGGGACGGTCGTTCTCTTGTGCGGGTCGATGCAGAATGCAAACAGGGATGCTTCGGTGCTAGCTGGGCTGCAGCCGCGTCCTGCCCGTCAATGCCATGGCCGCACGAAGTTCTGAATCGAACATGGCGATCAATTGCGCGACGCCGCGCTCGCCGGCAGCCCCCAGCGCCCACACCCAAGGACGACCGGCCAGAACGGCGTCGGCGCCCAGTGAATGGTAGCGCAGTATGTCGAGACCGGATCGGACCCCGCCATCGGCCAGGATGCGCGTGCTGCCGCCCACCGCGTCAACGATGCCCGGCAGCGCCTTGACGGCCGAGCTGGCGCCATCCAGCTGGCGCCCGCCATGGTTGGAGACCACGATGCCATCGGCACCGGCAGCGACCGCCGCGCGCGCATCATCGGGATGGAGAATGCCCTTGACGATCAGCGGTCCTGACCATCGGCTGCGCACCCATTCGAGGTCGGCCCAGGTGGCCGCTGGATCGAAGTTGTTGGCAAGCCAGCCGAGGAAATCCCCCAGGGGCGCGCTGGATCCCAGCACGCCCGCCACGTTGCCAAGTGTCAGCGGACGGCCGAGCAGGCCAACATCCCAGCACCATCCGGGCCTGGCAAGCGCCTGGCCAAGCCGCCGCAACTGCCCACCCAGCCCTGGAGCGCCGGTGAGACCGGAACGTCGATCGCGGTAGCGCGCTCCGGGGACGGGCAGGTCGACCGTGAAGACAAGGGCCGGGCATGCGGCGGCCTTGGCGCGCTCGAGCATGGCGGCAACGAAGCCCCGGTCGCGCAACATGTAGAGCTGGAACCAGGGCGGACGACCGCTGCCGACCACCACCTCCTCGATGCTGCAGGCCGAAACGGTTGAAAGGCACAAGGGAATGCCAGCGGCAATGGCGGCGCGCGCGGCCTGCACTTCGCCGCGTCGGGCGTTGAGCCCGGCCAGGCCGACTGGCGCCAGAATGAGGGGTATGGCGAGTGTCTCGCCGAACAGGGTGATTGACGGATTCAGGGATGAGACATCGCGCAGCACGCGCTGGTCGAGGTTGACACCGGCCAGGTCCTGAATGTTCCGCGCGAGGCTTACCTGCTGGTAGCTGCCGCCATCAATATATTCGAACAGGAAGTGCGGCACGCGCTGGCGCGCCGCCGCCCGGAAATCCGAAACGTCGGCAATCAACATGAGCCAGCAAGTCCTTGCCGGGACGCTGTGGCCAAAGCGCCACGCCTGGCTCCCGATTGCATGTCGCCCCTCCTTTCAGTCGCGCGGACTTGGGAGCCTGTGCTTGACACAACTCGCAAGACCGTTGCAATCTTAAAACAGCAGTTCACTTGTGCTTCGCTCCAAGCCGGCCGGAGAGCCGGGAGCAGGGCATCGGGACGCACCGCCGGGGGGATCCCGGCGCATTGGGGAGGCAAGCAGAATGACCATCCGGCACTCGTCCGTTCTGGGTTTCGTTTCATTGCTCGCGCTGGCTGCGCCGGCGTTTGGCCAGCAGGCTGCTGCCGTGGCCGGGGAAGATTCGCTCGACACCATTGTGGTGACCGCGCGGCGCACGACGGAAAATCTGCAGACCGTTCCGGTCGCGGTGACAGTGGTCAGCGGTGAGGAACTGGCCAAGCGCCAGATCCTGGACGTCAAGGGCCTCGAGATGGTGACGCCCAACCTCGTCATCACGCCCAATGCCGTATCGGCGAACGGCGCCAATATCTTCATCCGCGGCATCGGCACGGCCGACTTCGACCGCACCTTCAACCCCGCCGTGCAGATCGTTCTGGACGGCGTGATCTTCGGGTCCTCCGTTGCCGGCCAGCTGCTGAACCTGGTCGACGTCGAACGCGTCGAAGTGCTCCGCGGGCCGCAGGGTACGCTGTTCGGCGCCAACGCCATCGGCGGCGTCATCAACATCACCCGGCCGAAGCCCAAGGATGAATTTGGCGGCAACGCGCAGGTGACCGTGGGCAATTATGGCGAGTTCAACGTCCGCGGCTCGATCACCGGTCCGATCGTGCCGGGCAAGGTGGATGCGCGCATCTCGGTCAACCGTGTCAGCAACGATGGCCAGTTCATCAACCAGTTCAACGGGCAGAACCGCGGGTTCACCGATCTCTGGCTGGTTTCGCCCTCGCTGCGATTCACGCCTTCGGAGGACGTCGAAATCCTGCTGAATTATGATTACCTGCGCAACAACAGCGACTGGGGCGTGCTGTTCAACCGGTCCGGCCCGAATGAGCTGATGTGCCTGGGCATCCTGATCACGGACATTCCCCGCTGCGCCGATCCCAATCAGGATCTGCGGCGCCCGAATCAGGACACGCCGACGTCGCTGCGGACCACCACGCACATGGTGTCGCTCACCACCAACATCAAGGCGGGCGACGTCGACATCACCTCGATCACGGGCTTCAACCTGTTCAAGGAAGACAAGATCACCGATTTCGACGGGGTGCCCTTTCCCACCTTTGCATCGAGCCAGCCGGTGACCGAGCGACAGTTCATGCAGGAATTCCGTGCCAACTGGAAGGTCAACGACCGCCTGACCATCCTTGGCGGCCTGTTCGGTCAGTTCGTCAACTACAAGGATGGAGCCAACTCTTTCTTTGTGTTCGAACTTCTGGGATTCCCGCCTGATACGGTCGAAGTCGTCGACCGCCAGCAGTCCACCTACAGCTTTGGCGCTTACCTGTCGGGCAACTACATGCTGACCGACCAGTTGCGGCTGAACCTTGGCGGCCGCTATACCTACGAGTTCAAGGATTTCATCTATCGCAACGGCTTCAACCAGGTGGGCGGCGGCTTCTTTCCGGATGCCCCAGGGTTCAACAACGAGGCCGCTGGATCGCAGGGCTGGAGCCAGTTCACGCCGCGCATCGCGCTGGATTTCAGCCCGCGCGATGGTGTGCTGACCTATGTGTCGTGGAGCCAGGGCTTCAAGTCCGGAGGCTTCAATGGTCGGGGCAATTCCACCGAAACCATTGGCCCTTACGATCCGGAACTGGTCAACACCTATGAGCTCGGCCTGAAGAGCGAGTGGTTCGACCGCAAGCTGCGCTTCAACATTGCCGGCTTCCTGACCGACTATACCGACAAGCAGGAAGAGGTCATCCGCCGCAACCCAGAAACTGGTGCCACCATCACCACTGTCACCAACGCCGCCTCCGTGCGCTACTGGGGTGTGGAGATGGACGTGGCGGCCGTCGTGGCCAAGGGCCTGACCCTGTCGGGTACCGCGGGGTATCTCAATGCCCGCTACCGCAATTTCGTGTTCAACAATTTCGACGTGTCCGACTCGGTGCGGCCGCGCAATTCGCCGGAATGGCAGTTCTCCGGCACCGTCCAATATGAGACGCAGATCGGCGATGTCGGCATCGATACGCTTGTCACCTATCGCTGGACGGATAGCTATTTCTTCCACATGGGTCCGCGCTTTGACGGCGGTGGCCCGTCGCCGCTGATCAACGAGCCGCGTGGCCGGATTGCCGCATACGGCCTGCTTGATGCGCAGATCGGGGCCACGTTCAACCTCGGCAAGACCGAGCTGCGCGCCAGCGTCTATGGCCGCAACCTGACCGACGAGCGCTTCTTCCAGACGTTTGCACCAGTGGCAAACCTGTGGGCGAATGGTTCGGTCAATCTTGGTCGGACCTATGGCGTGCGGCTGGGCGTGAACTTCTGATCTCCCTTGGTCGGACAATCTCCGATCGACCTGGCCACCGTCCTCAAATTGGGGGCGGTGGCCAATCTGTCTTCACGCGGGGGCAGACCCCGCAGGGGTTTCTTGCTATCGGTGCGTGCTGGCAAACGAGTGCCGCCCGGCCGATGATTCATGATTTCAGCAATGCAGGAGGGTGAACGCATGAACGGCGCAGACACCGCGGTCCCCGCCGACAACGCGAAGCCCAACCCCTATGTCGTCGGCCCCTATGCGCCGGTGCGTGACGAGCTGACCATCGGGTCTCTGCCTGTCATCGGCGCCCTGCCGGCCAGCCTTGATGGCACTTACATGCGCATTGGCCCCAATCCCATCACGCAGCCCCATGGCAGCACCCATCACTGGTTCGCCGGCGATGGCATGATCCATGCGGTTCGCATCCGGGATGGTAAGGCGCTATGGTATCGCAACCGCTACATTCGTTCCAATCGGGTCAGCGCGGTTCTCGGCGAGCCTCCCGCTCCAGGACCGCGTTACGAGCGCGGGGACACCGTCAACACCAATGTCATCAGTCACGCCGGCAAGATCCTGGCGCTTGTCGAGGCCGGAGGCTATCCGGTCGAGGTGGACCCGCTGCTGGGCACCAGAACCTATACCAATCTTGACGGCACCCTCCAGTTCGGCGGGTTCACCGCTCACCCGCACCTCGATCCCGATACGGGCGAACTGCACGCCATCTGCTACAATGGCGGCAATCGCGACTTTGTCCGCCATGTGGTGGTGGGCCGCGACGGGCGGGTGCGGCGCGAGGCCAAGATTCCGGTGACCGGAGGGCCGATGATCCACGATTGTGCGCTCACCCGGCGCTTCGTGCTGGTGCTTGATCTGCCGATCACCTTCTCGCTGGCGGCGGCGCGGGCCGGCATGTCGATGCCCTACGCCTGGAACCCGGAGCGGCCGGCGCGCGTGGGCCTGCTGCCGCGCGAAGGCGGGGCCGACGACATCATCTGGTGCGATGTCGAGCCCTGCTATGTGTTCCACCCCTGCAATGCCTACGACCTGCCCGATGGCCGCGTTGTGCTGGATGTGTCGGTGCACGACCGGCTGTTCGTGACCGAAGGCACCGAGGCGCCCGGCGGCTCCAACGTCACCTTCGAGCGCTGGATCTGCGATCCGCATGCGGGCAAGGTGGAGCGGCGGGTGATCGATGCCATGCCGCAGGAATTTCCGCGCTGCGACGAGCGCCGTACAGGCAAGCCCTATCGCTTTGCCTATACAGTCAGCCTGGATGAAGGGCGGCGGCCGCCGATCAACGGAGTGATCGCGCACGACCTGGAGACGGGCGAGCGCCGCGCGCATGACTTTGGCGCAGGCTGCATCCCCGGCGAGTTCGTGTTTGTGCCGCGCAGCGCCGACGCGGCCGAGAACGACGGCTGGCTCATGGGCTATGTGCTTGACCAGAAGCGCGGCCACACTGACCTGGTGCTGCTTGACGCGGGCGACGTGACCGCAGCGCCGGTCGCGGTCGTGCCGCTGCCGCAGCTGGTGCCGCTGGGCTTTCATGGCAACTGGATTCCGGCCGACAGCGTTGCAGCGGCATAATTTATCGATGAATCTGCGTTTCACATATGGCAGGCCATCCCGGCGCTCGCTATAGGGAGGGCTGAAAGGAACGCCATGCGTCGCACACAGTTTTGGTTCGAACCGGCCCGCTTTGGCCTGTTCGTGCACTGGGGTCCGTGGGCCCGCGCCGGTTGGGAAGCAAGCTGGCCGCTGGTCGGCGGTGTGGTGACCCTGCCAATGGGGCAGGATATTCCGGCCGATGTCTATCATGCCAATGCCGCGGGCTGGCAGCCCGATGCGGCAGCGCCCGAAGCCTGGATTGCCGCCGCGGCGGCGGCTGGCATGCGTTATGCCGTGCTCACCACCCGCCACCATGATGGCTATGCGCTGTGGCCCAGCCAGCATGGCAACCATGGCGTGGCCAGCACGGCGCCGGGGGTGGACATTGTTGGCGCCTTCGTGGCGGCCTGCCGTCGCCATGGCCTGAAGGTGGGGCTCTATTATTCGCTTCCCGACTGGCACCATCCGGCCTACCCGGCCTTCACCGATGCGCAGCGGCCCTATGTGTTTGGCGGCTATCCGGCGCCGACGGCGGAAGGCTGGGCCGAATACCAGGCCTATCTTCGCGCTCAAGTTACCGAGCTGCTGACCGATTATGGTCCCATCGACATGATCTGGTTCGACGGCGCCTGGGAACGCAGCCCCGAGATGTGGGACGTGGATGGCCTGGAGCGGCTGATCCGGCAGTTGCAGCCCGACATCCTCATCAATGACCGCCTGCCAGGTCATGGCGATTTTGCGACACCCGAGCAATTCGTGCCCCCCGAGCCGCCCGCCGAGCCTTGGGAAACCTGCCTCACCATGAACATGAGTTGGGGGTTCAACGCAGGCGACGATCGCTACAAGTCACCGGCGGCACTGGTCCACACGCTGTGTGAGGTGGCAGGGCGTGGTGGCAACCTGCTGCTCAACATCGGGCCGATGGGTGACGGCAGCATTCCGCCGCCGCAGCAGGCGCGCATGGCCGAATTCGCGCGCTGGATGGGCCATCATGGCGAGGCGATCATCGGCACCACGGCCGGCCTGAAGCCCTGGCAGTTCCCGGGGCCGACAACGCTGAAGGGCAACAGGCTCTACTGCCATCTGTTGATGCAGCCGGTGGCGCCCGTGTCGGTGCGCGGTGTGCCGGTGCGCCACCTGAAGCAGGTCAGCGTGCTGGGCCATGCCGAAGCGCTGCCCTTTGAAACACGCATCCCGGTGCTCGACGAGCTGATGCATGTCGATGGCCCCGGCGAGGTGGTGATTGACGTGCCGGAGCGGCTGCGCGATCCGGTCGCCACCGTGCTGGTGCTCGATTTTGATTGCGATCCGGCGCGTGCCGGCCAAGCTGCCATGGAGGCCTGAGCCATGAAATTGTTCCGCCACGGCGCACCCGGCGCCGAACGCCCCGGCCTGGTGGCGCCCGATGGCAGCCACCGCGATCTGTCAGGCGTGATCGGCGATGTGGCCGGCGCGGCGCTGCTGGAGGCGGGCCTGGCCGCGCTGGGCGGGCTGGATCCCTACAGTCTGCCGCAGTTGTCTAAGGGATTCCGCTTTGGCGCCTGCGTCGGCCAGGTGCCCAAGTTCATCTGTGTCGGCCTCAACTATGCCGATCACGCCGCCGAAACTGGCGCCACCGTGCCGCCGGAGCCGGTGCTGTTCATGAAGGGGGTCAACGCCATCTGCGGGCCGAACGACGATCTGGAGATTCCGCGCGGATCGACCAGGACCGACTGGGAGGTGGAGCTGGGCGTGGTGATCGGCAAGCCGGCGAAATATGTCGGCGAGGCCGAGGCCCTGGCCCATGTCGCCGGCTATTGCGTGGTCCACGATGTTTCGGAGCGCGCCTTCCAGATGGAACGGCAGGGCCAATGGGTGAAGGGCAAGAGCCACGACACGTTCGGCCCCATCGGCCCCTATCTCGTCACCCCGGACGAGGTGCCCAACCCGCAGGCGCTCGATCTGTGGCTGGAGGTCGATGGTCATCGCTACCAGAACGGCAACACGCGCACGATGGTCTATGGCGTGGCATTCCTCATATCCTACATCAGCCAGTTCATGACGCTGCAGACCGGCGACATCATCTCCACCGGCACCCCGCCCGGCGTTGGTCTTGGCCAGAACCCACCCGTCTACCTGCGCGCCGGGCAGGCCGTACGGCTGGGCATCAGCGGGCTCGGAGAACAGCGGCAGCGCACCGTGCAGGCTTGACCTGCACGGCAGCAAGGTCCTGCAGGCTTGACCTGCACAGCCGCTTTGTCAGCGCCGGATTGGGTGCACCGATGCCATTTTTGGTGCTGATTTCGGATTGAAGACCTGCTCAGGCCTTCCAGGCATCACCACCAGGGAAACTATATTCGGCCCGCGAAGCTGCCTTCATTTCGACGCTGTAGCCCGGCTGTTCCGGCGCGAGATAGCGGCCGCCGCGGATGCGGATCGGGTCGATGAAATGCTCGTGCAGATGGCCGGCGTGCTCGATCATGCGGCCTTCCGTGCTGCTCGCCACGGCGGCGGCGTCGAAGAAACTCAGGTGCTGCACATATTCGCACAGGCCCACGCCGCCGGCGTGCGGGCATACCGGCTTGTCGAACGCGGCGGCCAACAGGAGCACCGAAAGCACCTCGTTGACGCCGCCCAGGCGGCAGGCATCGATCTGCACCACGTCTATGGCGCCCGCCTGCAGGAACTGTTTGAACATGACGCGGTTGTGGCAATGCTCGCCGGTCGCCACGCGGATTGGCGAGACGGCCTGCCGGATTCGGCCATGGCCCAGGATGTCATCGGGGCTGACCGGTTCCTCGATCCAGTAGGGATCATAGTCGGACAGCGCCTTGACCCAATCGATGGCCTGATCGACATCCCACACCTGGTTGGCGTCGATCATGAGCAGCCGGTCGGGCCCCAGCACGTCGCGCAGCACGCCGCAGCGCCTGATGTCATCTGCAAGGTTTCCGCCCACCTTCATCTTGATGGCGGACCAGCCGTCAGCGATCGCGGCGCTGGCGAGATGGCGGATCTTTTCGTCATCATAGCCAAGCCAGCCAGCCGAGGTGGTGTAGGCGGCATGACCTTCGGCCTCGAGCCGCGCGATGCGCGCCGGCTTGTCCGCCAGGTTGCGCTTCAACAGGTCAAGCGCCAGGGACGGCGGCAGCGCGTCGGCGATGTGGCGGAAGTCGATGGCCGAGACGATCTGCTCGGGCGGCATGTCGGCGAGATAGCGCCACATCGGCTTGCCGGCGCGGCGGGCCAGCATGTCCCAGACGGCGTTGACGATGGCGGCGGTGGCCAGGTGAATGATGCCCTTTTCAGGGCCCAGCCAACGATACTGGCTGTCTCCAACCAGGCTGCGCCAGAACCCGGCCAGGTCATTCTCGATGCCGTCGAGGCTACGCCCGATGACCTGCGGCAACAGCGCGTCAATGGCGGCGACGACCAGATCGGTACCGCGCCCCAGGGTGAACGCAAGACCATGCCCTTCCAGCCCCCCGGCCGACAGGATGACATAGGCAGCCGAATAATCGGGATCGGGGTTCATCGCGTCGGATCCGTCAAGGAATCGCGAGGTCGGGAACCGGATATCCGCCGTGCTGGCGTGCGTGATCACTGGCCCCGGAGCAACCCCGGGGCGCAAGCGGGCGCCGGCTTGGTCGATGGTCATCAAGATTGCCCCTGAGCGTATATGGATGAACCACTATTTCACCCATAAATCGATATTTCGGCAAGCCCCTTTGACCGAAAAATGGCCCGGCAAGGGACTTTCCGGCGACTTTTTGGCGTTGCCAGCGGCCAGCAGTCGTGGTTCTAATCAGGCGTGAACCAGGATTTCACCAATGAACCGCTGTTTCCGGCCTTGCCCCCGCTCGGCATGGGCTGCGCGGCGCTGGGCAATCTTTATGCACCGATCAGCGACGCGGAGGCGCAGTCTGCCCTGGCGGCCGCCGCGGCCGACGGCGTGACCTTCTTCGACACCGCGCCTTACTACGGCCATGGCTTGTCCGAAAGCCGGCTGGGCGCGTTCCTCGCAGGCCTCCAGGACACGCCGATCCTGTCCACCAAGGTTGGCCGCAGCCTGGCCCAGGGGGAAGCCCCGGGAGACACGGGTTTTGTCGATGCGGCACAAGCCCGGCCCTATTTCGATTACGCGGGCCCCGCCGTGACCCGACAGGTCGCCGAGAGCCTGGGCCGGCTCGGCGTCGAGGCCGTGGATCTGCTCCTGGTCCATGATCTCGGCGCCCTGACCCACGGACCCGACCACGCCCGCCAGTTCCGGATCGCCATGGCAGGCGCTTTCCCGGCCCTTTCGGACATGAAGGCGCGCAAGGTCACGCGCGCGATTGGCCTTGGGGTCAATGAAGTGGCCATCTGCCTCGAAGTGCTCGCCGAAATCGATCTGGATGTCATCCTGCTGGCGGGTCGCTACACCCTCCTGGAGCAGGCGCCGCTCGATGATCTCCTGCCCGTGTGCGAGCAGCGCGGCGTCAAGGTGATCGTTGGTGGCCCGTTCAATTCGGGCGTGCTCGCCGGCAACCCGCATTATGATTACGGCGCGGTGCCGCCGGCAATCGCGGCCCGCGTCCAGGCCCTGGCCGCCATTTGTGCCCGTCACGCTGTTCCGCTGGCCGCTGCCGCACTCCAGTTCCCGCTCGCGCATCCCGCGGTCGCCAGCGTCATCCCTGGCGCCCGCTCGGCGGCCGAGATCACGGCCAACATTGCCCACATGGCCCACCCGATCCCGGCTGAATTCTGGGCCGAGCTCAAAGAGGCCGGGCTGATCCGTGCTGATGCGCCGGTGCCGGCCTGAGCCATGGGACGCGGATGATGCGGATCGACGCCCACCAGCATTTCTGGCGCCGAGATCGGGGCGACTACGACTGGTTGACCCCTGAGCTTGCGCCGCTGTGGCGTGACTTCCTGCCCGAAGACCTCGCGCCCCTGCTCACGCGGCACGGCATTGATGGCACGGTGCTGGTTCAAGCCGCCGCAACCGAGGCGGAAACCGGCTTCATGCTCGCGCTGGCCCGCCGGCACCGCTTCATTCGCGGCGTGGTTGGCTGGACGGACCTGGCCGCTGCCGACGCCCCGGCGCGCATCGCAGCGCTGGCCGCCGAACCCTTGCTGGTGGGCTTGCGCCCCATGCTGCAGGACCTGCCCGATGACGACGCCATTCTCGCGCCCGCCGTGCAGCCGGCGCTGGCCGCGATGGCGGAGCACGGCCTGGCGCTCGATGCGCTCATCCGCCCGCGGCACCTGCCGCGGGTGATCGCGCTGCGCGAACGGCATCCCGCGTTGCGCATCGTCATCGATCACGCTGCCAAGCCCGATATCGCTGGCGGAGAACTTGGGGGCTGGTCGCGTGACCTTGCCGCGGTGGCAGCCGACGGCGTGACGCATTGCAAGCTTTCGGGCCTTGTGACCGAAGCCAGCGCCCGTTGGCACGTCGATGAACTCCGGCCCGTGGTGGAAACCGTGTTGGCCGCATTCGGCCCAGGGCGCGTGATGTGGGGCAGCGACTGGCCGGTGCTCAACCTGGCGAGCGATTATGATGGCTGGGTTGCGGCAAGCCGGATCGTGCTGGCCGGCCTTGGTCCCGAGGAGCAGGGGGATGTTCTGGGCGAGACCGCCCGTCGGTTCTACAGGCTGGAGATGCGATGATGCAGCGCCGCGCGATGGTGATCCGGGTGAAGCCTGAGAAGCTGGAGGAGTACAAGGCGCTCCACGCCAACCCCTTTCCGGGCGTCCTGGCCGCGCTCAAGGCTGCCAATGTCGCCAACTATTCCATCTTTCTGAAGGACGACGTGCTGTTCGGCTACCTCGAGTATACGGGAAGCGATTGGGAAGCCGACATGGCAAAGGTGGCCGCCGATCCGGAAACCCGGCGCTGGTGGACCTTCACCGATCCCTGTCAGACGCCCTGGCCGACCGCCAGGCCAGGCGAATGGTGGTCGGACATGGAATGCGTCTTCCACATGGATTGAGGCCTGGGAACGCAGGTCCTGCAATGGCGCGGTTGATGATCGCGCTGCAACGAACAGAAAGGACATAGGATGGGTCGATTGGCAGGCAAGAGCGCGTTCGTGACCGCAGCAGGCGCGGGTATTGGGCGCGCCACCGCCCTGGCTTTTGCGCGCGAGGGCGCCGCCGTGACCGCCACCGACATCGATGCAGCGGCGCTGGCCAGTCTCGAGACCGCGGCCCGCTCCTTGGCAACGCCCATCACGACAGCCCGGCTGGACGTGCGCGACAGCGCGGCTGTCGCTGCGGCGCTCGCGGGGTTGGCGCCAGATGTGCTGTTCAATTGTGCGGGCTTTGTGCACCACGGCACGGTTCTCGAAATGAGCGAGGCCGACTGGCAGTTCAGCTGGGACCTCAATGTCACCAGCATGGTTCGCACCATTCAGGCTGCGCTTCCCGGAATGCTGGAGCGTGGCAGCGGTACTGTCATCAACATGGCCTCGGTCGCATCCTCCATCCGCGGCGTGCCCAACCGCTTTGCCTATGGCGCAACCAAGGCTGCCGTCATTGGCCTCACCAAGGCGCTTGCCGCCGATTACGTGACGCGCGGCATTCGTGCCCACGCCATCTGCCCTGGCACGGTAGAATCACCCTCGCTCGAAGGGCGCATCAACGCGCAAGCAGATCCGGTTGCCGCCCGCGCGGCCTTCATCGCCCGCCAGCCCATGGGCCGGCTCGGCAAGCCCGAAGAGGTGGCAGCGCTCGCCGTCTACCTCGCCTCCGACGAGGCCAGCTACACCACCGGTCAGGCCCACATCATCGACGGCGGTTGGAGCAACTGATCCCCGGCGGGTCGCCGGGTCAGGCGGCCGCCCCATCCTCTGCGCGCAGCTTGGCGCGCAGCTCGGCCTGCATTTCGCGGGTAATGGGGAAGTTCCAGGTCAGCGCCACGATCAGCAGCTTGCACAGGATCGGCACGCCCACGAACATCGTGGCCAGCCATGCCAGCGGCGCGCCGCTGTTGCCGCCATTGGGGTTGAAGCCGACCAGTTCCAGGGCCGGATAGATGATGCCGACCGGCAGGGCATAGCCGATCTTGTTGGTCATCGACATCAGCGCGAAGAAGAAGCCGGTGCGCTGCTCGCCGCTCTGGGTCTGATCGAAGTCGACGACATCGGCCAGCATGGCGCGATCGAGAAAGGGCGCCGCCCCGAAGGCGATGCCATTGACCAGGTAGAAGAGCGACGCGGCCAGGAAATCGCCCTTCGGCATCACCAGCGTGTAGAGGAAGCCCAACACTGTCACCAGCGCCGAGGCCGCCACCGCCCGGTGCTTGCCCACCCGATAGGACAGTTTCAGCCACAGCGGCACGCCGAAGAAGGCGCCGGCGTAAGTGAAGATCAGCAGGGCACCGGGATCGAGGGCGAAGCCGGCGATGGTCAACGCACCCTGAAGCTTGAACAGGTCCGTGGTGACATAGACGAACAGGCCGCTCGCCGTGCCGCCGGCCAGCCCGGCCAGCATGTCGACAGCCAGCAGCCGCAGCAGCGCCGGGTTGCGCGCCGCCACCTTCAGGCCCTCGATGAAGCCCATCGGCCGTTCGCCGGCAGGGCGTGGTGCCGGCGGGCGTTCGCGCGCCACCAGCAAGGCCACGCCGACCGTGATCGGCAGCAGCACCGCGGCATAGATTCCCATGGCGCGCACCTTGGTCTCAAGACCCGTGTCGCCCATGATGGCTCCCACCGCCAGCGGCGCGGTCAACACCAACAGAAGGCCGGAAAAATAGACCGCCAGCACCCGGCTCTGGATGCGTGACCGCTCGTCATAGCGGTCTGACAGTTCGGCCGCCCAGGCGATGTGACACAGATGGATCAGCGTCCACCAGATGTAGATGAAGGTCAGCCAGAACAGCAGGTAACCGCTGCCAGCCCCTTTGGGCGGAAAACAGATGGCCACCGTGCCAATGACCATGAGCGGTGTCGAGATCAGCATCCAGACCTTGCGTCGCCCCCAGCGGGTGGGAAAGCGATCGACTGCCCAGCCGAGCAGGCCGTCGGTGAACACGTCCCAGAAGCGGGTGATCATGAAGATGAAGCCCGTGGCCGCCAGCCCCAGTCCAAGCGGTCCCGCGTAATAGGCCGGCAGGTAGATGACGATGGGCAGGCCCAGCGTCGCCAGGGCCAGTTGCGGCGAAGCAAACAGGAAGAAGCGAAAACCCTCTGGTGCAGCCTCCTGTGGGGTGCTGCCGGTATCGCCTCTGGGCTGCGCATCCATCCTTCTGGATCTCCCCTGGTCGTGTGCCGCCGCCAACCCGAGGGCGACCCCGTTCAGGGCGCGTGCGTCACGCTGAGGATGATGGATGTTGCAGAAATAAAATGCAACTTCACATATGCGCCAGCGTCAGGCGCCGATCTCGGTTACGGCGCCGGGCATGCCGACCGCCAGATCGGCGGAAATGGCGGCCGCTTCGCGGACCACGACGGCGGCCGCATCGTCCAGCCCCGTGTGGGCATCGTCGCGAAGAATGAAGGGCACAGTCAATGCGCCCACGGCCCAACCGGTCTCACCGATGATGGGCGCGCCAAGATCCGTCACACCCCGGACGGTGCGGCTTGGACTCTTTTCGTGACCCACCTTGGTGATGCGCTCGATCCGCGCCTCGAAGCCGGGACGGTCGAAGTCAGGGTAGCTTTCCTCGAGGCGCCGAACCAGGCGTTGCCGGTCAGCTGGGCTTGCAAAGGCGGCCAGCACGCGGCCGGACGCTGAATGATCGACGCGGCGCCGATAGCCAAGCCGCACGGCAAAGCCCAGTTCGCCGGGCGCCTCGACACGCGCGATCACCACGATCTGGGTGTCGGACAGGACGGTCAGGTGGCAGGACTGGTCCAGCGCGTGCGCCACTGCCCCGATGTGTGGCATGGCGGTTGCCACCAGGTTGCGCGTTGGCGCCGTCTTCATCGCCATCTCGAACAGGCGGCTGCCGATAAGGAAACCATCGGTGGCCTCGTCGCGCAGGATGTAGCGCCGGCGCTCAAGGGCCACGAGCATCCGGAAGATCTCGCCCTTCGACCGGTTCAGCCGATCGGCGATCTGGCCCATGGTCAGCGGCTGGCTGCTCTCGGCGAGCAACTCCAGGATGTCGAGGCCCTTGTCGAGGGCTGGAGCCGAATAGCGCGTCGCCGTTTCACTCATGCCTGCCACCTTGCTGCGGAGGCCACTCTTGGCACTGTCGGCGGGAAAGACAAGCCTTCAGCCCGATATACGCACCACGGCCTTCAGGCTCTTGCGGGCGGCAACGGCGGCGAGGGCGTCGCTGATCCGGTCAAGCGGGAACGGGTTCGCGGGGTCGAACCAGACCCGGGTATCGAGCGCGCCTGAAGCCATCAGCGCCGCCGCCTGGTCGTGCGCCTCGCCCTCCGAATATTCACCGGGCCCATGCACGCGGTACCCTTGTGCCGCGATCGCCTGCAACGCCGCCATGCGTTCGCCCAGCGCCTCGATGCCATAAAGGCCGATGGCTGCGCCTGGCGCCATGAGGGGCAGGGCGCCCTCGATGCCGCCGGTGTGACCCACGGCATCCACGAGGAGGTCAAAACCGGCCGGTCCGCCGACGCTCCTGAGGCCGGAAATGGCATCGGGGTCGCGGTAATCGGCGAAGGCGGCCGCGCCCGTCCTGGCAGCATGGCTGGCCCAACCGGGATTGCCGATCATGGCCACCGCCTCGGCGCCCAGAGCCCTGGCGAGCACGAGGAATGAAAAGCCATTGCCGCCAGAACCGATGACCAGCAGGCGCTTGCCTTGCACCGGGCCAAGTCGGGTCAGATAGCTCAACGTCTCTCGCCATGTGATCATCATGGTGGCAGCGGCCGCATCGGTGCCCGGCGGCAGCACCCGGTTGATGGTGTGCGGCTGCCACTCGGCCTCGGGAAGACCATCATCGCGCATGGCAGCAAAGTCGCGGGCGAGACCCAGTTCGGCAAAGCCGCCCCAATAGGCGGCGCAGCCGTCGGTCGCCGGTGCGCCGGTGCGGGTGACGAGATCGCCGGGTTTGAGATTTCGCACCTTCGCACCGACCGCGACCACTTCGCCAATGGCCTCGTGCCCTAGGATCAGCGGGTAGCTGATCCCGGGGATAGGCAGCTTGCCCTCCACCAGGTGGCGGTCGGTTGCGGCGCAGATGCCGCCGAAGAGTTGCCTGGTCAGTGCTTCGTAAGGACCCGGGACCGGATCGCTCAACGTGCGGATGACAAGATTGTCGGGGGATTCAACGACAGCGGCACGCATGGAGTTTCTCCTCAAACCGGGCCTGCAGCCGGTGTGCCGGCATAGGGGCGGCCGAACGGCAGGGCGAAGGGTTCATCGTGCGGCCGGAACGGAACCATGGCGGCAATCTCGTCGAGCCGGGTCATCAGCTCGGCCGGCAGCGGGCCCCTGGCGATCGCATCGACGTTGGCGTCGACCTCCTCAACGCTGCGCGCGCCCATCAGGATGGTGGCGATCCGGGGCTCGGAAAGCAGGAACCGCAAAGACAGTTCGGGAACCGAAATGCCCACCTCGTCAACAAGGGCATAGAGCTTGCGGAACTGTTCGCGCCGGGGCCTGGACAGCCAGCTTGCCATTTCGACCTCTTCGCGCCAGACGCGCGCCAGGGCGCCCTGCTGAAGCGGTGATCCGGCGACGATGCCCACGCCGTGTTCGGCTGCCGCCGGGATCACCTCGTGCCAGGCTTCGCGCCACAGCAGACTGGTGTTGAAGGCGGTCAGCACCACGTCGAAACGGCCCGTGCGGATCAGCCGGGCCATGTCATAAGCCGTGGTCCCGCCAAGGCCGGCAAAGCGGATCCGGCCCTCGCCCTTGAGCCGATCAATCACGTCCATCACCGGGCCGCGCGCGTCGTCCATGGCGTCCCACCAGCCGAACTGGCGGGGCCGGTCCGGCTCGTGGATCATCAGGATGTCGATCTCGTTGCGCCCCAGCAGCTTGCAACTTGTCTCGAAGGACTCGAGCAGCGCGTCGGCGTCGCGCGGGTTGAACGGCTGGGGCCGCGACCCGAGCTTTGTCGAGAGGATGACGGGCTGGGTCGTATCGGCGAGGATCCGTCCCAGCACCTGTTCGCTGTCCAGGTACATGGGCGCGGTGTCGATGTAGTTGACGCCGCGTGCGAGCGCGTGATGCACCGCTTCGCGCGCGCGTTCGAAGGGGCCGCCGGCGGCCGAGACGAACAGGCCGCCCAGTGACAACAGGCTCACCGAAAGGCCGGTGTTGCCCAGCACGCGTGTCTCCATGGCTTGCTCTCCCCCATTTGTTCATAAGTGAATCATGATTTCATGAGTGGGCCAGATCTGCAAGACCGCTGTGCAGGCCGGTCCTCTGGCCTGGGCGGCAAATGCCGGTTGCCAGCGTCCAAGCCCCATGCTTAGATAGCCATAAATCAGCGTTTCACCAGTAAAGCGCACCACGAAGGCCAAGGGGAGAACCCAAATGGACTGCAGTCGCAAGACAGCAACGCCAGTTCCCGGGGTTGAGGAGAGCGATTGGTGCCAGCCGTGATGGACCAACAGTGGATCCTCGCGCGCCGGCCCGATGGGCGCCTGCGTCCCGACATCTTCACCCTGGAACCGCAGCCGGCCATGAACCAACCTCTGGCACCCGGTGAGGTCGAGGTCGCGCTGCGCCTGTTCCTGTGCGCCCCGACCATGCGCAACTGGATGGACCCGCCAGGCAACAGCCTCTACCCATCAGTCCCGCTCGGCGAGGCCATGCTGGCACCGGCCGGTGGGCGCGTGGTCGCCTCGGCCGACCCGGACCGCCCGGTTGGCGCGGATGTCACCTGCTTCGGCCGCTGGCAAGGCCGCCTGCGTCTGCCCGGCAGCGAGACGGTGCTGGTGCCGCCGCACCTCAGCCTCGTCGAAGCGATGGGCCGCTTCGGCATCAACCCGCTCACCGCCTGGTTCGGCATTCACCGCATTGGCGCGCTGCGGGCCGGGGAGACGCTGCTTGTTTCGGGGGCGGCGGGGTCGGTTGGCAGCATCGCGGTGCAGTTGGGCAAACTGGCCGGCGCGCATGTCGTCGGCATTGCCGGTGGGCCCGACAAGTGCCGCTGGTTGACCGAGGTGGCGGGCGCTGATGCGGCCATCGATTACCGCAGCGAGCGCCTGCCCGAGGCCATTGCCCGCACCTGCCCCAAGGGGGTGGACGTGTTTTTCGACAACGTGGGTGGCGACACGTTGGATGCCGCCGTCGACGCCATGAACCGCATGGGGCGGATCGTGTTGTGCGGGCAGATCGCAGGCTATGATGGCGCCGGCATGCGTGGGCCTGCCAACATGATGCGGCTCATCTACGGTGGCATTGCCATGCGCGGCTTCCTCGTGGGAGATTTTGCCGCGGAGTGGGAGACCGCGCGCGCGGACCTGAAGGCACATTATGACAGTGGCGCCATCATCTATCGCGACGATCTGCGCGACGGCTTTGCGCAGTTGCCACAGCATTTCTGTGACCTGTTCGAAGGCCGCAACAACGGCACGCTGCTGGTCCTGAGTGACCCCGGGGCACGGGAGCCGCGCGCATGACAGAGCTGCCCACCGACAACAGCCTGTGGGGCGGGGAGCCAGACTCGCCGCTGGTCGCGGCCGTTCACCTGTCGGTTCGCGACCTGGTCCGGCGCCGGTTCGCTGCGAGCGGATTGGACTGGGACGCATTTGTCGCCGGACCAATCGACGAGGTCATCACCAAGGACGACCTTGCCGCCATCGATGCCGCTGTCCTGGCCACTGGCCACCGCTACGCCTTTTCCGCAACCATTTCCGCGGTGGAACGGCCCGAAGCCTACCAGGGCCTGGCGGCGCTGGAAGGCGGTTTTGCCCATCCCGATGCACCGTCCGCACCGCCCGATCCCGATGGCAAGGCGCTCTGCGGGGTCGGGGACAATGTCGTGCAGGCCGCCGCCGATATCGTTGGCGTGGCCCGCTACGTGCGCTCGGCCGCCCAGGTGATCGCGCTGATGGAGGCAGGGGTGCCTGATGGCAGCATCGCCATCATCGATGACAGCGGCGGCACGCTGACCGCGCCGATCCTGGACCGCTTTGCCGGGCTGGTGTGTGCGGGCGGCACGGTGCGCTCGCACCTTGGCATCCTGGCGCGCGAGCACGGCATTCCTTGCCTCATGAATGTGCGCCTGGCCGGCGTCGTCGACGGTGATCGCATTCGCCTTGAAACCACCGCCGCGGCGCGCACGGCGGACTCCTACCTGACCGGCACGGACATGCCGGCCCGCATCTGGAAGCTGCCATGACGGAAACCGCGCCTTCCGCCCGCTCCGCCATCCGCTATGCGCAGCTGCTGGAGACCAACCAGCTCATCCAGGCCTGCGGAGACAGCAGCTATTGGCTGTGTCTGACCCGGACGGTGCAGGGCTCCAAGCTCTACCCGGTCTCGGCCTACATCCTGCTGTCGTATCTGAACGCCTTTTACCGCTACCCCAGCCTGATCCGGAAGGTGGAGGCGGTCATGCCGGCCGAGGCCATTGCCGACCGGGCCCGCCAGATGGGCGTGAAGGCGCAGAACAGTTCGATCGGCTGGGCGCTGCCCTGCTTCTACCTCCTGGGCCGCGAGTATCTGATCAATCTTGGGTTCCTGCGCCCGCAGGACGCGATCGAGGACGTGATCACCGTCATGGACTTCTGGAAGCGCTTCCAGCTGTCCTGGCACCGCAACGATGGGCATCTGACCAACGCCGACTACAACCAGCGCGCCCAGATCCTGCCCCATGCCGCGGTACAGCGCTTTGCCGGCGAAACGCACAAGGTGACCCCCGGCGATGCCCTGTCGGTCGCCGCCCAGCGCTTCCTCGCCACGGTCTCGCAGTACGGCTTCCTCGTCAGCGCGGAGAGCCGCATCAGCCTGACCAACTCCGGTCCCTATCGCCTCGATGCCGACCGGCAGCTCTTGATTCGCGACTTCATGGACCTGGGCGAGACCTCGCTGCCGTGGCTCGACGACATTGCCGCCGACATGCCGTTCAACAACCTCACCGTGGCGATGGAGGTCACGGGGTGCCATTTCCACCTCGTCGATGACTGGGGCAGCTTTGAGGCAACGCCCGAGTTCACACCCGACCGCCTGACCGGCATTGGTCTTTACACCTCGGACACGCTGAGCGAGGGCCATGTGCCAGTGGGCATGGACAGTCCGGACACTTTGGCCGCCATGCTCCACGACCTTGCGGACCGCGCCAAGGCCGCGACCGACAAGCTGTGGCTGCGCATGGCTGGCTGGAGCCGCGACCAGCTCATCGATGCCGGTGCCTTGTGCTATTACGCGATCTGCAAGGAGATCGCCCATATCGCTGGTGTCTTCGATCCGGCCGATTGGCTGGAGATCGACCCACGCGCCGAACGTTTCCGGCCCCTCCTGTCAGACGAATATGCCGACAGCGCGCTGGGCGAGCTTGTCGGCAGCCTGACGCTGCCCAGCCAGCAGACGGCACCGCATGGCATGATGAAATGGTCAGACAAGGCAACCCGCGTGATGACCCCGTTGCCACTGTCAGTCCTGAACGGAGCCCCGTTCCTTCCCCGCGTGGCGCCGCCGATGCCGGGCGGCAGTCACCTGCCGCCCAAGAATGATCGCTACCGCACCACGCGCGGCGTGCTCAGCCTTGCGCAATACAACGCGGCCGCACGCGGCTTCGTGCCGGCCAGCTGTCGCCCGGACGAGAACTTCCGGTGCGAAACGGCGCGCGCCTATCCGGGCGCCCAGCCATGAGCCAGATCGGTGACCTGATCGCGCGGGCTGCCCGCCAATTTGGTGGCAAGCCCTGCCTGGTGGAAGGCGACCGGGTGGTCAGCTTTGCCGATTTCGATGCGGCCACCAATCGCTTTGCCCGCGCCATGCGGACGCTTGGGCTCGCCCATGGCGACCGGGTGGGAGTGCTGTTGCCCAACGGCATTGATTGTCTTGTCGCCTACTATGGCCTTGCCAAGGCGGGGCTCGTGCGCGTCAGCCTCAACAGCCGCGACACGCCTGCAGATCTGCTCCTGAAGTTGACAGAGGTCGGTGCCCGCGCCGTTCTCGTGGGTGACGACGCGCCTGACCTGGGCGTGGACATCATCTTGCCGCCGGCCCGTTTGCAGTCGCTCCTGGCCGCCGCGACCGATGACCCGGTCGGCATCGAGCGCACCCTGGATGAGCCCTACCGCCTCGGCTTTACCGGCGGCACCACCGGTCGCCCCAAGGCCGTGACGCTGACCGAACGCGGGGAACTGGCCGAACTGTCCGCCTTTCTCACCGACCTCGTGCCTGACATCGGGCCGGACGACCGCTTCCTGCATGCGGCACCCATCGCTCACGCCTCCGGCGCCTTCTTCCTGCCGGCACTGGTTCGCGGCACGACCTCCCTTGTGATGGCCAGGTTCGACGCCGCGGCCTTTGTCGCGCTGGCCTCGGCCACGCGCGCCACGATGACGTTTCTGGTGCCCACCATGCTCGCCCTCCTGCTGGAAGAGCAGAGCCTTGCCGGTGCCGAGCTTGCGCTCCGGCGGATCGCCTATGGCGCCTCGCCGATTGCGCCGGCCCTCTACGCACGCGCCGAGCAGCGTTTTGGCCGCGTATTCGCGCAGACCTATGGCCAGGCGGAATCGCCCATGGTGATCACCTGCCTCAAGCCCGACGAGCATGACCGGATCGGCTCCTGCGGCCGGCCCTTCACGCTCGCGCAGGTGGCGGTGATGGATGATGAGGGCCAGCTGCTGCCGCCGGGTGGAGTTGGCGAAATCGTGGTCAAGGGACCACAAGTGATGGCGCGCTATTGGGAGCGACCGGAGGCCACGGCAGACGCATTCTGTGGTGGCTGGCTGCACACCGGCGATATCGGCCGCATGGACGAGGAGGGCTTTTTCTACCTCCTTGACCGCAAGGGCGATATGCTGATCTCTGGCGGGTACAACGTCTATCCGCGCGAGGTTGAAGACGTTCTGCTGGCCTTCCCTGGCGTGGTCGAGGCCGCCGTCATCGGCCTGCCTGACGAAACCTGGGGTGACCGTGTCCACGCCGTGGTGAGCGGGCAAGGCGTCGATACCGCGGCCCTCATGGCCCACGCGCGGGCCGCGCTGGCCGGGTACAAGGCGCCCAAGTCGATCGACGTCTGGGACGTGCTGCCCAAGAGCCCGGCGAACAAGATCCTGCGCCGCGAAGTGAAGCGACGTGTTCTTGCAGGGCAGGAGGTGACGGCATGAGAAACCCCGGTCCTGCCTGGCACATGGCCCTGCATGGCCTCGCGATCCTGCGCACGGCCAGGCCGGCCGAGGTGGCGCGGCGCATGGCGATGGACGCAGCCCAAACCGAGGCGATGCTGGCCCTGGCCGTGGCCCATGGCCGCGTGGTGCGCGCTGGCGACAAGCTCGTGCTGGCCCCGTTGGCACGCCTTGCCCTGTTGGCCGACTATTCGCGCACCTGCGCTGCCCTGCGCGCCGACCCGGCCTTTGCTGCCGCCGTGGAGCGCTTCGAGGTCGTGAACCGTGACCTGAAGGCCCTGATGACCGATTGGCAGACCCGCACCGTTGGCGGTGTGACGATGGCCAATGACCACAGCGATGCGGCCCATGACCAGCGCATCATCGACCGGCTCGGTCGCTTCCATGACCGCGTCACGCCGCTTCTTGACCAGTTTGCCGCCCTCCTGCCGCGTCTTGCCGTCTATCGCGATGGGCTGCTGGCGGCTCTCGAACGCGCAGAAGATGGTGACAACGCCTTCGTCTCGGATGTTGGCTGCGAAAGCTATCACACCCTGTGGTTCGACCTGCACGAGGAACTGCTGCGCCTGTCGGGAACGGAGCGGGTTGAATGATCCTGCCACTGGAGGCAACGCTCGACGCCGGGCCCGATCGCATCGGCGGCAAGGCAGCCTCGCTGTTGGCGATGGCCCGGCTGGGGTTGCCCGTTCCGCCGGCCTTCGTGGTGCCGACCGACGTCGCGCGCGTCTGGGCAGCCACCGGACAGTTGCCGGAATGCTTCTCCAGCCAGTTGATGGCGGGCATCCGCGGTCTAGAGGCTGCAACCGGCCGGCGCTTTGGCGGCGCCGAACGACCGCTGCTTGTGTCCGTGCGATCGGGCGCCGCGGTATCGATGCCCGGCATGATGGAAACCCTGCTCAACCTGGGTCTGACCGAGCGTGCGGCGGCCGGGTTGGCTGTTGAAACCGGCAATCCCGCGTTCGTTGCGAGCCTGAAGGCCGCATTCCACGCCCAGTTCAACGAGTGCGTGGGGGAGGTGCCTGACGATGCCGAAGGCCAGTTGCTGGCGGCCGTCCAGGCGGTGATGGCGTCGTGGAACAGCCGCCGGGCTCGTCGGTACCGCGCCCACCATGGCATTCCCGATGATCTTGGCACCGCCGTCACCGTCCAGGCCATGGTGTTCGGCAACCTGTGTGACCGCTCGGGCACCGGGGTCCTGTTCAGCCGCAACCCCATCACCGGCGAAGCGCAGGCCTGGGGCGAATGGCTGGCGGGTGCGCAGGGCGAAGCGCTGGTGGCGGGCACGCACAACGCCGAGCCACTGGAGCGCCTCGCCGCGACCATGCCGGAGGCGCACGCACAGCTGCTGGCCGGCGCCCGCGCGCTGGAGCGGGCCGGCCGCGATGCGCAGGACATCGAGTTCACCATCGAGGCGGGCCGACTGTTTTTCCTGCAGAGCCGCGTCGCCAAGCGCACCGCTCGTGCGGCGCTGACGATCGCCATGGCCATGCACGACGAGGGCCTGCTGGATCGTGGCGAAGCGCTTGGGCGGGTGACGCCCGAGCAGTTGGCGACCATGCTGGCCCCGGTCCTGTCCGACCCCGGTGATGCCGGGCTTATGGCCACGGGCACCCCGGCCTCTCCGGGCGCCGGGGCTGGCCTTGCAGTGACGAACGCACAGGAAGCCGAGGCGCGCGCAGCCGCGGGCGAAGCCGTGGTGCTGGTGCGTCCGACCACCAGCCCGGACGATGTCGGTGGCATGCTGGCCGCGGTGGCCGTGGTCACGGAGGCCGGCGGCGCCACCAGCCACGCGGCCGTTGTTGGCCGTGCACTGGGCAAGCCGGTGGTCACCGGCTGTGGCCCCGGGACGCTGGCGCTCCTGGCCGGCCGCTCGATCACCGTTTGCGGTGCGAGCGGGCGGGTATTCGACGGTCGCCTGCCGTTGGTGGTGCCGGCGCCTGCTCCGGCCCTGACGCGTTACCGCGAGCTGGCTGCGGCGGCGGGCGATGAGGCGCGCCTGGCCGGCTTGAAAGAACTGGGGACCTGATCAAAGCCATGGCCATTTCCCGAGCCGACATCGATGCCATCCTCGCGACCTTCGAGGCCAGCGATTGGCGCACCATCCACCTCAAGGCCGACGGCCTGGAGGTCATGCTGTCAAAGGACGGCGGCGCTCCGCTGGCCGCAGCGGCACCGCCGGCGCCCACCGTTTTCGCTGCGCCGGCCGAACTGGCGCCACGCGTTCAACCCAGCGTTGCGGCGGAACCGGATGACGGCAGCCTTCCTGTGCCGGCACCAAGCCTGGGCACCTTCTATCGTGCTCCCAAGCCCGGTGCGTCCCCGTTCACCGAAGTCGGCGCGCGCGTGGCGGTCGGCGATGACCTGTGCCTTGTCGAGGTGATGAAGCTGTTTACCAGCGTGAAGGCGCCCCACGCCGGCGTCGTCACCGCGATCCTGGCCAGCGACGGTGACCTCGTCGAACATGGCCAGCCGTTGTTCCGGATCAAGCCGGATGCCTAGGCTTTTCGTCGCCAACCGGGGCGAGATCGCCTGCCGCATCATCGCGGCGGCGCGCGCCCTGGGTATCGAGACGGTCGTCGGCGTCTCCGAGGCCGACAAGGACAGCGTCTGGGCGCGGGCAGCGACCCGCGCCCTGGTGCTGGGACCAGCGCCAGCCCGCCAATCCTATCTCGATGGCCGACTGCTGCTGCACGCGGCGATTGCGAGCGGCTGCACGGTGCTGCACCCCGGCTATGGGTTCCTGTCGGAGAACGCCGGCTTCGCGCAGGCTGTTACCGACGCCGGCCTGGCGTTCTGCGGGCCAACACCGTCGCAAATGGAAGCGGTGGGCGACAAGCTGGCGGCCCGCGCTCTGGCCCGCTCGCTGGGCGTGGAAACCGGACAGGCAAGCGAAGCCCTGGACGACACCGAAGCGGCGGTCATCGCCGCCCGCATGCTGGGTTACCCCATCGTCACCAAAGCCTCGGCTGGGGGTGGCGGGCGCGGGATGCGGATCGTGCGAACCGAAGCGGATCTTGCCGCCGCAATTGCCGAGGCCCGGGCGGAAGCGGAAGCCGCCTTTGGCGATGGCCGGATTTACCTCGAACCCTTTGTGGAGGCGGCCCGCCATGTCGAGGTGCAGGCGTTCGGCCTTGGTGATGGCCGGGTCATCACGCTGGGCACGCGCGACTGTTCAATCCAGCGCCGCTACCAGAAGGTTGTGGAGGAAGCACCCGCCGTGGCCGTGCCCGAGCCGGCCCGAGCCGACATGGAAGCGGCGGCGGCCAGGCTGCTTGGGGCGATTGCGTACCGCGGTGCTGGTACCGTGGAGTTCCTGTGGGACGACGCGCGTGCGCAGTATCGTTTCCTCGAGGTCAACGCCCGCATCCAGGTCGAGCACCCCGTCACGGAGATGATCTGGGGGATTGATCTCGTGCAATGGCAGATCGCGTTGGCCTTGGGCCGGTTCGAGCCGCCTGCTCGGCTGGTGCCCCGCGGCCATGCCATCGAGGTCCGCATCCTGGCCGAGGAGATGACGCCAGATGGCGCGTTTCGCCCCGCCCCTGGCCGCATCACGGCCTGGACGCCACCGCCTGGTGTCCGCGTCGACAGCGGCTTTGAGGCCGGGTGCCGGGTGCCGCCCTTCTATGACAGCATGGTGGCCAAGCTGATCGTTGCTGCGCCGACGCGCGCCGTGGCCGTTGCGCGCCTGCAGGCGGGGCTGGCCGATTTCTCGGTGGAAGGCATTGCCACCTCCATTCCGTTCCTGCGCCGTATCGCCGCCCATGACGATTTCATTGCCAACCGCCTGTCCACCCGCTGGCTCGAGGCGGACGTCATGTCCGAAGGCAGGCTCGTCGCATGAAGGTGGAATTTCTCGACCAGACGCTGCGCGACGGCCAGCAATCCC
>ERZ1066122.79-NODE-79-length-108410-cov-41.471690_pt1 | contig 108410 bp, 83 predicted proteins | sample MGYA00382769_ERZ1066122 | MGnify/ENA primary metagenome ERZ1066122 (study PRJEB33369, sample SAMEA5778352) | biofilm metagenome | biome: Industrial cooling water; feature: Water cooling tower basin; material: Biofilm | place: United Arab Emirates | collected...
CTGCGCGCTTGGGTCATGGCACAAGAATGCGCCAGACGACAGGGGAATGCTGTAGGGAAACCCGCCGATGCCGTGTAGGGATTATCTGAATCGTGGGTGTCCCATTGGTCTATTAGGTGGGTGTCCCAGTGATTTTGCCCTCGAACGACGTGCCGGTGTAGCGATCAACCCCGCAGAGGAACGCGCGGCGGACACAGCGCTGGACGCAGTGGTAGCGCCCGTCGACACCGGGTGGAACGAGCTGGCTGCGCGCTTGGGTCATGGCACAAGAATGCGCCAGACGACAGGGGAATGCTGTAGGGAAACCCGCCGATGCCGTGTAGGGATTATCTGAATCGTGGGTGTCCCATTGGTCTCCGATTATGGGTGTCCGAGTTGATGTCCTGGTAGTGGTGCCAGCCCGCTCTTGTGTGGATGTGTACGCCTCGGAACGATCAAGGTGTGCGCTCGAGCTGTGGAGACTTTGCGCTGTGCAGCGTCCAGCGACCACGTCGGAAATTCCGTCGATGCCGCGTGACTCAGTGCTTGCCCGCGTTCCCCAAACGCCGCGCCACGGACTCCATTGTGGTCATCAACCGCTGACTCGGCTCGAACTCTTCGACTTTGATCGATTCGAGGATGGCTTCGAATGTCCCGCGATTCGGGTATTTCTCGATCATACTCTCTGCAACTGCGTTGCGTTCGGCTGCATCCGACATCGTGAGCAGGCTCTGCGCGGAGAAGAAGAACTCGTTGTGCTCTTTCGCCCGGGACTGGTGCATCTGGATCTTGTTTTTCAATGCTCTGCGCTGCTCGGGGTTGGCCTTGAGATTGCCGTTGTTCATTGCAGTCGCGGCGAAGATCATCGCCGGCGAATATCGGGAGAAACTTTCGTATTTATCCAGCTGGGCGAGTGCCTTCTCGAAGAGTGCGCCCATTTCCTTCTCCGGGATTTCGCCCGAAGCATGGTTGTGTATACCCTGCAAGGCGAAAAAATCGTCGTTTCCACCTTCGTTCACCATCTTGATGTAGTTGTCGACAAGAGCTTTTCTGCCTGGATCGCTGACTCTAAGGACGCGATCCAGAAAGTAGATGCTGGTACGATCCTTGGTGTCAAAAGACTCGTTCAGAACTTCTAGCATCATGTTTCTTGCGTTGGGATCGCTGAATGCCGCAGCTGCCATTTCGTTTTCGATATCGTTCAATTCATTATCTGAAAGGGTTTCGTCGAACATGGCGATCCGGCGAAGATTTCTGCGTAGCTTTTCCTTGAGCTGCTTGAGCTCGAGGTCGGACCGCACACGAAAAATGCTGTCCTCTGATTTGTCGCGGGCTGCTTGCTGTGGATCCGACTTCTGCCCTTGGGCCACACGATCCGCATGGCCGCTGGCGACCTCTTGGCCGTTGAGTGCCCAATAGGCGCCGGCAATGATCAGCGCCAGCATCAGAAATGAAAGGTTGACGTTTGCGGGTTTCATTTGACTCACCTGTGTGGCTTTGGTCGATTGGAAGGGGCCTGCGCGAGGCGGTCGTCATCACGCGGGCCGGATATGCAACTGCTCGCTGCACGCAATGTGGAAACCAGCGATGTTTTTTCCGGCGTTCGATCTTGCGTAGATGTGTGGTCTATCCGACTGCGACTGCTTTCGTACGATGTCAGGGCATCACGGGTCTGATTCCACCCGTGGCCTTGCGACCGGTCGCAGCATGCGGCGTCGGGCGAATAGAAGGTGTCGCTATCGTTTCCCGTCTTGAGGCTGCTTTCCCTTGCGGTACGACGCCGCTGGGGCAGATTCGAGAACATTCGAGGGCGCAAATCATGCCTGCGGGTTCGGCTTGTTGGCGAATCACATCTCTTCGCATCATCCTCTGCGGCGGCGCGCCACGAATGGCGCGTCGCCGCAGTTCAGGTCTCAGCCGACCCTGATTACCCGACAGGTGACCGCCTCGGAGCGGTTGGGGATGGGCCACAGCTGGTACTGATGACGGTAGACCTTGTCCTTGACGCCAGTGCAGAAAGATTCACCCAGGATGGTGTCCCACCTATAGGTGCCCCCGGCCGCCGCGCAAAGGTTTTTGACGGTAGTGCCGTTCGTGCCTTCGTAGATCGTGCCGTTCAAGGGGGTCAACTTTCCATAGCCGAACCTGTGCGCGCCCTCAATGGTGACGTACATGTCGGTCGGGTACGGAATTGCCGCGTTGTCCACATAGCAGGTGTGACTCGTGGCCTTGCTGGTGCAGGTGCTGATCGAGCCGCCAACCGACCCTCCGCTCACCAGGTTCGCGACGAGTTGGGCCCATTTGATCTTCGGCTTCCAGCTCGATGCAGCGCTGAAAGAGTAGGCGATTTCGCGGCTGTTGCACTGATCAGCGCCGACGGTTCCTGTGGCTTCGCCGCATGTGGCACCCTTCGCGCAACGAAGAGGGAGGGTGGTATTGCGGCCGATATGCTTGTAGACCCATTTTCCTTCCGGAAAAATGATCGCGCTAGGGGTCATGGCATCCGCTTGATAGTGCGTACCCGGAAAGTAACCGGCGGGCACCGGGCTGCCGACGGCTTTGCTCGCGACAGTGGCGTTCCATTTGTCGTAGTCCGCCTTGTCGGTCGCAAGACTGGCCTCGCCCTTGTACGGGCTGACATTCGTCGTATAGATGATCCTTTCCTTGTTGGTGCTGGGGAAAAAGACCACGCCCTGCCCGTTGATCCAGTCCGCGTGGGCATTGGCCGACACGACCAGCAGGGCGACCGCGGCCACGAGGGCCTTACGATGGTTGTTGCGCATGACACTGCTCTCCATTGTGTAAAAGATGGTGGTGTAGGGGCCTGCAGCACATCGGGTGGACGGCGACCCGCCCGGAGTGGATGTTTCGCTGGCCAACCCGTCTCGACTCGTCCTCAGCCGATCTCGTGCAAGTGCGGAGCAGTGTCCCGGTTCGTTTCGTCTTCCCGTGGCTTGCCTGGGAAATGAACGCCCTGACCCGGTTGTCTTGACGGTGTTCCCCGTGGTGGTGGGGTTCCCCGTTTCAACCCGCTTCCGCCGCGACACACGACTGCGTTGGACGGGGCACAGCGTCACAGGACAGGCGCAATGACGCATGCCAAAACCAGCATGGATCGAGCATTGATCGATCATGGGGCAGCACAAAACGAGCATGGATCGATCATGAACAGACCCATACCAGGGCGTGTGGAGAGATTCGGCCGCGCTGAGCGCGGACCTGATTTCCGGCGCAAGGCATTGAATTGCTGATTTTTTATTCGCAAGGCTGGCGGTTGATGAGCGTGTGCCGCCTCTCCAACGGCGCCCGACGGCAGCCAAGAGGCGTCGATGCGCGGTGTGGTCTTTTCGATGCGCATCGCGGCGCCCGCCGACGTTTCAGGGCCGCATGCGCCTGGTCTGATGACGCTTCCTGCGGGCCGCGGTGCCCGCATCAATGAATCGTGATGGCCCGGCGTGATGACTTCATGATCGAGAAGTGTGATGAGCGTCACGCTGTCATCGTATCCCGACTGCAAAGGCCGGCACGACGCGAACCAGGCTGGACCGCGATACCGTACCCGCAGTCATTCAAATGAGAACCGCTCAGGCCACCATGCGCGCGCGCAGGGCTGACCGCCCCGCTACTCTGGCGTCGCGTTCGGTCGCGTTCGGTCGAGATCGTGGCGACCTGCCTCCACGGCTCGACCGCCGGGCGGTGGCGCTGTGCGACCTGAACAGCCGCCGCCAGGTGGCCGATCCGCGCCGGCAGCGTTCGGGAGGGTGATCCTCGGGAGGGTGGTTCCGGCAGACGCGCGCCGGGCAACAAAGACGAAGCCCCGGGGGACCGGGGCTTCGTTGTCGAGCGGGGATCACATCGTCACCGCGAAGCGAGCAAGGTCGCCGTCGGCAAGGCTCGGCAAGACGCTCCTGTCTCGACCCCGTCGGTGCCGTGCCGGCGTCGACTACTTGCCGGCCTTCAGCGCATCGACCTTGGCCTGCATGAACTTCGCCTGGTTCTCCGGCGACATCTGGATCTGCACCAGACGCCAGGTCAGGTTGTAGGTCGAGATGTTGAAATTGGCCGGCACTGCGCCGAATCGCGGTTCGTAGGCGTTGATGGGCTGGTCGGCGAACGACACCTGCCCATCGTCGATCAGCTTGATCTCGCAGACGGTGCCGTCGATCGAGCCGGTGACCGACCGGTAGTACTGCCAGACCAGCGAGGTCGGGCCGATGGTGCCGACCAGACTGCGCGCGCCGGGCTGTGGTTGGCTCGCATTGAACGGCTGGGTCGAGCCCGGACCGAAGGTATAGCTCATTTCGTCCACGATCTGCTTGCCATTGGGCAGGGTGATGGGCTGATAACCGAATGCGGGCCGCAGCAGCACGATCTGATCCATGACCGCCTTCACCGTCGACGTGGCGGTGACGTTGGGCACGATCAAGTTCTGGAAATAACAGTACAGACCGACGACGCGGAAACTGACCTGGAGTGACATACAGAGAATCCTTTGCGTGAGAGGGGTGACTCCATCCTGTTGCCCGACCGGATGCCGGGGACCGGATGCGCCCGGGTGTGACCGGTCGATGTGCTCCGGGATGGAGGCGTCTTCTTCCTTCTGGGCATCGTGCCGTGGAGCGGTTGACGAGGAACCGCCACCGCGCCGGCCCGACAGCGTTCGGTCAAGGTGCGACCGGCGCCACAGCATCATCGCGTCGAATTCAGACAGCAGGCGTCGCGCGCGCGCATGCGAACTACGGGCGCACCGATTCGACACCAGCGCAGAGCCACAGGCACTGGACCGCGGTCGTTGCGGGACGAAAACCGGCGCCTCCGGGTACGGCGGCGGTATTGCGCGGGCCGGCTGCGCTGATGCGACGGCAGACAGGCTGTGCGCCCATCGATTGACTCCCGGCCGCACCGGCTTGCGAGGGCGATGCGGGTTGTATCATCGTGTCGGTCGAAAACGACCACACTGCCGTCGCCGCGGCATACGCCGTGCATCGCATTCGGAGCCTGCCGTGCCCTTGAGAGCCAGTGGCGAGTCTGAACAGCCTCTCAGCCCCCGACCATCGACGCATCCCGTCCGTGCCTTCCGCATGCACGGCTGCGGTGTAGGGATGGACGGAGTGACAAGATGAGCGGTCTGCCGGCAGCGTGCCCGGACATCCCGCTGTCCGATGCCTCGTTCCCATGGGCCTGGGCGGTGTTGGCCTATCTTGCGTGTCTGGCACTCACCGCGTGGATGCACCGCAAGGACTTCCGCGAATCCCCCGAAAAGGGCGAGCGCTACCGCCGGCTGCCGATCGGCTACAAGCTGCTGTGTCCGGTGATCGTGATCCCGGTACTGGTTTCCGCGATCTTCTGGCACCCTGCGATGTATCTGCTGGGCCTCGTCGCATTCGCGTGTGTGGAGGGCGCCTGCGTCCGCTGGTATCGTCGCCACGGTCTGTACTGAAGGAGCCGCCATGCACCACCCGGACACCGCAAGCGTCGACTGCCCCTACTGTGGCGAGGCCATCGAGGTGGTGGTCGATACCTCGGTCGACCATCAGCAGTACATCGAGGACTGCAGCGTGTGCTGCCGGCCCATCGTGTTCACGGTGACCGCGGACGATGGCGAGCTGCTGTCGTTGGATGTGCGTTCGGAAGACGAGTGAGCCGGCCGATCATCGCGTGATGGCGTGATGGCGTGATGGCGTGATGGCGTGATGACGTGACGGCGTGATTCCGCAGGGCGGGTCCCGGCCCGGCGTGCGTTCGGCTCAGCCTTCCACTAAAACAGGCGCCCCTGCTCCGGCGTAGTCGCTTCCGGCTGCGCATCGCGCGCACGAGCGCGCTCGGGCGCAGGCGGCGGCACGAACAGCCCCGTCTCCAGCGCCGGCAGCCGTGCGAAGCCCAGCCGCTTGTAGGCCTTGGCGAACCGCAGCGCGATCAGATCGGCGAATGGCCCCTCGCCCCGCATGCGCCGGCCGAAGGCACTGTCGTAATCCTTGCCGCCGCGCATCTGCCTGATCAGGCTCATCGCGTGCGCGGCGCGTTCCGGGTAGTGCAGGTCCAGCCATTCGCGCCAGACGTCTTTCAGTTCGTGCGGAAGACGCAGCAGCACGTAGCCTGCGTTGTGTGCGCCGTGTTCGCGCGCCGCCTCCAGGATGTGTTCGAGATCGGCGTCGGTGATGGTGGGGATGACCGGCGCCACCATCGTGCCCACCGGCACGCCGGCCTCGTGCAGCGCGCGCACGGTCTTCAGCCGCGTGTGCGGCGCCGCGGCGCGCGGCTCCAGCTTCGCGGACAGGGTGTTGTCGAGCGTGGTGATCGACACGTACACATGCACCAGGCCCTGCGCGGCCATCGGCGCCAGCAGGTCGAGATCGCGCAGCACCAGCGCGCTCTTGGTGATCAGGCCGACCGGGTGGCGATGCTCCGCCAGCACCTCCAGCAACTGCCGGGTGATCCGCCAGCGGCGCTCGATCGGCTGATAGGCGTCGGTATTGATGCCCAGCGAGATCGGCGAGCAGCGGTAGGACGGCTTGGCCAGCTCGCGACGCAGCAATTCGGCGGCGTTGGATTTGGCGTACAGCTTCGTCTCGAAGTCCAGCCCGGGCGAAAGATCGAGATAGGCGTGCGAGGGCCGTGCGAAGCAATACACGCAGCCGTGCTCGCAGCCGCGATAGGGGTTCACCGACTGGCTGAAGGGGATGTCGGGCGACTGGTTGCGGCTGACGATGCTGCGCGCCCGCTCCTCGGTGACCTGGGTGCGCAGCTGTCCGGGCGCGGCGGAGATGTCGCGCTGGATCTCCGCGACCTCGGCGTCGGGCGCATCGTCGGCATAGACCGAGCCCCAGCCGTCGTCCTCGGCCTCTGCCACGGTCTTCTCGAACCGGCCGCGCACATACGACGCCGCGCCGCGGCCCTTGAGCGGGCCTTCGCGGACGAGATTGTGGGTGGACTTCTCGGGGCGTGCGCCGGGACTTCCGAGGTTGCCGGGCATGGGGGTTTTGCCGTGTGCGCGCATCCCCGGTAGCCTACGCCTGCTGCGTCTCACGCCGCGCGAACGCGCGCGTTGCCCGCCAGCGTCGCCCCTCCCGTCGAACGAGCCTGCCGCGTTGAGCCTCACCGAACTCCTGCACGGCGCGATTTCCCCGATCCTGGCGCGGCTGGCCGCGGTCGAGCACATCGGCTGGTACCTGTACGCCGGCTGGGTGGTCTACCTGGTGCTGCTGGGCGCGTGGATCGTGCTGCAGAAGCGCGAGCCGGTGGCGACGCTCAGCTGGCTGCTCGCGCTCGCGCTGCTGCCCTACATCGGCTTCCTGGTCTACCACCTGCTGGGCCCGCAGCGCATCGAACGCCAGCGCCTGCGCCGCATCCGCGCGCGGCTGGAGGGCGACCCGCTGTGCGGCCGGCCGCTGCTGCCGGCCGAGCACCCCGACGCGCTGGAGCTGGCCAGGATGGTGGAGACTGCCGTCGGCCTCGGCCCGGGCAGCGCGCGCGAAGTGAAGCTGCTGGTGGACGGCGGCGACACCTACGAGGCGATCATCGCCGCGCTGGGCGAAGCGCAGCACCACGTCCATATCGAGTACTACATCTACATGCCCGACCGCAGCGGCGCCGCGCTGCGCGACGCGCTCATCGCCTGCGCGCGACGCGGCGTGCGCGTGCGCGTGCTGCTGGATGCGCTGGGTTCGGCGAAGCTGGGCGTGCGCTTCTTCGCGGAACTCGTCGCGGCCGGCGGCGAAGTGGCCTGGTTCCACCCCTCGCGCTTCTGGCGCTATTGGTACAAGCCGGTGGTCAACCTGCGCACCCACCGCAAGATCGTGGTGATCGACAACCGCATCGCCTTCACCGGCGGCATCAACATCACCGACGAGCAGAACGAACGGCTCAACAAGCACGCCTACCGCGACCTGCATCTGCGCATCGACGGCGACGTGGTGCGCTCGCTGCAGCAGGTGTTCATCGAAGACTGGGTCTACGCCACCGGCCGCCGCGACCCGCTCTCGGACGTGGCCCGCACACTGCCGCCGCCGGAGCCCGGCCCCATCGCCGCGCAGGTGGTCACCTCCGGGCCCGATTCGCGCTGGGAGGCCATCCACCGCGTGCACGTGAGCCTGATCCACACCGCGCAGACGCGCGTGTGGCTGGTGACGCCGTATTTCGTGCCCGGCGAAGCCGCGATGATGGCCCTGACCTCCGCCGCCCTCGGCGGCGTGGACGTGCGGCTGATGGTGCCAAAGCGCAGTGACTCGCTGCTGGTCACCCTGGCTGCACGTTCCTACTACGACGAACTCATCGCCGCCGGGGTGAAGGTCTACGAATACGGCCCGCGCATGCTGCACACCAAGGCCCTGCTGATCGACGACCGCGCCGCGCTGATCGGCAGCGCCAACTTCGACCACCGCAGCTTCCGCCTCAACTTCGAAGTCACCATGCTGTTCCAGGACCGCGACATCGCCGCCGAACTCGAACATGTGATCACCGGCCAGTTCGCCAACGCCCCCCGCGTCCGCGAAGACCGCGACCGCCCCCTCTTCCGCGCACGCCTGCCGGAAGCCCTGGCGAGGTTGATGTCGCCGTTGTTGTGAGGCGGTGAGCGGCGAGCGCTCAGAATCGACCCCGCACCCGTAGGAGCGGCTTCAGCCGCGACCGGCGACTGGCGATCCGATATCCGCGATCTGCCATCTGCCACCCACCATCATTCTCCTGTCGCTGGCCACCTGTCACTCGCGACCCGGCACCCTCGGTCTGCGATCCCCGCGAAGAACAATGCCTGTCGTCCCGAGCGCAGCGAGGGACCTGCCTTTTTGCACAGACGAACGACAACAGCAGGTCCCTCGCTGCGCTCGGGACGACATCGGGAAGATGGGCATGAAACAGCGTCTGCAGGATCACAGCCATGGGAGCGAGATCGTTGCAACAGCGGCGCTGCGTCAATGCGAGAGCCATGTAGATGTCTGTCAGATGTGCCATCGCCAATGTGCCTCCCTGCGGGCGCTATCGCGCAGGCAATGGCCATGCCGCATGCGAAACCGACCATCATGCCGTCGGGTTCGAGTCCCGAACGAATGCGATCAGCTGCCGCAGCCTGTCCTGCAGGTCGTACGGGAATGGGTCGGTCTCGATCTGCTGCACATAATGCCTGGCAACCTCGACTTTGTTCGCCTGGGTCGGTTCGCCCTTGCTGTTCGTCATCTTGAGCGGGTTGTCGAACTGGCTGTACTGCCCCAAGGGCGTCGATGACGGACGGCTGTGGCGGATCGATGCGTCCAGTTGATCGCTATCCAGATAATTCTCGATCTCCCGCCCTGCAGTGACCCAGGCAAAGCCTGGCCCTGTGTCGAATTCGCTTTGCAGCCGCTGCTTGGTCGCGTTGATCTGCGCGTCGACAGACGCTTTGTCGCTGTCGATGAGGATGCAGGAGCGCGAATTCAGCCGCCTGAGCGAAATCAGGTCCTCCGGTGCGACTTCGAGATCGGCATTCGACAGATGCGAAGCGAGCCGGCCGCCGTAGAACATGATCGAGTAATGCACCTGTTCCTGCAGTTCGGGCGCCAGCCTGGAGAGCCAGTGGTTGAGGTAGATGCGGTCCGACGGCCCTTCCACCCACACGATGCAGTTGCTCTGCAGCAGGTCGGAAGGGTGGTAGCCGAGGTCTTCGCAGACCTGTCGCCGGTTTCGGCCCGAGGTGACGCGTTCCACCTTGCTTTTCCCATCTTCCAGCCGCACGCGATAGATTTCCGCATCCGGCGTGTCCATCAACACATGCGAGTGCGTGGCGATGAAATACTGGTTGCTGGTGTGGTCGTTGAGATAGCGGATCAGCTTCCTCTGCAGAATGGGGTTGAGATGCAGCTCGGGTTCCTCGATGCACAGGATCGCATCCTGAATGACTGTGGCCGCAGCGGCCAGAATGATGACTTCGTGAATGCCGGAGCCGAGCGATTCGATCGGCAGCGAGCGGCCGTTCATGTGCACGATGACTGAACTGTTGTCGTGAGGGACTTCGATCTCTGCATCAGCCTGATCGGTCACACATCTGAGAAATTCACGTATGGCTCGGAATCGAATTTTATCTTTTTGATTGTATGCGTTTGGTTTTTCCAGGCGCGCCAATCGGTGGATCAGGCCACGGCCGCTGAAATCTTCCGACTCTAAACCTTGAGCGCTTACTTCACGTATGGCGGGAATCATATGGACTTCCGCCTTCATTGGCTTGACCTGAAGGACGGATGCAAGCTGTTGAATTTTTTCGACTTTATCCGCGTCGAATCTTCCGCGAAATGCAAGCTTGGCGTCCCAAACCCGCCTAAGTTCGAGCCTCTCGTGCATGCGGCAGAACTCTTCTATCGATTGGACCCATTCGTCATCTGATAGGTTGTTGTCAAGAAGATCCCATTTGGACCACGCGACCCCACTTGAGTCTTGCGCAGCCTTGATTTTAAGCAATTTTTGAAGAGTATCCCCTAAGCCGATTTTGTTTTCTAAATCGGATTCCGTGAAATTTGAATAGCCGTGGATGCGGTGAGTGCCTTCACTCTTCGATATCGATTGGCCAGTCGCGACAATAATTCGGCCGTCTCCGCCGTAATGATATTCAAGATCGTCTAGCTTTCCCTTCCCCTCTGAGAAGGCATGCTTGATGAATTTCAATATGTTCGACTTGCCGCAGTTGTTCGGCCCGATGAACAGATTGATCTTGCCCAGCTTCTCGAACATCTGAAGCTCGGACCCGAAGCTGCGATAGCCGGAGAACGCAAAATTCTTGAGCACGCAATGCCTTCCCTGGTCGTCGAATGGATCAGCGCGATGTGTTCCCGCCTGCAGGCATCGTGCCCCTCACCACCTCCACCACCTTCGTCGGCATCTCCCACGCCCCACCCGCAAACCCGCGGCACAGGCCGTGGCTGCCCGAGTAGGTGTGGACGAAGCGTGCGCCGTCCCAGGTCCAGGCGTCGCGGCTCCAGCAGTCGCCGATGCCGCGGCCCTTGTGGGCGGCCGAAATTTCCACGAGGCGGTGGTCGATGTCCAGGCCGTTGGCGTGGGCGGTGACCAGTGTGGCGCGGAAGGGCGGGGTGTCTTCGACGACCCAGTAGCCGCTGCCGCTGTTGTAGGCGGCCAGCCAGCAGCGGGTGCTCACCAGCAGGCGGTCGCCGTCGAGGCGGTGGACTTCGAGCGCATCGGCATCCTCTTCCCGGTCGTGCTCGGGTTCGTGCAGGTCCATGCACTCCTGCTCGGTGTCGGCGGCGCGCAGGGCCGCGCGCAGCGCTGTGTCGTGGCGGGCGGCGAACGTGTCGTCCCCACGCTGTGCGGCTGTGGCGCCAACCGCGCGCAGCACGGGTTTGGAGCGAGCAGCAGGCACGGCCGATTCATCGCGCGTGCCCTTGCGATGCAGGGCGCCGACGGTGCCGACGCGGCCCTGGGCGTCGTCCATCTTCAACAGCACGGCGGAGGCGCCGCTGTCGGACAGTGTCCACACGATATCGCCGTCGACGGCGCTGAATTCGATCCGGCTGTCGCGGCGCAATGCGGCGAGCAGTGTCTTGGTCTGTGTGGCATCGAGCGTGCCGGTGCGCTTGTCGCGGTCGATCGCGATGCTGCCGTGGTTGCGGCCGTCGATACGCATGCCCACTTTGGCCGGTACCGGGCTGGGGGCACTCTCTGCCCAATCCTCGCCCAGCGCCAGCTCGCCGCTCACCGCAGTGCCCGCACCTGCGGCACGTGTCAACAGCACCGAGACCGGCAGACTCTCGCCGTTGTCCACCTGATAGCCGGCGGCACGGCAGGTGCCGGTGTTGTCGCAGGCGAGTTCCCAGTCGTCGTGACTGAAGGCGACCGGCTCATCCGGTAGTGCGTCCGCGGCCGCAGCGGCGGCGGCCATGGCGAGGAACAGGGGCAGCAGTGTGGCGGCGGGGATGGACATGGGCGGTGCGCTCCGGAACCGGTGTTTCACAGAGCATACCGGTGCCGTCGCTCTCTGCAGCGCATGGCCGCGCATATGCGGTCGAGTGCTGATGCGGGTCGCACAGGTTCCTGGCGGGCCGCAATCCCGGGCCGTGACGACAGCGGGCGTGGTGACACCCCCGCTGCCGGTTCATGCACGACTGCGTCGTGACAGTCGCGTGCGTCGATTCAGTAGCAGATCCAGGTGTTGTTGCCCTGACAGACGCAGATGCCGGGCTCGTACGGCTGCCACTGGCAGCGGATCCGGGTGGTCGGTGTCGAGCAGGAGTTGCCGTCGAAATTCCAGCACGAGGCCAGAGCGGCGACGAGCTGGATGGGCTGGGCCTGGGGCCGGGCCAGCTGCAGCAGGTCGCTGCGCTGTGCAGGCAGCGAGAGGTAGGACAGCTTGATCAGGGCGGGGGCGGGAGTGGCGTCGCTCGAGGCGGCGACGGTCGAGGCGCTGGCGAGCAGGGAGGAGGCCGCGAGCAGCGCGGCGCAGAGGGCGTACTTCATTCCTTGGATCTCCTTGTACGGGGACCTGCAGTGGAGGCGCATCAGCGAAAACCGCTGAACCTCGCGGATGCTGCCCATCGGGCGTGCCGGCGCGCTGCCCTGCACGCATGTCGACCGTAGCGCGCGGTTTCCGGTGGCGTCAATCGATGCGCAGGGCGCTCGGACAGGCGGCGCATCGCAGGGCTGTGCGGTTCCCCTGCGGCGTGACATCGACTGGGGATTGCATCAGGGACTGGTTTTGCTGCCGACCAGACTGCGAACTGGTCGCCCGGTCTTTTTCGCGCTCGCCACGTTCAGATACGGTCGTTTCAGGCGCGATCTTTCAAGCGCGCCCTTTCAAGCGCGACCTTTCAAGCACGATCCTTCAAAAACCGCGCCATCGACACGCCGCCCGTCTGCGGCACGAATTCCGCGGCCACGTCGACGAAGCCGCGCATCACCGCGATTTCGCGCGGGCTGCGGTTGAGGCCGTCGCGGGCGTCGGGGTCGGCGCCTTCGCGCAGCAGCAGGCGGACGATGCCTAGCAGGCCGTGCAGGGCGGCGAGGTGCAGCGGGCCGAAGCCGCGGGGGTCGCGGACGGTCAGGCTGGCGCTTTCGTCGAGCAGGCGGACGACGCCGGCGGCGATCACCTCCTCGTCGCAGGCGGTGCCGGGCTCGGCACGGGCGCCGAGCAGCAGCAGCAGCGGGGTCACGCCGCCGGCCGCGACGGCGTCGGGGTCGGCGCCGGCCAGAAGCAGGGTGTCCAGCAGGGCGAGCATGCGCGGGCGGTCGCGGGCGGTGAAGCCATAGAGCGCGGCGCAGTGCAGCGGGGTCAGGCCCTGCGCGTCGGCGGCGGCGACATCGGCACCCGCCGCGAGCAGCCGGCCGCAGGCGTCGGGCAGGCCGAGCGCGGCGGCCAGCATCAGCACGGTGACGTTGCCGGGCAGGCGCTGCTCCAGCGCGGCGCCGGCGGCGAGCAGGCGGTCGACGATCTCCAGGTGGCGCATGCTCACCGCGGCCGACAGCGGCGTGGCGCCGCTGCGCGCGGCCAGACGCGGGTCGGCGCCGCGCGCCAGCAGCAGCTCGACCGCGCTGCGGTGCCCGCCGCCGGCGGCGCGCAGCAGGGCGCTGCAGCCCTGGGCGTCGACCGCGTCGATCGGCAGGCCCAGGTCCAGCAGCCGGCGCAGGGCGTCGACATCGCCGACCATCGCCGCCGAAGGCAGGTCGGCCGGCTGCAGCGGACGCTTGGGCAGCGCCCAGTGGCGCCAATCGAGCCAGTCGGCCAGGTCGCGCCGGCCGCTGGCGAGCGCCACGCCGAGCGGCGTTTGCCCGTCCGCGGCACGCACGTGCGGCGAGGCGCCGTGCAGGATCAGCTGCTTGAGCGTGGCCTCGCGGCGCAACGCCGCGGACAGATGCAGCGCGGTCATGCCGTGCTGGTCGCGGCAGTCCAGGGCGATGCCGGTCTGCAGCAGGCGGGCGATGAGCTGGGTCCAGCCCAGGCGTACCGCGAGGGTGAGCGGCGGGTCGCCGGCCGGCGACGCGGCGAACGGGTCGGCGCCGCGTTCGATCAGATCCAGCGCCAGCCGCTCCAGGCTGCGGTCGGCGCGGTCGGCGGCGACGCAGGCGGCCAGATAGCGGGCCAGGCCACCGGCGCCGGCCGGCGACACGCCGTGGCGCAGCAGGGTCTGCACCGCCGGGGCGGCGGCCGGGCCCTGGGCCAGCCAGGCGTGCATCGGGGTGTCGCCGGCGGCATCGCGCAGTTCGGCGTCGGCGCCGGCGGCCAGCAGCCAGCGCAGGCGGGCTTCGGGGGCCGGATGCGCACCGTCCTGCAGCAGGCCGCCCAGGTCGGCCGCGGAGACCAGCGGACGCAGCCGCGCGGCGGTGTCGAAGCGGGCCGACTCCAGCGCTTCGCGCAGCAGGTCGAGCGGCGGCCGGTCGGGGAGGGCGTCGTCGGTGCCGGCTTCCTCACCGCCGTCGTCGCCGGGGCGCACGCTGGCCGGCAACAGCGACTGCGGGTCGATCGCCGCCACCAGCGCCCAGCGCCCGGCCGCGGCGGCGTAGTCGATGGCGCGACGGCCGTCGTGATCGGCCTGGTCCGGGTCGACGCCGAGATCGAGAATGGCGCGCACCAGCGCCGGGCTGGGCGCATCGGCGCGGCAGGCCAGCACCAGCGCGCTGCGGTCGTCAGCGTCCACGGCATGTGCATCGGCGCGCGCGTCGGCCAGCGCGCGCAGGGTCTCCAGCCGGCCACCGCGGGCGGCGTCGAGCAGCGGCGTGCGTCCGGCCAGATCGCGGCCGTCCACCGCGGCACCGGCACCCAGCAGCACGCCGAGAATCTCGACATGCCCGGCGTAGGCCGCCTCCTGCAGGGCGCTGCGGCCGCGGCCGTCGCGGGCGTCGGCGCGGGCCTTGTGGCGCAGCAGCAGCTGCACGCCGGCCGGGTCGTCCTCGTCGCCGGCGGCAGCGGCCAGCAGGGCCGGCATCGCGCCCGGGCGCTCGGGTTTGGCGCCACGCTCCAGCAGGAATTTCGCCAGCCGCCAGTTGCCCGATTGGCAGGCGATCGCCAGCGGCGTCGCGCCTTCGGCATTGACCGGGTCGATCTCGGCGCCGCCGTCGCGCAGCAGCGCGGCCACGCCGGGGTCGGAACTGCGCGCGGCGTGGTGCAGCGGGGTGTTGCCGTCGCTGTCGGCGATGCGCGGGTCGGCGCCGTTGGCGAGCAGGGTCATCACCGCCTCGGGCCGGCCGTGCCAGCTGTCGCGGGTGGCGGCGGTCAGTGCGGTCATGCCGGCGTGGCTGGCGTTGAGGTCGATGCCGTGGGCGATCAGCGTGCGCAGCAGGCGCAGGTCGGGCAGCACCGCGGCCAGCATCGCCAGGCTGCGCTGGTCGCGTCCGCCCGCGGGCGGCAGCGCGTGCGGGTCGGCGCCGGCTTCGAGCAGGGCCAGCGCGCGTTCGACGCGGCCATTGCGTGCGGCGGTGTAGAGCGCGGTGTCGAGGTCGGCCTCGGCGTCGGGTTCGGCCGGTTCGGCGTCGACCGGCGCGGCGGCGGCCTGCAGCAGGTCATCGGCGCTCAGGCTGCCCGGCGGCTGCTGACGCTGCAGGCCCAGGTGCGCCAGCGGCCACAGCGGCAGGCAGAGTGCGGCCAGCGTCCAGCGCGTCGCGCCGTCCAGCAGCCCGGGCCAGGCCAGCAGCAGGGTGCCGGCCAGTGGCAGCGCCAGCCACAGCGCGGCCTGCAGGCCGCGCCATTCGGCGGTGTCGCTGTCGGCCAGTGCGCGCCAGGCGGCGGGCAGCGGTTCGGCGTCGGTTTCCAGCGCCCGCCACAGCGGCCAGGTGCGCCACAGGCCGATCACCACGCCAGCGCTCACCGCGCTCACCGCCAGCGCGGCGCCCAGGCTGCCGCCCTGGCGCAGCGCCGACAGCGGCCAGACCAGCAGTGCGGCCACCGCGGCCAGCGCGCCGGCCCACGGAGCGGCCAGCTGCGGCAGCTCCTGCCAGCGCACCCGGCCGCCGCGCCAAGCGCGAATGCCGAGCGCCAGCAGCGGCTGCGCCATCAACCCGGCCAACCCGCCGAGCACCGCGCCCGCGGCACCGCCCAGGCTGCCGGCCACGGCGCAGAGCAGGGTCAGGGCCAGGCCGCCGGCCAGCGTCGGCCAGCGCTGCGGGCGCGGAGCGCCCGTGCGCAGGACGGGCGTGGCGTCCGCAGCGGACGCGGGCTCCTCTGCGCGTTCGACCTGCGCCCGCGAGGTGTCGTCAGGCATCGGTGCCCCAGTCGTCGGTCATCGGGTCGGCGATGGCGCCGGGCGGACGCTGCACGTAGAAGCCGTGCTTGGCCAGATTGGCGCGCACCAGCACGGGATCGGCCTGGGCCAGGCGGCGTTCCGGCGTCAGCGCGACCTCCAGCACGAAGCGCAGCGCGCCCAGTTGCAGGCGCAGCGCTTCGGGAATGCGGTCGAACGCGTCGCGTTCGGCGAGATAGAGATAGGTGTCGGCCTTCCGCTGGCTCTTGTAGACGTAGGCGTGCATGGTCGCGGAGCGCGGATTCTCTTTGCGATGCGGGGGGAAGGAAGGGCCGAACATGACAACGGCCGTGCGGTGACGCCCCCTGCGCCGCCGGTCTCGTGGTGGTGGCGGCCGCCCGCCGCGACGCAAGGCGGGCACGGCCGGGGAATTGTGCGGGAAAGCACGGTTTGGGGCCAGCGCTGCGTATGTGCGCGCGCGTGTCGCGGTTCATCTCGCGCGGGGCGACGAGGTGTCCTGCGCGCCGCGCCTGCCGTGGCGCGTGCGCGGCTATCATTCCGCGATGTTCAGGCACCCCGCTTCCCGCGAATTCTGGCTGCTCGCCGCGGTCGCCTTGGTCGTGCTCGGTGCCGGGATGGGCCTGCGCGACCCGTGGCCGACCGACGAGCCGCGTTTCGCCCTGGTCGCCAAGCAGATGGTCGAAAGCGGCGACTGGCTGTTCCCGCGCCGCGGCGACGAGCTGTATTCGGACAAGCCGCCGATGCTGATGTGGTGGCAGGCGGCGCTGTACACGCTGTTCGGCGAATGGCGGATCGCCTTTCTGCTGCCCTCGCTGCTCGCCTCGCTGGGCACGCTGTGGCTGGTGTACGACCTCGGCCGCCGGCTGTGGACACGGCGGGTGGGCCTGTACGCGGCCTGGGCGCTGCTGTTCGCGCTGCAGTTCACCTTCCAGGGGCGCAAGGCGCAGATCGACCCGCTGGTGGTGTTCTGGATCACCCTCGCCAACTACGGCCTGCTGCGCCATTTGCTGCAGGGCCCGCAGTGGCGGATGTGGGCGTTGGGCTGGTTCGCGGCCGGGCTGGGCACCATCACCAAGGGTGTGGGCGTGCTGGCGCTGTTGATGGTGCTGCCGGCGCTGGCGGCGTCGCTGCGCGGCTGGCCGGGCGTGCGTCTGCATGCGCGCGATGCGGGGCTGTGGAAGGCACGGCTCTGGCTGGGGCCACTGGCGTTCCTGGCGGCGGTGGCGCTGTGGCTGGTGCCGGTGCTCGCGGTGGCGCTGAACCATCCCGACCCGGAGTACCGGGCCTATCTGGACAAGATCCTGTTCCTGCAGACCGCCGGTCGCTACACCAAATCCTGGGACCACCACCAGCCCGCGTGGTACCACCTCGGCGTGATCGTCACGCTCTGGCTGCCCACCGCCTTCGCGCTGATCTGGGCGGTGCCGGCCTGGCTGCGCCGCCTGCGGCGACGCGATGCGCGCTATCTGCTGCCGCTGGCCTGGTGGGCGCTGGTGCTGCTGTTCTTTTCGGTCCCCAGCGGCAAGCGCGATGTCTACATCATGCCGGCGCTGCCGATGATGTGTCTGGCGCTGGCGCCGCTGCTGCCCGGCATCCTGCGCAAGGTCTGGGCCTCGCGCATCGCATTCGGCTTCGGCCTGGGTCTCGGCGGGGTGTTGCTGGCCGGCGGTGTGTGGATGTGGTTCGGCGAGCCGCGGTTCGAAGCGCGGCTGCTGCACGAGCGCGGGCTGGCCGACGATGGCCGCGGCGTCATCCTGCTGATCCTGGCGCTCGGCGCCTGGGTGCTGGCGGCGATGCTTTGGCACCGCATGCGCGGCGCGGTCGTGGGCCTGCTCTGGGCGCTCGGCGGGCTGTGGGTGCTGCATGGGCTGGTGGCGTATCCGCTGCTCAACGATTCGGGCTCCTCGCGCGGCCTGATGCAGGCCGTGGGCCGGCGGATCGGCCCGGACGCCGAGCTCGGCCTGGTCGCCTGGAAGGTGCAGAACCTGTTCATGGCCGACCGTCCTTCTGCCACTTTCGGCTGGAGCCGGCCGTGGACCGAGCAGTTGTCCGATGCCATGCGCTGGCAGGCCGAATCCCCGCAACTGCGCTGGCTGCTGGTGCAGGAGGCTGCGCTGTCGCAATGCGTGGACCGTGCGCGGATAGAATGGGCCGGGCTGTCCAACCGGCGTCATTGGTGGCTGGTCCCCGGACACGCGACCGACCCGGCGTGCGTGCCGGTCGGCGTGGGCCGGCAGCATGAGGCCGATCTCATCGAGGGCCATTGAACGACCGCCATCGCAGGCCATCGACCGCCGCATCGCGATGCCGCCTGTCGTGACGTGTCGCACCCGCGTTTCGCTTCGCGTCCGTCGCATCGTGATCGAGACGACCTCCCACCTCGTACACCACCGCCGAACTCATGTCGCCACCCACATTCAGGCGCGTTTCTCCCCCTTGGGATCTCTGGCTGCTGGCCTTCACCGCCCTGCTCGTGCTCGGCGCGGGCCTGGGCCTGCGCGACCCCTGGCCCTCGGACGAGCCGCGCTTCGCGCTGGTCGCCAAGCAGATGGTCGAGAGCGGCAACTGGCTGTTCCCGCACCGCGGGGTGGAGCTGTACTCGGACAAGCCGCCGATGCTGATGTGGTGGCAGGCGGCGCTGTACACCGTGTTCGGCGAGTGGCGCATCGCCTTCCTGCTGCCTTCGCTGCTGGCGGCGCTGGGCACGCTGTGGTGCGTGTACGACCTCGGCCGCCGGCTGTGGACCCGGCAGGTGGGGCTGTACGCGGCGTGGACCCTGCTGTTCGCGGTGCATTTCACCTACCAGATGAAGCGGGCGCAGATCGACCCGCTGGTGATCTTCTGGATCACCCTGGCCAATTACGGCCTGCTGCGCCATCTGCTGCGCGGGCCGGACTGGCGGATGTGGGCGCTGGGCTGGGCCGCGGCCGGGCTGGGCACCATCACCAAGGGCGTGGGCGCGCTGGCGCTGCTGATGCTGCTGCCGGCGGCCGTGGCCGCCTGGCGCGGCTGGCACGCGGGGGGCGGGCAGGCGGTGCGCGTGCATGCGCGCGACTGGCGCTTCTGGCTGGGGCCGCTGGCCTTCCTGGCCGCGGTCTCGGTGTGGCTGGTGCCGATGGTGACGGTCGCGCTGTCGCAGAACGACCCCGAATACCGCGCCTACCTGCACGACATCCTGTTCCGGCAGACCGCCGGCCGCTACACGAAGTCCTGGGACCATGCGCAGCCGCTCTGGTACCACTTCGGGGTGATGGCGAGCATGTGGCTGCCGGCGCTGCTAGCCCTGCCCTGGGCCATTCCGGCCTGGCGCCGCCGGCTGCGTCGGCGCGACGCGCGCTACCTGCTTCCATTGATGTGGTGGGCGCTGATCGTGCTGTTTTTCACGCTTCCCAGCGGCAAGCGCGACGTGTACATCCTGCCGGCCCTGCCGATGGCCTGCCTGGCGCTGGCGCCGCTGTTGCCCGGCATCCTGCGCCGGGTGTGGCCGCAGCGGCTGGCCTTCGGCTTCGCGCTGCTGATCGCCGTCGCCACCTTCGGTGCCGGGCTGGCGATGTGGTGGGGCGAACCGAAGTTCGAGGCCCGGCTCATCGCCGACCGCGGCTTCACCGACGGCGGGGCCGCGGCCATCGGCCTGCTGCTGGCGATCGGCGGCTGGGGCCTGGCGGCGCTGGCCTGGCATGGCCCGCGCCGCGGCGTGGCCGGCATGCTCTGGGCCCTCGGCGGGCTGTGGGTGCTGTTCGGCCTGCTGGCCTACCCGCTGCTCAACGACGCCAACTCCGCGCGCGGGGTGATGAACCGCGTGGGCGAGCGCATCGGCCCCGACGCCGAGCTGGCGCTGGTGGCCTGGAAGGAGCAGAACCTGCTGATGGCCGACCGCCCGGCCACCAACTTCGGCTTCGTCATGCCCTGGCCGGAGCAGCTGCAGCGCGGCATGGCCTGGCAGGCCGAGGCGCCGCAGCGGCGCTGGCTGCTGGTGCAGGAGCCGGCGCTGACCCACTGCATCGAACGCGACCGGGCCGAGATGATCGGCGTCGCCAACCGCCGCCGCTGGTGGCTGGTGCCGGCCGCCGCGGTGCCCGACCCGGCCTGCAGGCCGACCGGGGTGGAGAGCCAGAATCAGGCCGATGGCCAGGATGCGCAGGACTGACCGGCGCCGAACTGTGACCGTCCGCATGCCAGGCACGCGTTCCGCCATGCGCCTGCAACCGTTGGTCGGGACAATGCCAATCGGCCCGTCTGCCTACTTGTGACCGACCGACAGCCTGTCGTAATGTCCCGCACAGGTATCCGTTCAGTTTGTCCGCGCCCATGCGCGCCGGCCGCAGTCCGGTCGCAGTACGCCCATGGATCGCCGTAGACATGCCTCCGGGCAGCCTCGGAACCGTCATCGGAACCGCCATCGAACAAGGGGAAAGGATCGTGAATATCTTGAGGAGTCTTCTGGTCGCATTGGCGCTGCTGGTGCTCATTCCTCCGTCCAACGTCGCCTACGGCCAGTACTACACGCCGCTGCGCGCCGCCGGCAAGGAACAGCGCAAGAACGACCCGTTCGTGTTCTGCCGCTACGGCATGAAGAAGTCCCGGCCCGCCTGGAAACCCAGCCCGTTCACGGGCGGCCGATACAACGGCCCGTGGGTTCCCAACCTGCCTTTCTGCCCCTATCCCAATACCGGGACCTGCTGCTTCGGCTACGTGTGTTTCCGCCCCTGGCCCCAGGAAGATTTCCAGGCCGTGTTCCTCTACATGGCCACCTGTGCGGCAGCCGGCAGTGAAACAGGAAAGAACTGGGACGGCTCGGGCGACGGGCGCAACGTCGACAGCAACGGCACCAACGTCCACTGATCTGATCCATCCGGCCGGATCGGCGCGAGGCCGGTCCGCAGCCCCAGATCGTCGTTCCGCACGGCCGCGCTCCTCTCAGGGGCGCGGCCGTTGTCGTGTCCAGGGGCTGAGCCGACGCTCCCGGCCGGCGGCCGGGGCGCCGACGGGTGCATAATGGCCGCATGGCCTCCGTATTTCCGCTGAAGCCTGCCGACAAGGGCACCGCAAACGCCGCCGGCAGCCTCGAAGACTATTTCGCCCCGTTCCGCGCCGGCGTGATCGGCCACGACCTGGTCGACGCGCGCATCGCCGCGCCCGGGCGCGTGGTGTACGCCGACTGGACCGCCAGCGGCCGGCTGTACCGTCCGATCGAGGACTACATCGCCAACGTGCTCGGCCCCTACGTGGCCAATACCCACACCGAGAGCACGCTCACCGGCACCCAGATGACCCGCGCGTACCACGAGGCGCAGGCCATCATCAAACGTCACTGCAATGCCGGCCCGGGCGACGTGTTGATCGCGCAGGGTTCGGGCATGACCGGCGTGGTCAACAAGTTCCAGCGCATGCTAGGCCTGCGCATCCCCGAGCAGGTCGCCGAACGCGTGGCGATCCGCGACGAGGAAAAACCGCTGGTGGTGCTGACCCACATGGAGCACCACTCCAACCAGACCACCTGGGAGGAGTGTGCGGTGCATGTGGAGATCCTGCCGCGCGCGGCCTGCGGCCGGCCGGACATTGGCGCGCTGCACGCCATCCTCGCCCGCAACGCGCACCGGCCGCTGAAGATCGGCGCGTTCTCGGCCTGCTCCAACGTGACCGGCATCGTCACCCCGTATCACGAACTGGCCGCGATCATGCACGCCCACGGCGGTGTGTGTTTCGTCGACTTCGCCGCGTCCGCGCCCTACGTCGACATCGACATGCACCCGGCCGACCCGGCGCAGAAGCTCGATGCGGTGTATTTCTCGCCGCACAAGTTCCTCGGCGGCCCCGGCGCCAGCGGCGTGCTGCTGTTCGATTCGGCGCTGTACCGGCTGAAAGTGCCGGATGCGCCCGGCGGCGGCACCGTGGCCTGGACCAACCCCTGGGGCGGCCATCGCTTCGTCGACAGTATCGAGGCGCGCGAGGACGGCGGCACGCCGGGTTTCCTGCAGACCATCCGCGCCGCGCTGGCGATCCGGGTCAAGGAAGCGATGGGCACCGAGCGCATCGAGGCGCGCGAGCGCGAGCTGCGCGATCTGTTCCTGGCCGAGCTGGGCAAGGACCCGGGCATCCGCCTGCTCGAACCCGAGCAGTGCGAGCGGCTGTGCATCTTCTCGTTCTATTCGCTCGAGAAGCATCACAACCTGATCGTGCGTCTGCTCAACGACCGGTTCGGCGTGCAGGTGCGCGGCGGCTGCTCCTGCGCCGGCACCTACGGCCACATCCTGCTCGAGGTCGACCAGGAAACCTCGCATCGCATCACCTGCCAGATCGATGCCGGCGATCTCAGCGCCAAGCCGGGCTGGGTCCGCGCTTCCCTGCATCCGACCATGACCGATGCCGAGGTGGTCTACGTCGCCCAGGCCATCCGCGAGACCATGCGCCACTACGCGGAATGGAAGGACGACTACGTCTTCGATGCGTCCACCGGCGAGTTCCACCGTCGCCAGGCCGAAGCGCCCGGCCTGTGCCTGGCCGATTTCGACCCGCTGCCGGCACGCTGATCGCCCAAGGCTGGCGTCTTCCCATCGCGCGCCCCGACCTCGTGCCGGGGCGGATGCTTGCCCGTGCAGATGCGTGCCCGTGCAGCTGACGGTCCGTGCCTGACCAAGGCGCGAGGTGCCACGCCGGATCGTGCCCCCCAGCGTCCGCCCGTCTGCGGGACGTGGATGCGCCCACGCGCTGCGCGTGCGCGCGATGTCCGCGACACGTTCGGCACACTGGCGCTGTCGGTGCTGGCGGCGGTGTTCCTGGCTTGGCTGTCGCTCGGTTTTTCCGGCCGCGACCTGCCGCTGGCGCGGATCGTGGCCCTGCCGCCGGCGGGCAGCACACTGACCCGGGTGCGCGCGGAAGGGCCGGCGGCCGGTCCGCTGGCCCTGCATGGCGTGCGGTTCGTGTATGCCGGATGCGCGGAGACGGAGATGGGCGCGACAGTGGGTGTCCTGAGCTCACCTCCTCAGTTCACAGCTTGATTCGCCGACAGTGGGTGTCCCGAACTCGCGAACTCGAACTCGTTGAGCCCGGACGCCGCGCCGGCCCCGACGGTGAATGTCCCGAAGGCGCCGTCGGGTGCATTGCAGGCGTTGACGGGCGTCCGAACACCAGGTCCTGCGGAAACGGCGGGGACGCGGCGTCGGTCAAGGCCATGTCGCACGCTGCTGCGAGGTTCAGCCCTCCAAACGCCCGGCGGCGACGTCGTACCAGGGGGTGCACAGCCTGCGTTGTGCGGCGACCGCGGCCTCCTCCGCCACCCAGATGGTGCCGTTCGCAGTGTCCTGCGGGTGCCTGAAGGCGTCCTGCACGAACCTCGCCACGCCCACGCACCAACGCAATCTGCGCGGTGCCGCCTCAGGCGATAGCTGGGTCGCAGATTCGCTGCCGTGCTCCTGCCCCGGGGTCAGGACCCGCGCCAGCGGTGCGTGCCGCCGCAACGGATCCTCGGCAGGCGGCGGTACCGCGACGTGCGCGACCGTCAGATCGCCGCCGTCGACTTCGATCCGCGCCGTCCCCACTGGACCGGGCGCATATACCGCACCCGCCCAGTCCCCGTACACGCCGCGATCGAACACCGCAAGGCGGTGTTCGGCGCTCTCGTTGCGGATGCGGTAACGGACGTACACGGTCTGCGTCTGTGCCGAGTAGAACAGCTCGGCGCGCAAGGTGGCGCTCTGCTCGGGACCGAGCTCGATCCGGGACTCTGCGATTGTGGAGTGGGGACTGTCGGTCATGTGATCGGTCACGGAGGCACTGGTCGGGGAGTTCGCACACCCGCAGAGCATTGCGGATAGCGTCGCTGTGACGGTCAGGATATGCCACCTGATCGAACGTGTCCGGTGGTGTGTCATCGCCGGATCGCTGCACCGGGGACGGTCGTGAGCTCGATCTGCGGCGGCGCTTGCTGCTCCTGTTGCAGCAGCACCTGCTCGCGCTGCTTCATATCGGCCTGTGTCGCGCCCTCGCGGGCGAGGTCCAGCATCGCCGGGTCCTGCTGGCGCGACAATCGCGTCTGGTCGCGCAGCGCCGAGTCGCCGCCCGTTTCCAGTGCGCGAATCATCGATTCGAGATGGTGATCGTGGGGGATCGCGCCACCGGCGCTGAGGGTGCCCGGTGCGGTCAACGCGCTCTGCGGCACGGTGTAGTTCTGCCGCGAGGGCAGGCCCATCTCGGCGCGCAAGCCGTTCTCGGTGAAGGCGGCCGGGTTGTCGCGCGTCGGTGCGGTGGCCGGATTTCCGTCGAAATCGAAGGGCAGGCCGGTATTGGGCCTGCCGACCGCCTGACGCTCGGCGTTGGGCACATTGCCGTTGTCCGGTCCTGGGCCGGAATAGAAACCGTTCTGGATGCTGCCGTTGACGATGTCCTTGGCGTGCGACAGCTCGTGAAAGAGCACCACGGCCGGCGAAGAGAAGCTATCGCTGTGGAAGCTCGGGTTGTAGGCGACGGTCGCGTTTTCGCCGGCTCCGGCCACGACCGTGCCATCGGCCTGCTGCTGCATGAACACGTTCGGCGTGACCGGCGTTGCGGTGCCGTTGGTGATGTTCTGCAATTCGGTGATGGTCACCCGGTTGCCGTTGCCGTTGGTGGGGTCGGCGATCCGGTCCAGTTCGGCCAGCATCTGACGCCCGGCGGGCGAGCTGCGCAGCATGTCCAGATCGGCTTCGACGCGCTGGCGGAACTCGTCGCTGCCCTGCACGACGATGCTCGTACCGACTTGGGCGGTCATGCCCACGTCGACCACATCGTTGCGTGCGCCGCGTGCGGCGGTGATGGTGTCTTCGCCGGTCTGGCCGTAGACCCTGTCGCGGCCCGACTGGTTGTCGACGGTGTCGGCGCCTGCGCCGGTGTACACGGTGTCGCGGCCTCGCGCACCGCGCAGGGTGTCGTCGCCCTGTCCGCCGGATATCACGTCGTTGCCGCGCCCGCCGTCGATGGTGTCGTTGCCGCGCCCACCTTCCAGATAGTCCTTGCCGCGACCGCCCTGGATGGTGTCGTTGCCGTTGCCGCCGTAGACCACGTCGTTGCCGTCGCCGGCGTCGATGGTGTCGTTGCCTTCGCCGCCGAAGACGTCGTCGCGGCCGCCGCGGGTCCGGATGGTGTCGTCGCCAAGGCCGCCATCGACGCGGTCGCGGCCCTGGCCGGTGGTGATGGTGTCGTTGCCGTCGCCGCCGCGCACGTCCATGTTGACGCGGACGTTGTCCGCGGCGTGGATGATGTCGTTGCCGTCGCCGGTGCGGACCGCCAACTGCTGTCCCGCGCCGAGCGTGATCTCGTAGGGCTGGCCGTTGATCTGCACGTCGAGGACGCCGTTCCTGCGTTGCGAGACCTGGACGTTGTCGTCGCCGGCGCCGGTCTGGATGACGACCACGTCCGCGAATTGATTGCCCTGCGGGATCCGCTCGCTGGAGATGACGACATCGCCCTGACGGTGCAGCTCCTGGGAGACGATGGTCTTGCCGTCGACCGTCTGGCTGAAGGTGGGTGCGGGCGAGCCGAGCGGGACAGCGCCACCGTTGACGGTGATCGGGGGCGGCGGCGTCTGGTTCAGCGCTACCTGCGGTTGCTGGTTGTCTTGCTCGGCCATGGGATCCTCGCTGATGGCGGGCCTGTCGCGGCCCGGGCCTGGGCCGTACTCCGGTGCTGCGATCCGACACGCCTGGGCCGGCGCTGCCCGAATGTGCCAAGGCTATCCTCCGCCATGCCCCTGACGAAGTGAAGGCGTCGCGAAGGTCCGGGCGCCATTCCGGAGCGTTCAGCGGGTGTTGCCGGAGTCGCCGCTGGTCCCTGCAAGCAGCACGTATTCACGGTGCTTGCCCCAGCGCGGCGTGTTCAAGTCCAGCTTGATGCAGGGCCTGCCGCCGCAGGAGGTGACCTGCGCCTCGCGCAGCGCCTCGGCCATCTCGGCCTCCACCTCGGCGGCGGCGGTTCGCGCCTGGGCCTCGCGGTAGGCCTGGTGCTGCAGAAACAGCAGCAGGCCGCCACCGAGCAACAGCACGCTGGTGGAGGCGATGGCCACGGCATGCACTTTCCACAGCATGCGTTTGAGCCCGGACGACAGTGCCGCATGGTCCTCGCGCAAACCCTCGCCGGTCTGCCGGGCCTGTTTGGCGACCGACTGCACCGCATCGTCGAACTGGCGGACGCTGCCGCCGAGCGTCTGGGTCACGGCGCGGTCCATCTGCTCGCGCAGCAGCCGCTCGATCTGTTGGGCCGAAGACAGCAACTGGTGCTGCGCGCGTTCCACGCTGTGCTGCAGCGCCGAGACCGAGTGATCGTGCTGTTGCGCCGCCTGGCTCGCGTTGCGTTCCAGGGCTTCGGCCAGCAGCGTGTAGCGTTTGGTGATATCGACCAACTTGGCGTAGGGGTCTTCGTCTTGCATCGAAGTCTCCGGGGGCTGCGCGAGTGCGCACGCATCTTGGCCGAGGCCTGCCGACCGGGCAAGGCGAGCCGGACGCAGCCTGCCATGATGCCGGTGGGGACGACCCAGAGCGAGGCCGAACGGAGGCCGACGGGGCTTCGCCCACCCTTTCACCCGGCCGCTCGCCGGCCACGGCGCATTGACGCCGCCCTCCCAGGCGAAACCATCGACAATCCCGTGTCCAGGGAGCCTGCGTGATCGCGGCCTGCCGCAACGCCGCTGCCCGCATCCAGACGTGCGAGCGCGTGCCCGGATGGTTCCGTCTTCACCTGCTGTCGGCGCTGTCGTGTCTGGCGCCCGTGCTGGCCGTCGCGCAGGGCGCGCCCGCGAGGTCCGCCTGTCCGGGACGTGGATGCGCCCGCGCGCGATGTCCGCGACACGCTGTATGTGCGGCGCATCTGCGGCACGCGTGTGGCTGAATCGACACGCAACCCCGTCGCCCGCGGCCGGCGATGCGTCCCGGGTGTGTGATCGCCGGCACCTGCGTTCAGCCCCCGGCCCGCTAGTGTGCGGATGCGGTGTCGTCGCGCCGCCGCCGCCGGGTCTTCGCCCCGCTGCGACCTCCATGGACCAGGAGCCTTCGCCATGCCCGTCTTTCGTCTTCCCCGATTCGCTTTCGCCCTCTCCCTGCTGGCGCTCGCCGGGCTGTCCGGCACCGCCGCCGCGCAGTCGTCTCCGGTCGATGCGGACTGCAGCTTCGCCAGCAACTTCTGCTCGGCCAGCGTCGACAGCCCGTCCTCGCCCGGGCCGCTGCGCTACATGTGGAGGTTCCAGGCCGATGGCACCGATGCGGTCTTTCCCGAGGACTGCACCTACCAGGACACCTGCAGCTTCTGGTGCCCGCGCTATCCGGGGCCGATCCTCCTCACGCTCGAGGTGTACGACGGCAACTGGCAGCTGATCGGCAGCGATACGACCGGCGCGGTCTGCACCCAGCAGGACATGGTGCTGTACTAGTCGCGATCTGCCGGACGCGCACGGCGTGCAATCCGCATGCCATGCGCGTCCGGCGTTGCGGAGCACGGGGCATTCACCATCGGCGCGCACGGCCGCAGGTATGCTGTCGCGATGCCCGCTTCCCCCCCGGCCTGCCGCCTGTCGCTCCTGCTCAGGCTGTCCCTGATGAGTCTGTCCTCGCTCTCCGCGGCCGCAATGGCTGCGGAGGTCGTCGACGTGCGCATCGACGGCCTCGATGAGGCGATGACCGCCAACGTCCGCGAGACCCTGTCGCTGCAGGACGCGATCGGCAAGGAGGTCTCAGAGCCGCGGCTGGAGTACCTGCTGCGCGCCGCCGAGGACGAGACCCGCGCCGCGCTCGAACCATTCGGGCGCTATTCGCCGGAGATCCGCATCGAGGAGACCCGCATCGAGGACGGCCGCGACGGCACCGGCCGCGTCAGCGTCGCGATTTCGGTGATCCCGGGCCCCGCGGTGACCGTGCGCTCGGCGACCGTGGCGATCGCCGGCGAGGCGGCGGAAGACCGCTATCTCGACGAAGACGTCGAAGCCTTCCAGCCGCAGGTCGGCGAGGTGTTCGACCACGGCGTGTACGAGACCAGCAAGGCGCGCATCACCCGGCGCCTGGCCGAACGCGGTTATTTCGATGCGGAATTCATCGCACGCCGGGTGGAAGTGACTCGCGCCGAGGCCGCAGCCGACATCGACCTGCGCTGGGAGAGCGGGCTGCGCTACGCGATGGGGCCGGTGGAGTTCGCGCAGACGCCCAAGCCGGCGATCCGCGAGTCGGTGCTCGATCAGCTGATCTACTGGGAGAGGGGCGACTACTACCACCAGGGCCGACTCGACCGGCTGCGGCAGTCGCTGGTGAATCTGGATTATTTCTCGCGGGTGGAGGTGGAATCGCATCCCGAGCGCGCGGTCGACGGCGAAGTGCCGGTGACGGTGAAGCTCACGCCCGCGCCGCGCAGCGTCTACACGGTGGGCCTGAGCTACGGCACCGACAGCGGTTTCGGCATCGGCCTGGGCCTGGAGCGGCGCTACCTCAACAGCCGCGGCCACAAGGGCGAGGCGCGCCTGGACTGGGGCGAGCGGCGCAAGACCGCCACCCTCCAGCACCGCATCCCGGCCTTCGCCTGGCGCGAGGGCTGGTACACCACGCGCGTGCAGTTCTACGACGAGCAGACCGACTACATCGATACGCGCCGCAGCGAGCTGGTCTTCAGCCGCAGCGGACGCTACGACCGGCGCCTGAATCTGGTCGCATCGGTGCACGCGCTGCGCGAGCGCTGGGCCTATGCGTATTCCGACCTGGCCCGCTTCGATGCGGCCACGCTGTACCGCGAGACCACACTGGTGTATCCGTCGATCTCGGCCGAATACATCGACGTGGACGACCGCTTCCAGCCGCGTCGCGGTTTCGGCGGCAGTGCGGTGCTGCGCGGCGGCCTGGCGTCGGGCGAAGACGCGCGCAGCGCGTTCGGCCAGCTGCATGTGCAGGCCAGCTGGTTCCAGGGCCTCGGCGAACGCAGCCGGCTGATCGTGCGCGGCGAGGCCGGCAGCACCTTCACCGGGGAGGTGGTCGACATCCCGCCGACCCTGCGTTTCTATGCGGGTGGCGACCGCAGCGTGCGCGGCTATGCCTGGCGCGAGATCGGCCCGCGCATCCCCGCCGCGCCCGGGCGCACGGCCTATGCCCTGGGCGCGCGCAATGCGCTGGTGGGCAGCGTGGAGTTCGAGCAGTACTTCAACGACACCTGGGGTGCGGCGGTGTTCGTCGACAGCGGCAGCGCCTTCGACGACACCCCCGACCGGTTCCGCACGGGCGTGGGCGTGGGTCTGCGCTGGCGCTCGCCGGTCGGGCCGCTGCGGCTGGACGTGGCCCGCGGGCTGGACGACCCGGATACGTCCTTCACCCTCCATCTGAACCTCGGCGCGGACCTCTGAGGCATGAGCGCCGATCCGCCAAATTCCGATCTTCCGCGCACGAACCAGACCGGTTCCGACCTGCCCCGCACGGACGATGCCCGCGAAGCGCGGATCGCCGAGCTGCGCGCGCGCCGCCTGGCGCGGGCGCGCACGCTCGCGATCCGCGGCGCACTGGGCAGCCTGGCGCTGTCGGTGCTGGCGGCGGTGTTCCTGGCCTGGCTGCTGCTCAGTTTTTCCGGCCGCGACCTGCTGCTGGCGCGGATCGTGGCCCTGCTGCCGGCGGGCAGCACACTGACCTGGGAGCGCGCGGAAGGCCCTGCGGCCGGTCCGCTGACCCTGCACGGCGTGCGCTTCGTGTATGCCGGATGCGCGGAGACGGAGGCGGGCGCGACAGTGGGTGTCCCGAACCAGACACCGAACCAGACACCGACAGTGGGTGTCCCCGACTCGCCCAACTCGACAGTGGGTGTCCCGAACTCGAACTCGGGCGCGAACTCGGGCGACGCCCCGACAGTGGGTGTCCCCAACCCGCGCACGCCCTCCGCATCCTCTCCCGCACTCGACCGCCCCTCGCTGCAGGCCCGGCTGGACAGTGGGTGTCCCGACAGCGCCGTTGTCCGCACCGTGTTCACCGCCGCGCGCCTGACCCTGGACCCCGATGTGCTGCCGCTGCTCGGCAGCACCCTGCGCCTGGAGTCGCTGGAGGTGGAGGACGCCACCCTCGTGCTCGGCCACAGCGATGAGCCCTTCGCCCTGCCGCGCTGGCCCGATGTGCTGCCGGCCCTGCCGATGCCGCTGAAGGTGGAGAGCGACCGACTCTCGGTGCGCGGCCTGCGCGTGCTGCAGGCGCAGCCGCCGGCCGCTCCCGGCGCGCCGCCCCCCGCGCCGACGCCGGTGATCGCCATCACCCGGCTGGATGGCGGCGTGACCCTCGACGACGGTGCGCTGCGGCTGCGCCAGGTGGTCGCCGACACCGACCGCGGCTGGTTCCGCGCCCACGGCGACTATCTGCCGCGCGACCGCTACCGCATGGACATCGTCGTCGGCGCGCGCCTGCCGCCCGTGCCGGGGCGCACCCCGGCGCGGCTGGGGCTGGTCGCGCGCGGCGACGTGCGCGATCTGGTGGTCGCGGTGTCCGGCGATGCTCCGGCGCCGCTGCGCGCCACGCTGCGGCTGCAGGGCGAGGACGCGCCGCGCTGGCGCCTCGACGCCGCAAGCACCGCGCTCGACCCGGCGCTGCTGGTCGGCGACGACGCCGACGACAGCCTGCCGCTGTCGTTCGATCTGAAGGCCGAAGGCACGGGTGGCGATGCCCGGGTGCGGGGCCGTCTGACCCGCGGCGACCTCGATCTGCGCGTGCTGCCCTCGCGGATCGGGCTGGCCGAGCAGGTGCTGACCCTCTCGCCACTGTCGTTGGCGGTGGCCGGCGGTGGTGTGGGCCTCAGCGGGCAGCTCAGCCTGGCCGAAGACCCCGCCGATCCGCGATTCGACGGCCATCTGTCTGCCCGCCGCCTGCGCTGGCAGGGCGGCGCCGGTAGCCTGCCGGTCGAAGGCGGCGGCGATTTCAGCGTCTCCGGCCGTCTGGCCGACTGGCGCGCCGACGGCGAGGCCCGGCTGCGCCGCGACGGCACCGAGGCCAGCATCGACGCACGCGTGCGCGGCGACGCCGAAGGCGCGCGCTTCGAGCGCCTGCAGGCGACCACGCCCGAGGGCCGGCTGAGCGGCGACGGCAGCCTGCGCTGGTCGCCGGCCCTGGCCTGGGACACGCAGCTGGCACTGCAGGGTTTCGATCCCGGTTTCCTGCTGCCCGATTGGCCCGGCGCGGTGAATGCGCGCCTGACCAGCAATGGCCGCACCGGGGACGACGGCGCGCTGGCGTTCTCGGTGCAGGCCGAAGACCTCGGCGGCCGCCTGCGCGGGCGCGCACTGGGCGGGCGGGCGCAGGCCGCGCTGCGCCTGCCGGCCGGTGCGGGTGTGGCCGGCATGAGCGGCGAGGGCACGCTCGACCTGCGCATCGGCGACAGCCGGGTGCAGGCCGAAGGCCGGGTCGACCAGCGCCTGTCGATCGACGCCAGCTTCGCGCCGCTGCGGCTCGACGACCTGCTGCCCGAGGCCGCCGGCACCCTGCAAGGCACGCTGCAGCTGCGCGGCCCGCGCGCGGCGCCGGACATCGCGGTGGATCTCGACGGCAGCGGCCTCGACTGGGCCGGCTACCGGCTCGGCCGCCTGCGCGCCGAGGGCCGCCTGCCCTGGCGCAGCGGCGACGGCGCGCTGCGCCTGCAGGCCGAAGACGCGGCGCTCGGCCTCGCCTTCGATCGGTTGGACATCGATGCGCGCGGCGCGCTCGAAAATCTGCGCCTGGACGCCAGCGCCGAGAGCGCCGGGCTGGCGCTCGCGCTGGCCGGCGATGCCCGTCGCCGCGGCGCGCAGTGGCAGGGCACGCTGGCGCGCCTGCGCATCGCGCCCGAGGCACTCGCGCCGTGGACGCTCACCGCGCCCGCCGCCTGGCGCTGGAATGCCGGGCGCCTGGGGCTGGACGAAGCCTGCTTTCTTGCCGAAGGCGCCGACAGCGGCCGCCTCTGCGCCCGCGCGCAGTGGCCCGGCCGGGCGACGGTCGAAGGCCGAGGCCTGCCGCTGGCGCTGATCGCGCCGCTGCTGCCGCAGCGCGAGCGCCGCGACGGCGGCGGGCGCTGGCTGCCGGAAGGGCGGGTGGATCTGGATCTGGCCGTCGTCCCACGCGGCGCGTCCTGGCAGGGCACCGCCCAGCTGCGCAGCGAGAGCGGCGGCCTGAGCCTGCAGCAGCGCAGCCGGCGCGAACTGATCGGCTACACCGGCCTGCGTGCGGACATCGACTTCGACCCGCAGCGCATCGCCGTCGAGCTGCAGTCCGGTCTGCGCCCGGACGGACAGGTATCGGGGCGGCTGAGCACCGGCTGGGACGCCTATGCGCCGCTGAGCGGCCAGCTGACCGCGCGCACCGACCAGCTGACCTGGATGGAACTGCTCTCGCCCGACATCGTCGAGCCGCAGGGCCGTCTCGACGCCGATCTGCGTTTCGCCGGCACCCGCGGGGCGCCGGCGTTCGACGGCAGCGCGGTGCTCAGTGCCTTCCGTGCCGACCTGCCGGCGCTTGGCACCGGCCTGCGCAACGGCCAGGTGCGCCTGGACGCCGACGCCAGCGGCGTCGCGCGGATCGCCGGCAGCGCGCTGGTCGGCGAGGGCACCCTGCGCGTCGACGGCACCTACGACTGGCGCAGCCCCGAGTCGCCGCTGCTGCTGGCGGTGACCGGGCAGAACATCCGCATCTCCGACACCCGCGAACTGCGCGCCACCGTCGACCCCGCGCTCACCGTGCGCTACGCCGCCGGTCAGCCGCTGATCGTCGCCGGCTCGGTGCGTATCCCCAGCGCGCGCATGGATCTGGAAGGCCTGAGCGGCGGGGCGACCGTGTCCGACGATGTGGTGGTGCTCGACCCGGTCCATCCCGACGAAGGCCCGGCCACGCCGCTCGATCTGGACCTGTCGCTGGAGATGGGCCAGGACGTGCGCCTGCGCGGCTTCGGCCTGGACGGCACGCTCAGCGGCGACGTGCGCATGCGCGCGCGGCCCGGGCGCGAGGCGGTGGCCAACGGTCAGCTCGAAGTCGCCGGCGAGTACACCGCCTACGGCCAGACCCTCGAGATCGTGCGCGGCCGGCTGATCTGGTCCAACCGCGCCTTCTCCGACCCCGTGCTCGACATCCGCGCCCAGCGCGAGATCGGCAGCGTTAGCGCCGGCATCGACGTCACCGGTCGCGCCTCCGCGCCGCAGGCCGAGGTGTGGAGCGACCCGGCCACCAGCCAGTCCGAAGCGCTGTCGTATCTGGCCCTCGGCCGGCCGCTGTCGACGCTCAGCGCCGAGGAAAGCCGCAACGTCGGCGCCGCCAGCGCCGCGCTCTCGGCCGGCGGCAACCTGCTGGCCGGGCAGATCGCGCAGAAGATCGGTCTGGACGACGCCGGCATCGGCGAATCGCGCGCACTCGGCGGCAGCGTGGTCGGCATCGGCAAATACCTCTCCCCGCGCCTGTATGTGAGCTACGGCGTGTCCCTGCTCGGCACCGGACAGGTACTCACCCTGCGCTACCTGCTGCGCAAGGGTTTCGACATCGAGATCGAATCCAGCAGCATCGAAAACCGCGGGTCGGTGAACTGGCGCAGGGAAAAATAAGCAAGGTCCGAGCACCCCCCATCCTGGAGTCGTTCAGACCTCGCGAACGCAGGCCAAGCCTGGGTCCGCTCCGGCCAACTCCATCGCTTGCGCGATCGATTGGCGAGCGCGCCATCCACGGCGCGCGGAACCTCTGAATTCATCAGGAATTGATCAGAGGTTCCATACTCCGCTTGCCGCGGACGCGTCGCGTCGTCAGCGACCGGGGTTTGCTAGCCTTGGCCGCATCGCTTCTGTCGGGGCTTCGCCGATGTCGCCGCCGTACATCCCCACTGCTGTCCGGGCTCTCTTCGATGCGAGTCTCGATGCGAGTCTCCATGCAAGTCTCGATGCGCGTTTCGATGTGCGTTTCGATGTGCACTTGTCGTTCCTTCTCCCCCCGGGAGAAGGTGGCCCGCAGGGCCGGATGAGGGCCCGGCAGCCTTGCCGAGTCCTGAGCGACCAAGGTGTGATCGACCCTCGCTCACGGCGACTGTCTCGAAGGCTGATGGCTGGGTATCGGGCTGCGATCCGCATCGCGGCATGTCGGGACGGGCTGAAAAGCCGCGAACAGCAAGCACTGCAGGCAGGCAGACGCGCACGTGTTCCGGACAGCCATGTGCACCTACCGGGGATCGCCACGCGCGCGTGGCGCGCCTGCGTCGCGCTCGTCTGCCTGCTGCCCGCCGCCTGCGCCAGCCTGCAACCCGCGCGCAATCCGCCGCTGCTCCAGCCGGTGGACCGCGCCGCGCAGTACCGCATGGAGAACCTGCAGCCGGGCCCGGGCAATTCCGACACCCTGCTGATCAGCCTCACCTTCTCCGGCGGCGGTACGCGTTCGGCCGCGGCCTCGTATCACCTGCTGGATGCGCTCCGCCGGCAGACGGTCGTCGTGGACGGCCGCACCACCAATCTGCTGCACGAGGTCGATTTCATTTCGTCGATCTCCGGCGGCAGTCTCACCGCGGCGTATTACGGGCTGTATCGCGAGCGGCTGTTCGAGGACTTCCCGCAGCGCGTGCTGCAGCGCGACTTGCAGGGCGAGATGCTGCGCGGCGTGCTGGTGCCGACCCGCCTGCGCGCGCTGTCCAGCCCGTATTACGGCCGCGGCGATTATCTGGCCGACCGCCTCGACGCGCTGGTCTTCGACGGCAAGCGTTTCGCGGACCTGCCGCGCCAGCGTCCGCTGATCCGCATCGGCGCCACCGACATGATCGACGGCCGCCGCATCGAATTCAGCCAGGAAGGCTTCGATGCGCTGTGCAGCGAGCTCGGCCCGGTGCCGATCTCCCGCGCGGTCGCGGCCTCCGCCGCGGTGCCCGGCGTGTTCAGTCCGCTCAACGTGGCCGATTACAGCGACACCGGGCAATGCCCCGGCCACGAGACCCCGCAGCGCTATCGCCATCTGATCGACGGCGGCGTGGTCGACAACCTCGGCATCTCCGGCCCGCTGCAGGCCGTGGCGCGCAACAACGGCCTGATCAACACCCTGCGCGCCTACGGCCTGCGCGGCATCCGCCATTACGTCATCGTGGTGCTCAATGTCGAAAGCGACCCGCGCGACCCCGAAGACGGCGGGCCGAAAGTGCCCGGCCTGTCGCGCACCGTCAGCGCGGCGATCAACGGCAACATGCGTCTGGACTCGCAGGCGCTGGCCGCGCGTCTGCGCGCGCGCGTGGCCGAATGGCGGCATGGCATCGCCAACGACCCGGCCGCCGTCGCCAGCGGCGTGCTCGCCACCCGCAACCCGCAGGTGTATCTGATCGAGATCGGCTTCGACCAGGTGCGCGACCCGGCCCTGCGCACGCGCCTGCAATCCATGTCCACCGCGCTGCGCATCACGCCCGAGGACGAAGCGGTGGTCGCCGCCTTCGTCCACGACACCCTGCGCGACTCCGCCGAATACCAGGCGCTGCTCCGCGCCCTGGCCGAGCCCGTGGCAGAGGAGCCGCCGTCCGATGCGGGCAGCGCCGCGGACGCGATGGAAGACCTGCGCGCGCGCTACGAGGCTGCGGAGCGCACGCGCGAGGCGCCCTGAGCCCGCGTCGCACCGCCGCTGAAGCCGCGGCCCCGCAGCGGACGCGCTTTGACGCGCCGCGCCGGCAATGCTGGAATGCGGCATCTTCCGAAGGACCGCAGCGCATGAGCCCCAGCGACAACGCACACTCCGACACCGCCCGCGATGTCAGCGCCATCTGCGACCGCCGCGACCTCGATTTCATGCTGTACGAAGTCCTCGACGTCGAGCGCCTGTGCGCTACCCCGCGTTTCGCCGAACACAGCCGCGAGACCTTCGATTCCGCGCTCGATCTCGCCCATCAGATCGCGCTGGAGAAATTCCTCCCGCACAACCGCAAGTCCGACCTCAACGAACCGCAGATGGTTGACGGCAAGGTGGAACTGATCCCCGAAATCGGCGAGGCGGTGGCCGCCTACAACGAGGCCGGTTTCTGCGCCGCGCTGGCCGATGGCGAAGACGGCGGCATGCAGCTGCCGTTCGTCGTCGCGCAGGCCTGCGACGCCATGTTCTCCGCCGCCAATCCCGGCACCATCGCCTATCCCGCACTGGCGCGCGGTGCGGCCAACCTGCTGCACGCCTACGGCACGCCCGAGCAGAAGCGCAAGTACATGCGCCCGATCGTCGAAGGCCGCTATTTCGGCACCATGTGCCTGTCCGAGCCGCATGCCGGCTCGTCGCTGGCCGACATCAAGACCATGGCCGAACCGCAGCCCGACGGCAGCTACCGCCTTACCGGCGCCAAGATGTGGATCTCCGCGGGCGATCACGAACTCGGCGAGAACATCATCCATCTGGTGCTGGCCAAGATCGTCGGCGCACCGCCCGGCGTGCGCGGCATCAGCCTGTTCGTCGTGCCGCGCTGGCGGGTAAACGACGACGGCAGCCGCGGCGCGCGCAACGACGTGCGCCTGGCCGGCGTCAACCACAAGATGGGCCAGCGCGGCAGCGTCAACACCTTTCTCAAATTCGGCGAAGCCGGCGACTGCTACGCCGAACTCGTGGGCCCGCCGCATCAGGGCCTGGCCTGCATGTTCCACATGATGAACGAGGAGCGCATCGGCGTCGGCATGGGCGCCGTGCTGCAGGGCCTGAGCGGCTATCTGTACTCCAAGCAGTACGCCCGCGAGCGCAAACAGGGCCGCCACCCCGACCAGAAAGACCCCACCTCGCCGCCGGTCGCCATCATCGAACACGCCGACGTGCGCCGCATGCTGCTGCAGCAGAAAGTCTGGGTGGAAGGCGCTGCGCTGCTGGGCTACTACGCTTCGATGCTGGTCGACCACGCACACGATGAAGATGAGGCCGTGCGCCGCGACAGCCACCGCCTGCTCGAACTGCTCACCCCCATCGTGAAAGCCTGGGGCTCCGAATATTCACTGCGCGCCAACGAACTCGCCGTGCAGGTGCTGGGCGGCTACGGCTACACCCGCGAATACCCGGTGGAACAGAACTACCGCGACAACCGCATCAACCCCATCCACGAAGGCACCAACGGCATCCAGGCCCTCGATCTGCTCGGCCGCAAGGTGATGATGGACGACGGCGCCGCGCTCAAACTCCTGCTCGCACGCATCGCCGACACCTGCCGCGACGCCGCGGCCATTCCCGACCTCGCCCCGCTCGCCGCACAGCTGCAGTCCATCACCACCCAGGTCATCGACGCCACCCGCGCCACCGGCACCCGCCTGCAGGCCGGCGACGTGCGCCTCGCCCTCGCCAACGCCAGCCACTACATGACCGCCCTCGGCCACACCGCCATCGCCTGGCTGTGGCTGTGGCAGGCCGTCGTCGCCCACCGCGCACAGGGCGACGCCAAACCCCACGACCAGTCCTTCTATGCAGGCAAGCTGCAGGCGTGCCGGTTTTTCTTCGCCACGGAACTGCCGATTGCTGAACATGCGGCGCGGATGGTGCGGGATGCGGAGGCGAGTGCGTTTGAGATGTTGCCGGAGTGGTTTTGAGGGCTATCGGTCGGCTATCGATGCCAGATCGGTGGGGTAGGCGTAGGGCGGATAAGCGGAGCGTCATCCGCCGTTGGCCGGCCTGATTGAAGAAAGAAGGCGGCGGGAGTCGCCTTTCGTCGTAGTTCTAACTTCGCCGTAGGGCAACGGTGGCCGTGTAAAGCAGCGATTTGGGTGTTATGCGGTGCCTGCTCCTTATCAAACCTTTGATAGCGAGGTCGCGCAACTGTCGGTGCGCGTGATATCTATTTGATTTTCGTGGTGCAATGAGGCGCTTGACGGCTCTTTCTACGAGCGGCAAGCTCTGCGCTACGCCCCGGATTGGGGTTCAATCGTAGTTAGAGTGCAATAGGGACTTCTGTGGCAACCCCTCCTCTCTCCGAAGCAATCGTTGTCGCCGTTTCTCGCCTCGTCGATGACTCGCAGGTCGAGAAGCGCGAGCCTGCGCATTCGGATATCGAGTTTCAGATTGAGGCGGCCGGGCTCACTGTGGCTGACCCGGGAAAGATCGGGAAGCCCGTTGGAAAGGCGAAGCGTGTTCGGGGCGCGCTCAGCTGGGCTCTTTCCAATGATATGCGGGCCGGGGGAAAGCTCGTTGCTGGCCTTATCGCGACTGTGCAAGGCTATGGCGGGTTCAGGGCCAGCTCCGCCAACTACTGCGGGGACGATGCGATTACGAATCTGTGTTCCGCATTCGGCGTAGTCGGATGGGAGCTGTCCCGAGACGGCTCGCTGGCCCCTCGAGTACTCGAAAGCCTCTCGGGAAAGCAGCTAACAGACGCGCTCCGCTCGTATGCTGCAAGGGCGCAGCGCGGAGCTCTCGACAGTCCGCTGCTCGCGGGAACGGCAAAGGATCTTTTGGAAGCAACCGCAGCCCATGTGCTAGTCGAAAAGTGGGGAGCTTCGCCGGGAACTGCGAACTTTCCAACTCTGCTTGGGCAAGCATTTACCGCGCTCGGGATGGCCACACCACATGATCCGGCTCTACCGAACGAGCCCGTTCAAAGGCGAGTGGAGAGATCCGCCTTCGAGCTGGCATGTTCACTCAACGCACTTCGCAACAAGCAGGGCACCGGGCACGGCAGGCCGTGGGAGAGTAGCGTAACCCCCTCCCAAGCGCGCTTTGCTATCGAAAGCATGGGGTGTATCGCGGCACTCCTGCTAGACGGCCTTCCCCCTTGACGCGTTGCACTCTAACTATGCGTTCAGGTGGACCCCTGGGAGAGGCTATTGTGTTTCCTGATGTTGCATCGGCCCGCGGCCGCTTAACGCGGCGTTATACGCAATGGATAGAGCCCCAATGACTCATCGAAAGTTGCTTAAAGTCTGCACCATCTTGTTGGCCGCAGCGTGGGCGACGTATGCGCTTTTTTTGCTGTTCCGGGTTTGGCCAGCCAATGTGGTCACTCTGAGTAATTCAGGTCTTTTCGGAGATAGCTTCGGGGTGTTCTCGTCTCTTTTCTCAGGCCTCGCTCTCATAGGGCTGCTCTACACGATACTCCAACAAGGAGACGAACTGCGCTTGCAACGTGAGGAGATGTCAAAGAACGTTGCTGCCCAGATACGTCAACTGCATTTTTCCCTCCTGCAGATCGCAATGAATGATTCAAGCGGTGAGCTAGAGAAGGTATGGTCATTAGAGGATGTTGAACAACAAACATTTAAACAGGGGGCTTACACGAACTTAATAATGTCGCACTGGGAGATGCAGTTTGCCCACGGCATTCTATCTAGAGGACAAGTCGAGATTGCACTAGGCACGTATATGAAGTATCCACACTTCAAGATTTTTTGGGAAAGGTCAAGAGAGCATCGTTCAAAAATGGCCAAAGCCACGGGAGATGCAACAGACAGTGCTGAAGTCTTCCATCAGTTGGCAGAAGCCGCGTATAACAAGGCGCTCGAGCCGACGGCCCCGCCTTCCGGTGGGGCCACGGCTTAGCGAGTAGCGAGTAGCCCGGGTAAGCGCAAAGCGCGCACCCGGGATTGTTGCGGGTGATGCGAACGATCCATGTTTCACGCAGATCGCATCCCGGATGCGGCCTGCAGCCTTATCCGGGCTACTTGCTGCGCCGCCTTTCAGTTCAGTTGTCAAGCGCAATGCGATAAACGCTAAAATTCTATGACAAAGACAGTAATCCTAATTGATGGCGAGAACATTTCAACTCGATACAAGGAGATGATTGGAGTGGGCTGCGTGCCGCGCGAAGAAAATATTCGTCACGGCGATTACTTTGTATGGAATCCTGCGGTTTTATCGGAAAATTTGTGGGACATTCTTCGTATCTCGTATCATACGAGCCTGGCGGGTGATGATCAAAAGATAGAAGAAGCAAGGCGTAGGATTGCATCTGTCAATTATATGTGCAGGGCGGAAGTAAAAGGCTTATATGAAAATAAGCAACTGTTTCGTAGCAGCAGCGGCAGGATTGTTCCTCAAGTCAAAAAGCGCAGCTCTAAATCTCGCAAGGAAAGCGTCTGTGATATCGCAATAAGCGTCGAAGCATTGCGGGCCTGCTACAGGGATCACGCATCGAAGATATGGATTTTTAGTGGTGATGGGGACTTCATTACGTTGTACCAAGAGATCATGCATGGGGGAAAAGAGGTGGTCGTAGCCGCGCTGTCTTCCGGCCTTCATCCCTCGGTGTCGATTTCGGTGGATCACTTCATTGACTTGGATCCGTATCTTTTCAAGAGCGTGCCTGAGAAGTCGTAGCGAGTAGCGAGTAGCGAGTAGCAAGTAGCTCGGGTAAGCGCAAAGCGCGCACCCGGGATGAAAGAGTGCCATCTGAACGAGCTATCCTCCATGTATGTGGCCCCCGGATGCGGCCTGCGGCCTTATCCGGGCTACTTGCTAAATAATAAGGCGCTTGACGGCTTTGTCGCCGCACGGCAAGCTCTACGCTATGCCCCACTTTGGGGTCTGACCTTAGTTAGGGGCCACAGGAGAGCTGCACTTGACCTGGCACAACTCATCGAATATCGGCTCTGAAGAGTTTATCTGTGGCTGGTGCGGCAACAAAGTTGCCACGCCGATTGGCTTTCGGTCTCAGGGCAATCCCAATGAGAGGATTCTCATATGCCCACACTGCAAGATGCCAACAACTTTCTCATACTCGAAACAGGTGCCCGGCGTTCCTTATGGCAACTCTGTGGCTCACTTGCCGTCCGATGTCTCCTCACTGTATGACGAGGCTCGCAACTGCACAGCCGCCTCATGCTATACGGCCGCCGTTCTAATCTGTCGCAAACTTTTAATGAATATTGCAGTTGCACAAGGCGCTAAGCCAGGACAATCATTTATCTCTTACGTCGACTATCTCGCCTCAAATGGCTACGTTCCTCCAAACGGCAAAGGATGGGTAGATCACATCCGCAGGAAAGGCAATGAGGCTACCCACGAGATCGTGCTAATGACCCAAGACGATGCGCATGATCTGATTTCATTCGCGGAGATGTTGCTTAAATTCATCTACGAGTTTCCTAATCGTGTTCCTGGTGGATCGAGTGGGCCCTAACAATTCACCTATGGACTCCCCACGAGGGCGCAGGGCGAACAAGGACGTGGCGAATAAGGACACCCACAATTCAGAGAATCCCTACACGCTAACGGCCGGTATCCCGACAGACATAGAGCGCTGCGGCCGTTACCTTCGATATGCGCGGACCAGCGCGCAGGCGGCAAATAGCGAGTAGCGAGTAGCCCGGGTAAGCGCAAAGCGCGCACCCGGGATTGTTGCGGGTGATGCGAACGATCCATGTTTCACGCAGATCGCATCCCGGATGCGGCCTGCGGCCTTATCCGGGCTACTTGCTAATTGTAGTTAGGCGCCAATGACAGCTCCGTACCAACCGCCACAAAAGCTCTGCGAGCAAGTAGCCCGGGTAAGCGCAAAGCGCGCACCCGGGATCACTCCGACTTATTTGAGTGATCTATGCTCCATGTATGTAACCCCGGATGCGGCCTGCAGCCTTATCCGGGCTACTTGCTACTTGCTGGCGACCACCTCTTCGCCACGCCTCGGATGGGCTCAATTGTAGTCAGCTCGTGCACACCAATGTCCTTCCTTCGCACAAAAATGGGCACAGATGCCGCCAAGCCATCTTGGTGGGAGCGTTTTTTTAGTATTGACACTGCAAATCCAGGTTATCGGGGAAAGCATCATCTTATTGAGTGTTGGCTTATAGAGTTTGATGAAGATGATTGTCCTTGGCGAGAAATCGGCCTCGATAAAAACGGATCAATCGTAGTCGCCGGACCCAGCTCGATAGACTATGGTTTCTGGCTTGATACGGGCATGCGTCGCTCGGACTTCACTGGCGATGTCATAACGAAAGAATGTTTTGAGAAAGCGTGGGCGGCTTCTGGTGTGGCTGCGCCTTAAGGTGACAAGGACACCCACATTTCAGAGAATCCCTACACGCCAACGGCCGGTATCCCGACAGACATAGAGCGCTGCGGCCGTCACTCTCCATATGCGCGGACCAGCGCGTAGGCGGCAAATAGGAAGTAGCGCGTCTCCCGCTGCGCCGGGCGGCGTTTTTCGCCTGGCGCGACGCGCACACGCGGATGAACGCCCGCCGCAGAACACTCCGTGACGCGGCCGTGCACTTGCAGGGCACCAGGGATGGCACCATCGCCTGACTCCCACTGTTGATGGACCCGCACACATGGATCATCTGTTCCGCCCGCTGCAGGCCGGCGAGCTGCATCTGCCCAATCGCATCCTGATGGCGCCGCTCACCCGTTGCCGCGCCGAAGACGGCCACGTCCCCGGGCCGCTGATGGCCGAGCACTATGCCCAGCGCGCCAGCGCCGGCCTGATCATCGCCGAGGCGACGATGGCGATGGAAGGCCATTCCGCGTTCTGGCGCGAGCCGGGCATTTACAACGAAGCGCAGATTGCCGGCTGGCGTGCGGTCACCGATGTGGTGCATGCCGCAGGCGGTCGGATCGCCCTGCAGATCTGGCACGGCGGCCGTGCCTGCCATCCCGATCTGAACGACGGCCGCGAAGCCGTGGCCCCGAGCGCCATCGCGATCACCAACGATCAGGTTTACACGCCCAAGGGCAAGGTCGATTACACCATGCCGCGCGCGCTCGACGACGCCGAGCTGCCGGGCATCGTCGCCGGGTTCGCGCAGGCCGCGCGCAACGCCAAGGCCGCGGGTTTCGATGGCGTGGAAGTGCACGGCGCCAACGGCTATCTGCTGGACGAATTCCTGCGCGACGGCAGCAATCTGCGCACGGGCCCCTACGGCGGCGCGCTGGAGAACCGCGCCAGGCTGCTGCTGGAAGTGCTCGATGCGGTCTGCGGCGTCTGGGGCGCGGGCCGGGTGGGTCTGCGGGTGTCGCCGCTCAACAGCTACAACGACATGCGCGACAGCGACCCGGAAGGTCTCACCGCGTGGTTGGCGCAGCGGCTCAACGATTACGGTCTGGCGTACTGGCATGTGATGCGCAGCGATTTCCTCGGCCAGCAGCACGGCGATGTGCTGCGCATCGCGCGCGAAGGCTTCAAGGGCGTGCTGATCGGCAACATGGGCTACAGCGCGCAGGAGGCGGAGGCGGCCATCGCCAGCGGCGCGCTGGATGCGGTGGCGTTCGGCGTGCCGTTCCTCGCCAACCCGGACCTGCCGGCACGTTTCCGCACCGGCGCTGCGCTGAACGCTCCGGACCAGGCCACGTTCTACAGCCAGGGCGCGAAGGGTTACACCGATTACCCGACGCTGGCGCAGGCGCAGCCACCCGCACAGGCCTGAAGCGGGGGCGGATCGGCGTCGATGCTGTCAAACGGAAACGGCCCGTGCGATGCGGGCCGTTTCCGTTCTGGTGTACGAGCTTGGTAGCAAGTCGCCCAGGTAAGCGCAAAGCGTGCACCCGGGACCAACGCAGGTCATTCGGGCGAGGTATGCTCCATCCATGTCGACCCCGGATGCGGCCTGCGGCCTTATCCGGGCTGCCTGCTGCACGGTGCAGCTTCAAGAACCGTCTCACCCATCGCACATTATGCGTCGCAAAGTAATCCAGCATTTCGCCAACATGTTTCCTCAAAGATTCCTGGGTCTTCCAGAGGGTTTCGATCTTGCTGTTATGGCGAAGCAAAAGCGCGGGCTGCTGGAGTTCGATTTCTTGCGAGGTACCGCTTTCATTGACGGAATTGCCCAGCCGGATATGCGCACCGCTTCCCGCTTCGCCGAATGGCTCGAGAGCGAGTCAGAGAGGCGCAATATCCCGATGCATGCACTGCTCAGTGCTTCGATGGCTGTCGTGTTCGACGTCACAGATATTGAGGTCAGGGAGTCGTTTGGTCATGTTTTTTGTAGCGCAAATTTCAGTTTCGATTGTGTAAGTGAGATGCGTACAGACGAGAAGTCATATCTCTGCCGCGCATCAGCGTCGAAGGTATGGAGTTATGGCGACTACTGGCAAAAACTGTTTGGCGCTGGGCTAGAGATTTGACAATCCATTCATATCATGGCCATTTAGCAGGCCGGCTCCGCCAAGGTATTGGGCCATCATGACCAGATTTGTAGTTCGAGAGGTCTTCACCCTTCCCCGGCTGAATAAATTCGTATTCGCTGGCGACATCGTCGAAGGTGCTGTCGCGGCGGGAATGACTGCGCGTGTCTGGCTTGATGGCTCCGCGTTCTGTCTTCTGCGGGTGGAGTCGGTCGAATATGTCGATCGCACCGCGACCGGTGATGTGATGGTCGGCCTCGTATTCCGTGAAGAAGCTGAACAGCAATCGGAGTTCTATGCCGACCTGTGTCCCATGGGCACGATCATCGAACTCACGGATGCTGCGGATGCCTCCTGACATATCGTTCAAGCGGCTCATAAGGCGGGCTTGATCTCGCCCAACACAGCACCCCACTGCGTCGTGGTCTTGGGGCAGGCTCCGACCCGCCTTGCGGTCTGGCCGAGCATTCGCTACAAGACGCACGAAGCTGATCGATCCGCGCATTCAACGCTACCGAGACATCCGTCATGTCATCGAAACAACGTTTTCTTGTACTGCTGCTCCTGATCTCCGCGGTGTCTGGCGTACAGGCAGGGGAGCCAAAGCCTTGGGTGCCGCCTCCTGCCCCGCCGGTGATCGATGGGGAGGCGATCGTCCCGGTCGCGGAGGTGTTCGACGAGTCGCGGTACATCCTGCACCTGCCGAAGCCCGAGCAGCGGGATTGGCGCCAGACGCGCTACGAGGTCAGTCTCAGGCGAAGCGACGGGCAGCCGCTCAGCGTCACCCTGTCCGTCACTCCGTTCACCAAGGACGACGAGGTGGTGTTTTTCATGATCCCGAAGGGGTCCGCAGACAGGTTCAGGCTGGAAGTCATCGACACGTCGAACTATCCGTTCCGCAGAGTCTGGTCGGGCACGCTGGACTCCATCAAGGTGATGGAGCGGTAGTTCCATCGCCAGGGTGGAGCTGCTATTTCGAAGGCGTGCAGGATCGCGTCATTCTTCTCCGGAGAGGCAGCAAGTAGCCCGGATAAGCGCCTGCGTGCGCGATATTTCGTTGATTTGATTCAACAATGAACCGCTTGACGGCGTTGTCGGCGCGCGGCAAGCTTTGCGCTGTACCCCCGGTTCGGGCCTGATCGTAAGTTGGGTTGTATGCGCGCATTCTGGTCAGTGGCCTCGATCAACATCGTTCTCGCTGCGCTGTATCCGCTTAGCGCATTGTGGGTTACGTTCAACCCCGCATCCGGCTGCACTGTCGACGGTGAGCCGTGCGCAGCCGCAGGGGTCGCCAATCTTTTCCTCTACATTGGTGCGCCTGCGCTGATTCTGGTCGCCGTTGTTCTGGCCGGCGTTCGCATCCGGCAGCGCAGCCCACGAGCTGCAGTCGCATGGGTGGCTTTCCCGCCATTGCTCGTCGGTGCTATCGTCGCCGCCAAATTCATGGGCGTCGGTGGGTAACCGAGCCCTGATCGTTCGTTCAAGCGGCCATATCGATCGTTTCGCGATTGATGTGGCCGCTTGGTTCCCGCGTCAGACATGTCCCCCACTACAGACGACCTACCTTCATGAAGACAATCGCAATAGCAGCATTTCTGGCCATATCCCTTCTGCCGCAGGTCGCACGAGCTGCGGATGGCTGCAAACTGAGCTTGGATTATGTCAAGAGCGGCTTCTTTCTGAATCCCACACTCGAAAAGATACTTGTTGCTTCGATGAAAAGCAGCAACAAAGCACTCGATTGCAAGCTTAAGGCGGGCGATGAAATCCTCCAGGTAAATAACCGTGACGTGAAAGGCAAAAAGGCCAACGATGTGATGGCCTACTGGAAGGGTTTGGACCAGAGCAATGGTCTTACGTTCAAGGTTCTACGAGGCGAACAAGTCCTGGTTCTCCTCGTCAAGGATTAGCAAGTAGTAAGTAGCCCGGGTAAGCGCAAAGCGCGCACCCGGGATCAACGCAGGCCATTCGAGCGAGCTATGCTCCATCGATGTCGGCCGCCGGATGTGGCCTGCGGCCTTATCCGCGTTACTTGCTGTGCCGCAACACTCGGTGGCTCGCGTACGATGTCGCGAAAACCTGCTGCATTCGGAAGAAGACCATGAAGCTGTTGTGGCCGCTGCTGCTCTCGATGTGTGCGGTCACAGCCTGCCGCAACGATCCGTTGCCGGTTTCCCCGCCCATGGATTTCGACAAGATCACTCCCGATCACAGTTTGAGCGCGTTCGGTGGAACGCTCCTGGGGCACGATCGCGGAGAATGGGGAGGTAGGCTCGCTTTCCGCGATCCCGCTGGAAAGATCAGCGAAATCTTCCGCGAGAACGTGCAGGCCATCGTGCTGCGAGGCGAGCACGTGGTCGTCTTCACGGGGCTTGCGCATTTGGGCGACAACGAGGGCGCGATCTACCTGCTCTCCCCCGACAAGGCGCATGGATTCAGGGTGCGTGGGCTGTATGTGTTGGAAGGTCAGCCGCAGCGCATCACCGTCGAGACGGACACCGGTGCCATCCGCTTCGCGGTCTTTACAGAAAAACGCGATGCCCGCATCGAGCAGAATGGATGGGTCGACGTGTGCAGGCGTCTCGATATCGAGTACAGCCTGTCGACGCTGACAAGCTGTGATGACTGAGCGACTCGTGCGCACGCGCGGGAACGCATCCCGGCGATCGATACGAGAAGTCGGATTGCCCCACGTCCGGACATCGTGTCGCTGGATGCGGCCCGAAGTCTCATCCGGTCCACACGCCTTCGCATCGCAGACGCACAGGCCGGGTCAAGGCCCGGCCTGTGCGATCCACGCGATTGCTCAGCCCACCAGCAGGCGATTCATGCGTGCGATGAAGGCCGCCGGATCGTCCAGTTGGCCGCCTTCGGCAAGCATGGCCTGTTCGAAGATCAGCTCGGCGTAGTCGCCGGTCTTCGCGTCGTCGCCCTCGGCGGCCTGCAGGCGCTGCAGCAGGGCGTGTTCGGGGTTGATTTCGAGGATGGGCCTGGACGCGGGTGCGTGCTGGCCGGCGGCCTTGAACAGGCGCTGCATGTGCAGCGACATGTCGTAGTCCTCGACCACCAGGCAGGCCGCGGAGTCGACCAGGCGGTTGGACACGCGTACGTCCTTCACCTTGTCGCCGAGCGCGGTCTTGATGCGTTCGACCAGCGGCGCGGCGGCCTTGGCGGCTTCCTCGTGCTTGGCCTTGTCTTCGGCGGCGCCGAGCTTGTCGAGGTCGATCTCGCCCTTGGCGATGTTGCGCAGGCGCTTGCCGGCGTATTCGTGCAGGTAGGCCGACATCCAGTCGTCGATACGCTCGTGCATCAGGATCACCTCCACCCCGCGTGCCTTCAGCGCTTCGAGCTTGGGGTGATGGCGCGCGGCGTTCCAGCCGTCGGCGGTGAGGTAGTAGATCTCTTCCTGCAGCCCGTTCATGCGCTCGATGTAGGTGTCGAGCGAGATCAGGTCGTCGGCGCCTTCGCTGCGCGTGGTGGCGAAGCGCATCAGCTTGAGCACGCGCTCCTGGTTGGCGCTGTCTTCGGCCACGCCTTCCTTCAGCGTGGTGCCGAACTGGCTCCAGAAGGTCTTGTACTTGTCGGCGTCGTCGGCGGCCACCTTTTCCAGCACATCCAGCGTGCGCTTGGTCAGCGCACCCTTGATCCGTTCCACCTGACGGCTTTCCTGCAGCAGCTCGCGGCTCACGTTGAGCGGCAGGTCGTCGGAATCCACCACGCCGCGCACGAAGCGCAGATAGGCCGGCAGCATCTGCTCGGCCGCGTCCATGATGAAGACGCGCTTGACGTACAGCTTCAGGCCCTTGCGGTCCTCGCGGCTGTTCTGGAAATCGAAGGGCGCGCGCTCGGGCACGTACAGCAGCGAGGTGAAGTTCTGATTGCCCTCCACGCGGTTGTGGGTCCAGGCCAGCGGGTCGCCGAAATCGTGCGAAATGTGCTTGTAGAAGGCCTTGTAGTCGTCGTCGGACAGCTCGCTCTTGGCGCGGGTCCACAGTGCCGAGGCCTGGTTGATGGTCTCCAGCTCGGGCGCGGCGTTGGCGTCGGTGGTCTCGGCCTCGCTGTCCTCGTCTTCGTCCTTGGGCAGGGCCGGCTTGGCCATGCGGATCGGGAAGCCGACGTGGTCGGAATAGGTGCGCACCAGCGAACGCAGTTTCCACTCCTGCAGATAGTCGGAAGCCTCGTCGCGCAGATGCAGCACGATCTCGGTGCCGCGCGGGGCGTCCGCCGCCGCGGGCTCCAGGGTGAACTGGCCGTCGCCGCGCGAGCGCCAGGTCCAGGCCTGCTCACTGCCGGCCCGGCGGCTGGTGACCGCTACCTCGTCGGCCACGATGAAGGCCGAGTAGAAGCCCACGCCGAACTGGCCGATCAACTGCGCATCCACCTTCTCGCCGGAGGCCACGCGGTCCAGGAAACGCCGGGTGCCCGAATGCGCCACCGTGCCCAGGTTGCGCGCCAGCTCGTCATGGTCCATGCCGATGCCGTTGTCGCGAATGCGCAGGGTCTTGGCCTCGGCGTCCACCGCGAGATCGATCGCCAGCGGCGCGCCGTCGCCCAGCAGTGCCGGCTCGGCGATCGCCTCGAAGCGCAGCTTCTCGCAGGCGTCCGAGGCGTTGGAGATCAGCTCGCGAAGGAAGATGTCCTGGTTGGAGTACAGGGAATGGATGACCAACTGCAGCACCTGCTGCACATCGGCCTGGAAGGCATGGGTCTCGACCTGCGGCGCGGCGGTCTCGGCGCTCATGGGCAACTCCTTGAAAAGATGGCGAAAAAAACGGGTACGGCGTAGATAGGGGCGCCACATCGCGCCTTCAAGCGGCCGGCCCCCTCGAGCCACTCGAACCGGGCGGCATGCGGCGGCGGTGTGGGAGCGGGGCGATGGGCAGGCGGGCGGCCGCGGCGAAGCCTGCAGGCGCGCGTGGTGCGTGCGGGGGGACGACGCGTCCAACGATCAGCCGTTGTGCGAGAGACGGGAAGCGCCGTGATGGCGATCGGATTCGGTTTCAGCACGGTCCAGGTGCCGACATCGCAGCGTACCGCGATGTCACGCACATCGAGAGGATCCAGCCGCGGTGACAGGGCTGATCCTGGCGCGTCCGGACGCGACGCATCGGATCTCGCCTGCCCTGTCCCAGAGCAGGGCACCGTCTCCTGGCCCATGCATCGTCGGCAGCCTCCAAGACGGCTCGGCCCTGGCGAACAGCCGGCTCCCGAAATGGGCGCCGACGGGTTCATCATGCGGACCCGCAGCCCAACCTCGGTACTGCGGAGATCCGCGTCGAGGTCCGGAGCCGGGTGCGATCAGCAGGCGCCGCGCCCGAAGATCCGGAATTGGCCGCAGCAGGAATGGGTGGGATTATCCGGCGGACGAGCGTGGACACCGGAAGAATCGCCAGAAAGGGCTACCGCGACGGTCGCGGGGAAGGTCGGGCTCCCCGATCGCCGGCGCGGGCGATCGGGGAGCATGCGATTCGGCGGTCAGAGCGGCTCGGCACCGCCGTCGCCGCAGTAGTAGGCCAGCTCTTCATAGGCATAGGCCGTCTGCGTGCCCGACAGCCTGTACTGGACGTACGGCCCGCCCCAGCGCCAACCGCATTCGCCCCTGATCGTGCCCACCAGCGTCTGGTGGCTGGCATCGCTGTAATAGTAGGTGGTGTACACCGGGATAGAGTCGCCGCTCTGGGCGGACGCCGTGTTCAGTATGGCCAGCGCGAACAGGGTCGTCGCCGCAATTCCTTTCAGCATCGTTCTCATGGACTATCTCCTTGGGGTTTGTACCGGTAGCGCGCCCGCTGGACACCGGGTCCGCATGTCCATGCGCGCGTGCCATGCTAGCCCGGTGCGGCCAAGCGCACTGGCATGGGTGTCACCGATTCGGAAGACACGCCGCCGGAGCGGATCGGCGCGGAGGGATTCGGACCAGAGCGGTGTCGACGAGATGTTCCCGAGATATCGCCTGACCAGGTCCTCCTCCTCGAGGAGGCGGAAGGCGTAGACAGAAGACCGGGAAAGAAGACCTGGATGAAAGAAGACCGGAGAAGACCGGGACACCCACTTTCGAAGGTAAGTCGTTGACCGGACGAGCAAGGATGATGTGGACGGGTGAGGATTGGCTGTGAACACAGAGACGCCCACTTCCTGTGCAAGCCATTCACTCTTGTGGGTGTCCTGATCCTTGGGCGGCAGACGATCGCATGCGCCTGCACGGCAACGCCGTGCGCCATGGCGGCAAACCCGACCGAAGCAGTCGCCGAGTGAAGAATGTCGCAGGAGGGCAGGTGGCGTCCAAACCGATCAGCGCGCGAGATCGCAGCTTGGCGTCATGGGGGATGCGAAGGGTGGCGGGCCTGATCATGGACGATCCGCTCCATCGAGCGAGGAAGGAGGGACGGCGACGCAGGGCCGCCCTCGGCCCCGGCGTCGAGGAGTTGAAGTCGACCGTCGCTGCCGCATCGACACGGCGCCCAGAGCGACCGCATCCCCAGCGCATCCTGTTCGACCTGTGGAGCGCTGCCCACGTTGCTCGTGAAGCCTTGCGGTTCCAGATATTGTTGGTTACTGTAGTTTTGAGCCTGCGAAGGCCGTAGACATAGACTAGGTTTCTGTCTCCGGGCCGCCTCTGGCGTCGCTACGGAAAGTAGGTGCAAGCGTTCTCTGCGAAGTTTTTTTCCACAACACGTCCACGCAGGAGATGTCTGACATGGCCACCAAGAAGTCCAGCAAAAAGGGAGCCGCCTCAGCGGTGTCGACGACGCGGGTCAACTTCGAAGCACAGTTGTTCCGAAAGAAAGATCTCCCCGCCAAGCTAAAAACCGAGAAGGGCCGCGCGGCGGAAGGCGTTTGGGGCCTGCAGGAACTGCATCTCGATGGCGAGGATTTCACCGTTGCCTTCGGCCGCACCTGGGAGGGCGCTGCAGACACCCTGGCGAGCCGCATCACCAAGCCAGTCGTCAGCAAGAAGGTTGCCGCCACCAAGAAAGTGGCCGCCGCCAAGAAAGCGGCCGTCAAGAAGTCGCCCAAATAGGTTTGATCGACCTCACTCGGCAGGGGCGCCATGAATGTCGGCTTGCGCAAGAAAGTCCGCCTTCTGCGCGAACTTGGCTTTGTATACATCGACGACGGGAGCCGCATCTTCCGGCTTTCCGAGCCGGCGTTCGAAAGTTTGCGAGACGCCTGCCGGGATACGCCACGTGACATGCTCGGGCGCTATCCGTCGCTGCTAGTCTCGGTCCGTTCGCTGGACGAGGCCGAGCGGCGTTTCGCGCAGGCGGAGGTAGGCTGACATGCTTCGCATCGCGTTGGTGGCCACGCCGCTCGGCGGTCCGTCGGCACAGGTACATCCGCTGGGATGCATGGCCATCGGCAGCTTCCTGTTGGAGGAACTCGGTCCCCACATGGTCGAGTGCAAGGTCTTCAATTTCATCCGAGACCCTGCGCGCGCGCTGCATGAGGTGCTGGCGTTCGCCCCGGACATCGTTGGTTTCCCCGTCTACAGCGGTCATGTCGAGGAGGTTGCGGACTTGGCGCGCCAGGTCCGGCAGAGGTTGCCGCAAGTCACGCTTGTCGCCGGTGGCCCGCACGTCACCCTGACGTGGCTCGACTTCATCCACCGCTGGGGGGGGCTATTCGATTACGCCGTCAACGGCGACGGGGAACTGCCGCTGCTCGCCATCGCCCGGCCGCGCCTGTCGGGCGACTGGGGCGCTTGTCATGCAGTGCCCGGCGTCGGACGCAAGACCAGGCTGGGCGTAGCGCAGCAAGGCGCGGCCGAATCGCTGCCGACCGATCGCTGGATCAATCCCTTTCTCTGCGAGGTGGTGACGGACAGCGAGGCGCTGTACTTCTCCGACCGGATGGACCGCAGGCGACGCCGCGCGGTGGCCCTGGTCAGCAGCCGCAGTTGCCCGCTGAAGTGCAGCTTCTGCGCGATCATCGCCATGCCCGGCAAGTGGCGCGCGGCACCGGTGGATGCGCTGCTCGAATGGCTGCGCATCGAGTGGGTACGCCAGCCGTTCGAGCACATCTATTTCATGGACGCCAACTACTTCGTGTCGCAGAAGCGGGTACGTGAGGTCGCTGCACGGATCCGCGAGTTGTTCGGCGACGTGACCTGGAGCACCTCGTCGACCGTCGGCTACTTCCTCAAGATGGAAGCAGACCTCCCTTGGCTGGTCGCGCATGGGCTGCGCGCGATCGAGCTGGGGCTTGAGGCGGGCTCGCCCGAGCAACTCGCCTTCCTCAACAAGCACGCCTCGACGGCGCAAAACCTGCGGGCGGTCGAGTTGATCCAGCAGCACCAGCTGGTGCTGGGTCTGGACTTCATCATGTTCTACCCCGACCAGTCGTTGCGCGGATTGATCGAAAACCTCGATTTCCTGCGCCAGGCGAGCCTCCTCGACGAAGACTACAGCGACCATCTCTACACGGCGCTGGTACTCTACCCCGGCACGCCACTGCGGAGCTTCTATGAGACCCGGCGCGGGGAACCTTTCGCGCCCGACGAACTGCCCGACATCCGTGACATGTTCGTCGATCCGGTGGTGAAAGAGATATACCGGCTGTTCGTGCTGGACTATGGCGAGCACCATCGCATGCGCATCGAAGGCATCGTGAAGGCGTGGCGTGGCCAGGCCGCCGGTCGACAGCTGGCTGGCAACCCGCGGCGTGCGCAGCAGCTGCGTTTCAACGCGATCCGGTTGCATCACCTGCCTTACCGCCTGCTGCGCGAGCTGACGACACTGCCGCTGGCCCAGCTGCATGCCTTGAACAGCATCGACGATTATTGGCCCTGGTTGCGGAACCTGCGGGCCGACCGTGCGCCGGTCGATTTCAATCCATGGCCGGCGACGCCCGCAGAACCTGCACACGTCGAAGCGGCATGACTCGCCGCGCGTGCACTCGCTTCGTGCGTGACTTCGCGATCGCCGCGACTCTGGACACCCTTGAGGGCCTGTGCAGACGACGTCTGAAAGGCGATGACGCGGTCCTCGGCGAGATCCAGGCCGTCAACCTCGGTCTGGCGGCGCACGAGCGGCTCACGCCGAAGCTGCGCGGTCTTCTGCGGGAGACGGGCTGGCGCGTGATCGTGCATATGATCGACCTGAATCTTTCCGGCCATCTGGACATGGCGATCCTGGCCGGCCTGAAAAAGGCCACGCGCGACCTCGATGTCGAGTGGTTCGAGGAAGACCTCGGTATCTGGACCTGGGGCCGGCTGGCGCTGGGCGTACACCACCTTCCGCCCTTCCTCGACCAGGACAGCGTGCGCGACACTGCGGCCAATATCCGCACATGCTCCGACGTGCTGGAGCGGCCACTGTGCGTGGAGAACCCGCCCACCTATTTCGCTCTGGGGGACATGGAGATGTGGGAGTACATGGCCTGCGTCGCAGAGGAGGCGGATTGCGGGCTGGTGCTCGATACCGGTCACATGATCGGCTTCGACATCTGCACAGGACAGGCAAGCTCGCAGCCTCAGCGCAAGGCCTGGCGTGGTTGGAGCCGAGTGCGCGAGCTGCATGTCTCTGGCTTCCAAAGCGTCCAGCTGGCCGGGCTGCCGGTCTGGATCGACCACCATCCCGAGCCGGTTCGCGAACCGCAGATCGACTGGATCCTCCAGACTCTGCCGTGCCTGGCCCCGTCTGCCCTGATCTGCCTGGAGATGGACGGCGCTTCTCCAGCCGCCATCGCCGATACGCACGCGCGGCTGATTCATGGGATGGTCTCGGCATGACGAGCACCACCACGACTCCCGCCTGCCCACCGGTAATGCAGCGCTACGCCGCCGTGCTGGAGGCCCTGTTCGACGCAAGCCTGCCCCCGCCCGTCCCGCCGGAGCGTCAGGCGCGCTTCATCGCAGAACGTGAGCGGCGCCTGCTCAACATCGGACGTACGATGGCGCGCTGTTGGCCGTTGACGTTTCTCTACGAACAGGCGCTGCATGGCCGCGCCTTCGTCGAGGGCACGGCCGCGCAGATTCCCGGATTGATCGAGACGGCCACCACGATGACCCAGGCCATCGATGAGGCGGCCCGACGCTGGCAAAGCCGGTTGCACGGGCGCACCTCGCGCGAGCTGTTTCGCCTCGAGCAGTCGCTGCGCAGCCCCTGTGCGCTCGACCCGGCGGCGGCCACCAGGACGGAGAAAGCCCGGCTGGCGGCAATGGGATTGATCGAGACCCAAGTACTGGATTTCGGCATCGATGTCATCGCGCTGGCGCAGGCGCTCGACTTCCTGAGCAGGAACGCAGCAGCGCCTTCGCACTACGCCGGTGTCGTTCCGGACCCGCGGCCGATGCGTCTGGGCTTCGGGCGGCTCGCCGAGCGACGGATGCTGGTGGTGCTGCGGCCCACGCGTCATCGCCAGAAGGCCGCACCGTGATCCGCACCGCCCGGCTCGACGAGATCGAGCGCTTGCGCGCTATCGGCATCGAAGCCGACACGCGGTTCCTGCAGACCCGCTACCCGGGCTTCTGCGACGGCACCAGCATTCCGCCGGCGGTCGCGGCGAGAGCCATCGCGGAGGATCGGCTGTGGGTGGCGACGCACAGCAGTCTGCCCGTAGGCTGGCTTTACGCGAGTCGGCTGGGCGGCGAATACTGCATCGGGCAGGTGAGCGTCGCCTTGGATCATGGACGCCAGCGCCTGGGTACCGCGCTGCTGCACAGAGCACACGCCCATGCGCGCGAACTCGGCGAGCCATCGATCATCCTGGCCACGCAGCTCGACGTGCCCTGGAATGGTCCCTGGTACGTAGGCCAGGGCTACGAGGTGGTGCCGCAGGCGGAGTGGTCTCCTGCGCTCCTGGCCCATGCCCGACAGCAGATCGAGGGCGGTCTTGACTGGACTGCTCGCGCTTACATGCGCTTGCGCCTATGAATGCCTCGCTCACCAGCGCGCCCCTGGGCGACGCCGATAGCCACATCATGCCGACCCGCGATTGGCTCGCTCAGTACCTGACGCGTGCGCAATCCAGCCTGGCAAGGCGCGCCATTCCTGATTGGGAGGCGGGGCTGGAAGCCTACGCGCCGGCCGCGGAGCGGCAGCGTCTTGCGCTGGGCGACAGGCGGGCGCAACTCGCCCAGGCGCTCCGCGGCCCCAAGTCGCTGTTCGCCCCCGGAGCGCTGGAGCCGTCGACCCGCTCGGAGGTGTTGGATGCGCTCGGCATCGACATCCAGATCGTGTTTTCCACTTTCGTCGCACCACGGTTGTCGAATCCCAAATGGACGGCCAAGGAGCTGGCGGCTGTGGTGCGAGCGCACAACCGTGGCATGGCGGCATTCTGTGCCGGCGACAGCCGGTTGGTGGGCGTGGGTGCGGTCGGCTTCCACGACGCCGACCACGCCTTGCGCGAAGCGCGCTGGGCGCTTGGCCGGGGGTTGCGCGCGCTGCAGGTACCCAGCGATGCCTTCTGGGGCATCGGCCCGAGTCATGCAAGCCTGGAGCGATTCTGGCGCTACTGCGCCACGGAGGGCGTGCTGGTGACCACGCACATCGGCGGCGGCGTGTTGCTGCCCGACGTGTACCACGCGCGCGGACGGCCCGATGAGCCTGGCGAGGCGCCCGCGCACCTGCGCCCGAAGGACTTTGCAGTGGTACACCATACGGTGCAGCGATTTCTGACCTGCATGGCGCTCGATGGCGTGCTTGAGCGTCATCCGGGGCTGCGCCTGGGCATCATGGAACAGGGCGGCGGCTGGTTGCCAGGCTTCATGCGGCACCTGGACCACGCCGCCGAACGCTTCGCCAAGGATCGCGATATCCGACGCCTCAAGCGTCCACCGAGCGAGACTTTGCGCCGGCAAGTCAAGGTAACGCCGTTCTTTTTCGAAGACGTAGGCGCCTTGACGCGTGAGCTGGGCGACGATGGCATGCTGCTGTTCTCCACGGACTACCCGCACTTCGAGGGTGGACGCGACCCGGAGGGTGATTTCCGTCGTCATTTCGCGCGGCACCGCATGCTCCGCGCCTGTGGCGAACGTTTTTTTGGCGGCAACCTGCGCGCGCTCTTGAGGGCATCGCCATGAGCCTGCAACCCGCAGAAGCTCTCGCAAGCCATGGCTTCGTGACCGTGACGGATCTGGTGCCGCCGCAGGTGCTGGCGCGGTTGCGCGAACGCCTTGACCGCGTCGTCGCGCGCGAGTACGAGACCGGCATCTACCCCGATGAAGCCTACTACCGGCCAGGCACCACACTGGAGACCGTTCCGCGCCACGTCGTCAATGCCTGGAAGTGCGATCGCCAAGTGGCACGCGTGGCCCTGTCGACCGAACTGGCGGAAGTGGCGGCGCAGCTGTTGGGCTGGACTTCGCTCCGACTGGCCGTGGATACCGTGTGGTTCAAACCCTCGGGGTCGGTCGCGGTCGAGTTCCACCGCGAGTTCGAGTTCTTCAAGGCGTTGCGATCACCGCAGGTGGCCAATTGCTGGATCGCGCTGGACGATATGGCCGAGGACAACGGCAGCCTCGAGTTCGTCGTCGGATCGCACCACTGGCCCGAGCCGGACGAGGCGGCCATGCGGTCCACCTTCGCACGTCATCATGGCATCGCCGCGGTGGAGGCGGTGGGGCGCATGGCCGCGCGGGATGTACTGCGCCACCAGGTCCACTGCCCGGCCGGCGCATGCACTTTCTTCGACGGCCGCGTCTGGCATGGATCGCAAGCCAACGCGACCGGGCAGCTGCGTCGTGCCTATGGCGTGCATTGGATCCGTGGCGATGCCCAACTCGGTCCGCGGCCCGACTACCTATTCGGGCGCTACAAGCTGGCGGGGTCCGACGAGCTGCACGAATCCTTCTGGCCCATCGTGTGGTCGGCCGACGGATACCGCACGCCTTGGATCGATGAATTCCTGGGTGGAGGACCACTGGGTGGCTGAACATTCCGGACACGGACAGCGTCCGCTTCCCGGCTTTAGGCGTGCCACGCCGCAACGCCATCGCATGGTGGCGCAGTCCCTGCAAGCTTTGCCTTGCCCCTTCATCGGCATGCTCGAAGTCGATGTCTGGCGGCGTGGCGCTGGCAGCGGACTGCCTCGGGCTTTGCAGGCGGCTGGCCAAAGAGACAAAGGCGGACAGGCCCGGGGGTTCGTGATCGAGATGGTCGGGAGCTGCCCGGCCGACCTGGACGAACTGCGGCGGATGGTGTCCGACATGCTGCAGGCCCTGGGTTCGAACGCGTCGCACATCGTGGAACGCGATCAGTGGTGGTTCGCCGCTGGCGATGGCGCGTCGCAGACTCTCTGGTTCACCACGGTCCACGCCGGGCTCTATCCCCCAGACCACTCGCGCCACTGGCCCCTCGAGTGGCCGGTGGTCACCTTGGTGCCGTCGTGGATCTTCAGGGAGGTGCTGCCGGACGGTGTCACTGCCAATACCCGTCGCGTCGTGCGCCATGCCTTCGCCGACGAGGGCCTGCGCTATGCCCGGCAAGGGGGGGCGGTTGCAGGGATCGACTGAGTGCGCCGACGCCATGGCCCCATCCCTTCCACGGAAAGGGCGACGACATCAAGACTCCGCGCTGGGAGAGGCCTCATGCGGAGGCGGCCGCGCAGCGTCTGCATGACGCTGGGTCGACACCGACGGCGCAGTGCATTCCGTCGCTGGCCAGGCGCGGGCAATCCTCGGCCTGTCCACGCGAAGCTGGGCGATTCAACGTCGCGATTCCTGCCTCAAGACAGCGCCCGTCCTGTCACGGCAACAACTAAGAAGCCGCTGCAGCGAATTCAGCCGCCAATCGCCGGGTCTTGCACAGCTCAGGATGTCTTGCCGACAGTTGGCGTTCCTGCATTGCCATCGCGCGGAGCAGCGTCTCATGCGCCGCCTCGAATCGATCGCATCGATATAGGCAGGTGGCGACCAACACCTCGGCCGCTGCGGTCTCGGGATGTTGGTTTCCCAAGGTCTTCCTCAACACGCGCAGTGCCTTGCGCGCCCATGCCAAGCTCCGTCGCGGCGCGCGATGCAGATGCAGCGCGGCCAGGTTTTGCCACACCGAAGCCGTTTGAGCGTGCTGCGGGCCGAGGCAGGCCAGACACTCCGCTTCGGCGCGGGCGAGGTGCCACTCCGCCGCCTCATGCTGCCCATCGCGATGCAAGGCCTGCCCGACCGCATTCCAAGCCGCCGCCTCATGCAGGCGTTGCTGGAGGCCTGGCCGATCCTCGCTGCGCGCCAGCACCTGCCGCAGCGCCTGCTGGTGCAATTCCAGGGCCTGCTTGAACCGCTCACGCGCGAAATGCACCTGCGCGAGGGCCTGCAGGCTGGCTGTGACATCGGGGTCATCGGGCCCGAGCAGCGCGCGGCGCAGCCGCAGGCAGCGCCTTTGCACTGTCTCAGCCCGATGGAGATGGCCAAGACGGTGGTGCAGTAAGCCCAACAAGGACAGCGAAGACAGCGTGGCTCGGTGCTCTTCGCCCAGCGCCGCAACGCGACGCGCGAATGCCATTCCGGCGTGCCGCTGCGCCTCTCGCAGGCGCCCCAGACCGAGCAACGCCTGAGCGCTCGCGTAGTGGGCCGCGGCCACGGCGGTCTCGGGCGCACTGACCTCAGGTGTACACAGGTCCAGCGCAGCGCCGAGATATCGAAACGCTTCGTCGAAATGTCCCAGCCCCAGACAAGCCCGCCCCGCCCCGAGCAGTGCGGCGAACTGCTCTGCCACGGACGCGGCTTGCTGCGAGGCCCGCCGGTAGTGCGCGCGCGCCAGCATGAAATCACCGGCTTCGAATGCGCGATGCGCTCGCCCGAGCATGTCTTTGAATTCTGTGGCGGGCATCCCCTGCGTTCCCTGAGACTGGCTCCGGTTGTGGGCGCCGAACGGAAAGCGACCCAGGTCGGAAACGGCTGGGTGCTCCGGCCGTCTGCGGGCAACTCCAATGCGAGAGTGGATCGCCCGCTAGATGAAGACGGCGGCTTCCTCGCTGGCGACCTGGTCGCGCCCGTGCTTGTTCGCCATGACGTGGGCTTGATTACGCTGTGGGTGGTATCCGTGAAGCAGAGCTTGGCCAACAGTTCGAACGAGGACGTTGGATGGGTGTGCGCTCGAAGAGGAAGCCGGCAGGAGTGCGATGCAGGAACATGCGGAAGGCGGCGACACGTGTCGTGCGAAGGCCGGTGCGGTTCACCTACAAGCGCGTACTCCCGGCATGCTGCAGCCAAGGAACCGGCATGACATACGCATAGAGACGTAGCCCACACGCAAACTGCGTGGCCGCGCGCAAGCGTGAATGCATGTCCGCGGAACCTTCGGCGGGGAAGCCGCGACCGATGCCGTTTGCATGAGTTGGCGCGCCTGGAGGGATTCGAACCCCCGACCAACGGCTTCGGAAGCCGCTACTCTATCCGGCTGAGCTACAGGCGCTTGGCCGACTATTGTGGCCGATTCGGCGCGGCGACGCGAGTCCCGGGGTGTGGTGGCGGTCTGCCGGCGAGGCCTGGCTGTGGTTGGCGTACCCTATGCGATGGCCTGCGCCGGTGTCGTTGCGGTGCGGCCGGTCTCGCGCGACGGTCTCGCGCGCTGCTGTGATCCGTCCGTCACCACATTCCCTGCACATGCCCGCTCCCCCGCCTGCCGCCGTCCCTGCCGTGTCGCCCTGGCGCGAGCGCCTGCGTCTGTATTGGGCGCTGGTGCGCGGCGACCGGCCGATCGGCTGGCTGCTGTTGCTGTGGCCGACCTGGTGGGGGCTGTGGCTGGCCGCGGAGGGTGTGCCGCCGTGGTGGACGCTGCTGGTGTTCTCGCTCGGGGTCTGGCTCACGCGTTCGGCGGGCTGCGTGATCAACGACTACGCCGACCGCTGGCTGGACCCGCAGGTCGAGCGCACGCGCGGGCGGCCGCTCGCCACGGGCGCGGTGCGCGGGCGCGAGGCGCTGGCGGTGTTCGCGGTGCTGATGCTGGTGGCCTTCGCGCTGGTGCTCACGCTCAACCGGCTCACCGTGCTGATGAGCGTGGTCGGCGTGCTGCTGGCCGCCAGCTATCCGTATCTGAAGCGCCATACCTATCTGCCGCAGGTATACCTGGGACTGGCGTTCGGTTGGGGCATCCCGATGGCGTTCGCGGCGGTGCGCGGCGAGGTGCCGGCGATCGCCTGGGTGCTCTACGTGACCAACATCTTCTGGACCACCGCCTACGACACTTGGTACGCGATGGTGGATCGCGAGGACGACCTGCGCGCGGGGTCGAAGTCGACCGCGATCCTGTTCGGCGACCTGGATCTGGTCGCGCTCGGCGTGCTTTACGCCCTGTTCTTCGTCGGCCTGTGGCTGGTGGGGCGGCAGGCTGATCTGGGCTGGCCGTATTGGACGGGCTGCGGCGTCGCGCTGGTGCTGGTCGGCTATCAGTTCGCGATCGGCCGCTGTCGCGAGCGTGAGTGGTGCTTCCGGGCCTTCCTCAACAACCACTGGGTGGGGATGGCGGTGTTCGCCGGGATCGGGATCGCGCTGGCGCTGAAGGCCTGAGCATCCATCGGCCCGGATCGGGGATGGAGGCCGGCGAAGCGATGGAGCGTTCAGGCTTCGCGAGCCCCATTGGCCCTCATCCGGCCCTGCGGGCCACCTTCTCCGGGTCGGAGAAGGAAACGCCAAGGCGCTTTGGAGCTTTCGGGGCCGCAGCGGGCCCGCGAGCGAGTCCGCTTCGTCATCTGCCCCGGTCGGGCAGCACGATGGTCATCGCATCCATCACCTTCGGTCCGTCGGCGCTGCCGCCGCCGAAGGTGTTGCCGGTGGCCTCTGGCGCCAGCGGCCGGTAGCCGCCGTCGTAGTCCCAGGTGGTCACGTGCAGGCGGGCGCCGGCCAATGACGTCCTGCCTGGGGCGCCGCCGAGCGCCTGCGCCGGCAGGGTGAAGGTGACCGTGCCGGTTTCGGCATCGGTCTCGATCCGCGCCGCGGTGGGGCGGGGGCGGCCTTCGCGTTCGGCGTCGGCGTCCTGTGCATCGAACAGCGCGTTCGACCAGCCGTGCGCGCGCAGGCGCAGGTGCCAGCGCATGCCTTCGGGCAGCTGCGCCTGCTGCAACGGCATCGCGGTGGCGCCGTCGGCGCGGCCGGGCAGTTCGAAGAACACGGTGAAGGCGACGTGGTCGAACCCGTTGGCCGGCTTCCACACCGTGCTCAGGCCCGACATGCGCAGCTGCAGGCGCAGCGCGCCGCCGGAGCTCCAGACCCGTGCGCCCAGCAGGTCGGCGGGGCGCTGCCCGCGCCAGACCGGGTCGTCCGGATAGACATAGTCGCCATCGGGGCCGTGGTCGTCGCCGGCGGGGTCGATGGCTTCGGTGACCAGCCGCCAGTCGCGTTCGACGCGGAAACCGACCGGGGCCGAGACCGCGCCGCTGTCGGGATCACGGACCACCAGCCGATGGCGGAGGGCGGGGTCGATCATGTCGTCGGTGGCGACCACCGCACGCCAGCGGCCGTCGGCGTCGACCGCAATCTCCCGGGCATGCTCGAGATCGGCATCCACCACCAGCTGCAGCCGGCGCGCACCGGGGGCGGTGCCCTCCAGCTGCAGGTCGTCGCGGACAAGCTCGGGGGGATGGGTGGAGATGTTTGGGGTCCCGATCACAGTGCCGATCACAGTGGGTGTCCCGGTCGTCGACATCCCGGTCTTGGCCATCCCGGCGCTCGCCATGACATTGGGTGTCCCCGTTCCGATGCCGGTTCCGATGGGCCTTCGAGCGCCGCTGCTGGTGGGTGTCCCCGTCTTCGTCATGGGCCTTCGAGCGCCGCTGCTGGTGGGTGTCCCCGTCTTCGTCCCGCTGCTGGTGGGTGTCCCCGTCTTCGCGGCCTCGTCGTCGCGGACAGTGGGTGTTCTCTTCTGCGCCTCCACCCGCCAGACATACCCGCCCCGCGGCGGCAGCACCAGGTCGGCCCGGCCATCCGCATCCAAGTGCAGCGCCGGGGCCTCGCCGTCCAGTGCGAATACCGGCGTCAGCGTGGTGCCTGCCGGCAGTCCGGCCTCCAGCCCGTCCAATAGCGCAGCATGGGTGGCGGTGTTCATCGCCACCAGCAGGCGCGCCTCGCCGTCATCCATCCGCCAGGCCACCGGTCCCGGCGCGGCGACGTTGGCCCACAGCACCCGGGGCGTGCCGCGCGACAGCGCCTGCGTGCCGCGGCGCAGATCGGCCATCCGCCGGATGTGCCGATACAGCGGCGCCTCGGTGTCGAACCTGTCCTGCCCGCCCGACTCCACCCCGGCCGCGAACATCGCCGGCCGCTGCGCGCGCAGGCCCTGCTCGGTGCCGTAATAAATGGTCGGAATGCCTGGCAGGGTCATGATCGCCAGCAGCGCCTGGCGCAGCCCGGCCTCGTCGCCGCCGCTCAGGAAGCGCTCCACATCGTGGTTGTCGACGAAGGTCGGCATCCGCCACGGGTCCGAATGCACCTGCATCATCCGCGCGATGCGCTCGCCCAGTTCCGCAGGCGGCCGTCCGCGGGCGAAGACATCGCCCAGCGTGCCGTAGAGCGGGAAATTGATCATCCCGGGCATCCGCGGCGTGCCGTCCGGGGCGCGGACGTAGGTTTCGATCTTCCGCGCCACCGTGTCCTCGCCCGGTGGGTCCATGCCCCAGCCCTCGCCGAAGACGTGGAAATCCGGCCTGCCGGACGCCGCCGCCACCCGCATCACCCCCGGGGCCTGCGGGTCGTCGGCGTACAGGAAATCCTCGAAGAACTCGGGCGGCACATAGAACGCGGTGTCCACCCGGAACCCGTCCACGCCGATCTCGCGGATCCAGCGTCCGTAGGCCGCACGCAGCGCGCGCCGCACCTCCGGGTGCTCGGTGTTCAGATCGTCCAGATCGGCCAGCTGCCAGTCCCGCTCCTGGCGGGCATCGCCGAAATCGCGAATGGCTGGAGTCCAGTGGTACCAGCCGGCCGCACGCTGCGCTGGGTCGCGGGCGTCGTTGCGGTGGAACGGCGGCGCTGGCGCCGTGCTGCCGTCGACCTGTGCGCGCAGCACGAAACCGCGCGCCGGCTCGGCCGGGTCGTACCCGCCGCCGTCACCCAGGTCGTAACCGAACCAGTCGCCGGTATGGTTGACCACGATGTCCTGCACCAGCCGCAGCCCGCGCCCGTGCATCGCATCGGCCAGTGCGCGGTACTCCGGCACCGTGCCGAAGTGCGGGTCGAGCGCGTTGAAATCCTGGGTCCAGTAGCCGTGGTAACCGCCGAACTGCGCGTTGAGGCTCCACCACTGGTTGCGCACCGGCGGCGTGATCCACACCGCCGTCGCGCCGAGGCCCTGGATGTAGTCCAGGCGCCGCCGCACACCCGCGAGGTCGCCACCACTGAAGCGCCGCGGGTCGGCCGGATCGAACTCGCCCTGGCCCTGATCGTTGTTGCCTGGGTCGCCGTCGTCGAAACGGTCGAGCAGCACGAAGTAGAGGATCTCGTCGCGCCAGTCGCGCGTCGGCGCGGAACCCGCCGCCATCGCGCCACTCGTGCAGAACATCGATGTCAGCGCTGTCAGCGCAATGATCTTCGAGCGTGCGCGTGCAAAAGCGCCGGCGATGCGCATGGATTCGAGCCGCGACGCACCGTGGGTGCAGACCGTGATTGCATGCAGCGCCATGTCGACTTCGCCCGTGATGTGACAGAACTTCGAGCATCGCACTCGCGGCCGCATGCGCCAAGCGCCCGTTTTTCAAAGACTTTTCGATGAATACGTATACAAGGCACGTTTCGCCGCCCGCCATGGGACTACCATCCGCGAGCGTGCCGGGGAGAGGCTGGACCCAGGACATGCTGCGAGCCCGGGAAGTACAGCTTCGCGACGCCGTACCAACTAAATTCCAGTTGCTGTGGAGGGGATCCATGCAGCCTTTGAAGCGAAATCTGCTGAGCGTGGCGTTGGCGTCGGCGACATTGATGCTGGCCAACGGCGCTTACGCCCAGTCCGACGAACAAGACACCGCCGCCGATGAGCAACAGGCGGAAGACCTCGACGTGATCACCGTGGTCGGCATCCGCCGCAGCATCGAGGCGTCGACCGATACAAAGAAGGAAGCCACGGCCATCGTCGAAGCGGTCTCGGCCGAAGACATCGGCAAGCTGCCGGATACCTCCATCGCCGACTCCATTGCCCGACTGCCTGGCCTCACCGCGCAGCGCTTCGGCAATCGACCGCAGGAAATCAACATCCGCGGCTTCGCCGGCGACTTCTCCACCGCGCTGCTCAACGGCCGCGAACAGGTCAGCCTCGGCAACAACCGCGGCGTGGAGTTCGACCAGTATCCGTCCGAGCTCGCCAATCAAGTGGTCGTCTACAAGACCACGCAGGCCGGTCTGATCGGGCAGGGTCTGTCGGGCACCGTGGATATCCGCACCGTGCGCCCGCTTAAGTTCGGCAAGCGCACCATCGCCCTCAACGCACGCGCCGACCAGAACCGGTTGAACGGCGAGAAGGAGAACGGTTACCGCGCGAGTATTTCCTATATCGATCAGTTCGCCGACAACACCGTCGGTATCGCGCTCGGCTACGCCCGTCTCAACAACCCCGGACAAGGCAACCAGTACGAGTCTTGGGGCTTCAACGGCACCGGCCTGCTCGACGGCGGCAAGTTCTACGACTTCCAGCAGGACAACGACCGCGACGGGATCATGGCCACGCTCGAGTTCGCGCCGAACGAGAACTACTCGACCGTGCTCGACGTGTTCTATTCGAAGTTCGACAAGGTCGAGACCAAGCGCGGCATCGAGTTCGGTATCGGCGCTGACTGGTCCGGCGCCACGCTTGTCTCGCGCCGCGACAACGCTAACGGCACCGCGGTCGAAGCCAGCTTCACCAACACCAACCGCCCGGTGGTGCGCAGCGACTACAACGCAGCGCTCGACGATCTGTTCTCGATTGGCTGGAACCACAGCCTGCGTCTCAACGACAACTGGACCTTCACCGCCGATATCAGCGGCTCCAGCGCCACGCGCGAAGAGCGCATCCTCGAAACCTACGCCGGTGCCACCGCCGGTACTCGCGACAGCATCAGCTACCTGCTGAACCCGGACGGTTACTTTGAAGTCGGCTTCGGCATCGACTACGGCAACCCGGCCAACATCGTGCTGACCGACGCCGGTGGCTGGGGGCAGGACGGCTATCTGAAAGACTTCGAGGTCAAGGACTCGCTTACTTCGCTGCGACTGGATGCCGAGCGGACCTTCGACAGCGGTTGGTTCAGCGCAGTGCACTTCGGCCTGAACATCACCGATCGCATCAAGAGCCGCTCGTCGGACGAGTCTTTCCTCGATCTGGCCAGCGGCGCGGACGAAGCGCCCTTCCCCACCCGTTTCATCAGCGGCGGTTCCAGCTTCAATTTCGGGCGGACGCCGTCGATCGTCGCATGGGACGCGCTGGGGCTGCTCAACAGCGGCATCTATGCGCGTCGTGCGAATACCAACAATGGCGACATCAACAACAAGAACTGGGAAGTGAAGGAGACCGTCACTACCCTGTACCTTCAGGCGAGCATCAACGCAGATCTCGGATCAATCCCGGTCCGCGGCAATGTCGGCGTACAGGTGGTCAATGCCGACCAGAGTTCCGAGGGTGTCGCCACCTTCGAAGGGGTCACCCTGAGCCAGTTCTCCAGCCGTGGAACGTCCGTCACCGATGTGTTGCCCAGCCTGAATCTGTCCTTCGGCCTGCCGTGGGATCAGTTCGTGCGCTTCGGCGCCAGCCGCCAGATGGCGCGTCCTCGGATGGACGACCTTCGGGCGAATGCAGGATTCAGCATCAACCGCACCAGTCCAGGTGGGCCCACGTGGTCTGGTGGTGGTGGCAATCCGGAGCTGGAGCCGACGGTCGCCAATGCCTTCGATCTTTCCTACGAGAAGTATTTTGGAGGCAACAAGGGCTATGTTGGCGCCGCCTACTTCTACAAAGATCTGCGCACTTATATTTATCCGTCGATTACTCCCTTCGACTTCAGCCAGCTTCCGGTTCCGCCGAATGTGCTTCCGACGGACATTCCGGCTTCTCCGATCGGCGACTTCACGCAACCCGTCAATGGCACCGGCGGTACCGTCAAGGGTTGGGAATTGACCGCTTCGATCCCGTTCGAGATCCTTTGGGCTCCACTGGAAGGCTTTGGCCTTCAGGCCAATTACTCCGATACCAGAAGCGCGATCAAACCATTGGGTCCCGATGGCCCGGATGAACCGATTTCCGGCCTGTCGAAGTACGTCACCAACGCGACGTTGTACTACGAGCGTTTCGGCTTCTCCGCTCGTGTGGCGCAGCGCCGTCGTTCGGAATTCATCGGTGAGGTGCAAAGCTTCGGCGGCGATCGTGCCAAAATCGCTTTCAATGGTGAAACCGTCACTGATGTGCAGCTGGGCTACCAGATCCAGAGTGGCGCGCTGCAGAATCTGTCGTTCCTGCTGCAGGTGAACAATCTGGAGAACGAGCCCTTCACCTCCAGCTTCGATGGCCGCTCAGACCGTCCCCGCCAGTTCTTCGAATACGGCCGCACCTATCTGTTCGGCATCAACTGGCGTTACTGATCCCCGCCTCACTGGCGAACATTGGCCCTTGTCCGGTCCCCACCGGCAAGGGTCTTTTCTTTGGTGAAATGTCGCGTCCGTGGGAAGGCCTTTCGCCGGCTCCTCATGCGCTTGTTGCATCTTGCTGCGATGCGGCTGACTGGCATGATCAGGACCAGTCCAGTCTGCAGGGGAGGCCGGATGCCTGCCTGTCGCAACTTGCCGTCTGGAATGCTACGTATCATGGTCATGGGCCGACGCGCGCCCGGCACGAATGCTGCGGCGGCCCGAAGGGCTTACCCTAGGAGAGTTTCGTCGAGCCTGAGGTCGCCCATGCCATCGCCATCCGCCGCCCACTCCATCCTCTTCGCCGCAGGCATTACGCTCGCCATCGGCCTGACCACCGGAGGCACCGCCATGTCCGCCGACCGCGTCACCGGCAAACCCTTCGCGACGCGGAGTGAGGTCTACGCGCCGGAGGCGATGGCGGCGACCTCGCATCCGTTGGCCACGCAGGTCGCGCTGCAGGTCATGCGCGAGGGCGGGAGTGCGATGGATGCGGCGATCGCGGCGAATGCGGCGCTGGGGCTGATGGAGCCGACGGGCAACGGGATCGGCGGCGATCTGTTCGCCATCGTCTGGGACCCGAAGACCAAGAAGCTCTACGGTTACAACGGGTCCGGGCGTTCGCCGAAGGCGCTGACGCTGGAGGAGTTCGAGCGGCGCGGGCTGAAGGACATCCCGCCGCACGGGCCGCTGCCGGTCACGGTGCCGGGCACGGTGGATGCGTGGTTCGCGCTGCATGCGAAGTTCGGCCGGCGCACGATGGCGCAGAACCTGGCGCCCACGATCCGCTACGCGCGCGAGGGGCATCCGGTGCACGAGGTGATCGCCTATTACTGGGGACGCAGCGTGCCGGTGCTGTCGAAGTGGCCGGGGTTCAAGGAGCAGTTCACCATCGATGGCCGCGCACCGCGTCGCGGGGAGATGTGGCGCAACCCGACGCTGGCCAACACGCTGGAGAAGATCGCCAAGGGCGGGCGCGACGCGTTCTACACCGGCGACATCGCGCGCAGCATCGATGCGTATTTCAAGGCGAACGACGGCTTCCTGCGCTACGAGGACATGGCCGCGCACCGCGGCGAATGGGTCGAGCCGGTGAGCACGAATTATCGCGGCGTCGACGTGTGGGAACTGCCGCCGAACGGGCAGGGCATCGCCGCGCTGCAGATCCTCAATCTGCTGGAACCCTACGACCTCAAATCCTACGGTTTCGGCAGCCCCGAGCATGTGCATCTGTTCGTCGAGGCCAAGAAACTCGCCTTCGCCGACCGCGCGGCGTCGTATGCCGACCCGGAGTTCTACAAAACCCCGGTGGAACGGTTGATCTCGAAGGATTACGCGCGCGAGCGCGGCAAGTTGATCTCGATGGAGCGCGCGATGAAGGCCGCCGAGCCCGGCGTGATCCCGCAGCTCAACGAGGGCGACACCATTTACCTCACCACCGCCGACAAGGACGGGATGATGGTCTCGCTGATCCAGTCCAACTACCGCGGCATGGGCAGCGGCATGGCGCCGCCGGGGCTGGGCTTCATCTTCCAGGACCGCGGCGAGCAGTTCGTGCTCAAGCGCGGTCACCCCAACAGTTTCGCGCCGGGCAAGCGCCCGTTCCACACCATCATCCCCGCGTTCGCGACCAAAGACGGCAAGCCCTGGCTGAGTTTCGGCCTGATGGGCGGCGCGATGCAGCCGCAGGGCCATGCGCAGATCATCATCAACATGATCGATTTCGGCATGAACCTGCAGGAGGCCGGCGACGCACCGCGCATCCAGCACGACGGCAGCACCGAGCCGGCCGGGCAGAACACCGCGATGGCCGACGGCGGCGAGGTCGACCTGGAGACCGGTTACTCCTACGAGACCGTGCGCGCGCTGATGCGCAAGGGGCATTCGGTGCGCTTCGCCGACGGGCCGTACGGCGGCTATCAGGCGATCATGGTCAATCCCGACGGCGGCTATGTGGGCGCCAGTGAATCGCGCAAGGACGGGCAGGCTGCGGGGTACTGAGCTGCCGCGCGCCGCGTCTGCATGTGCGAGGGCCGCGCGCGACGCTGAATGCCGGCGCCCGCGCGGCATCGTGCACGGGCGCGCGATGGCACAGCCGCGGCGGTGAGCGGCTACCATCGGGAGACTGTCCCCGCTGTGGTCGCTCCATGTCCGAGTCTTCGCTGCCGCCTGTCCTGTCGTCTTCCCGCACGCTCGGTCTGCAACATCGTCTCGCCGGTTCTGCGCTCGCCGCGCTCTGCGCGGCCGCCCTGTGCATGGCCGCTCCTGCGATGGCGCAGGAAGCGGAGCGCCCGCTGAGCGCCGCCGAAGAAACCGCGCTGCGCCGCGACGCGAATTTCCTGTTGCTGAGCATGGCCGAAGATCTGGCCGAGGAAGACGGCCCGCGCGCGCTGGCGCTGGCCGCGCGTCTGCGCACGATGGCGCTGGAAGCCGAGGCCTACAACGCCGGGCGCGGGCCGCCGTTCGAGATCGTCGACGCGAAGATCGCGCGTTGGCTGGAGCAGGCCGAGCGTGCCGGCGCGGACGATCCTGTGGTCATCGCGCTGATCATGCCGCTGCTGCGCGCGATCGACCCGCAGCGTCATGCGGATGCGGTGCGGCGCTGGCGCGATGCCGAACCCGACAACCTCGTGCCGCTGCTGCACGCCGACCTTTCCGCCGATGCGCTGCTGGAGGCCGCGCGCGGGACCATCCGCTCGCAGGATCATTTTTTCGAGATCATGCGCCTCACCGCCCAGGTGGTGGAGCGTCCGCGCAGCGGGCCGGTGGCCCGCGTGCTGCAGCGCGTGTCGCAACCGGCCGGCGAGGGCGGGCGTGCCACGTATGCCGCGACGCTGGGCACCCGCATCGCCAGCGCCAATCTGCCGCAGTACGCCGGGCTCACCCAGGCATGCCGCGCGCCGGAGGGCCTGCGCCGGCTGCAATGCCGGCACATCGCTGAAGTACTGACCACCCGCGGCGGCACCCTGATCGAGCATCTGGTCGGTGTCTCCCTGCTGCGCGACACCGCCGAAGACGATGCCCAGCGCGCGCAGGCCGCCGCGCTGCGTCGCCGCTACGACTGGCTGATCGCGCGCAACGCGGAGCTGAGCGGCCGCAACCTGGAAGACCACGCTGCGCGCCTGCTCGCGCAGGTGGGCAAGGCGCCGCAATCGAGCGAGGTGGAGATGCTGGCGCAGCTGCTGCTGGATCTGGGCATCGCCAGCGAACCCCCTGCCGGCTGGCGCGCGGACAACGACCCGGCGCTGCGGCCCGAGCGCTGACTCCCGGGCCTGTCTCGGGCCTCTCCCCGGCCTGTCCCGGGCAGGGCACAGCTGCGGCCCGACATCGGGCGCGTGATGGCCGAGGGGTGTCGGGCGCGTCCGCCGGCAGCCCGCAGCGGCGGGCTGTGGTGAGGCGGTGTCGCGATGCCGCGCCGGCGTGTCACGATCCCCGGCCCGAGCCACCAGTGTCGCGCCCATGCCCTCCGCCTTCGCCCTGATCCTGCTGATGCTCGCGCTGGGCTATGCGCTGCAGCATGTGCGCGCGTTGCCGGCGCAGCTGCCGCAGTGGCTGAATCTCATCGTGCTGTCGGTGTGCCTGCCGGCCGCGGTGCTGCGCCATGTGCCGCGGCTGGAGTGGGACCCGGCACTGCTGGGCATCGCGGTGCTGCCGTGGCTGCTGTTGCTGGCCACGCTGCCGCTGGTGGCGCTGACCGTGCGCCTGCTGCGCCTGGGCGATGACGTGCGCGCGGTGCTGCTGCTGGCGGTGGCGCTGGGCAATACCAGTTTTCTGGGCTACCCGCTCACCCGCGCACTCCTGGGCGAGGAGGCGCTGGCCTATGCGGTGATCTACGACCAGGCGGGCAGCTTTCTCATCCTCTCGACCTTCGGGCTGTGGGTGGTGGCGCGCTACGGCGGCGACGGCGCGCGTGTCGGCGTGCGCACCATGCTGCTGCGCATCGCGCGCTTCCCGCCGGCCTGGGCGCTGCTGTTCGCGGTCACGCTGATGCCAGCCGCGCCGCCGGCCTGGATCGACCGCCTGCTGCAGCTGCTGTCCGATGCCCTGCTGCCGCTGGCGATGCTGTTGATCGGCCTCTCGGTGCGCCTGCGTCTGCCGCGCGCCGAGCTGGCTCCGCTCGCCGCGGGCCTCGCGCTCAAGCTGGCGGCGATGCCCGCGCTGGCCTGGCTGCTTTCGCCGTGGCTGGGCCTGGGCGGGCTGATCGCCCGCACCGCGGTGCTGGAAGCGGCGATGCCGCCGATGATCACCGGCGCCGCGCTCGCCATCGCCCACGGTCTTGCACCGCGGCTGGCGGCGGCGCTGGCGGGGTATGGGTTGCTGGTGTCGCTGTTGACCTTGCCGCTGTGGGCGCGGGTTGCGATGTGATGCGGAGGTTCTTGTCATGGTGCTGCGCGGGCGTCGTGAGATGATCAGTACGAGACCATGCCGCTGGGCCGGGACCATGCCTTTTCGCAGATTCATCACAACGCTGGCGGCCTTGTCGTGCGCTGCGCTCTGCACTCTCCCCGTCCAGGCCGGCTCGCTGATCCCCGGCATGCCCTTCACCCTGGATGAGCTGGAGATCGAAGCGCGCGAGGCCTGCGAAGACCTGCGTTGGCGCGAACGCAGGCGCTGCCTGCGCGAGGCCGAGGCCGCCGCCCAGGCGCAGGCTGAGCGGATGGCGGCCATGGCGCCCGTCGCGCTCGCCTACCGACGTCGTTTCATCGAGGGTTTGGCCGCGGAAGGGACGCCGCGCAGCCTTGCGATGGCGGCCGTGCTGAGCTCGGAGACCTTGTTCGATCTCCAGGCCATGCCCGAGCTGGACGCGCTCTGGCAGCCCGATCCGCGCGTGCGCGAGTGGCGCGATGCCGCGCTGGCGGCGAGTGCCGCCTCCGGGCGCGACGATCCACTGGTGCTGCGGCTGGCGTATGCGGCGTCCGTCGGCGAAGAGGCCGTGCAGCGCGCGGTGCTCGCGCGCTGGCGGCAGGTGGAGCCGGCCAATTTGCAGCCGATCCTGGCCGAGGCCGATCTCGACGCAGACACCGCATCCCCCCGGCCGGACGACACGGCTCCGCTGGCGCCGACCCTGCTCGCGGCGGCGTTCCGCGCGGAAGGCTACGACGATGCCTACGTCGACCTGCAGCGTCTGGCGCTGCAGGCCTTGCGGCGTCATCCGCCCTCTGCGGATGAGTTGGTGACGTTCCGCACGCATCCTGACGGCTTCGATCTGGATGCGGCCGGGCTGGGTCTCGGCATCGAACTGTGGGGCGCAGGGCCTGTCGTCCGCTTCGTGCCCTTGATGTGCAGCTGCGACCCGGAGCCGATGGAGACGGTGCCGGGCCGGCGCGACGATTGCCGAGCCATCGGCCGACGGATGTACGACCATGGCAACTCGCTCATCGCGCAGCTGGTCGGCGTCGCACTGATCCGCAAGGCGGCCACGACCGACGAAGAACGCGCACAGGCGCGCGCGCTGCGTGATCGATACGACTGGCACCTGGAGCAGATGGCGAAGGCCGAGATCGATGAAGGAGACAAGGCGCCAGTCTGGGTCGCTGCACAGGTTGCGCGCCTGCTGCAGGACGAGCCCGTCACCGAAGCCCAGCTCATCGAAACCGGCCTGCAGGCCCTCGGCCTGCCGACCGAGCCGCCGCCCGGCTGGACGTCGGGCTTCCGCTTCCCCGACGAGCGCGAGGCCGAGGCGTCGCAGGCAGGCGCAACACGGGCCTCAGCGCAGTAGCGCAGGAGCGCGCCGCCCGCGCTGGAGCTCGCCCTGACGGGGAGTGTCCTGCCTGACGCAGCGGCTCAGCGCCACACCGGAATCTCGAACACGCTGCCACCCAGCCATTCGACCCGCATGGGTGTGCCGGCATCGGCGACGGTCTCTGCGGCGACATCGCCGCCTGTGCCGTAGTTGATCTGCATGTCCGGCTGCTTGTTGATCCGCAGCACGATCACCGGACGGCTGCCCGGCTCGAGACGACGGCTGACCAGGCGCTCGCTGCGGAACGAGAGCCGCTGAGGTTTGCCGGCCCGCAGCAGCGTGCGCGCGCTGCGGTCGCTGGCGAAACTGGCGCGGCCCAGATGCCAGCTCAGCAGGAAATGTCGGCCGTCGGCCATGCGTTCGTAGAGTTCGACGGTGTAGTCGAAGTCGCGTCGATCGACGATGAACTCCAGCGTGCCCGAGAACAGGCCGCTGATCTCGGTCGGCGTGGAGACCGGATCGCCGACGAAGACCAAGCCGCCGCGTGGCTCCAGCGACGGCATCAGCGACAGCGGCGATGGCATCTGGTCCGCGTCGCTGCGGTCGGCGAAGTCGATGCGCTGCACGATCGAGGTGCCGCGCGGTGGCGGTTCGCTGCCCAGCCGGTAGCCGTCGTTGTCGTGATGCGCCGTCTGCGGATACAGACGCAGCGCACCATTGGCCATCGCGGCCACCGACGGCGCGTGTTTCCAGGTATTCGCGCCCATCACCTGATAGTTGACGCGGCCGCGGAGCAGTTCGGGCTTGGGCGTGCCCTTGAAGATGTGATCGAGCCAGGCAAGCCGCAGCCCCGGGAGATCGATCATCGCCGCCGGATCCACGTCGTAGCCTTCGATCTGTCGCAGCGCGCCCTGCTGCATCGCAATGTGGCCGTAGGGGCCGATCAGCAGCGTGTGGTCGGCACGCGGATGGCGGCGCGTGTGTTCGTCGAAATAGTACTGCACCCCCACCCGGCCACCGTCGAAGTAACCGGTGGTGGCCAACACCGGGATGTCGATCGCGGCGAACTCCTCGCGATAGGGAATCATCGCCTGCCAGTAGGCGTCGTAGGCCGGATGACCCAGCCAGCGCCGGAACACCGGATTGGGCGTGCCGTCCAGCGCATCCATGTCGCGGTAGGCGCTGCCGCCGCTGTACCAGCGGCGGTCCAGCGCCTGCCAGCGCGCGCTGTCGCCATAGCGGGCTTCGTCCAGGGTCGCGTTGGCGGTGGTGTAGTGCGGCCACGGGTACATGAAATTGAGGAACACATTGCCCTGCATCGGCACGTCGATGCCGGGCGCGGCGCTGGCCGAGGTCGCGATGGCCTTCAATGCCGGCGGTCGATGCTTGGCCGCCGCCCACTGCGCGAAGCTGTTGTAGCTGCCGCCGTACATGCCCACCCGGCCGTCGCTCCACGGTTGTTCCGCGATCCAGCCGATGACGGCGGCGGCATCCGCCCCGTCGTGCTCGAACGGATGCACGGGCCGGGAAGGCGGTGCGAGGGGATCGCCGGAGAGGGACTTCCCGCGCGTCACCGCCACCACGCCGACGTAGCCGTGCGCAGCGGCCCAGGTGGCGTCGGCCAGCAGCCAGTCGGGGTTGGCGTAGATCGTGAACTGGAACAGCGTGGGCAGCGGTGCGTCTGCCGACGCCGGCCGCACCAGCATCGCGGAGATCATGGTGCCGTCGGGCATCGCCACCCGGACGTCGCGTTCGATACGGAAGCGGCGCGCGTCGTCCTCGGCGAGCAGGGCCGGCGCCTGCGCCGACAGCACCGAGAACGCCTGCACGAACTGGTACCAGCGGATCGCTTCCAGCGCCTGCGGCAACTCCAGCCTGCCCTGTGCGATCGCCGGCGCGAGCGCTGTGTGCAGGTCCTGTCGCGCCAGGTCGAGGTCCGCGCCGAATGCGCGCCTCAGCCGATACGCCGTGCGGTCGTCGAGCGTGCCGAAGCGCGCGCGGAAGGCGTCGCGCAGCGCGGCAGCGGGCTCTGCGCCTGCCGCTTCGGCCAGTTTCGCCGTGGACACGATTTCGTATTGCAGCAGCTGGGTGCCGGCATCGGCGACGCCCATCTCCTGGCGCAGACGGCGCAGATTGCGGATCGCGTCGATCGCGCCGGCATGATCGCCGGCCACGAAACGCAGCCGGAAGCGGTTGAGCCATTCACGCTCGGCATTCTCGTCGCGGTACACCTGGTCGATCTCGGTCGCCAGCGCCGGCATGGCCACTGCCATGCGCACGTCGTCGCGGGCGGCCTCGGCCGGGAATGTGAAGGGCTGTGCATTCGCATCGAGCGCGACGGCCAGCAGACAGAGCATCAACAAGGTGCGCAGCATGCGGTGTTTTCGTGGCAGGACGGGGCATGATATCGAGCCCCGGGTTGTGCCGGGCAACCGTGCGGGGCAACCGTGCAGCGCAACCGTGCAGCACCATGGTGCAGGGCAAGCGCGCAGTACAGCCACGCTGTCCAGTCGCGCGTTGGCGTCCGTCGAATGCGCTGGCATGTCGGTAAGCCGCATGCACGCGGCGGTGCGAGCCAGGGGTTGCCCGGCCACCACGCGTCCGTGCGGCTATAGTCCGTGCGGAACCACCCGGAGACGCGACCCACGATGTGGAAACAGGTCCTGGCCTATGGCGCGCTGCTCGCGGCGGGCACCCTGGCGCTGCAGTGGCTGGACTACCGGCGGCTGGCGGTCGCGCATGCGGACGAGGTCTACATCCTGTTGATCGCCATCGGGTTTCTGGGCCTGGGGGTGTGGGTGGGCGTGCGCCTGTTCGCACCGCCGCCGCGGCCGCCGGCGGAGGGTAATCCGGAAGCGGTGGCGTCGCTGGGCATCAGCCCGCGCGAGCTGACGGTGCTGCAGGCGCTGGCCGAGGGCCGGTCGAACAAGGAGATCGCCGCCCTGCTGCATGTCTCGCCGAACACGGTGAAGACCCATCTGGCGCGGTTGTTCGAGAAACTCGGCGCGCGGCGGCGCACCGAGGCGGTGCATCGGGCGCGGGAGCTGGGGATCCTGCCCTGAGCGCGGGGCCGGCGCGCATCCCGGTGGTTGCCCGGATTCTTGTCCCCACGGCGCCCGCGACCCCACGGAATCGGCTGCCGAGGCGTCGAAGCCGGGTGAAAACGGGGTGATTCCGCCGAAATCACCCGTTCGGGCGATTGCTGTGCTACCCGAATCGCGGCGCAATCGTTCCGTCACGCCACCGTCTGCAGTCTCGCGCCCTGCCGCCTTACGCCCTGCAGTCTCACGACGCTGCAGCGTCAGGATTCACTTCCACCCCGAGGAGACCCACCATGATCCGCAGCATCCTGTTCTGGGGCAGCCTGGCCGGCCTGATCGTCGGCAGCCTGCTGTTCGGCACCACGGTGTCGATGGCCGACCAGCCGCCGTCGATGACGGTGGGCATGATCCTCGGCTACACCGGCATGCTGGTGGCGCTGAGCCTGATCTTCGTCGCGGTGAAGCGCCATCGCGACCGCGCGCAGGGCGGGGTGATCCGCTTCTGGCCGGCGTTCGCGATGGGCCTGGGCATCAGCCTGGTAGCCGGCGTGTTCTACGTGCTGGCCTGGGAGGCCGCGCTGGCGGTCAGCGGCATGGACTTCGGCGCCAAGTACGCCGAGATGCTGCTGGAGCAGAAGCGTGCGGCGGGTGCCGGCACCGACGAGCTGGCGAAGTTCGCGGCCGAGATGGAGGCGTTCCGCGTGCAGTACGCCAACCCGCTGTACCGCATGCCGATGACCTTCACCGAGATCTTCCCGGTGGGCGTGCTGGTGTCGCTGATCGCCGCGGCCCTGCTGCGCAATCCGCGCTTCATGCCGTTGCGGCGCGGCTGATCTTCGGCCGGGCCGATCTTTGACCGGTGGACGATCTTCGGCCGGCCGCGCCGGCTCACTCGGCCGCGCGCACGTCGAACAGCACCTTGAGCGCGTCGGTCTTGCAGCGCACCTTCAGCCAGGCTTCGATGCGGGCGCGTTCGGGCTCGGCCAGCGGCGCGGCGGACTGCACGGTGACCTGGGTCACCGCGGACTTCTCGCCGGCCTCGTCCAGCCGGTAGCCCTGGCTGAGGGTCATCGCCAGGATGCCCTCGGCCTGGGTCTTCAACTCGGCCGCGATTTCGTCGGCCTGATCCAGCAGCGCATCGCGCGCGGCCAGACGTTCGCGCAGCGTGGCCAGCTCGCCGTCCTTGCGCTGCAGCGCGTCCTGGCTGTCCTTGTACAGATCGCTGAGTAGCGTGGAGCGCAGCGCGGTGACGTCGATCTTGTCGTTCTCGCCTGCCTGGTGCACCAGCATGCGCGCATTCGGCAGTCCGGCGGTGGCCAGTTTGCCCTCGATGCGCTTGAGCGTGGGCTTGTCCAGCGGCAGCCCGATCAGCGACACCTCGATCAGCCCGGTTTTCGGGTCGATGCGGGTGTCGGCCACATGGGCGGTGTCGAATTCGAACTCCTCGCGCACGAACGCGAACGCGCGCGACTTGAAGAATTCGTCCTGCACCAGCTTGTACGCCAGCCAGGTCGCCGGCAGCGCGGTCAGCAGCGCCACGGTGAACAGCCAGGTGCGCATCCTGCGCTCGGTACGCTCGTCGACGAAGGCGTGGATCGGCACCCGCACCAGGCGGATGCCGAAGATGGTGGCCAGCGCGATGAACACGCAGTTGATCGAATACAGATACAGCGCGCCGCCGAAATACCCCCACTGGCCGGTCGCCAGCCCGTAGCCGGCGGTGCACAGCGGCGGCATCAGCGCGGTGGCGATGGCCACGCCCGGGATCACGTTGTTGGTCTTGTCCTCGCGGGTGGCGCCGATCACGCCGGCGAAGCCGCCGAAGATGGCGATCAGCACGTCCCACAGCGTCGGCGAGGTGCGCGCCAGCAGCTCCGACTGCGCCTCGCCCAGCGGGGTGAGCGCGAAATACAGGGTCGACACCGCCAGGCTGATGCCCGAGGCGATGCCCAGGTTGGCGAAGGACTTGCGGATCAGTGGGAAGTCGTACACCGCCGCACCCATGCCCACGCCCATGATCGGCCCCATCAGCGGCGAGATGAGCATCGCGCCGATGATCACCGCCGTGGAATTCACGTTCAGGCCGATCGACGCGATGAAGATCGCCGCCATCAGGATCCACGGCGTGGCCCCGCGCAGCTCGATGCCGGCGCGGATGCGCTTCTCGATGGTCTCGTCGTCGGCCTTGTCGGCCAGCAGGCTGAAGCGCAGTGCCAGCGAACGGCGCAGGCGCAGCAGATCGCGCTTCTCACGCCGATCCGCGGCCGAGGTGTCCTTCTCCGGCTTCGCGGAGGCGTCGGGCGCTTCGGAGGGCGCGTCGTCCGGGGTCTGGTCGTTCGGAACCTTGTCGTCCGGAACCTTGTCGTCCGGAACCTTCTCGTTCTGAACCTGATCGTTGGGCGTGTTCATGCGCGGCCGGCTGCGGAAACGGGTCAGCGCGCATGGTGCCCCGAAACGCCGGTGGAAGGAACACGGCGTGGATCGGCGGTGCGCCGCGCGCGCAGCGCTGTGGCAGACTGGCGTGGGTCACCAGCCGAGGGAACGGGGCGCCGGACGGCCGCCCTGAGCAGGCATCGTGGCCCCACGCCGATCGCGTGTCCGGAATGCACACACAAGGAGAGTCTGTCATGTCGAACGATCCATCTCGTCGCGATTTTCTCATCACCCTCGGCTCGGCCACGGCCCTGGGTCTGATCTCGCCGCCACTGGCGCAGGCTTTCGACGGCACTGCCCCACTGCCGGGCGCCATCCGCACCCGTCGCAACGTGGCCGATTCCACTGCCGCGAAGGACCTGGCGTCGCTGCGCCGCGGTGTCGCGGAAATGAAGAAGCTCATCGCCTCCAGGCCGACCGACCCGCGCGGCTGGGTGCTGCAGTCCTACATCCACGGCAATTGCGGCGGCTTCACCAAGTGCCAGCACGGCAACTGGTTTTTCGCGCCCTGGCACCGGGTGTACATCTACTATTTCGAACAGCTGATCCAGTATTTCAGCGCCGACAAGGATTTCGCGCTGCCGTACTGGAACTGGACGGAGACGCACGTCGTGCCCGACAGCTTCTACGGCGACGGCAATGCGCTCAACGATACGGTCTCGATCAGCGGCAGCTGCCGCGGCGCGCCCAGCGCCGGGCGCGGCCGTGCGCAGGGCAGCGCGTTCAGCGAGGACGACCTGAAGAACTACGTCGGGCCGGTCAAGATCGGCAGCATCCAGAGCAACCCCGATTTCGCCAGCTACGGCGGCGCCAATCCGGGGCGCGGTGCGCTCGAGGCCACACCGCACAACTTCGTGCATCGTTGGGTGGGTGGCACGAAGGGCAGCAACATGGTGCAGTACTTCTCGCCGCTGGATCCGATCTTCTGGATGCACCATTGCAATATCGACCGGCTCTACTCCGACTGGCTGTCCCGCCCCGGCCACAAGCCGCCGAGCGACCAATCGGCCTGGAGGGACGCCTCGTTCAACGACTTCTTCGACCCCGCGGGGCGTCCTGCCGGCAAGGAATGGACCTGCGGCATCACCGTCGATTCCGAAGCGATGGGGTATGTCTACGACACCCTCAAGTCCTTCCCCAAGGCCATGTTCGAGCGTGTCGCGCAGGCACCGCGTGTGGTCAGCACCGTCGCGGCCTCCGGCGGCACCGTGCGCGACCGCGTGCTGAGCTTCCGCAGTGCAGTCATCGCGCAGCCCGAGTCGAAGTCGATGCTCGAAGCCGCCGCGGCGGCGCCGCGCCACTACGCGGTGCGTCTGACGCTGCTGGATGTGAAGACGCCGTCCAACCAGGACACCGGCATCCATGTGTTCCTGGGTGAGGTCGACGCCGATACGCCGCTCACCGCGCCCGGTTATGTCGGCAGCTTCACCTATTTCGACGGAGAGGGCGGGGATGCGAAGGACGCGCATCACGGGCGCCATGGGGTGGTGATCCTCGACGCCAGCGAAGCCTTCCAGAACCTGTACGGCGCAGGCGGCATTCCCGACGGGCGTGCGCTGACCGTGTCGCTGCGCACCGAAGCCCTGTACGAGGGCGTCGAAAGCCCGGCCTCGGTCGAGGAAGTGCAGCCGTCCTCGGTGCGGATCGAGGTGCTCGATCTGGGCGGGTGAACCTTCGCGCCCGAAACAGGTCATAAAAAACAGGTCATAAAAAACAGGTCGTAAACAGGTCCACGCAGACAAGGGTGGCCGGCGCGATGCCCGGCCACCCGCGACACGAGGAGCACGTTCCATGGCCCTGGCAGCACATCTGGTCGCGGGTTTCGCCGGCTGCGCACTGACCGCATGCACACTCGCCGGCTCGGGGGTGCCGGGCGCGGGCACCGCTGCCGCCCCGGCGCATGTCGTCACCGCCGCGCCCGGCACGCATACCCTGCCGCTCCCGGACCAGACACGCCGCTGTCTGCTGGCGAAGCTCGAAAACGGTGAACTGCGCGTCGTGCGCCTGACCCTTGCCGGCCTGCGTCCACGCAACGCCGGCACGCTGAAGGGCGTGCGCATCTTCGTCGAACGGCCTGCGTTGGAGGGCGCCGCTGCAGAGGGCCGCGCCCACGCGCGTCACCGCACGCAGACCGGCACTTCGCCCGTCGACCCGCACGCCGCCGGCGCCATCGCGCTGGGCCTGGAAGCGGAGCAGACCTATGTGCTGAATATCGCGCCCACCCTCGATGCGCTGTGGCGAAGCGGTGCCCTGGATGCCCAGACTCTTTCCACCCACGGTGGACTGCGCCTGACCTTCATCGCCGACCCCTGGGACGAGGCGCAGGCCTTGCCGCGGGATTTCGCACTGTCCATACGGCACATCGGTCTGGACGTGCCCTGCGATTGAGATCACTGCGACTGACATCACTGCGACTGAGATCGCTGTGATCGAGGCCTCAGTGATCGAGAGCCTCAGTGATCGAGGCCTCAGTGATCGAGATTGCGCTGTGGCCGGGCCGCCTGCGCCATGCCAGTCGCGCCCTTATTGGCCCCGGCTGCGGTTGACGCGCTCCATGCGCACCTCGTCGGTGCCGTACGGCCCGGTCTCGTGCCATCCCATCGCCCGGTAGAAACCGCGCGCGCGGGTCTCGGTGCCGGTGCTCAGCCACAGCGTGTCGACCGGCTGCGTGGTGAACCAGTCCAGCATCGCCGCATGCAGCGCCGAGCCGACACCGCGGCCTTCGGCCTCCGGCCGCACGAACAGTGCCCACACATTGCCGCTGCACATGCCGATGGCGAAGCCCAGCACCCGGCCATCGGCCTCGGCCACCCAGCCGCGGCCCTCGTCTTCGATCGAACGCAGCAGCTCCTCATCGCTGATCCGACCGGGCGTGAGCGTGTTTTCGCGCACGGCGTAGCGGACCTCCCACAGGGCGGGCATGTCGCTGCGCAGCGCGGGGCGGATGCGGAAGGCGGGACGATTCACGAGGTGCGACTCAGGGGGTGGATTCAATCCGCCGGCACCGTCCGCGCCGAGGCCCATTCGCGCAGGCTTTCGACCTGTTCGGCCATCAGCACCGACAGCGGGCGGGTGTGTTTGAGTTCGGCGCGCAGCTGGAAATCGCCCAGCGGCATTCCGCTGCCGTGTGCGGAGTAGAGCGCGGCGACCACGGCCTGTTCGATTTCCGCGCCCGAGAACCCGTTGGACGCCTCCGCCAGCGCGGGCAGATCGAATTCCACCGGGTCCAGCCCGCGGCGGCGCAGATGCAGCGCGAACAAGTCGGCGCGGGATTCGGCGCTGGGCAGGTCGACGAAGAAGATCTCGTCGAAGCGGCCCTTGCGCAGCAGCTCGGCCGGAAGTTCGTGCACCTGGTTGGCGGTGGCGACCATGAACACCGGCGACTTGCGCTCGGCCATCCAGGTCAGGAAGGTGCCCAGCACACGCCGCGAGACGCCGCCGTCGTCGCTGCCGCCGGAGCTGGCCAGACCTTTCTCGATCTCGTCCATCCACAGCACGCAGGGCGCGAGCTGTTCGGCCGAAAACAGCGCCTCGCGCAGATTCTTCTCGGTCTCGCCGTGGTACTTGTTGTACAGCGCGCCGAAATCCAGGCGCAGCAGCGGCACGCCGAAGCCCGCGGCGATGGCCTTGGCCAGCATCGACTTGCCGCAGCCCTGCACGCCGAGCAGCAGCACGCCGCGCGGCGGGTCCAGGCCGGGCGGGGCATTGCCTTCGACGAAAGCGCTGCGACGCAGTTCGATCCAGCGCTTCACCCGCTTCGCGCCGATCACCTCGTCCAGCTTCACCGGGTCGAATTCGTAGTGCAGATGGCCGCTGCGGTTGATCAGCTCGAACTTGAGCTTGGCCAGCTCCGGCAGATCGTCCTGGCCCAGCGCGCCGTCGCGGAAGATCAGCTGACGGGCGATGCGCCGCGCGTCGGTTTCGTTGAGCCCGCGCAGATTGCGCACGATCTGCTTCACCGCATCGGCATCGGCCTCCACGCGCTTGCCGCCGTGCTCGCGGGCGTAGGCTTCGGCCTCCTCGCGCACCAGTTTCAGCAGCGCCTCGGCGCCAGGCAGCTTGGGCCGGTAGCGCACGGCGTGCGCTTCGAGGTCTTCGGGCAGCTCCACCTTCGCGCCCACCAGCACCAGCACATGCGCCTGGCAGTTGCGCCGCTGGACGAGGTCGCGCACCTGCCGCTGGGTGCCGGCGTAGCGCAGATACGGCGCGAAATCCAGCAGCAGATAGACGCCGCGCTGCTCGGCGCGATAGATCGCCTGCAGCGTGGCGCCGGCATCGGGCGCGACTTCGGCATCGTCCTCGCGGTCCATGTCGATCCGGCGCATGCCTTCGGTGATCGACCAGCGATACAGCGCCCGCCAGACATGCATCAGCGACTGCCGGAACAGCTCCACCACCCGCGGCTCGTCGGGGGTTTCGATGACGATCAGGGGGGTGTCGGCGCGGATCAGCGCCACCAGGTCTTGCAGTCCGGACATCGTATGCAGGCGGTGTGGGAGTAGGTGGCGGGACGGGCGAGGGGAGCCACGATAGCAGAGCGCAGCGGCGCCCGGCCGTGCTGGAGGCCATGCCCCGCACACGGCCGCGGCGATCGCGATGCCGCGCAGCCGGGGCGCGCGCCCGCGCGCTCGGCAGGGGGCGCGCAGGAGACGATGCGCTGCAGTCGATCGGCGCAGTTGCACGAAGATATCGTCGTTTCCGTGTGTTTCGCCCGCGCATCCGCAGCATGACGCGTGCGCGCCGCGCGCACTACACTGCGCCGATGCCCCTCTCAGAGTGTCCTGCACGCATGCCTCGTCATCTCCTGTCCGCGCTCGTCTGCCTCGCCGTCGGCCTTGGTATCGCCGCCCCTGCCGCTGCCCTCGACGGCAAATGGACGCCCGAACAGGTGCTGCAGCTGGAAGCGCGCTGGCTCAAGCGCCAGGGCCTGAAGTTGCCGCCGTCGGCGCTGTGGGACGGGCAGCGCGGCACGGGGCTGTTGACCGGCGCGGTGCGCATCGGCGGGTGTTCGGGCGCGTTCGTGTCGTCCACCGGGCTGATCGTCACCAACCACCATTGCCTGTTCGGCGCGGTGCAGGAGCACAGCACGCCGCAGCGCGACCTGATGGCGCAGGGGTTCCTGGCGCGCAGCCAGGCCGAGGAACTCCCCTCGTCCACGCTGCGGGTGGACATCCCCAAGCGTTTCATGGACGTGACCGCCGACGTGCTGGCGGCCGGCGCCGAGGCCGGCGATGCGCAGCGGCGGCTCGCAGCCATCGACACCCGCCGCAAGGCGCTGGCCGAGGCCTGCGCCAAGGACACCGGCAACCGCTGCGAGGTCGCGACCTTCGACGACGGCGTGCGCTACACGCTGATCGAAACCGTGTCCCTGCGCGATGTGCGCCTGGTCTACGCGCCGCCGCGCGCGGTGGGCGAATACGGCGGCGAGATCGACAACTGGTCCTGGCCGCGGCACACCGGCGATTTCGCCATCGCCCGCGCCTACGTCGGTGCCGACGGCAAGCCGGCCGCGCACGCGGAAGGCAATGTCGCCTACGCGCCGGAGTTCGTGTTCCCGATCGCGAACGACGACCTGGACGCGGGCGATTTCGTGATGATCCTGGGCTATCCGGGCATCACCTACCGGTCGCTGATTGCCGAGGAAATGCGCGAGCGGCGCGAGCGGTTCTTCGTGCGCCGCGAGGATGTGTTCGGCGAATGGATCGGCCACCTGGAAGCGGTCGGCGCCGCCGACGAGGCCGCGCGCATCGCGCTGGCGGCCAACGTGAAGGGCCTGGCCAACCGCTACAAGAATGCGCAGGGCCAGATCGCCGGCCTCGACCGCGGCCGCATCGTCGCGAAACAGCAGGCCGCCGACGATGCGGTGGCGGCGTGGGCGGCCACGCGTCCCGAACATGCCGACGCGCTGGCCGCGCGCGAGGCGCTGCGTGCGGTGCTGGCCGAGCGCGAAGCGGGCTGGGAGCGCGATTTCCTGCTCAATCTCATCCCGATGGGCAACGAATCGGTGGCCGGCGGCATCCCGCCGCTGCCGAAGGCGCTGTACTTCGCCGCTACGCTCGCGCACCACGCGCGCGAGGCGCAGAAGCCCGAGGCCGAGCGCGCCGAGGGCTTCGACGCCAAGGGCCGTGAGACCTTGATCGCACGCATGCGCCGCGAGGCCGGGCAGTATTCCGAAGCCGCCGACCGACGCGTGCTGGCCGCGCTGGTGCGCCGCGCGCTGGCGCTGCCGGCCGACCAGCGCATCGCGTCGGTCGACGCGGTGTTCGGCGGGATGTCGCTGGCCGAGATCGATGCGAAAGTGGCCGAACTCTACGCGGGCACACGCGTGCTCGACGCGTCCGCGCGCGAGGCGATGCTCGACGAGGACATCGCGGCATTGAGCGCACGCGACGATGCGCTGCTGGCGCTGGGCATCGCCTGGAACGCCGACCTGCGCGCGCTGCGCACCCGCGAGCGCGCGTGGCAGGCACAGGCGGCGCTGCATCGGCCGGTCTGGCGCCGCGCGGTGGCCGCGCATGCGGGCGCACCGGTCGCCCCCGATGCCAACGGCACCCTGCGCGTGAGCTTCGCCCACGTGCAGGGCTACGCGCCGCGCGACGGCATGACCTACACGCCGTTCACCACCCTCGCCGGGGTGCTGCAGAAACACACCGGCGAGGAGCCCTTCGACGCGCCCGCATCCCTGCGCCGCGCCGCCGAGGCGCCCGGCGCGCAGTGGCGCGGCCGGCCGGTGGCGGAGCTGCCGATCAACTTCCTGGCCGACGGCGACACCAGCGGCGGCAATTCCGGCAGCCCGGTGATCGACGCCCGCGGCCGGCTGGTCGGCATCAACTTCGACCGGGTGTGGGAGAACGTGGCCGGCGACTTCGGCTTCAACCCGGCGCTGTCGCGCAACATCAGCGTCGATATCCGCTACATGCTGTGGTTGCTGCAGGACGTGGAACAGGCCGATGCGCTGCTCCGCGAGCTGGGCGTGCAGGCCGAGCACAGCCCGCGCTGAGGCGTGGTCAGCCCCGCGGCAGCGGTACGGGCGCAACGGCCGGCGCACAGGCGGGGAGCACGACGCGCAGCATGACGCGCAGCGCGATGCGCGGCTCGACCGGCGTGTGCAGGCGCACGCCGCCGCCGGGAACGATGTCGAATGCCTGGAGGCATCCCGAAGGCATGGCCCGGCCTGTGTCATGGCACGGCCGACCGCGGTGGCGGTCGGGAAACGTGATCCCGGTCTAAAATGGGGCCTCGTCGTGGGGCGACCAGGCTGCGAGGTGACTCCGAGGAGTGCCCGGAACGGCATGGCCCCCATCGCAGGGCAGTGCGCAGACTGCTCGCCAGTTGATGCGCCCCTATGCCGACCGATCCGCCCATCGACCCGCCAGCGAACCTCACCGATCTGATCAACCGTCGCGACTCGGTGGACAAGGCCGAGCTGGAGATGCTGGCCTCGGAACTCTGGCCGCGCCTGCAGCATCTCGCCGCGCGCCAGTTGCAGGGCCGCAGCGGCCTCACCCTGCAGGCCGCGGATCTGGCGCAGGACGCCTGGATCGCGCTGATGCACGAGTTCCCGGGGCGCTTCAACGACCGCGCGCACTTCCATGCGCTGGCCGCGCGCATCGTGCGCAACATCGTGGTCGACTACCTGCGCAGGCGCAGCGCCGACAAACGCGGCGGGGGCATGCCCTTCGAGCGCCTGGACGATGTGGAACATGCGGTGGGCATGCTGGACGACTCCATCGACTGGATCGCGGTGGACGCCGCGCTCACCCTGCTCGCCGAGCGGCATGCCGCCGCCGCGCAGGTGGTGGAGCTGAAATTCTTCGCCGGCCTGACCAACGAGCAGGTTGCCGAGAGTCTGGGCCTGTCGCGGGCGACGGTGATCCGTCACTACCGCTATGCCCGCGCCTGGCTGATCGACCACTTCGATGCGGGTGCCGCCTGCGATGAGTGAATCCTCGGCCGAGGAGGAGTCGCGGCTGTTCGATCGGCTGTGCGAGTTGGCGCCCGAGGCGCAGGCGGCGCAGCTCGATGCGCTGGCCCGGTCGCAGCCCGCACTCGCGCGCCGTCTGCGGCGCCTGCTGTCGATCGACGCCGAATACGCCGCCTACACGGCAAGCAGCGCGCTGGCGCAGGCCGCGGTGGCGGCCGACGCGACCGGCACGCTGCGCGCCTGGGCGACGGGCGCGGAGCATCACGGGCAGCGGGATGGCGGCGGAGACGAGACCGGCCAGATGCGTCCGCATGCTGACGGCTCGCGCGGTGCGGGCCTGGAGGTCGGGCCATTCCGGCTGCTGCGCCGGATCGGCCGCGGCGGCATGGGCGTCGTCTATCTGGCCGAACGGCGCCAGGGTTTCGCGCAGCCGGTGGCGATCAAGCTGCTGCCGCGTTTCGCCGACGATGCGCTCGCCCGCGCACGCTTCGCCCGCGAGCGCCGCCTGCTGGCGCAGCTTCGGCATCCGCATATCTGCGGCATTCTCGATGGCGGCGAGCTGGACGACGGCACGCCGTGGCTGGCGATGGAACTGGTGGAGGGCGACAGCCTCTGCGCCTGGTGCGCGCAGCGCTCGCTGCCGCTGCGCGAGCGGGTGGAGCTGTTCCTGCAGCTGTGCGACGCGGTCCAGTACGCGCATCGCCGGCTGGTGGTGCATCGCGACATCAAGGACGGCAATGTCCTGGTGCAGGAGACGCTGGCCGGCGACAGTCCGGACAGGCTGCGCGGGCATGCGCGGCTGCTGGATTTCGGCATCGCCAAGGCTCTGGGCGGCGATGCGGACGAGACCACCGGCGATGCGGCAGGCGACACCGGCGATGCCGCGCACACGCTCGCCGATGAGCGGTTCTTCTCGCCATTGAGCGCGGCGCCGGAACAGCTGCGCGGCGAGCGCACCACCACCGCGGTCGATCTGTATGCGCTCGGCACGCTGCTGCACCAGCTGCTGACCGGGCTGTTGCCCTTCGCCGAGCTGGCCCGCGATCGCGTGGCCCTGCAGCGCGCGATCCTCGAACGCGTGCCGCCGCCGGCCAGTGCCGCGCTGCAGCGCGCGCAGGATGAGGGCCGCGTCGCCACCACGCACCCGGTCGCGCCGCGCGCGCTGCGCGGGGATCTGGACGCCATCGTCGCGCGCTGCCTGCGCAAGGATCCGGACGAGCGTTATGCCGACGTCGCCGAACTGGCGCGCGACCTGCGCGCCTGGCGCGACGGCCTGCCGGTGTCGGCGGCCACGGGCGATGCCTGGGGCGACCGGATGTACCGCCTGCAGAAGTTCATCGCCCGCCACCGCAGTGCGTCCGCGCTGGGCGCGTTCGCCCTGCTGAGCCTGTGCTTCGCGTTCGCGGCGACGCTCTGGCGTTCGGGCGAACTCCGCGCCGAACGCGACGCGGCGCAGTCGGCGCGCGCGCAGTCCGAAATCGACCGCGACCGCGCGCGTGCGGTCGCCGGGTTCATGCGCGAAACCTTCGAGCAGGCCGACCCCGGGCGCGCGGCGGAGGGCGGGTTGCTCGCGCGCGACCTGATCGCGCAGGGCCTGCAGCGGCTGGATCTGCTCGACGCCCAGCCCGAGGTCCAGGCGGAGCTGGCGCTGTTGTTGGCGGAGAGCGAGCAGGCGCTGGGGCTGGAGCGCGACAGCCGCGCGCTGGAACGTGCGCATGCGACGCGCATCGAGGCGCTGGCCGCCAAGGACCCGGACCTGCGCTGGCGCGTGGCGCGTCTGCGTGCACGCAATGCGCTGGCGCTGGACGTGGAGACCGAGACCGCGGCGACGGCGATCGCCCGCCTCGCCGCGCAGGCGCGCACGCCGGAGCGGCAGGTGGACGTGGCGCTGCTGCGCGAACGCCTCGCGATCCGCCGTGCGCGGTTCGAGGAGGCGGCCGCAGTGCTCGAAGAGGCGTGGCGCACCCATGCCGATGCGCTCAAACCGGAGGCGCGGCTCACCCTGCGCCTGGCGCTGGCCGATGCACTGATGAACCTCCAGCGCGACGCCGATGCCGGGCGGCTGCTGGCGTCGCTGGATCGGCAGACGCTCTCGCAGCAGCTGCCGGCGCTGCAGATCCGCGCCTGGCGCACGCTCGCGCGCTGGCGGAAGCTGCGGCTGGATGCCGATTCCCGCACTCCGACGGCGCCGGGCCCGGCGGAGGCGAATGCGGGCGCAGCCGCGCCTGCCGCGCGCGAGCGGGCCGAACTGCACCAGACCATCGCCGACTGGTTGACCGCCGCCGACCGTCTGTACGGCCCGGACTCGCTGGAAACCGCCAGCGCCCTGGTCTGGTCGATCGGTGCCGAACCCGACCCCGCGGCCCAGCAGCGTCTGCTGCACCGCGCCTACACCATCCAGCGCGAGCGCCTGCCGCGCAACACCCTGGGCAGGGCCCTGGCCGAGTACAACGTCGGCTACTACTGGCTGGAGGAACAGGGCGACCCGGGCCGGGCCGAGCCGCATCTGGCCGAGGCGGTGGCCAGCGGCCGGGCCGCGGTCGGGCGTGCGCACGGCGACGTGCGCAGTTTCGAGGCGCGCTGGGCGGTCGCGCTGAACCGGCTCGGCCGGCACGACGCGCTGCTGACCGGGCTGGATGCCCCTCCCGCGCTCTCCGCGCAGCCGGACGCCGCCGACCTGCGCAAGCTCAGTCGCCTGCGTCTGGAACTGGCGACGGCCGCCACCGCGCGCGGACAGCCCGCACGCGCGCGGCGCGAGTACGCGCGCGTCCGCGAGGAATGGCAGGCGTTCGGCCAGCCGCCACCGGCGGCCATCGCCGCCGCACTCGGGCAGGACCTTCCGCCGGCCACCGCCGGCCGCATGCAGGCCGCCGACCGGCGGTGATCCTGTTCGCGCGTCGAAACCGCTCCCTGCTGCACGCCCTCCGTTCCGTCCCCCGAGACCCGCCCATGCGCGCCATGCCGCTGATCCTGCTCTGTCTGCTGTTGTGCCCGTCCCTCGTTCTCGCCTTCCCGCCCTGTCCGGGCGAGGGTCTGGCCGAGTGGCCCATCGGCGATGAAGCGCCACCGCCCGACGTGCCGGGCTGGGCCATCGTCGAGTACGCCCTGGTCGGTCACGATCAGGTGTTGGAGAAGTTGCCCGACCCCGGCGTCCCGGGCAGCGGCCTGTGCCGCGACGGGTCCGAGATCGGAGTGCCGGAAGGACACCACTCCAGTGGTGTCATCGGCCTGCCTGGCCGGCTGGCGCCCGCCAATGGTTTCGGCGTGTTGTTCCTGCCGGCGATGGACGCCCTCGCTGCCGCGAACTCGCCCGTGGAACACACCCTGGAGCTCGCGTTCGCGCAGACCGACGCCGTCGGCAAGGACGAATGGATCGACTTCGTCGAACTGCAGCTCGTCCCTGCGGCCACAGTCCCCTCCGCCACGCCGTCGGCGCTGTATCGCCTGCGCCGTCACTACGGCCTGAGTCAGGACCGCCTGCAGGTCATCGAAGTCCGCGGCCCCGCGGACGGCAGCAAGGGCGCGATCACCCAGCGGGTGATGGCCTCGGTGAATCTCCCCGACGGGGTGCGCACCCCGGTGGGTGTGCGCTGGCGGCACACCGTGGCTGCGAACTGGAACGACCCCTGCGCGCCCTGGGTCGTGCCCGGCTGCGAGACCTTTCCGACCGACCCGGTCGAGACCCAGTCGCTGAAGACGCCTGGACACATGTCCACGCTGTCCACACGCATGTCAGAGCCCGTTTCGCTGGTGCCGCAGAGCCCGATCAAGACGTTGCTCGAGATCATCGGCCCGGCCGGACAGGTGCTGTACGCCGTGGATCTGTCCGGCCATCGCGTCGACATGGTGCTGATCGGGCTCATCGATTACAGCGTCGGCAAGCCGCAGTCGGTGGCCGACACCCTCTTCGACCTGCGCCTGGGGGTGCGACTGCCGACGTCCGGACCCTCGTCGGACACTCAGTGAGTGCGCGAACGTGGCCGGCCGGATCCTCCGCACTAGCCCGGGCGTGATGTTGGCGGCGTGATCCTCGCGGCGTGATCCTGACGGCTTGATCCTGACGGCGTGATCCTGGCGGCGTGATCCTGTTCGCGTGCAGGACGCGCTAGGAGATCTGCAGCCAGTGCTGCGGCGGCCTCCGTGTCCTGCTCGCCATGCGGGAGCGAACGCGGGCCGTCATCCCCCGTCCACCTCGCACCCTGAAGGATCGACATGACCCGCAGACTCACCCTGACCACGCTGGCGGCCCTGCTGGCCGCCACCTCCGCGCAGGCCGCCGACACCCGTTCCGCACGCCTCGCCACCATCGACGCCGAACCCGCCGCACGGCCGGTCGCCACCCGCATCGACGGCGAGCGCATCCGCGTCGAAAGCGAAGCGCAGTTCAAGCGCGATTACGGCGCCCAGGCCGAAAAACTCGCGCCGGGCGTGTACCTGATGAATACCGGCCCCTTCGCCGGCAAGACCGTGTCGATGGGCGTCGACGGCCTGGCCTACGACCTGGCCGTGCTGCAGGCGCGTGCCCGTGAGGGTGGCCTGAAGGCCGGCGAGCGCAGCGATGTGCAGAAGCGCATCGTCGAGCTGGAGACACTCGCGCGCGCCTACGAGGCGCGGCAGGTGCAGCAGGGCTTTACGGCCAAGGCGCAGCTCAACTGGAGCATCAGTTGCACGACCTACGACCCGTTTCAGTATCGGTGGCACTACTACTACGGCTCCTCCGAGGTCGTCGTCAATGGCGGGCTGTACCTCGATCGCGGCGACGGGAGTTTCAACTGGTACTACGCGCGCATGTATGCGACGGCCTTGATGAATGTGAACGAGCCGTACAACGTGTTTGGCAATTACTGGGTGTATCCGACCGCCAGTGTGACCAACAACCTCACCGGTCAGACGGTGAATGCACCGCTGCAGCAGTATGGAAGGAGATCGGCCGCCGCTGCGACCGGCTATGTCTACAGCGGCCCGAGTTTCGGGCACGACCTCAGCGGCACGGCGACCGCGCAGGCCGGCGGGGACTGCCTCGGCTACCTGTCCGTCAGCGACAGCTTCGTGCTCTGAGCGCATCGCCGCATCCCGCCTTCATCACACTCTGCGGCCGCCGCGCTCGCACTCCGCGGCCGGCCGTTCCCTCGGCGATCTCATCGCTCTGAAAGGACTGACATGACCCGCACACTGACTTTGACCACCCTCGCCGTCCTGCTGGCCTCCGCTTCCGCGCAGGCCGCCGACACCCGTTCCGCACGCCTCGCCACCATCGACGCCGAACCGGCCGCACGGCCGGTCGCCACGCGCATCGACGGCGAGCGCATCCGCTACGAAAGCGAAGCGCAGTTCCAGCGCGACTATGGCGCCCAGGCCGAAAAACTCGCGCCGGGCGTGTACCTGATGAACGCCGGCCCCTTCGCCGGCAAGGTCGTATCGATGGGCATCGACGGTCTGCAGTACGACCTGGCCGTGCTGCAGGCGCGTGCCCGCGAAGGTGGCCTGAAGGCCGCCGAGCGCGGCGAGTTGCAGAAGCGCATCGCCGCGCTGCAGACACTGGCGCGCGAGTACGAAGCGCGGCAGGTGCAGGAGGGGTTTTCGGCGAAGGCCAGCAGGATCCAGGGGTTCTCATGCATCGGTTACGACTGGACCCTGAATCGCAGCGTGTTCTACAGCGGCGTGGCCGAAGTGTATGCCGACGGCGGCCTGTACCTGGACCGTGGCGACGGCAGCTTCAACTGGTATTACTCGCGCGTCTATGCCACCGCAATCGTGAATGTGTATCCGCCGGGCGGTAGTTTCTGGCCCAATGTCGGCACGAATGCCTTTGCCAGCGTCCGCAACGAATTGACGGGGCAAACGGTCAATGCGACCCCGCAGTATCTCGCCTACTCTGCAGGTGCCGCGACCGGCTATGTGTACAGCGGCCCCTCGTTCTCGCACCATCTCAAGGCACGGGCCACCGCGACCGCCAATGGAGATTGCTTCGCCTATCTCTCCATCGAGCATGTCTTCCAGCTGTAAGGCCCGCTGCAAGGCCAGCTGCAACAAGGCCGACTGTGGCCGGTTCGCCGAGGCGCACCGGCCACAGCGGCACGGTTTCGGCGCCCATCGCTTGCGCGATCGATTCGCGAGCGCACCCTGCATGATGCGCGGGAGCTCTGGATCGATCAGAGGTTCCCTGGCGCGAAGTGCGACGAGGTTCGCGTTCCCGTGCCTGCCGTACACTGTCGATGCTGCGGTGCGGGGATCGCGTTCGCCGAACGCTGTTAGCATCCGGTCAGCCCGGTCGAAGACCCGACCGGGTTCATTCCGCCGGACCCTGTTCCGTTGCGGCACCCGGATCGATAAGGAGATTGAGCCATGCGACACATCCGTTCCCGTTCGTCCCATGCTGTTCTGGCGGCCGCGCTCGCGATCGCCGCGATGTCGCTGTCCGCGACGGCATCGGCCCAGACCGTGCCTGTCGATCTGGACTGCAGCTCCGGTTTCGACTGTCTGGTCGATTCGACCTACAGCACGCTGCCGCTGCCGCACTACTATGCCTGGAGCAATTCCGGTGGCGTGACCTTCGCCCAGCTCTGCCCGACCTCGTCCACCAACGGCGTGGCGGTGTGCCGGATCCGCTGCATTTCCGCCCGCAGAGGCTCTGTCACGGTGACAGTGCGCGATGCCTATGGTCTGCTCATCGGCTCTACCAGCAGAGGTGTCGTCTGCGATTGAGCGTCTCCACGCCATGGACGGGCAGCGGCTGCCGCTGCTTCGGCCAAGGCGCACAGCGCCCACGACAAGACGGCGCCGGGTTTCCCCGGCGCCGTCTTGCGTTTTGTATCGCCTACTGCGCATGCGTGGGCATGCGCAGCGGTTTCGGCATCAATGCTCGTACGCCGCTTCGCCGTGCGAGGCGATGTCCAGACCCTCGCGCTCGGCATCCTCGTTCACGCGCAGGCCGACGGTGTACTTCACGATCATGAAGGCCACCAGCGAGACCACGCCGGACAGCAGCACGGTCACCAGTACGCCCTGGAACTGGATCCACACCTGGCTGGCGATGCTGTACTCGGCCACGCCGGTTTCGGTGACGTAGTCCCACAGGCCGGCGCCGCCCAGCGCGGGCGCGGCGAATACGCCGGTGAGCACCGCGCCGAGAATGCCGCCGACGCCGTGCACGCCGAACACGTCCAGCGAATCGTCCGCGCCCAGCAGCTTCTTCAGCCCGCTCACGCCCCAGAAGCAGACCACGCCGGCGATGGCACCGAGCGCGATTGCGCCCATCAGCCCGACCAGACCCGCCGCCGGGGTGATCGCCACCAGACCGGCCACCGCACCCGAGGCGCCGCCCAGCATCGAGGGCTTGCCGCGCACGATCCATTCCGCCGCGGTCCAGGCCAGGACCGCGGCCGAGGTGGCGAGGAAGGTGTTGACCAGCGCCAGTGCGGCCACGCCGTTGGCTTCCAGCGCGGACCCTGCGTTGAAGCCGAACCAGCCGAACCACAGGATCGCCGCGCCGACCATGGTCTGGGTCAGGTTGTGCGGCTTGATCGCCTCCTTGCGGTAGCCCACGCGCGGGCCGACCACGTAGGCGCCCACCAGGCCCGCGACCGCGGCGTTGATGTGGACCACGGTGCCGCCGGCGAAGTCCAGCGCGCCCTTGGCCCACAGGTAGCCAGAAGCGGCGGTGGCGGCGGCCGCGGCGTCGGCGTCGGTGAACGCGTCGGGACCGGGGAAGAACCACACCATGTGCGCCATCGGCGTGTAGGCGAAGGTGAACCAGATCACCGTGAACACCAGCACGCCGGCGAACTTCACGCGTTCGGCGAACGCGCCGACGATCAGCGCGCAGGTGATGCAGGCGAAGGCGCCCTGGAAGATGAAGAACACCAGCTCCGGGATATACACGCCCTTGGTGAAGGTCGCGCCCAGCGCGCTGGCGTCCAGGCCCTTCGCGAACAGCCGGTCGAAGCCGCCGATGAAGGCATTGCCCGGCGTGAACGCGAGGCTGTAGCCGTACAGCGCCCACAGCACCGCCACCAGCGAGAACACCACCAGGCACTGCATCAGCACCGAGAGCACGTTCTTGCTGCGGACCATGCCGCCGTAGAACAGGGCCAGACCCGGCAGGGTCATGAAGATCACCAGTGCGGCGCAGACCATCAGCCAGGCGGTGTCGCCCTTGTCGGCGGAGGGAGCGGGCGCCTGCGACGCGTCTGCGTCGTCCGCAGCGGCTTCGGCAGCGACGGCTTCGGCGGTGGTCTCCGCAGGTGCGGCCTCGGCGGGTGCCGCCATCTCGGCGGGGACGGCGGTGTCGGCTGACGCGGCGGTCGCGTCGGTGTCCTGGGCTGCCGTGTCCTGGGCGATGGCGCCGAAGGCGCCGAAGGTCAGCAGCGCGCCGAGCAGCAGGGCACGCAGCGTGTGGACGGGCGTGCGCGCAGCGGCGCGCGGCCCGGTGAGGGTTGCGGTCGTCATGGGCAGTCTCCGAGAGGGTTAGAGCGCATCCGGGCCGACTTCGCCCGTGCGGATGCGGATGACCTGTTCCAGCGCGACGACGAAGATCTTGCCGTCGCCGATCTTGCCGGTGCCGGCGGATTGCTGGATCGCTTCGATCGCGGCGTCGAGGCGGTCGCTGGGAACCGCGACCTCGACCTTGATCTTCGGCAGGAAATCGACGACGTACTCGGCCCCGCGGTACAGCTCGGTATGGCCTTTCTGTCGCCCGAAGCCCTTGACTTCGGTGACGGTGATGCCGGACACGCCGATCTCGGACAGGGCCTCGCGGACCTCGTCGAGCTTGAACGGCCGGATGATGGCGGTGATCAACTTCATGCGCTCTCCCCGTGGGTTGAGGCGCGCCGACATGGACTGCCGACGGCCCGTGGTGGGCGCGTGCGCAGTCCGACGTGGGGAAGGAGCCTGCGTACGCGTCCGGGTGGACGACGCTCCGCCAGCCGCGGCGGAAACGCCGGGTGTCTCGCTGCCCTCTCGCGCGCGGCGCGGCGAGGGCGGTTCACTGCAGCAACGCGGTCCGACGTGGGAGAAGGCGCCGCGTTGGGATGGGCCGGCGCACGCGCCGGGTCGAACCTGTTGCCGTCGACTTCACGCTGCGCCGTGGGCGGTCGCGGCGTCCTGTGCCGTGGACGACCGCAGCGACGGGTCTTCCAGGGCCAGGGTCATGAACACGCTGTACGGGTCTTCGACGTAATCGCCGAACGGCCCGCATTCCTCGAAACCGAAACGCTCGTACATCGCACGCGCCGGCAGGAACACATCGGGCGAGCCGGTCTCCAGGCTCAGCCTGCGGTACCCGCGCTGCCGCGCCACCTGCAGCATGTGGCGCATCAGCGTGGCCGCCACGCCTCTGCGCAGATGCCGCTGCGCCGTGCGCATCGACTTCAGCTCGCCGTGGGTCGCGTCCAGCGCCTTCAGCGCGCCGCAGCCAAGCAGTTCGCCGTCTTCCCACACCGTCCAGAAGGTGATGTCCGGACGGCGCAGACGCTCCAGATCCAGCGCATGCACGCTCTCCGCCGGGGAGTGCCGGAACATCTCGTCGAGATGCTCCTGCAGCAGCCGGGCGATCTCGGACCCGCGCAGATCGTCGATGCGGATGTCCATGCTCGCCCTGTGCATCGCTTGGGAATGATGTCCGGACCGCCGTCGCCGGCGGTCCGGGTTCGACTTCAGATCGTGTGACAGCTGATATTCCAGCAGGTGAGGAAGGGGCGCTCGCGCGGCACGGCCGCGCGCCCCTTCCGAACGCCAAGCGCGCTGCGCCGGGCCGGGCATCCGCCGGCCCGAAGCTGCGTTGCCTGACGCCCCGAAGCGAGCATCAGATCGTGTAATACAGCTGGTACTCGAGCGGATGCGTCGCCGCGCGGAACTTGGTCACTTCCTGCATCTTCAGCGCGATGTAGCCGTCGATGAAGTCGTCGGAGAACACGCCGCCGGCCTTGAGGAACTCGCGGTCCTTGTCGAGCGCTTCCAGCGCCATGTCCAGCGAGTGGCAGACCTTCGGGATGTTCTTCTCTTCTTCCGGCGGCAGGTCGTACAGGTCCTTGTCGCTCGCCGCACCCGGATCGATCTGGTTCTTGATGCCGTCGAGGCCGGCCATCATCAGCGCGGCGAAGGTCAGGTAGCCGGACTGCATCGGGTCGGGGAAGCGCATCTCGATGCGGCGCGCCTTCGGGTTGGACACGTACGGGATGCGGCAGCTCGCCGAGCGGTTGCGCGCGGAGTAGGCCAGCATCACCGGCGCCTCGAAGCCCGGCACCAGGCGCTTGTAGCTGTTGGTGGTGGAGTTGGCGAACGCGTTGATCGCGCGGGCGTGCTTGAAGATGCCGCCGATGTACCACAGCGCGGTCTGCGACAGGCCGCCGTAGCCGTCGCCGCTGAACAGGTTCACGCCGCCCTTGGACAGCGACTGGTGCACGTGCATGCCGCTGCCGTTGTCGCCGACCAGCGGCTTGGGCATGAAGGTGACGGTCTTGCCGTTGCGGAAGGCCACGTTCTTGATGATGTACTTCATCGCGAACAGCTCGTCGGCCTTCTTCACCAGCGAGTTGAACTTGGTGCCGATCTCGCACTGGCCGGCGTTGGCCACTTCGTGGTGGTGCACTTCCACTTCGATGCCGATCTGTTCCAGCGCCTTGCACATCTCGGCGCGGATGTCGTGCAGCGAGTCGACCGGCGGCACCGGGAAATAGCCGCCCTTGATCATCGGACGGTAGCCGGTGTTGCCGGCCGGGTAATCACGCGCGGAATTCCAGTGGGCCTCTTCGGAATCGACGTGGAAGAAGGTGTGGCCCATCTCGTTGCCGAAGCGGACGCTGTCGAAGATGAAGAATTCCGGTTCCGGGCCGAAGAAGGCCTGGTCGGCGATGCCGCTGGCCTTCAGATAGGCCTCGGCGCGCTTGGCCACGCCGCGCGGGTCGCGCGAGTAGGCCTGCATGGTGGCCGGCTCCAGCACGTCGCAGACCAGCACCAGGGTGGGGTCGGCGGTGAACGGGTCGAGATAGGCGGTGGACGCGTCCGGCAGCAGGATCATGTCGGACTCGTTGATGCCCTTCCAGCCGGAGATGGAGGAGCCGTCGAACATCTTGCCGTCCTCGAACAAGCCGGGTTCGACGATCGAGGCGGGGTAGGTGACGTGGTGCTGCACGCCACGCATGTCGGCGAAGCGCAGGTCGATGAACTCGACCTTGTTGTCTTTGATGAGCTTTTCGACGTGATCGGTGGACATCCGAAACTCCGGCTGAGGTGAAGAGTGGATGTCTTAAAGCAAGCCCCGTGCCAGTTGAGTGTCGATCTCAAGTTGTTGAATTCAATATATATTTTCAGAACTTCGCTGCAAATTGCTCCGCGGTGGTGCTTGTTTTTGGTGCAACGCAGCAGATTTGCACCAAATGAGTGCGCGTTCGCGCCTGGCCGGGTTCGCGCGCGACGCCATCGCCGGACAGGCCCGTCGCGCACGGAAGATGGGGGATGCCCTGCCGACGGCGTGGGCAAGCCGGGGCCGAGGCTCTACGCTGTGCCGTCCTGCCCGCATCGGCCACGCTCATGTCCGTCTCCCTACCGTCTCCCGCGTGTTCCGGCGGCCTGCGTCTGACCGCGATCCTGGCCGCGGCGCTGGCCACCGCCGTCTTCGCGACCATCGCCCCCGCCCGTGCGCAGGCGCAGGCGACGGCACATGCCCAGGCGGCATCGCCCGATGCCACGCCCGCCGGTGCCGAAGACGCCCCGGTCGATCCGGAACTGGCGCTGCCGGCCGCCTCCGCCGCGCCGCTGTCGCGGCCGCGCACCTGTCTGGTGCTCAGCGGCGGCGGTGCGCGCGGCATGGCCCATATCGGCGTGCTGCGCGTGCTGGAGCGCGAGCGCGTGCCGATCGACTGCATCGTCGGCACCAGCATGGGCGCGGTGGTCGGCAGCCTGTACGCCAGCGGCCTGAGCGCGGACGAGATCGAGCGGCAGCTCGGCGCGCTGGAGTGGGCCGAGATGTTCGTCGACCGCCTCGACCGTCGCCACGACAGCCTGCGCCGCAAGGCAGAGGACCGCACCTTCCTCGCCAAGGCCGGCTTCGGCCTGCGCGACGGCAAGCTGGGCGTGGCGCCGTCGCTGTTCGAGGGCCAGCGCCTGGCGGTGGCCCTGCGCCGTGCGCTGCTGCCGAGCGCGGGCGTGAAGGATTTCGATGCGCTGCCGATCCGCTTCCGCGCGGTCGGCACCGATCTGGAGACCGGCGATGCGGTGGTGATGGACCGCGGCGACCTGGTCAACGCGGTGCGCGCGAGCATGGCGGTGCCCGGCGTGTTCGCGCCGGTGAGCTATGGCGAGCGTTCGCTGATCGACGGCGGCATCGCGATGAACCTGCCGGTGGAGGTGGCGCAGGCGCTGGGCGCCGAGCGCATCATCGCGGTCGACATCGGCGCCGGGCTGAAGACCCGCGACCAGCTGCGCGACCCGCTGAGCATCGCCGACCAGATGGTCACCGCGCTGATGCTCAAGGAGACCGCGCGCCAGCGCGAGCGTCTGGGCGCGGAGGATGTGCTGATCGTGCCGGAGCTGGGTGAGCTGAGTTCGGCCGATTTCCAGGCGGGCTTCGAGCAGGGCATCCCGCTCGGCGCGGCGGCGACGGAAGCGATGGCCGCCAAGCTGCGTCCGCTGGCGGTGGACGCCACGCGCTATGCCGCGTGGCGCGCCGAAGCGGCGGCCGGCCTGCGCACGCCGGGCCCGGTGACCGAGGTGAAGCTGGTCAACACCTCCATCGTCGACGATGCGGCGCTGCGCACCTTCATCGCCACCGCGCCGGGCGACGCGGTGGATGCCGACCGCCTGGAGGAAGACCTGGCGCGGCTCTACGGCCTGGGCGAGCTGTCGCGCGCCTACTACATCGTCGCGCCCGATCCGAAGGCCGCGCAGCAGGCGGGCGGCGGCAGCACCGTCACCTTCGTCGCCCGCAGCCGGCGCTGGCAGGAAGACGGCACGCTGAAGTTCGGGCTGTTCCTGCTCGATGATTTCCGCGGCGGCAGCGAGTACCAGCTTGGCGCGCGCTACGTGCGCCGCGAACTCAACAAATACGGCGGCGACGTGCTGCTGGAAGCGCGCCTGGGCGACCGCAACCGCGCCTTCGCCGAATGGCACCAGCCGCTGAACATGGGCCGCAATGTCTTCCTGCGCCCGTCGCTGGGCTGGGACAGCCAGAACCTGCCGCTGATCGACGAGGACGGCCTCAGCGCGCAGTACCGGCTCGGCGCCTGGGAAGCGCGTGCGGGTATCGGCCTGGCGGTGGGCTCCGCGGCGGAAGTGATGCTGGTGCCGTTCGTGCGCCGCAACCATTTCGATCTGCGCCCGGAGACCGACAACACCCTGCCGCCGCAGATTCCTTCCACGAGCCACAGTCGTGGCCTCGCGCTGGAGTTCACGCTGGATACCCAGGACGACGCGGAATTCCCCACCCGCGGCTGGTATCTGCGCGGCCAGCACGCGCGCTATCTGCCGGACTGGGGCTCGGACACCGAAGGCCACGCCAGCAGGATCGACGCCAACCTCGCGTTCGCGGCGCTGGACGGGCGCTGGCGGCTGGGGCTCTCGGCACAGGACCGCCGTGGAGACGCGTTCGAGAGCGTCGCGCTGCTGGGCGGCCCGTTCCGGCTGTCCGGCTACGGCGTGGACGCACTGCGCGGCGACGGCGCGGCGCTGGGCGCGCTGCAGTACAGCTACCCGATCGCGCAGGTGCTGGATTACCCGCTGTTCTTCGGCGGCTCGCTGGAGGCCGGACAGATCTGGCGCGGCGGCATTGGCCCCGACCGCGAGCGTTTCCTGGTCGGCGGCAGCCTGTTCACCGCGCTCGACAGCCCGCTGGGGCCGGTCTATTTCGGCCTGGGTCTGGGCGAGGGCGGCGAGCAGACGGTGTTCTTCCGCCTGGGGCAGCCGGAGTAGCCGTGGCCGCAGCCCGGCCCTCGGAGTGGTCGCGGCCGATGCCCTGCGGCCGGCCGCTACACTAGCTGTCCGCCGTTCCCGGCCATCCCTCGTTGTCCATGCATCCCTATCTCGAAGCCATCCTCCTCGGCGTGATCGAGGGCGTGACCGAATTCCTGCCGATTTCCAGCACCGGGCATCTGCTGATCGCCCAGCAGTGGCTGGAGCGGCGTAGCGAGCTGTTCAACATCGCGATCCAGGCCGGCGCCATCCTCGCCATCGTGCTGGTCTACCGCACGCGGCTGATCGGGTTGGCGCGCGGCACCTTCGCGCGCGGCGCGCTCGCAGGCGATGCGCGCGCCTATCTGCAGGCGCTGCGCGCGGGCGGCGTGCGCGCGGAGGCGGTCGGTGCGATCGCCTCGACCGCAGAGGAACCCGCACTCGCGCGTCTGCGCAATCTGGACTACCTCACCAAGATCGGCGCCGCGTTCGGCGTGACGGCGGTGCTGGGGTTGGCGGTGAAGGCGCTGGGCTGGGAGCTGCCCGAGACCGTGGTGCCGGTGGCCTGGGCGCTGATCGTCGGCGGCATCGGCATCCTGCTGGCCGAGCATCTGGCCGCGCGCCGCACCCGGGCGCTGGGCGAGGTGGCGCAGATCACCTGGACGGTGGCGGTGCTGGTCGGCATCGCCCAGGTCGTGGCCGGGGTGTTCCCCGGCACCTCGCGCTCGGCCGCGGCGATCTTCGCGGCCCTGCTGTTCGGCGTGACCCACCGCCCGGCGGCCACCGAGTTCGCGTTCCTGGTCGGTATCCCCACCATGTTCGCGGCCACCGGCTATGCGCTGCTCGACACCCTGCTGGAGCACGGCGTCCACGGCGAAGCCTGGGGCCAGCTGGCGGTGGCCTTCACGGTGGCGGCGGTGACCGGCTTCGCCACGGTCAAATGGCTGCTGCGGTTCGTGCAGGGGCATCGGTTCACCCCGTTTGCGTACTATCGACTGGCGCTCGGCGCCGTGCTGCTGGTCTGGCTGGCCGAGGGCTGAGCGGCGGGTGGCACGGAGGCGATCGGCGCGAGCGACAGTCGATACCAGCGACAGCCGCGCGAGTGACAGCCGGCGCCAGCGACAGCCGGAGCCGTGCGCCTTCGCGGCCGGCTTCGACCCCGACCGCGGCCCGCGCACGTTCGACCACCGTCGAATCCCCGCCGCGCCATCGGCCCCCACCGCGCTTCGTCGACAGCGCGTTCTCCCGGAGAATCCCCATGCCCGTCCGCCGCTTCGCCACCTCTCTGCTGCCGCTCTGCGCGCTGGTCGCGCTCACCGCCTGCGCCGCCGCGCCGCCGCCTTCCTCGGCGCCTCCGCCGGCGTCCGGCGCCATCGCCGAGGCGCCGGGTGCTGCCGCGTCCCCTGCCGCGTCCAGCGGCGAGACCGCCCAGGCGCAGGTCAAGACCCGCCGTCTCAGCGGCAACGAGCTGGAAGGCAGCTGGGCCCTGCGCAGCGCCACCGATGCCGCCGGTGCGCGGATCGAGGCCCTGTTCCCGCAGATGCCCGCCGAGGCCGCCGCCGCGCAGCCGGGCGGCAAGTTCGAGGCCGTGATCGAGTTCGACACCACCGGCCGGGTCTCGGCCTATGCCGGCTGCAACCGCATGGCCGGCAGCTATCGGGCCAGCCGCGGCGACCGCCTGACCCTCGATCTCTCGATGATGACCAAGCGCGGCTGCCCGGACCCGCTCAACCTCGCGGATGCGGCGCTCAGCGAACGCCTCAGCGCCAGCTTCCGCGCGGTGATTGTGGAAGGCGCACCGCTGCAGCTGCGGCTCACCGCCGAGGACGGCAGCGAATACATGTTCGAGTGGATGCCGACGCAGCTGCAGTAGGCGGACATCGCCGCCACGCCGTCTTCACGGCGTGGCGATCGCAGGCTGCAATCTGCAGTGTCCGCAGCCGTGACGGACGGCCGCCGCCGCGGGACGGCCGCCGCAGTCAGCCTGCGACCTCGGGATTCAGGCTGTAGGTGCCGTAGGTCGCCGCCTCGGCCAGCACATGGCCCTGCATCGCACGCAGGGCATCGCCTGCGGTGAAGCGTTCGGGCAGGTCCAGCTGCGCCACGTCCAGGGCGAAGATCCGGAAGAAATAGCGGTGCAGGCGGAGGTCGTGGGCCGGCGGGTAGGGGCCGTCGTAGCCGTAGTAGTCGCCGCCCATCTGCGCGTCGCCGGCGAACCAGCCGGTGTAGTCGTTCAGGCCGCTGCGCGCGTCCTTCGGGCCGCCGGGCGCGGTCTTGCCCTTGGCCGTCACGCCGTCGCTGGCGCTGCCGGCGGCGATGTCGCGCACATCGGCGGGGATGTCGGCCAGCGCCCAGTGCACGAAGTCGCCGCGCGGGTGGTCCACCGGGATCGTTGTGCCTGCATCGGCCACCAGCGCCGGGTCGGTGGGCACATCGGTGTCGATGCACAGCAGCACGAACGAACGCGTGCCTTCGGGCGCATCCTCCCAGGTCAGCTGCGGGTTGCGGTTGCCGCCGAAGCCGTCCGGCGTGCCCATCGCGAATTCGGCGGGGATGCGGTGACCGTGTTCGAAACTGGCGCTGCGGATGCGCATGGCGGGGCTCCTGTGGATGACGGGCAATGACTGCCGATCATCGCAGCCCGTGCCGACCGCGGCGAGTCCGTGCGCGGAACATGCGGTTGCGCAGCCCGGCCGCGCATCCTGCACGGCATCGGCGGGCCGGCGTCGCGGCGGGTGTCCCGGGGCCTGTGCCCCGGGCTTTGCTGTCGACCGTGCGAGCAGGCCTGCGATCAGGCTCTGCTGGCAGGCTCTGTCGGCATGATCTGCCGGCGGGAGGTGCCTGCAGGAGGTGCCTGCAGGAGGTGCCGGTCGAGCCGATTATTCCGCTGGGTAGCCGAAAGCCACCGCCGTACTCTGCAGGGTCGCGAACGGCCCGCGCAGGATGTCCGCATACGTGCGCCAGTGGCCGGCATCGAAACGCCGCGGCCCCAGCCCGTGCAGCGGCGGCACCGCGATCTTCTCGCTGCCCAGCACCTGGCCGATGCGGCGGGCGAAGGCGTCGATGTCGTCCAGCGCATCGTCGGTACGGATGAAGGCGAACTGCTGCAGCTTGCCCTGGCGCAGTGCGAGCAGGTGGCCGAGGCCGGTGGCCAGCCATTCGGCGGCCTGTTCGGGCTCCGGTGCCGAGAACTGCTGCGGCGCGCCGAAGGCCAGCCATTCCAGCAGCATGTCGCGCGGGTCGCGCATCGCCACCATCACCAGCGCCTCGGGCAGCAGCGGGCGCGTCATCTTGAGCAGGGCGTTGTCCCACAGCGGCAGCAGGTCGATCACCGCGCCGTTGCGCACCCCGCGCTCGGCCAGATGGCTGCGCCAGTCGTTGAGCAGGCGCTCCGGGGCGAGCGTGCCGGCGGCCAGCGCGGCCGGTGTGTCGGGCAGCTGCAGCAGGTCGCGCGGCGGGCGTTCGCCGATGCGGTCGGCGCGGATCGGGTAGCCGGCGAACGCGATCAGTGCGCCCACCCGCTCCACGCTCGACCCGGGCAGGCCGCAGAGGAACACCACCGGCGGCGTGCCCGACAGCGGCGCGGCCGTCGCCGGCCAGGGTTCGGCGGCGGCGGTGAAGGCCGGCAGCCTGCGCTGGCGCTCGGCGCGGGCGCCGTTGCGGACTTTCCAGGTCGCCACCGCGTCGGCATGGCGTCCTGCGCGATCCTGGGCGTAGCCCAGCCATTGCAGCAGATCGACCCGCGCTTCCTCGGTCTGGGCGAGACCGAGCAGATGGTCCACGCGTGCGATCGCCCGCTGCGGGTCCTCGCGCAGGGCGCGGTCCATCAGCCGCATTTCGGCCGTGGTGCGGCCGGGTTCGAGGATTGCGATGCGTTCGGCGAGTGCGTCGGCCTCCTCGTGGCGGCCGGTGGCCTCGAACAGCTGCATCTGCGCCTCCAGCGCCGCCGGCAGCTCCGGTTGCTGCGCCAGCCAGCGGTCGAGCACCGCCTGCGCGGCCTCGATCGACTCCAGCTCGTAGGAGAGCCGCAGTTTCCACAGCAGGGTCACCTGCGGGTGCCGTTCGAGCACCGTATCCAGGGTGGTCCGCGCCTCCGCCAGGCCGCCGGTGAGGCGCCAGCCCTCGTTGATCGCACGCAGCGTGCGTGGATCGGTCGGGTCCAGCTCCAGCGCGCGGCGCAGCAGGGCCATGCCCGGCTCGTGCCGGCGCAGCCCCATCTGGATTTCGCCGGCCATGCGCAGCAGGGCCGGGTTCACGCTCTCGGTCGCGCCTTCGCCGGGCTCCACCGCCGGACGCAGCATCTCCAGCGCTTCATCGAAGCGCCGCTGCCGGACCAGCAGGTCGGCCAGCAGGCCGCGCAGGTTGCGCATCTTCGGGGTGAGTGCCATCACCCGGCGGAAGCAGTTCTCGGCGAAGGCCAGGTGCCCGCGGCGCAGGTAGACGAAGCCCAGCGCGTGCAGGATCTGCGGGTCGTCCGGCCGGCCTTCCAGCGCCTTGATCAGCAGGCTCTGGGCGCGTTCCAGATCGCCTTCGAGCGTGGCCACCAGCCCGGCGAGCATCGTCGTCCAGGGGTGGTCGGGGTCCACACGCGCTGCCAGCCGCTGCAGACGGCGGGTTTCTTCCAGATCGCCGCGGCCCATCGCCAGCTGCGCCTGCAGCAGATAGGCCTCGAACTGGTTGGGGTCGAGCGTGGTCGCACGGCCCAGCGCAGCCTGGGCTTCGTTGAGGCGCTGTTCCTCGATCAGGAAGCCGGCGCGCAGCATGTGCATGGAGGCGTCTTCCGGCGCCAGCAGCACGGCGCGGGCGATCGCCTGCTGGGCGGTGGCCTTGTCGCCGCTCAGGCGCGAGGCCTGGGCCAGGGCGAGATGGGCCTGGGCATCGTGCGGACTGTCGGTGGCGAACTGGCGCGCGAGATTCAGCGCCTCATCGTGCGCACCGCGGCGCAGGGCGTCGTAGACACGGTCGAGCATCGGGGATTCGGTACGGAGGCGGGCCGCGGCCCGGAACTGTCCATTCTAGCGGCTGCGGCCCGGGGCGACGGCCCAGCCGACCGCGTGGCAGGTGCGGGGCTTGCGTTCAGGCCGTGCCCGGGGCCACGGGGCGGTCGGTGGGATCGGACGGGTCCGGCAGGCCGGTGTCGCGTGGCGCTGCGCGCCGCTCCGCGGCCAGGGTGAGGCGCTCGGCCACCCAGCGCTCGGCATAGCCTTCCAGGTTGGCGCCTTCCAGAAACGCGCAGTGCCCGCCCCAGCGCGCGATCTCCACCCGGCTCTCGGCATTCAGCTGCAGCGCGCGGAAATCGCGCACCGGGATCACCGGATCGTCCTCGGCGGTGAGAATGTCGGCGGGCATGGCCAGTGCCGTCAGCCGATCCCCGGCGATGGCATAGCCGTCGAAATAATCGTCCAGGCTGTCGAAATCGGTATGCCGCTCCACCATCCAGCGGGTGAGATCGCGCATCCGCAGCTTGAGCACGCTGTCGTCGAAGTCGTACAGCGCGGGAAAGGCCGCACGCTTGCGCCGCAGCGACTCGCGCCAGCTCTCCTCGAAATAACGCACATACACCGGCAGCGCGCGCTCCAGCTGGGCCATGGTCACCGCCGGGTCCAGCACCGGGCACACCGCCACCACCCGCTCCACCGGCAGCCCGGCGGCAGGCGCGCGCAGGCCCACGCGCAGCGCGAAGTTGCCGCCCAGCGAGTAGCCGGCCACCACCATCGCTCCCGGCGAAAAACGCCGCGCGATGTCGCCGGCCGCGTGCAGCACCTCGTCGATGCGGTTGGAGTGGAACAGCGCCTGGTTCAGATGATGCGTGTCGCCGTGGTCGCGGAAATTCAGCCGGAACACGTCGAAGCCCTTCGCCAGCAGCCGCGCCGCGGTCAGGCGCATGTAGCTGGATTCCACGCTGCCCTCCCAGCCGTGCAGCAGCAGCGCCAGCCCACGCGCGGTGCGCCCGGGCACATGGCTGTGCATCCCGTGCAGGCGCACGCCTTCGCCGCCGTCGATCAGATGCGGCGTGGTCGTCGCCCCGATCTTGCGCAACAGCCACGCCCCGCGCGCCCGACGCACCGGACTGGTGCCGAGCAGCGACTGCACATGCGGGCTGCGCAGCCAGAAGGGCGGGCGGTAGGGAGAAGGGGAGATCATCGGGTGGGGTGGGGGATGACCGGAGATCGAAGTGGGAGATCGAAGCGCCTAGGGTGAGGTGGTTCTGCGTGCGGTGTCCAGCGCTCGGCCCATGCAGGCCCGCTTTCGGCATCGCGCCGACACATCTCAGGATGTCGTCCCGAGCGCAGCGAGGGACCTGCTTTTTGCTGTCTGCGAAAGCAGGCCCCTCGCTGCGTTCGGGACGACAAGGTGTCAGGTGTTCGCCTGCGACGACTCGGACTCTTGCGATGGCTGCGAGTCCTGAGATGCCTGCGCTGTACGCGATGCCTGCGGCGTTTCCCCCATCGCCTCCACGATCCTCCCCCGCGCCGTCTCCGCCAGCCTGCGCCGCCCCTCGGCGTCGCCGGGCAGGATCGGTTCGAGGAAGACCACGTCGGCCACCCGGCCGGGTTCGCCCAGCAGGCGCAGGAAGTTCTGCACGAAGTTCTCGGTGGGGCCGAAGGCGACGATGGTCTGCGCCTCGCCGCCTTCACCGTAGCGCAGGGCGACCGGCTGCACCGGCACGTTGGCTTCCACCGCGGCCAGGAAGATGCGCGCGTGGAACGGCCCGACCGCGGCGCCGTCGCGGGTGCGGCCCTCGGGGAACACGCCCACCGCGCGGCCTTCGCGCAGACGCGCCAGCATCACGTGCAGCACCCCGCCCAGCGACTCCTGGCTGCCGCGCTGGTGGTAGATGCTGTCGCCCATCGTCGCCAGCCGGCCCACCAGCGGCCAGTCGGCGATTTCGCGCTTGGCCACGAAGCCCATCATCCGGAACGCATGCAGGGCGACGATGTCGATCCAGCTGACGTGGTTGGCCACGAACATCACCGCGCCCGGCAGCGGCGTGCCGACCCGGCGCATGCGGAAGCCGAACACGCGCATCAGTCCGCGCTGCCACCAGCGCACCATGCGGTGTTTCAGCAGGTCGCCGCCGATGCGGATGCCGCCGAAGGGCGGCGACATCAGCAGCACGGTGATCGGCAGGTGCAGCGCGATATGCCACGCCAGCATCGGCAGGCGATAGAGATAGCGCAGCGGGCGCAGTGCGCGCCCGGAGGGGGAGGTGGGGGCCATCCGCCCACGATACCGAAGGGCATTGGAGCTTTGCCACAACCCCCGATGTCCGCGAATCTGTCGCGGCTTGCCCGGGGCGCCCGCGGTAGTTAAATTACTAAGGCTATGCAGGACTTCATGCGTGTCGCCCCGCCGGCCCCGCCCCGCACCTCGGTCGTGGCCATGACCGACGCCATGACCGGCCCCATGCGTGCGAATCGCGTCACCGGGCCCATCGGTTCGACCGCCCCGACCTTTCTTTCCGGAGCATCGCCATGAGCGAGACCGCCACCGCCGTCCCCACGCCATCCGCGGCGGGATTCGCGCTGCCGGTCCGGACCGGCCATTCCTCGCTGTCCGTGGCCCAGTACATCATCGACCTGTGTGCCCGCAGCGGCATCAACAGCTCGCTCACGCCGATGCAGGTGCTCAAGCTGGTGTATCTGGCCCACGGCTGGATGCTGGGCATCCACGGCCGGCCGCTGGTGTCCGATGCCATCGAGGCCTGGACCTATGGCCCGGTCATCCCGGTGTTGTACGAGGCGATCCGCCGCTACCGCAGCGGGCCGGTGGCGGCCGTCGAAGGCGCCGCGCCGCTGTCCCTGGACCAGGCCGAGCAGGACGTGATCGCCCAGGTCTGCGACATCTACGGCCGCCGGACCGGTATGGAGCTGTCGCAGCTCACCCACCAGGAAGGTTCGCCCTGGGACCAGGTCTGGTCGATCCTCGGCAAGAGCGGGCGGATGTCCAACGACATCATCGAACAGCATTACCGCCGCCTGTCGCAGAGCCCAGGCTGAGCCGGGCGACCACGGATGGCTGACCAGCCCACGCCGCCCGCTCCGGCGCCGAGCGTCCCCGCCGCCCAGGCCCGGCCGTCCGCGCCGGCGCGCGTGCGTGCGGAGCCAATTCCGGACTCGCCCAAGGCCGCCGAGCTGGCCCGGCGCGAGGCGACCGGCTTCGCCGAAGACACCCTCGACGGCATTTCCCGCAAGAACGAGCACTCCCGCCGCGAGCAGCTGCGCAGCGTGGTGCACTACTGTTCGCTGGCGCTGATCGTGCTGCTGACCGGTCTGGCCGGCGTGGCGGTGGTGGTCTGGGCGCTGCAGTACATGCTGCCCGAGAGCTGGGGCTGGTTCCGGCTCTCCGCCGCCCAGATCGACAAACTGCAGACCATCCTGCTCAGCGTGGCCGGCTCCACCTTCGTCGTCGCCTACGGCCGCAAGGTGATGGACAAGCTCTGAGCGTGGCGGTGGCGCGCCGGCGTGCGCGCATCGCATCCCGCGTGTCGTGCATGCGGATATGGCAGCGACCGCGTTGCATGTCGATGCGACGGGGGGCGAATCGCCTGCCGGCCCGGAGTGCGTGCCCCGTCTGCCCGGATCCCGCGAAGCATGCGTGATGCCGGCCTGCGATCTGCGGCGCCCGCAGCGTATCGATCGACGCTTCCCCCCCATCCCCCATGTCATCCCGAGCGCAGCGAGGGACCTGTTTTTGCCTTGTGCATGCATCCAAAAAGCAGGTCCCTCGCTGCGCTCGGGACGACATCCGCTGGATGATGTCGGCTCAACAGGCTCAACAGGCTCAACAGGCTCAACAGGCTCAACAGGCTCAACAGGCTC